>ODAK010008860.1_pt1 | contig 10032 bp, 7 predicted proteins | sample 1539591 | NCBI WGS metagenome assembly ODAK01 (sample SAMEA3539303, study PRJEB22396) | soil metagenome | biome: tundra; feature: field; material: soil | place: USA | collected 2010-05 | depth 0.15 m | reverse complement strand
TCAACAGAGGGTGCGGCGGAACCGGAACGGCCCACGGCAAAGCATGAGCAGACGCTTCGGTAGATATGTTATCCGCGATGAAACGACCGACGAACTAGGCCGGGGAGCGTTCGGCCGCGTCTATCGCGCTTTCGATCCTAACGTAAATCGTTACGTCGCCATCAAGGTGCTTTCAGGCTCAGACCCGGACATACTCGTCCGTTTCCAGGATGAATCCAGGACCGCGGTGCAACTCAAGCACGAAAACATCGTCAAGGTCTATGATTTCGATTTGCAGGACGGCATTCCTTATCTGGTGATGGAGCTGCTGGATGGCGAGACCCTGGAGACCATTATAAAAGCCCAGAAGGTCGCCGGCTTGCCCATTCAACTGCTGGACAAAGTCGAAATCATGTTTCAGGTCGCCAAGGGCCTGCAATACGCCCACTCCGAGAATGTGGTCCACCGCGATATTAAGCCCGGTAACATCATGGTGCTGCTAAACGGAACCGTGAAAGTGATGGATTTCGGGATTGCCCGCGTGATGGACAAGGATGGAACGCGCCGCACGCGGCAAGGCGATGTTGCGGCAATTCTGTATACGGCTCCCGAGCAGTTCAGCGGCCAGGATGCCGATAAGCGAACGGACATCTTCGCCTACGCGGATGTCTACTATGAGCTGCTGACTGGCGAACATCCGTTCTTCGGCAGCGACTTCGCGACCGTCATGTATCGCATCGCGGCCAACGAGCCGCGGCCCATCCGCGAAAAGGCTCCCGAATGCCCGGCCGCCCTGGAGAGCATGATCCATCGGCTCCTGGTGAAGGACCCCGAGATCCGCCCCGACCGGCTGGATGAGGTCGTCCTCGAAACCCAGCCGGTTCTGCACCGTCTTCGACGCGAACGGGCCGCGGTCGTGGCGGCTGAGGTTGAACCTCTGTTCAACGCCGGCGACCTCAATAGGGCCCAGATCGCGATTCGGCAAGTGCTGCACTTGGATCCCCTGAACCAGGTAGCCGATCGTTGGCGGGAACAGATTCAAAGGGAACGGGAACGCAAGGCCGTCCGCGCGCGTGCCGAAGCGCTGGTCCGCAAAGGCCACGAACACCTGGTTGCGCGCCGCTTTAAGGACGCCTTGCAGTCTTTCGAAAGCGCCCTCAAGCTCGACCAAACCCAACGCTGAAATCCGCGCGCTCGTCGAGCGGGTTCAAACCGCCATTGAAGATGTCCGGAGCGCCGCGCGCCTAGTCGGCGAGGCGCGCACCGAGATGGAGCGGGGCCAACTGGAACCTGCGTTGGATAAGGCTGCGCGCGCCGCGGAACTGGATTCCGGCAATCCGGACGCCGCCCAGTTGCGCGACCAACTTCGCCAGCAGATTCAAAGCCGCGAAACGGCCCTGCCCGCGCCGAGGGCCTCTCGAACGGCGCAGACTATGACGGAGCCCTGGCAGTCCTGAGCGAGGCGGAAGCCGCCGGCTTCTCAACTCCCAAGATCGCCGCCTACCGGACGCGCGTGGAGCGCCAGCGCGCCGAGGCCGAAAAGCGACGCCGGCAGGCCGCCTTTGCGGCAGCCCTGGCCAAGGCTAGAGAGGCGCTATACAGTCAACGCTTGCACGAAGCCAGCGACTCCGCCGAAGCCCTCTGCGCCGCGTATCCCGAAGAACCTGCCGCCTCCGAGTTCCTCTCGGAGGTGCGCGAATATCTGGCCGCCCAAAGGAGACTCGAAGCCATCAACCAGGCGACCCAATCCGCGCGCGCCCTCATGAAAGAGAAACGCCTCGACGACGCGCGCGAGGTGCTGGAGGCTGGACTGCGCGCCTACCCGCGCGACACGGGCATTTGCCGCCTCATGGAAATCGTGAACACCCTCGCGGCGGCCCAGGAGCGCGCCCGCAAGATCGGCAGGTCGTCCGGCGGGCTCACAGCCTGGCTGATGACGGTCACTTGGACGAAGCGTTGCGGATGGTAATGGACGCCATCGCCGAGTTCGGCGAAGAAACCTCTCTGGCCGAATGCAAACGAAACTTCCAGCGTGAGCGCCACCAGCGCGATTATGCCCGTGGGTTGCAGGCCCAACTGGAGCAGAGGCGGCGGCTTCTGACGGAAGGCAACTCGGCCGGAGCCGTTAGGTTGCTGGACGATGCCATGCTGCAGTACCCCGGTGAGCCCGAGATCTCCTTGCTGTTGACGTCCGCGCGAGGCGCCTTCCGCGACTCTGAGTTTCTCAAGCAACATCGCTCCCAGATCGCTGGTCTGGAAGCTGTCGGGCAGTATGGCGCCGCCCTCGCACTGATGGAAGCGGCGCGGGCCCGATATCCGGGGAACACTGAGTTGCTCGACACTGCGGCGCGATTGCGCCAGGGGCTCCAGGAACAGGAACGGAAGCGACTATTCGCGGCGCACGTCAGTCGCGTCGAGGAGGCTATCAAATCTGGAGATTGGGATGCGGCCGCCACACGTTGCGAAGGAGCGCAACGTGATTTTCCGGAAGAAGCCGCGCTAGCCGAGCTGTTCGAGACCGTCTCACGGACCCGGCGTGAGACCGAAGAGCGGGCTCGCCTAGTCGCCGAAGAGCGGGCCAGGCGCGAATCCGAGGAACTGGCGCGCCGGCAAGAAGAATCAGCAATTGCCAAAGGGCGAAACGATGCCGATGCCCTGGTCCGGAAGGGCGACTATCAGGGCGCGGTCGCCACCCTGGACCGGTTGGCCAGCCAACACCCGGGCCACCCGGATATTCAACGGGACCGGGAAGCCGCTCAGGGGGAACTGGAGCGGCAGCGCTGGCAAGCGGAAGAGCAGGCTCGGCTGAAACTGACCGAGGATCGAACCTCGATTCCACCTTGGGTAAGGATAGACAACGTTCATTTCACGCTAACGGGCCCGAGTGTCCTGCCTTCTAACTTCTCGTTTGAAATCAATTTCTGGGCCCACGTGGAACGTCAGAGACAAAAGATCATCGAATACGCCAAAGAAGCCGCACGGGTGGGTAACTCGGATTTGGCGGTGAAAACAGAGGGACCATTTCCTTTGCAGCGTGGAGCACGCATCAGTGTCCGGCTGAAGGTCGACGGTCTGAATTGCCGTGACAACCATAAATGGCTGACGTGGACGGGCGAAATCGGACGCGCCATATTCGTCTTTGAGGTCCCCCGGGATGCGATTGAAGGGACACACGCCGGATCGGCCTCCATCCGGCTAAACGGCTGTCAGATCGCAAGGATGTCGTTTGTTCTGTATGTCGGAAAGCCAAGATTCGACAATACCGTATTGGAATCACATCTCACCTCTCACCGCCGTGGCTTCGCTTCTTACGCGAGCGATGATAGAAGCGACGTACTTGCCCGAGTCCAGGGCATGGAGGTGGCCTACAAGGGACTGAAGGTCTTCGTTGACGTGATCGACCTTCGGTCAGGGCAGTATTGGGAGACTGAGATCGCTAGACGAATCGCGGAAGCCGATGTTTTCTACCTGTTCTGGTGCCGCCACGCAATCTTATCGGAGTGGGTCAGCAAAGAATGGCACCTGGCACTGAATCTAAAAGGACTTGATTTCATCGATCCCGTACCTCTCGAAGGTCCAGAACATGCCACTCCGCCGCGCGAATTAGCAGGAAAGCATTTCAATGATCCGCTTCTTGGATTCATCGCAGCCGCGGGCGGAGGAACTCACGCGTAAACGTAGCTGTCTCGGATCGCCCAAACCTTAGGCTCTGTGGTCATAGCTCCTCGCCTGCAAAAAAGCAGTGGCGTTATCCGGCCTTGTCGGTAGCTATGCGCGCCGGGCCGGAAGGCCCAGCATCCACGATTCGTGCGACGGCGTCGGCCCGCAAATGGAATACCAGTCTTTCCGGGTGCGCCGTCACACAGATGCGACGTGCTGCTGATATCCAGTTCATACAGGTTTGGCGGTATCAATCAAGCGAAGAGTCCACCCACACAGATCGATGACACGCTCGGGTACCGGATCATGAGTCGGCTTGCCTTCGATTCCAGCCCTACTCGCGAGGTATCGGAAAGCCCCGACTGGGTCGGCAGCTATCACGCTGAGATCCTGGAGCGTCGCGACCGGGACGCGACTGCTCAACGACTCGGCCCACGTCAAATAATCGCCCTCGTAACCATCTGTAACGACGAAACCCAACGCGTTGTCGCGGAAGCGCGGTAACACACCCGCCGTGTGTTTTATTCCGTCAATGACGTCGGAATTGCGCTTGTAAACCTCCCATGGCGAGTGTGGGCGCAACGTTGATTTCAATTGGACGACTACGTCCTGCTCGCCCCTGGCGGCATAGCCGTCTATCTCGCGCGGAGGATCGTTGAGCAGCAGGTGTGGCTCGAACGTCCAACTCGCAGTCTCAAATACAGACTTGCACAATGCGAGCATTCGTTCCTCGCGAAGGCCGCTGATCCTTTCATACTGACAGCGGTCGTTTAGTACGGCGATGCGAAGCATGTAATCTTCAACACCCGATAGCGCTTGAATGATACTGGAGACAGAATAAGCATGGGGGCCGATTTGCACAAGGGGGCAATCCTGCCACTCGGCAAGCTTCCACTTCATGCCAGTGTCGATCTTATGTTGGGTTAGTGTGAGATCTTGCTGTACGCTTCGCAGGCCAAAAGGAGGCTCAGGGACTTCGAAGACCACCGGACGTTTGCAAATCCTCTGCCTTGGTGCTAGCGGGCCGGCTTGGGCTAGAATTGTCTCAGTTTCAGCTTCCTTCGCAAGATTCGCTAGCCATTCCCAATATCTGCGGTAGTCCCCCGCCGTCCAATTTGTCGTTAGTTGATCGGAGTCCTCGACCAAAGGCGTTTGCTGGTGAAAGAGTAGCGAAGTATGGGCAACCTCGACGATGGCATGGTCGTACCCGCTGATGCTACCGCCCTCATAGACGGTCAGTGTGTGTGCGTCGGCGTCGGCGTCAAGTTCGTTGCCCCCGACCGTAGCAAACTTGAGGGCATCTACAAGTAGCTGATAAGGAACCCCTACCGTCACCACTGCGTCCACGATTTCCTCGACGGTTGGCCCCGCAGCGGCCGAGCTAGGGGCATATTCGAGGGCCCACTTTAGACACCAGAAAACACGAGTGTTGACTTCATGCTCCATAGCCTTCGCAGCTTCGAAGCTCTCGGAGCTTTGAAACATCGCCGCATGAGCGAACCTTGTATATGCCAGTTCGAGGCCGTCGCGCCAGAAGTCCACCAATGCTCTTAGAAGCAAATTCTTCTCAGACTTCCAAATCGACAACTGGCGAATTCGTTCAGCAATATCCGACTCGGCGGCTCGAACTTGCTCGCTGATCATGTCATCCATTGTAAAGCAGCACCCGGTTCAGAACGGAAAGAAGCTTCGGGTTCGTCGGGGCAAGCGAACGTTTCGTCTGCACTCCAAACTGACTGTAAAATCGCCGCACAGGCGGGCGCATCCTCTTCTCCCGAGGCTGGCGAACGGCGGCGTTGTGTCGCATTATCGACCGCTACTGCGCGCGGCCCGTCGGCGCCGGGAGCTCAGACGCAGCGGTCTGGGACAATCCGCCCGGCATAATGGCTGCCGCCAGCAGCACAATGCCGGCGAAGAGCAACGTGTCGGCGACATAGTTGATGCCCTCCAGCAGCGCAGGCTGGGCCGCGCCGTTCGGCTCGTCTAACGATCCGCCTGCGACTGCCCAGCCGCTGCAAGTTGCCGAAGCGTTGCGCGCAACGAGCTCCCTTAGCTTCGAATCGCTCCATAGGACCTGACCGCGCCTCGTCAATTGACTATAGGCGGTCATTCGTTGGACGCTTCGTCCCCTGTCCGGCAGCGCCCGCACGCCGTTCCTGGCGAATCGGCGGCTCAACAGAAGATGAAGTTGGCGCAGGTCGTGCTCTTCGCCCAAAGCCCTGACGGGCTCACCGGGTCGACCGAAAGAGGCTAAATGAGCCGTAGGCCGCGCGTGATACGGCGCCCGCGCCTAGCAGCCGTGCCCTTCCACCATGCACCGCGGGCCATCCTGGTACTCGACGCGGCCATCGTAAGCGCCGCCACCTCGGACCGGCGTAGCGGACAGCCACGACCAAACGTACTCGGCCGATAAAGAGCGGCGCCTGCTCGTCTGGTTATACCCGAACGCGGGATGCGGAATAGCCGCATGCCCCCGCGGCGAAATTCGTGTTTTTCCTGGTACGGCAACTTTCGCCGAATCAAGATGTTGAATGCGGATTCTTGTTGTCGGAGATCGGAAGGAAAGTGCAATAGCCAGCCACGACACTCAGGCACAGCTCTACTCGGGCGGCCACAGAATTGCCAGTGTTTTCACATGCTCATCGAGCAACTCCCCGCCATCACTCGCCATAGGGCCCCGAAATGGTTGTGGGCTGCGGGAGCCGTATTTTTCGGCGGGATCGCAGCTGGCATTGTGGTACTTGCCATTCATTGGCCGTTCACCCAGGACGCCATAACCAAAGCCCTAGAAGAGGCTTCCGGACGGCCCGTGCAGATCCGTACTTTTTCCAGTTCTTACTTTCCTCCCGGGTGCACCGCAGAGGGGATCCGGTTCCTCCGGCACAAGCACCCTGAAGCGGCGCCCATGATTACCGTGGAACAACTGACGATTCAGGGCAGCTTCACCGGACTATTCAGTTCTCCGAAGCGGCTTTCCGCCGTGCGCGTGGTGGGTATGCACGTGACCGTCCCCCCGGAAAAGCACGAGGGGGGTAACAATCGCGTGGCCCTGAATACCGGACCCGGTGGCAACTCGCTAGCTATTTCGAGAATCACCGCAGATGGCGCGGTGCTGGAATTTATGCGGGAGGATCCCAACGGGAAGCCGTATGTCCTCAAGATCGACCACATCGGAATTACGGATGTCGGCTCCGGAACGCCTATGTCATACCGAGCGACCCTGACCAATACGGAACCGCCCGGGGTCATTCGCTCCGAGGGCAAGTTCGGTCCCTGGAATCCCACTGACGTTGGAGCCACTCCGGTCTCGGGCACATATACGTACGACCACATCGAACTGAGCCATTTCAAAAGCATCTACGGAGTGGCCCATGCGCGCGGCCAGTTCTCCGGCCCGCTCTCGCGAATGGAGACTCATGGTAGCGTGGACGTCTCGGGGTTCCGCGTAGATGGCAGCAATCATTCTGTTCCCCTGACCACTACGTTCCAAGCCACTGTAAATGGCACCAATGGCGACGTGTTGCTAAACCCGGCCGTTGCTCGCTTCCGCCGCACTCGGATCGAGGTGCGCGGCTGGATCGCGGGACACGCGGGGGAAAAAGGCAAGACCGCGAGCTTCGAGGTTGCCGTACCGGAAGGACGCGTGGACGATCTGCTGTACCTGTTCGCGAAAGACCAGCCCGGAATGACCGGCAATGTCACGGTGACTGTTAAGTTCCTTTGGCCGCCCGGCCCGCGAAAGTTCCTGGAGAAAATTCGCATGGACATGGTCTTCGGCATGAACGGCGGCCGTTTTACGAGTTCCAACACGCAGGGCAGCATCGACCGGATTAGCGAAAGCGCACAGGGCGAAAAGAAGAAAGAGCAGGATGAAGATCTGCGAACCGTGCTCTCCCAGGTGCACGGCAACATTCAGGTTCGCAATGGGATCGCTGCCATTTCAAACGGAAGTTTCGAGGTGCAGGGCGCCGACGCAGCAGTGCATGGCACCTACGGCCTTTTGGACCAGCGAGTCGATCTGCATGGCACGCTCGACACCCGGGGCCATCTCTCTGACACCACGTCGGGGTTCAAAGCGCTTGTACTCAAAGCCATCACCCCGCTCTTCAAGAAAAGCGGCTCTACGCGGATCGTTCCTTTTGAAATAACCGGCGCGTACGGTACTACCACGGTCGGAATCGATTGGAAGCACGACTTGGCGCATTTGAAGTGAGCATCGCGTAACCCCATCGGGCAAGGAACCACCCAAGGGAGTCGTTCGCGTCCAAAGACGCCGCGATCGGCCCTCGTAGATTTGCGGAGAAGCTCATTCGCGGGAGGTGAGAGGCCTATTTCGACCTTGGAATCTGCCTGATGTGCGGCGTTATCGCTAGAAATTCCGCCTCTCCAACTCCCGCCAAGGGAACGACGGTTGGCTTCCGGGTGTTCTGCGCCGCCTCGTAAGCTTCGCGTGGGATCGACCGTTCGGCCTGCTGCGGTTGTCCCGGTCTGTTATACTGATCCGCGATGAAAGCACTGGCACCCCTCTTGACTATGCTGGTTGTGCTCCCGGCGGCAGCACAGCCGGCGGACGAACGGCTTGGCACTGTTCGGTTCCCAGTCTCCTGCGCAGCGGCGTCGCAAGCGCCATTCGACCGTGGCGTGGCTCTGCTACATGACTTCTGGTATGAGGAGGCGCGCGCCCAGTTCCAGCGCCTGGCGAAGGGCGACCCAGGCTGCGCGATGGCGCACTGGGGCGTGGCGATGACCTACTTCCACCAAATCTGGGACCGCCCCGACGCGGAGAGCATGAAGCTGGGATGGGCAGAAATGCGGAAAACGCAATCCTTACGCGCAGGCACAGCACGCGAGCGCGCCTATATTGCCGCGCTCGCCGGTTTTTATCATCCGGGCGCCGAGGATTATCCGGTCCGTATAGCGGCCTACTCGGCGGCGATGGCCAAGATGCACGCCGATTATCCGGACGATGTGGACGCGGGCGCCTTCTACGCGTTGTCCCTGTTGGCGGCCAAGGCGGCGGATGATACCAGCGTGGCACAGGAGCGCGAGGCGATGGCGGTACTCAAGCCGCTGTTCGCAAAGTATCCGGACAATCCAGGTGTAGTGCATTACATCATCCACGCTTGTGATAACCCGTTGATGGCCGCCGAGGGGCTGGCCGCGGCCGACCATTATGGGGAAATTGCGCAGTCAGGGCCGCACGCCTTCCACATGCCCGGACACATTTATGCGCGGTTGGGGATGTGGCGGCAGGACATCGCCTCGCAACTGGGATCGGTGGCGGCTTCGGACGCGGCCGAGGCGCGCGGCGAGAGCGGCATCATGGACGAGCCGCACTCCTATGACTTTTTGCTATATGCCTATCTTCAAAGCGGCCAAGATGCGCGCGCGAAAGCGGCGCTCGAACAAAGCGCGGCCCCACTGAAGGCCATCGAGTCAATGCCGGACATGGGGTCGGGCTACATGGTGGGGATGATTCCGTATTATCGGATGAAGCTGCCGGTGTTCTATGCGCTGGAGGTGCGGGACTGGAAATCGGCGGCGGCCCTGGAGCCGGCGGCGGGGTCGCCGCCGGAGGTAGCAACGCTGGTGTATTGGGCGCGAGTGTTGGCGGATGGACGGCTGCGGCATGCCGAGCAGGCGCAGGCCGGCCTCGCCCGGTACGATGCGTTGATGGCCGAGGTCAAGAAAGGCAAGCATGCATACATGGCCGAGGGAACGGGTCCGAAGATCCAGCGTGGCGAGATGCTGGCGTGGACCGCGTTCGCTGAAGGCAAAGAGGAGGAGGCGCTGACGAACATGCGGACGGCGGCCGATTTGCAGGACAAGGTGGGCCAAGCCGAGGTGGACATTCCAGCGCGCGAAATGCTCGCCGACATGCTGCTGGAGGTCGGCCGTCCAAAGCAGGCACTGACCGAGTACGAGGTAGCGCTGAAGCTTAGCCCCAACCGGCTGAATGGGCTGTACAACGCGGGCCGGGCGGCAGAGGCGGCCGGCGAGCCGGCGAAGGCGGAGTTCTATTATGCGACGTTGCTCAAATCCACCAACAACGGCCAGGACTCGGCCCGCCCCGAACTCGCCCACGCCAGAAGCTTCGTTGGCTCGCAGCAGGCTGCATCCAAGTAGATTCGCGAAATGGCCAGTTGTTGTCCTCGAAATGTTTGCCGCTGCTGGAAAGTAGGTCTGGGCCGGACTGATGTCAGGCAATATCGTTAGCGGTTTTGGCCTAGTTCACCCCTACGCTGGTCTCATCGCAGACCCGGCAGGCAATCTGTATGGCGGCCATTTGAATGGGAGGATACTACGGCTGCGGACTGGCCTAGTCCCAGCGCCCCTACTCCACCCGCAGCGCCACCATCGGATCAATCCGCGAAGCTCTGCGCGCCGGCAAGT
>ODAK010008859.1_pt1 | contig 10032 bp, 7 predicted proteins | sample 1539591 | NCBI WGS metagenome assembly ODAK01 (sample SAMEA3539303, study PRJEB22396) | soil metagenome | biome: tundra; feature: field; material: soil | place: USA | collected 2010-05 | depth 0.15 m | reverse complement strand
AGGTGTTCCCCGACCTCGATGACTACTCCGCCGGATCGATGGTGTTTCGCCCGACCGACGGGCCGGTCGATCTGAGGGACTGGCGAGCGTGGTGGACCTGGGTCCCGGGTGCTTCCTGGCGTGCCCCTCGTGGGCCTGGCAGCGACCTGGCCGGGTTCGACGAGCATCCGGTCGTCCAGGTCAGCTTCGACGACGCGAGGGCGTACGCGGCCTGGGCGGGCAAGGAGCTCCCGACCGAGGCCGATTGGGAGCACTTTGCCCGGGGCGGACTTCAGGGGGCCGTGTACGCGTGGGGCGACGATCAGCGCTTGGACGATCAGCTCATGGCCAACACCTGGCAGGGCCACTTTCCTTACGAGAACACCGGCGCCAGTGGCTGGGCCGGGACGTCGCCGGTCGGCAGCTTCCCCGCGAACGACTACGGTCTGTTCGACGTCACCGGCAATGTCTGGGAGTGGACCGTAGACCCGTGGAGCGCGTCACACGAGTCGCCGGAGGCGCCGTGCTGCGCACCCATGTCGCATGTCCCGGGTGAAGGTCCACGCCGGGTCCTCAAAGGCGGATCGCACCTGTGCTCGCCGGAGTACTGCCTGCGCTTCCGGCCGGCCGCACGTTCGCCTGAGTCCGAGGACTCCTCGACCACGCACATCGGTTTCCGCTGCATCCGGCGCCAGCCGGCCGCTGAATCACGGTAGCGAGTCAAACGCGTGTCCTCCCTTCTCAGGACGCAGCGACAAACCTGAGCCGCACTATCGACCTGTGTTGGACCTTCTGGTGAGTCAACTCGGGCCCTTGTCGCGGGGAGGCACGCCATCTATCGTGATCCGGGTCCGGACTCCCACGTGAGACAGATCAATCGAGCCGAAGGAACGAATGATGACAGACGCATCATCCCTCGATGAGCTCGGTCCCAGTTGACTACCTCGTCGTCGAGTTTCCGGCGGGAGCGAGCAACTTCACCGGCGAGATGGTCGAAGAGCTGCTCGCGTTGGGGATTCCGGAACCATCCGCGTGATCGACGTACTCATCCTCACCAAGGACGCGGATGGTGCCGTCGAAGCGGCGGAGCTTTCCGATTTCGGCGAGCTCGGAGCGCTACAAGCCGTCGAGGCCCAGCTGGCGGAGCTGTTGGCCGAGGAAGACGTTGAGCACCTCGCGGCTGCGATGGAGCCCGGAAGCACCGCCGGAGTACTCATCTGGGAGAACCTGTGGGCTGCGCCATTCGCCTCAGCGGCGCGGCGTTCGGGTGGCCAGCTGATCGCCAACGGACGGATTCCCATCCAAGCGGTCATCGCCTCCATCGAGGCCGACGAAGCACTAGCGACCGAAGGAGCCTGAAAGATGCCACTGCGACGAGCACGTGTAGGAAGAGTTGGAGTCATCGGCCATCCAGTCGCGAAGACCGCGGTAGTGGCAAAGGCCGTGACCCCTGGACCCTCGCCGGTAGCGAAAACCGCTGTGGTGGCCGCGGTCGTCACACCCGGGCGGCGTCGCCGCCGGATCTAACGTCGCGATCGCAGTGCGACAAAGCAGGCCGACCAATCCCGGCCGCTGCTGGCTCGTTAAGCCTCAAGACTGTCGGTGATCTCGCCAAGTCTGGCGTGCAGTTCCGAGGTCACCCTCGCGTTCTCCTCGAGCTGCCTGCGTATCTCTTCGAGTTGGGCCCGCGCATCCTGCGGGCCTGCCGTGGCGTGTGTGACTTTCCGGGGTGAGAGAAACGCGTTTGCAAGGTAGCCGGTCAAAGTGCCCAGTACAGCGATTCCGATCAGCATGGTGAGCGCGCCGACCACGCGGCCTGGATTGGTCACCGGGTAGAAATCGCCATAGCCGACGGTCCTTATCGTCACGATCCCCCACCACAGTGCTTCCGGGCCGGTGCGGATGTTCGCGTGCGCTGCGTGCTGTTCGACACCCAGCACGAAGATGCCACCGAACTCGAGGGTGAGGATCGCGAGCAACGAGACGAGCAGCAACCCGCCCTGGGCACGACTGGCCAGCAGGTCGCGGACCACGTTCTTGGCCCCGTATCGGCGAAGCAGCCGCCCTACTCGCACGACCCTGAACAACCGGAAGATGCGGAGGGTTGGGAGGCTGCCGAGCATATCCAGCCAGCCACCACCGTTGAAGAAGTATCCCGCCTTGGTTGGTGCCGTGAAGAGTCGAATGGTGAAGTCGATCACGAAGAACACGGTGAGCGCGGAGTCCACGATCAGGACGAGCTCCTTCACCTGGTCACCGATTGGTGTGACAAGCAGGACCAGATTGGCGATCGACAAGATCGACAGCGCGGCGATGAAGAGCTCATAGCTGCTCGTTCGGAGCTCCGTGTCCACCTCATTTGCCATGGTCGTTCCCTTCGACACCCCGTGCGGTGGAGCTCCAGAATGCGCTCCGCATGCCGGCCCGGAAGAGATGCCGCAGAGGCGGCACCAATTCTGAGTCAGTGGCGGCACTGCTGAGAGTGTCCGAATGATGCCATTTGCCCAGGGTTGTGCACCAGTGATCCGCGTGAGAATTTGGCTCGAGAAGATTCAGGACCTTCTGCCCCAGCGCCCATCAGGCGACTGAGCAGGTTGTCCTCAGATGCCGGGTGTCTTCATCACGGCGGGCACCTGCTGTTCATAGCCGCGGCTCATCCACCCGGGGGGAGGTGACCCACTGGGGCCCTGCCCCGGCTGACCCTGCTTGGTCCGGTCGGTGCCCGCACCCGCGGCGACGCCGTCGCAGTCGCGCGGCGCAAGCCGTACTTCACGGAGATGCTGGCCTACCTGGGGACGCGCCCGTACGGGGCGACCCCGGCGCACCTCGCCGACGCGTTCGGGATCACGCTCGGCCGCGCCCGCACCGACATCAAGAGCGTGCGGGACTGGCTCGGGGTCAACCCGCGAACCGGCGAGAAGCACCTGCCCGACGCACGACAGTCGACGGCAGCGAAGGCACGAGGCGTCGGTGTCTACCAGGTCGACGGGCTACTCATCGACGCCGACCTGTTCCGCCGCCTCCGGGTTCGTGGTGAGGCGCGCGGCGCCGACGGGATCACCGACCTGAGCCGGGCGCTGACCTTGGTCGGCGGGCAGCCCTTCGACCAGCTACGCACCGGCGGCTGGTCCTGGCTGCACGAGGGCGACCGGCTCGACCAGCATGCTCTGCGCCGTCGTCGACGTCGCCCACATGGTCACCACATCCGCACTCAAGAGCGGCGACCTCGGACAGGCACGGGCCGCCGCGGAACTGGCAGCACTGTCCGCCCCACATGAGGAGATCCCGAGACTGGACCTGGCCGCGGTCGCCGCCGCCGAAGGCCATGCACGCGAAGCGCAGCGCATCCTGCGCGAGGACGTATGTGACCGCTCCGACGACGGGGAAGCGCCCATGGAGCTGCCCGAACGCACCGAGAGCATCATCCGCAGCCACGACTGGCTGACCCGAGGAGAGGCCGCCAGCTGACCCGTTGGGCCCCGCTCGGTGTCCCACGTGACGGACGCGGGCGGAAATCGTCACCGGGCAGGCTTACGGGACACCACCTCTGGGCCGCCCCGGTCTGGTCACACTTCGAACGACTGGCCCGTTGCCAGGCGCCGCTTCAAGGGCGTGAATCTCTATTTGTCTGCAAGTACTCTCGGGCGGGTCAGTTCCTCCAGCAGCTCGAGCACGTGTCGGTAGGACTCACCGGCCGCTCGGGTCATCCCCAGCTCGCACGTGCGGTTGCACGAGGCGTGCGCCGTGGCACCCATGGCCGCCACGTCGGCGGCCTCGGCCTCGGTCGCGGACGCGGTGAGCTCGGGGTGCAGCATCCCGCGGTCGCCGGCAAAGGCGCAGCAGCCCGTGTTCTCGGGGATCAGCACGCGTTCGGCCACCCCGCGGGCGACCTCCGTCAGGCTGGCGTTGATGCCGAGCCGGGTGGACGAGCAAGTGGGGTGCAGGGCCAGGGACTCGAGCTTGGTGTATTCCGGTAGGGACGGCAGGATGTGCGTCAGCGCGAACTCGATCGAGTCGATGATCGTCATCGGCTTGTCGCTGGGGTCGGTCTCGATCGTGTGTCGCAGACCTTCGGTGCACGACGAGGCGTCGCACACAATGGGCAGCTCGCCGTTGCGGGTCGCCTTGCGAAGTGCCGCCAGTGTCTTCGCATGCATGGTGGCCTCACCGGCCTCGAGCCCCTTGGAGGACCACGGCGTGCCACAGCACAGCTTGTCGATCCCCGGCGGCACGAGCAGCGTGATGCCCGCACGTGCGCAGAGCATCTCGAAGCTCTTCTGGATGCCCAGCGAAGAATCGACGGCCGGTCCGAACATCGTCCCGACGCACGCCGGGAAGTAGACCGCCTGCGGCTTGCCCGTCGGCGCCGGGCGCTTGCGGGCACTGCCGCCGCCCGGAAGCTCGGCCGAGTAGAGCGGCAGGATGTCGGGCCCGAGCACCATGCGCCCGAGCTTGTTCGGGGCGAGCACGACGCTGATCGGAACCTTGCGGACCCCGGTGAGCGCGAGGCTGGCGCCCTTGGTGACGACGCTCCAGTGCTTCGCCGCGGTGCCCCAGACCCCGTTGACCGCCGGGCCGGCGTTGCCCTTGCGGAACCGCTTGACCAGGGTTGCGGTGTTGATGTCCACCGGGCAGGCCAGCTGGCACAGGCCGTCGACCGCGCAGGTGTCAACCGAGCCGTACTCGTAGTCCTTCTCGAGCTCGGCCACAAGGGCGTCGTCGCCGTCCAGCTTGGCCTGTTCGAGGGAGCGCAGCGTGACGATCCGCTGGCGCGGGGTGAGGGTGAGATTTCGGCTGGGGCAGACGGGTTCGCAGTACCCGCACGAGACGCAGCGGTCCACCTCCTCTGCCACCGGCAGCGCGGTCTTGATGTGACGCAGGTGCGCCTTCGGGTCGTCGTCCATCAGCACACCGGGATTGAGCATCCCGACGGGATCGAAGAGCCGCTTGACCTCGCGCATGACGTCATACAGCTCGTCGCCGTACTGACGGCGCACATACGGGGCCATCACCCGTCCCGTCCCGTGCTCGGCCTTCAGGGAGCCGCCCTCGCCCAGGACCACGTCCACCATGTCCTCGGTGAACGCGCTGTAGCGGTCCAGCTGCTCCGTGCCGGTGAAGCTATCCGTGAGCATGAAGTGGATGTTGCCGTCCTTGGCGTGACCGAAGATCACGCTGTTGCTGTACTTGTAGCTGTCGAAGAGCTTGATCAGCTCGATGCAGGTCCGGCCGAGCACGGGCACTGGCACGACGACGTCCTCGAGCAACGCCGTGGTGCCCTGCCTGCGCGCTCCGGCCACCGCGGCATACAGACCCTTGCGCAGGTGCCACAGCTGGGCCCGCGCAGCGGCATCGGCGCTGAAGGCAGCCGGTGCGCTGAGCGGCAGGCTGTCGCCCAGCTTGACCCCGACGCGCTCCAGCTCGGTCAGCCGATTCGCGCTGTCCGCGTGGTACTCGACCAGGAGGGCGGCGTGGTCCCGCACCGCGAGGTCGAGGATGAGCTGTGGAGTGCCCGGGAGTGCCTGGCCCACCTTCAGGGACAGTGCGTCCATCAGCTCCAGGGTGGCCGCTCCCGTCTCCACGAGAGCCGGAAGTGCGGTGTTGGCCGCCTCCAGGTCCGCGAAGATGAGCAGACCGGTCGTCACGTGGGTGAGCAGCGGGATCGTCCGGAATACTGCCTCCGCCACGAAGCCGAGCGTGCCCTCGCTGCCCACGATCAGGTGGGCCAGGATGTCCGACGGCCGCTCGAAGTCCAGCAAGGAGTTGATGCCGTACCCCATGGTGTTCTTCATGGAGAACTGGTGCTCGATGGTCGCCACCGAAGCGGGATTGCCACGGACGCGGCGGGAGAGCCGCAGCAGGCCCTCGTGCAGCTCGGGCGCGAGGGTCCGCAGGCGCTCATCGGCGTCAGGCGCCCCGGTGTCGATCACGGTGCCGCTGGGCAGCACGGCGGTCAGGGACTCCAGCGTCTTGTAGGTGTTGTCCACGGTGCCGCAGGCCATGCCGGACGAGTTGTTGGCCACCACCCCACCAATGGTGCAGGCACCCTCGCTGGCCGGGTCCGGTCCAAACTTGCGGCCGTAGGGAGCGAGCCGCGCGTTCAGCGCGCGCACCGTGACGCCGGGCTGGACCCGGACGCGGGCGCCGTGGTCGAGCACTTCGATGCTCTTGAAGTTACGGCGAACGTCCACCAGGACCCCGTCCGTGAGGGCCTGGCCGCTGAGGCTGGTGCCGCCCGCGCGGAACGTGAGCGGCACCCCCTGAGTGGCGCTGGCGCGCAGCAGCTGGCCCACCTCGTCGGCATTGCCCGCGACCACCACTGCCTGCGGGATCAGGAGGAAGTGCGAGGCGTCATGGGCATTGGCGTGGATGTCCAGAGCACGGGTCTTGACCTGTGCCGGGTCCGCCACTGCGGCACGCAGCGCGCCGAGCATGCTGGCGGGCGAGGACATCACGTCCAAACGATGACTGAGCACACGATCGAATGGGTGAGTGGCTTGAACACAAGGTCTCCCGTCGGGCGTTTCTGTTGCGTTGTTCGTTTCTGTTGCGTTGTTGTGACAGCGCGCCGAGCACCTCACCCGCGTGTTGTCAATTCCAGGTCCGGCTGAAGTCCACATTGCGCTGATGCGCCGTCGTCAGGTCGTTGCCGAGAAACGTGGACAATTGGGACTTCGTCCACTATCATCCGCTCAACAATGTGGTCAGACCATATACCGGAGAGGCAACAAGTACCACCCCATTCCTTCCACAGAAGGTGTCCCATGTATCGCCCAGTTCTTGATTCCGTAGGCGGATCGCTGGCTCTCACAGCGCTCGTGGCCATGTTGCCGTTGCTCACGCTGTTCGTCCTGCTCGGGGTGCTGCGGATGGCAGCCTGGAAGGCGGCGGTTGTGTCGCTTGTGATCTCCCTGCTGGTGGCCGTCGTCGCGTACTCGATGCCGGTTGGTCAAGCCATCATGGCGGGCGTCGAGGGTGCCGCCTTCGGGGTCTTCCCGATCATGTGGATCGTCATCAATGGGATCTGGGTCTACAACATGACCGTGGTGACGGGGCACTCCGACGTCCTGCGGCGGTCATTTGCCAAGGTGAGTGACGACCAACGGATCCAGGCGATCATCGTCGCCTTCTGCTTCGGTGCACTACTCGAGGCGCTGGCCGGCTTCGGCACCCCTGTGGCCATCACCAGCGTCATGCTCATTGCCTTGGGATTCAAGCCGGTCAAGGCCGCGGTGGTCGCCTTGGTCGCGAACACCGCGCCGGTGGCCTTCGGTACCCTCGCGGTGCCAATCACCACGCTCGCCACGGTGACCGGCCTGCCCGAGCACGACCTGGCACAGATCGTCGGACGGCAGACCCCGTTGCTCGCGCTCTTCGTCCCGATGGCCCTGGTCTTCGTGATCGACAAGGGGAGGGGAGTGCGCCAGACGCTCCCCGCGACGCTTACCTGTGGCATCACCTTCGCTGTCGCCCAGTTTGTCTGCTCCAACTTCGTGTCGACCCAGCTGACCGACATCGTCGCCTCGCTGGCGGCCGGGGCCTCTTTGGTCCTGTTGCTGCGGGTATGGCACCCGGCACTCGCCTACGTGGAGACGCCGGAGGCCGGCACCGTCGCGAGCTCTGGGGGAACGCCAGCCCTCGCTGGCGCTCGAGTCGGCGCTTCGGGTTCGGGTTCGGGTTCGACCGGACAGGGCAGCAGCCTGGCTGCCGGTGACAAGGGCCACCATGACAGCAGGGGTGAGGTCCTCAGGGCCTACGCGCCATACATCATCATCATCGCGGTTTTCAGCCTCGCCGCCCTGGTCACGCCCCTGAAGGACTTCCTGGCGGAACGCACGGTCGCCTTCCAGTGGCCGGGCCTGGACCTGCTGACCGCGAAGGGCAAGCCTTCGGCCCTGCCGACGTTCAACTTCAACTGGCTCGCTGCAGCGGGCACACTCCTGGTCATCTCCGGGCTGCTCTCGATCCCGTTCACAGGTATCTCCGGGGCCAAGGCGTTCAAGGCCTATCTCGGCACCTATAACCAGCTCAAGTTCGCGATCGTCACGGTCATGGCTGTCCTTGGACTGGCGTACGTCATGAACTCCTCGGGTCAGACGGCGACACTGGGCATCTGGATGGCCAGCATCGGCAGTGCCTTCGCGATCCTCTCCCCGGTCCTGGGTTGGTTGGGCGTGGCGGTTACCGGCTCGGACACCTCGTCGAACTCCCTGTTCGGTGCGTTGCAGGTCTCGGCAGCCAATCAGGTCGGGCTCAGCCCGACCCTGATGGCGGCAGCCAACTCCTCCGGAGGCGTGCTCGGCAAGATGGTTTCGCCGCAGAACCTCGCGATCGCTGCCGCTGCGGTGGGCATGTCCGGCAAGGAGGGCGAGATCTTCCGCAAGGTCATCGGATGGAGTCTGGGCCTTCTTCTCGTGATGTGCGTTCTGGTCTTCCTGCAGTCAACACCCGTCCTTTCCTGGATGCTGCCCTAACGACCCATGGCTGGCTATCGGGCAAACACTGCGACCCGGCTCGCCGGGTGAGCATGGAGTGCAATCTTATGGTCTGATCAGAGCAATGGATTGACCGTTTTGTAGAGTTTTCAACTGTCGAGTTCTCAGCAAATACATCTTCTGATGGACCTTGGGGGTCACATGGCCGATCCGACCAGGAATCTGCCAGACGTGGCTGCCTCTGAGTCCATCCACGGCAGGCGGACCGATGAATGGGTGCCTGTGTCGCGCGTTCGGACCTACGAACTGGTGTTGGAATGCATAAGAGACACGGATCGTCACCGGCGCACTGCGCGCCGGCGAACGACTGTCGCCAGAGCGAGAGCTCGCGGAGCTGCTCGGGGTGAGCCGCCCGGCCGTGCGGGAAGCACTGCGCGTCCTTGAAGCACAGGGAGCCGTGCGGTCACAGGTCGGCAAAGGTCCCGACTCCGGTACGACGATCGATCGCGTGCCCAGCGACGCCCTGGCTCGACTCCTGCGCCTGCACGTGGCCCTGGGGTCGTTCCCGATCGAGGACCTCGTCGACACGCGGGTGGCGCTCGAGAGAGCCAGCGTGGTCCTCGCCTGTCGCAACGCCCAGCCGCAGGACCTTGCGCGTATGCGGGAAAGGCTCATGGCGATGGACGAACCGGAGATCGACCGGGAGACGTTCGACCAGCTCGATACGGACTTCCACGTGGCGCTCGCCGATGCAGGCGGCAACCACCTGATGTCGGATGTAACCCGCGCCATACGTGAGTCGGTGCGGATGCCAATCCTGGCCGCCATGACAGCCATGCCGGAGACCGGGAAACAAGGCTGGCCCCGCATACGGGACGGCCTGCGAGCCGACCACCACGCAATCTTCAACGCCGTCGAAGCCAGTCAGGCCGACCAGGCCGCCGACCGAACGGAGGCCCACATCCGCGCCTTCTCCGTCCGCATGACCACGGCAACATGACGGGTTCTTGGCGTCAGGGCATCCGCTCGTATGCCGGGAGGGTGAGAAACTCGGCGAAGTCGTCGGCGATCGCGACGTCCACGAAGGTGGCGCGCGCCTGCGCGTAGTCACCCGGCTGCCCGGGCAGCTTGGCGATCTCCTCGTCAACGATGCGCTCGACCAGCTCGCGGCTCACCACCTGGGCGGTGTCGGCGAGGACGATGTCGTTGAGCAGCCACTGCCACACCTGCCAGCGCGAGATCTCCGCTGTGGCCGTGTCCTCCATGAGGTTGAAGATGGCCACCGCTCCGGTTCCGTGCAACCAGGACGCAAGGTACTGGATACCGACGCTGACGTTGTTGCGAAGCCCGGCCTCGGTCACCTCGCCGGGCGTCGCGGCGACGTCCAGCAGCTGTTCGGCGGTGACGTGAACGTCCTCGCGAAGCTTGTCGAGCTGGTTGGTTCGCCTTTCGAACACCGCGGTGAACGCCGCCTTTGCACACCTCAACCATGCCGGGGTGCGCGACCCACGATCCGTCGAACCCCGCGCCGGCCTCGCGGGCCTTGTCCTCCTCGACCTTGCCGAAGGCAGCCTCGTTGACCACTGGGTCCCTGCTGGGAATGAAGGCGACCATGCCA
>ODAK010008857.1_pt1 | contig 10033 bp, 10 predicted proteins | sample 1539591 | NCBI WGS metagenome assembly ODAK01 (sample SAMEA3539303, study PRJEB22396) | soil metagenome | biome: tundra; feature: field; material: soil | place: USA | collected 2010-05 | depth 0.15 m | reverse complement strand
GCGAACCAGCCCATGAACAGGGCGTGGCTGGCGATCCGGTTGAGCTCGCCCGAGAGGACCCGGATGTATTCGGCCCGGCGCGGGACCTGGACGTCGAGGAGCTTCTCGAAGGCCATCACCGGTGACCACTCGCAGAAGAGCGAGCTGATGTACTCGAGCGGATCGGTGTAGCAGATCGCCTGGTGGTAGTCGGCGTTCTCGCACAGCTTCTCGACGCCGCGATGGAGGTAGCCCAGGACCGGGTCGAGGTCGACGACTTTCTCGCCGTCGATCTTCAGGACCACCCGGAGCACACCGTGAGTGGAAGGGTGCTGCGGCCCCATGTTCAGGAACATCTCGCCGTCGCGAAGGGTGTAGAACTCGGCCTCACGCTCGGTCCGGGGCGGGTACGGCGGGATCGGCTCGAACACCCCAAGCTGCTCGTCGAGGGTGACCCTTGGGTCGTCCGTGGACGCGTGCGCCGGAATGTCGAAGGGGGTTCGCGTCGTCATTCTCAGCTCGAGGGAGCCTGCCGGATGCGTGCCCCGGTCTGCGCATTGGTTGGGCCGTGAGTCTGCTCCATGTGCCGGACGCCGCCGGCCGGTGAGCGGGCGGCGTCGTCGGCCAGGAAGAAATCCTTGCGCAGCGGAAAGCTGGCGTAGTCGGGCGGCATGTAGATCCGGCGCAGGTCGCGATTGCCCTCGAAGGTGATCCCGAACATGTCATACGCCTCACGCTCCATCCACTCGGCGCCCTTCCACAGGAAGGTGACGGAGGGAACGCGCGGATCGTCGCGAGACATCCCGTCGGCGATCACCCGGAGCCAGTCAGCAGTGGTGTCGCTCCAGAGGTGATACACGGCCTGCATCGTCGTACCGGTGTCGACGCCGGCCAGGTCCGAGAGCATCCGGAACCGGAACTCCGACTCGTCGTGGAGGGCCAGGAGGACCTCGGGCACGTCGCCCGGGGCGATCCGGATCTCCGTTTCGTCGTGGCGCTGGCGGACGGGACCGGTCAGTCGCTCACCGAAGCGAGACTCGAGGCGGCGGCGCAGGATCCGGTCCACCTACAGGTCCTCGGGCACGGTCGGGCCGATCGCCCGCTCCGGCCAGTGACCGCGCCGATCCTTGATCAGCTGCTGGAGCTTCATCATGCCGTAGATCAGGCCCTCGGGCCGGGGCGGGCAGCCGGGCACGTAGACATCGACGGGCATGATCCGGTCGATCCCCTGGATCGTGCTGTAGCTCCGCTTGTAGCGGCCCCCCGAGCAGGTGCAATCGCCCATCGCCACGCACCATTTCGGCTCGGGCATCTGCTCCCACAGGCGGACCAGCGGCCCGGCCATCTTGGTGGTGCAGGTGCCGGCTACGATCAGGACATCGGCCTGGCGGGGTGAGGCCCGGAACGGGAACATTCCCCAGCGATCCATGTCGTTCTTGCTGGTTGCCGCCGACATCATCTCGATCGCACAGCAGGCCAGCCCGGACAGGAGCGGCCACAGGCTGTTGGCCCGAATCAGGTCAAGGACGATGTCGGCCTTGGTCGGGATCACCTCGAGCGGACCAGCCCAGCGGGCGTTGTCGCGCCGGCCCGCGCCGGATGCCTCGAACTCGCGCAGATGGGTGATGTCCGAAGCCTGTCCGCCGTTGTACGCGACCGGGTTGCTGGACTGCCACAGGGTGTTCGGGACCACGATCGGCTCGACCAGGTGACGTTGCTCGCCGATGACCGCGGGCAGATTGCCGGCGGCGCCCGGCTCGGGCTTCAACGCCACGTCAGGACTCCCTTGCGCCAGGCGTAGGCAAGCCCGAGGAGGAGGATCCCGACGAACAGCAGCATGCTCACAAAGCCGCCCAGCAGGAGGCTCCGGAAGGCGATCGCCCAGAGGTAGATGAAGATCACCTCGATGTCGAACGCGACGAAGAGCAGGGCGTAGATGTAGAACGACAGGCCAAACCGGCCGTGGGTGTCGCCGAACGTGTCGATCCCGGACTCGTAGGGCAGGCCCTTGTGGAGATCGCCCCGGTTGCGGTGGGAGATCAGCCAGGCCGCACCGATCGTGAGGAACACGAACGAGACGCCGGCGACGGCGAACCCGACGATGTACCAGATCCCGGTCAACTGATCCTCGCTGTGGCAGGTCGGGGGGCACCGAGGCAGGCGTGCGGAGCACGATCCCGCACCGGCATTCTACCGCGGAGCGCCGGGGCAGGGGGCTCTGGGGCCTCCCGCGGGCCGCCGGCCGATGACTTGGGAGCCCTGGTGGGACATGCGCCCACGCGGATCGCTGATCGGGAGGAGATGCGATCCTCGTGGGGCGGAGCCCCCGAAGAGGCAGATCGAGGGATCAGCCGCGTCGAGCGCGCGTGCAGTTCGCGGCCGATCCCTCGACGATGGCGCCGTGCCCAGCGCCGATGCACAGCCTGATCGTGCGGCGAATCGCGGGGCAATAGGGCGAATGCCCTAGTCAGACTCCCGGCGGGTGGGCTGACAGACCACGCAGCCGCATTCGCGGCTCGAGGCCGCGACCAAGCAAGACCACCCGAAAACCGCCGAGGGCGGCCGGGTCGAGGAGTCGGGCAACTGCCGAGCGGATCGCCAGCCACTCCTCCATCGTGGTGGCCGGACTCGAGCGGACCCGATCGACAAGCTCCTCGAGCCCGCAGCCGACGAGGAACTCGGCCTGGCTGACGTCGCCCAGGAGGTCCAGCCTGTGCGCCCGGGCCGCGGCCTCGAGGGCGGTCAGGTCGACGTGGGCCGTCAGGTCCTGGCGACCGATCGCGATGAACGGGTTCGCATGCGCTCGATGGCCGGCGTACGCTCGCAGGGTGCCGCCGGTGCGCACCGGGTCGTACAGGGCTGGCGCCCGATGCCCGTAGTCGATGATGACGACGAGCCCTCGCTCAAGATCAGCGGCCACCTCGGCCAGCCACGGCTCTACCTCCAGGCAGATCTCGGCGACCTGGCCCTCGATGAGCGTGACGCCGTCCCGTGCAAGGCGGCCCGCGAGGGCTGGCGTCGACGGTTGGGATGGCTGTTCGCGCAACTGCCCGCTCGCGTCGTCCCATTCAACCAAGCGCTCCCACAGCCGGCCATCGCGCTGTTCGACCCGGTGGACCGGCAGGGCGTCCAGGAACTCGTTGGCCAGCGCGGCTCCAACGAAGCGTGCTGGCCGGGGCCCGCTGCTCGATGGCGACCCGACCCCGGCCGCTGCCTGGGCGAGTGACCCCAGTCGGGCGTCGATCTGTGCCTGCCGATGGGCATTGATCTCCACGGGTTCGTAGGAGATCGCATCGACCAGCCCCGATCCGTCGCTGCGCAACCCGGCCAGGATGGTCGCTGCGAGCGTGCCCGATCCGGCTCCGTACTCGCGCAGGACGAATCGGCCCGGCTGGTCAAGCCGCCGCCAGACCTCGTCGAGTTGGCGAGCCACGGCGGCTCCAAAGATCGGATGGGTTTCCGGGGCGGTCAGGAAATCGCCCGCTCGGCCCGGCCGCTCCGTGGCCGACCGATAGTAGCCGTGCTCCGGGTCGTAAAGGGCGATGGCCATGAACCGAGCGAACGTCATCGGGCCGCTCAAGACGATCTCGGCCCGGATCTTGCCAAGCAGGGCCGGCTCGCTCTCGCTTGGCAGCGGTCCGGGTGGAGCCGTCCGGCGAAGGCCCGCCTCGAACTGACCTCGCTCAGTCATCACCGAGCCACGAGGCGGATCCCCGGCCCGACCAGCGAGTGGCCACCGAGCAGGACCGGGATGGCTGCGTCGGCTGCCGACTCCGTCAGCTGGGCCAGCCACGGATCGACGATTGCTGCTGGATTGAGGAGGTCCGAGGCGAAGCGATCCTCGGTGGCCGGCCACGACGATTCATCGACTCCGAGGCGATGCGCGAGGAGGACCCGGCTGTCGATGAGCGCAGCGTCGCCCAACTCTACCAGCCGCGCCCCGAGGGCCATCGGACCGTCGCTGTCGAGGATCGATCCGAGCACGGAACGAGGTGGTCGCTGCGGACGTTCGTTGGCCAGGCAAGTCGAGGCGCGCAGCCCGCGCTCCTCCACCAATGCCCGAACTCGGCAGCGAGCAAATCCTTCGAGCCAGGCAAGCGCGGCCGCGGAGGTCCGGCCGGCGATGACGAGCTCGCCGCCAGGATCGGCCAGCACGCGTCGGATTCCAGCCAGGCGGTCGGTGACGAGGGCATCCTCAGGATGGGGGCCCAGGTCGATGGCAGCACCCTGCCGGCCAAGGAGGATGAGATCGAGCGGCGAATCGAGGTCCACGCCCAGTCGGTAGCGTGCCCGCAGGTCGGCGACTGGAATCCCCGCCCGGTCCGAGAGCCAGCGCGGCAGCGTGTTGTCGGTCAGGAGATCCCGAGGGACGCCGTGCAGCCAGCTCACATCGGCAACCGCCAGCACGTCCGACGAAAACCGATTGTTCGTGATGGCCATTGGTCCATTGCCGCCCGCACATGCCACGAAGACGCGCCGATCGGCGAGACCCGCCAGTGGGATCGCTCCGGACCCGAGCAGGATCAGCCCACCGTTGGGCACATCCTGCAGTGCATCCGCCAGCCGGGCACCGAAGAGTCGCCGGTCTGGCGGGCTGGCAATCAGCCGTACCGTCGTAGCGCCGGCGCGCTCGAACCCGGTCTCGTGCACCCGGGCGAGCCGATCTCGAGCCGCGCCGAGCCGCCGCTCCAGCGGCCCGGCGCTCTGAGCAGGCTGCGGGTGGAAGATGAGGACCGTTACCGGATGCATGGTCCGGAGTGTATGAGCGTTGGAGGTGGGCTTGGCACAACGACGGGTCCGGGCGTACATCGGGCTGGGTGCCAACCTCGGCGATGCCGCCGGCACGCTGCAGGCCGCCATCCATGCCCTCACGGTCCTGCCCGGCGTGCATCTCGCCGGCGTGTCGAGGCTGTATGCGACGGACCCCGTTGGGGTCACGGATCAACCCGAGTTTCGCAACGCGGTGGTAGCCCTTGAGGTGCCCGCCGGCTCCGACCCAGCCGCCGGGGCGATCGCCTTGCTGATCGCTCTCAAGGGTCTCGAGGTCGCCTTCGGGCGTCTCAGCGGCCGACGCTGGGGTCCGCGCGAGCTCGATCTCGACCTGCTCGTCTTCGGCCGCGCCCGCCTCGCGATCGCCCGCCCGCCCGCGGCCAGCTCGAACGACGCGGATCGCGATTCAGCCCGGGCCGCCCACCTGCTCGAGGTTCCCCACCCGTCGGCGGCTAAGCGGCTGTTCGTCCTGGCGCCCCTGGCCGACCTTGCGTCCGGCCTGGTGCCACCGGGCTGGCCCGAATCAGTGGCCACGGCTCGCCGCCGCCGCGCGATCGCCGAGGGTGCCGAGTCGGTTCGACCGATCGCTGGCTGGGACTGGGCCGCTGGCGCCTGGCGGCCGCTGGACCCGGCGGCCGCGACCGACTAGAGGCGGACGCTCGGCGGCCGCGAGCGATCGAACATCTGGACCGTGTCGACGAATCGGACGTGGGCCTCACGGTAAGCCATCACCAGCGAGTGGGTCCGAGCGCCGCCGCCGAAGAACCGGACGCCCTCGAGGAGATCGCCGCTGGTCACTCCGGTGGCCGCAAAGACGAGGTTGTCACCCGAGGCCAGGTCCGCCGTGAAATAGACCCGGCCCTCGTCGTCATCGTTGCCCATCGATTTCGAACGGGCCCGTTCCTCGTCGTTGCGGAACCGGAAGCGGGCCTGGATCTCGCCGCCCAGACAGCGCAGGGCGGCGGCCGTGATCACTCCCTCGGGCGCCCCGCCGGTGCCCATCACGGCATGTACGCCGGTGCCCGAGACCGCCGTGCTGATCGCGGCGGAAAGGTCGCCATCGGAGATCAGCTTGATCCGCGCGCCGGCCGCCCGGACCTCGGCGATCAGGTCGTCATGGCGGGGTCGCTCGAGGATCACGATCGTGATATCGGCGACCCGTCGGCCGAGGGCTTCGGCAATTCGATGGCAGTTCTCGGTGGCGCTCTTGGTGATGTCCACCTTGCCGGCTACGACCGGCCCCACGCACAGCTTCTCGAGGTAGGTGTCCGGGGCGTGCAGGAGTCCGCCTCGCTCGGCCGCGGCCAGGACGGTGATCGCATTGGCCTGGCCGTGGGCGACCAGGTTCGTGCCTTCGAGCGGATCGACCGCGATGTCGATCGCGGTCGATCCCTCGCGGGCTTCGGCCCCCTTGCGACCCACCTCTTCACCGATGTACAGCATCGGCGCTTCGTCTCGCTCGCCCTCGCCGATCACGATCGTACCGGCCATGTCGATCTCGTCCATCGTCCGGCGCATCGCTTCGGTAGCGGCCCGGTCGGCATCGTCCTTCGCGCCCCGGCCCATATACCGGGCAGCCGCGATCGCGGCGGCTTCGGTGACCCGGACCATCTCAAGCGCGAGAAGCGGCTCCATTGCTGGGTCCTCCGGCTGGTCCGCGGGTTTCGTTTGTCGCGGGGTTAGTGGCGGAAGTGGCGGCGGCCGGTAAAGACCATCGCGAGGTGATGCCGATCGGCAACCTCGATCGCCATCTCGTCGCGGATCGAGCCGCCTGGTTGAATGATCGCACTGACCCCGGAATTCGCAGCGAGGGCGATCCCATCAGGGAATGGGAAGTAGGCGTCACTGGCCATGACCGCCATCCGCGCCCGGTCGCCGGCTCGGCGGAGGGCAACCTCGACGGAGACCTGACGACTCGCCTGGGCCGCGCCGATTCCGACCGTCGCCGCGTTCCGGGCCAGGACGATTGCATTCGAGCGGACGTGTCGGACCGTCCGCCACGCGAACAGAAGGTCGGTCAGCTCCTCGAGCGTGGGCCGCCGCCGGGTGACCACCTGGAGCTGGCGCTTGTCGAGCTCAAGTGAATCCTGGCTCTCAACCAGGAGTCCGCCGCTGATTCGCTTGAAGTCGAGGTTGGCGATGCCGTAGTCGCGCAAACCCTCGGCTGGATCGGGTGGAACTGCCAACAGCTCCAGGCCGGCTTTCTGGCGGAGGATCCCCAGGGCCGACTCGGAGAAGCCGGGCGCGATGACCGCCTCGTACGAATTCGCGGCGATCTCCCGGGCGGTCGCCCCATCGAGCTCGCGATTCACCCCCACGATTCCGCCGAAAGCCGCCACGGGATCGGTTTCGAGGGCGTGACGATACGCTTCGACGAGCTCGTCGTGGGAGGCCATCCCGACCGGGTCCGTGTGCTTGACGATCGCCACGGTGGGCGCGGTGAAGTCCTTGGCGATCCGGTAGGCCGCGTCGAGGTCGAGGAGGTTGTTGAAGCTGGGCTGGCCGCCCTGGAGCTGGTGGGCATCGGCGAGCGATCCGCTCCGGTGGGTCGTCTCCCGGTAGAAGGCTGCCTGCTGGTGGGGGTTCTCGCCGTAGCGCAGATCCTCGACCTTTTCGAGGACCATCGCCAGGCGGGTCGGGAACTGGGTCCCCGAGACCTGGTCGATGTAGGCGGAAATCTCGGCGTGATATGCGGCCACGATCCCGAAGGCCTCGGCCGCCAGCTGCTGGCGGAGCTCACCGGAGAGCGACCCGAGCTCACGCAACTCGCGGGCGACCCGGCCGTAGTGGGCGGGGTTGGCGATCGCGGCAACCGCCGCGTAGTTGCGCGCCGCTGCCCCGAGGAGCGCCACGCCGCCGACATCGATCATCTCGATCACCTCGGCCAGCGCGAGCTGCCGGGCGCCGACCTGGGGGGCGAAGGGCTTGACGTTGACGACCACGATGTCGATCGCCCCGATGCCATGTGCAGCCAGCTCCTCGAGCTGCGCCGGATCGTCGCGGCGGGCCAGGATTCCAGCATAGACAGCGGGATGGAAGGTCTTGACCTGGCCGCCCACGAGCGGCGGGAGATTCGTCAGGTCCGAGACCGAGCCGACCTCGATGCCATCCTCGGCCAGGTGGTCGCGGGTGCCTTCCGTCGCGTAGATCTCGACGTTGAGGGCCTGCAACTCTCGCGCGAATGTGCTGATGCCATCGCGACTCGCCACCGAGAGCAGGGCTCGCACCCGGGCTTCCTCCCTCCAGCGTTCGCATCCTTCGCGGGCTGCCTCGATTCGCGACCGGCCGGGCGCTGCCGGGCGCGGCGGAGTCGTTCGTCGGCCGGCGGGCGCCGCACCTGGGGCCGAGTATAGCGTCCCGGCGTGGCATACTCGGAACCCTCGCCCGGCCCTCCAGCCGCCGTCCGACAGGGAGAATCGACCCGGTGACCCACCTGCCCTGGGAATACCTGTTTCAGTCGTTCAGCGCTGCGCACTTCCATGACCTGTTCTACCCGATTGCCCTGGGTTCGCTGGTCCTGCTCGTTGTGCTGTGCGTGATCTATGCCATCCGGTCGCGCCAGCTTCGCCACCATGCCCCGTACCTCGACCTGTACGAATGGCTGCTGTGGACCGGGATCATCGCCTTCGGCCTGCTCCTGATCTTCAGCGTCTTCGTCTGGGACTTCGTCTTCGTCCTGACCACGATCATCACGACCTGTGCCATCTTCGTCTGGATCCGGTTCGTGCGTTTTCCGCCGATCCTCGCTGGCTACGAGCAGAAGCTGGCCCGCCAGCGCTACCTCAGTCGGCAGAAATACGCTCATCCCGAAGCGACCATCCGAGCGAAGACGAGCCGGCCCGGCCGGACGATCCGGACCGCACCGACCAAGCGGACGCGCAAGCGCCGCTAGCGTGGCGGTCTGCTGACCGATGGAGATTCGACGGTTCGGGATCGGCCAGCGCCGACCTGACGGGCCGGCTGGAACCCACAACGTCCAGGCCGCGCTGATTGACTCGGGCCACGGCGGAGTGATCGTCGAGCTGGCCCTCGGCCGCCACGCGACGATCGAGCCCCATTCCAATCCGAACACGACCTGGTTCGTGGTGATCGAGGGTGGCGGCTTCGTGACCGTGGGCCCGGATCGGGCCCGGGTATTCGCCGGCGAAGCGATCCTGTGGCCGGCCGACGTGCCCCACGGCGCCACTACTGAGCTGTCCGAGATGCGCGCGATCGTCGTGGAGTTCCCTGCTGCGGAGCTGAGCCTCGGGCCGGGTGCCACGATCGTCGACGCACGCCTGCCCGGAGCGAGCTTGGGGCACGCTTCGGCTGCGGTTCCCGCCCCGCCCGCGGTCCCAGCCCCGGCCGACGGTCGCCTCGTCGACGAACGTCCGGCGCCCTACGACCCGCGCCACGGAGAACCGCGCTAGGTTTTGTTTGGGCCAAGGCGGGGGTCGGGCTCGGCCAGGCTCAGTTTTGGCCCAACCCGTCTGCCGGACGTCGGATTATTACGGGCATTCTTAGCCAACGCGGTCCCGGGGGTCGTCGTCGCGGGTTGAGCCCGATTCGATCGCCCTGGGCTCGCATTTATTGCGACCATCGCTATTACGGGCCTCAGGCCGTCCGAATTGGGCAGTTCTGGAACTCCACGCCTTCGGGAACGTGACATCTAAGAATGGTCGTAATAGTCGAGGCCCGATAACGCGGTCCCGGGGCCGCCGTCGCGACCGGAACGCCAGCTACGGCCCAACCACCAACTCCGCGATCACGGCGCCGAGCTGGCCGAGGATGCGGGCGGTGGCACCCCAGACGTGGAGGCCGTCCAGCCGATAGCCGCCGTAACGCAGCGGCCAGTCGCGAACCATCCGTTCCACGATCTCGATCGGAGCCCCGGGCAGGAACGCGGCAAGCGGCGCCTCGATAATCTGGGCCACCTCGGACTCCGACGGCCGCAGCACGGGCCGGCGCCGCGCCAATGCGACAATCGGCGTGAGGCTGAAGCGGCTGACCGGGATTCGCAGGGTGTCGAGTCGGCCCAGGAGCTCAACTCTCGCGGCTGCGGGATCGAGCCCGATCTCCTCGGTGGCCTCGCGCAGGGCAGTCCCCTCGAGGTCGGTGTCATCGGGCTCCACCTTGCCGCCCGGAAAAGAGACCTCGCCGCTGTGGATCCCGTCGTAGGTGGCCCGCTCGGTCAGGATCACCGCCGCCGAGCCGCTCGAGCTCGGCACGACGAGGACGAGGACAGCTGCCGGTCGATCACCAGCGACCGCGTCGAGGCGCACGTCGGCTCGTGCGCGCCCGTCGG
>ODAK010008856.1_pt1 | contig 10034 bp, 8 predicted proteins | sample 1539591 | NCBI WGS metagenome assembly ODAK01 (sample SAMEA3539303, study PRJEB22396) | soil metagenome | biome: tundra; feature: field; material: soil | place: USA | collected 2010-05 | depth 0.15 m | reverse complement strand
ACAATAGCCCGAAAAAATACATGACCCGCCTTTTCGGCATGGAGCGCCGCCACTTTGTCCAGCGCCGCCAATGCCGCGGGATAATCATCGCCAACCACCAGCACCGAAGCAAGCTCGCTCCACGCTTCGGCGGAATCCGGCTTGATTTTCGTGGCGCTCAGAAAATCCTGCGAGGCCTGAGGGAACTTGCGTTGATCGCGAAGAATCCGTCCGTGCAGCATCCGCAGTTCAAAATCGTTCGGATCCGCCGCCAGAACTTTTTCGATCACCGGCAGCGCTTTGTCCGGTTCCTTATTCTTGAGATACGCGGTTGCCAGCGCCGCGCGATTGGCCGGAGTGGGAGACGCCGCAACGGCTGCCTGGAAATTAGCAATGGCATCCGCTGGTTGGCCGGACGCCAGCAATAGCGCGCCCAGTCTTTCTTGTGCGCCGGGATTGTCGGGAAACTGTTTATATATGGCGATTGCTTCCGGCGCCTGTTTCGCTGCTTCGTATAAGGACGCCAACTCCAGCAGGCCGTCCCGATAGTCTGGGTTCATCGCGGCCGCGTTTTGAAAATGCGGCGCAGCCTCGGCCACCCGATCCTGCTTCGCCAGCGCATGCGCGAGGCCGAGTTCAGCGTCCGGCGACTTCGGATCGATCTCGAGCGCGGCCTTATAAGCTTGCTCGGCTTTCGTGAAATCGCCGCTCGCGAATAAGGCCGAGGCAAGATAGAAATTCGGCCGAAACTCCTTGGCTTTTTGCGAAGCCGCACCCGTGAGATACGGGACCGCATCGGCGCCCTGCTTTTCACGAAGCAGCAAAATTCCCAGATTCAGCTCTGCCTGGTAAAGGCCCGGCTTCATTTCGAGCGATTTCCGGTATTCCGGGATTGCCTCTGCGCTCTTGCCCATCAGGCTGTAGGCAAGCGCCAGGTTGAAGTGCAGGCTGTAGTCCTTCGGCTCGGCCGCAATGGCGTTGATAAAATTATCTACTGCCTCCTGGTAGCGCTTTTCGTCGAGCGCTTTCAGGCCCAGTTCGTAGTAGTTACTCTGGAGCGCGAGGAACAGGACCAGCACCGTGGTGGGCCACATACTTCTATGTTCCTATTTTACCGAGTGGGACAGCGCCATGCGCTGCCTTGGGCAAGCCGGAGGCTTACCCTACTTGGTGGCCACCGTCACCGAGATCAATCCCTGGGTGGACGCGCTTCCAATAGTGATGTCCACCCGGTGCGCAGCGTAAGCACCCAAACTCTGCGGGACCCGGAAATTAATCTGGAACAATCCGGAAATGAGGGTCGGTGCAATTCCCGCGTACTGGACATCGGCATTGAGCGTGCCATCGATGGTGACAATTGCCGGAAGCACCAGCGTGTCCAGCGGTTTGAGTAGCGCGAGGCCTCCGGTCAGGCTGGCTGGATTCGTCGCTCCGCCGCCGGTGCCGAAGATCGAAACCACGGAGCCTGCGGGCGCTGGATTCGCGACCGAATTGTGCGTACCGTCCTGATTAATGATTGCTCCCTGCGCAACGCCGTACTGGGCCGGGAACAGTGCCGGCGCGGAGGGCTGCAGCGTGACAATTCCTGTCCTGGTGGAAACACCGTTATACTCGACGTGCACCTGGGCGCTGGTTTGATCGGCCAACTCCCACGGGATCTGCGCGTTGATCTGCTCGGATTGCGCGTACAGGATCGGCGCTTCGATTTGGTTGAAGAATACGCGCACGCCGGCAAGTTCGGTGGTGACTTTACCCGATGAATCGGCCTGCATTTGAGCGCCGGCTGCGGGTCCGAAGCGAAGTCCCCAGAACGTCACCAGCTCTCCCGGCGCCACGGGACCGTCCTGAAAGTTCGCACCATTCTCAGGCGCGAGAATGGAGCACGGCTGGCTGGCGTTACCCGGGTTCGCGATTTGAAACTTGGCGATGAAAAAACCCGGCGGCCTGAGCGAAGAATCTGACGTGACCAGAAAATCTGACGTGGTTGTCAGGCCGGCCAGTACCACCGTGCCGTCCGCGTCAGCGTTCAGAGCGAACGCGAGGTCCTCTCCGGAACCTCCCAAATACGTGGCATCCACAAATTTTCCATCCGGCGCTAACTCCAACACGAAAGCGTCCGCCCCACCGGCGCGACAAGGTTGCAGCGCATCCGGAGAGGCTGCGAAGCCCCCTCCCGCCTGACCCGAAACATATGCGTTGCCCGCGGCATCGACATCCAGGATGCTGGGTGGAACAGAATTGGTGGACACATATGTTGCATAGACCAGAGCCGTTGCATCGGCGTTGAGCTTTGCAAGAAACGCGGAAGAACCATTTAGCTGGAACGTGGTTTGATACGCACCAGCCGTGACAGGGAAACTTGCTGAGTTCAGCGTCCCCAAGACGTAGGCATTGCCGCTGGAATCCACTCGAATTACTGCACCAAAAGCCACCGAATTCGCGCCGAGGTATGTGGCGTAGGTTAGCCCGCCGGATGCGTTCAGCTTGGCGACGAAAGCTGGCGAGAAACCGGGCGTCAGTGTGGTTTGAAGGACGCCCGTGGTTACGGGGATGTCGGTGGAGCGGGTGGACCCGGTGAAGTAGGCGTTCCCCGATGGATCGACCGCGATTCCACCCGGACTGTCACCGCCGCTCCCGCCGAAATAAGTTGCGTAGATGAGCTTCTGCCCGGTGGTATCCAGCTTGCCCACTACCATCGGCCCGCTCGATTGCATCGCGTTGTTGGTGACCGGGAAGCCAGCCGACGCCTCAGCAACGAAGTAAGCGTTCCCGGCGGAATCCACCGCCATGCTCATGGTTACTCCGCCCGGCGGAATGTTCGGCCCGGAAGGCATGTTGAATGGCAACGGACCGGTGCCGGGAATCGAGGCTGTGTACAGTAACGCCGTTCCGAACGGATTCAGCTTGTAGATGAATGTTGCGCCGCCGGTGAACTTCGACCCGGGGATGGTTTCGATTCCCGCGGTAATGCCAGCGACATAGATGTTGCCGGCCGCGTCCACGCCGATCGACGTGGGCTGGTAGCCTGCCAAATATGTAGCGAAGACGACCTTGCTCTGGGCGTCCAGCTTGATGACGAAGGGAACGGGGCAAGGGAACTCCTGAGGCGGAGTGGGAGTCCCACCGCCAGACGATCCGTTGGTGCATTCGCCCCCATTGAACGTAGGCTGAACCACGCCTGGGGTAACGGGCACGCTGGGTTCCGAGGTCCAGCCAGTTAGGTAGATGTTACCCGCGCCGTCGGCCGCCATCGCGGTGACTGCAGTGTCGTACTGGTTTCCCAGAACAGGAAGAATGCGCGAATAGACGAGGCCATCCTGAGCCACGCACGCGGCACAGAAGACGAAAGCGAGCAGACTTTTCGTCATGTCAGGGATTCAGGCAAATGTCAGACCACATGCTGACGTTGATAACACAAGTGCAGGCCTACAGAAGTTGGATCGCCCGGACGCTCGCCTGTTTCCTTTGGCTACAACAACCGAACCGCGACCGTGAGAATCCGTGAAAAATTCAAATGCACCGGTCGCTTACGCTCGCGGTTCGGTAACGGAGCCGAACCGCGACCGTGAGGGAGCCGGTGCTGTTTTACTTTGCCGACACCAGGCGAGCGATTCCGAATGCCGCGGCGGCTGCTAATCCGCCGATCACCATGGTTCGAAGCGCGCTCGGAACCAGCGACATTCCGGTGTAGTGACCCTTAATGGCTCCAAAGATCGCGAGCGCCACCAGTGTCGCTATAACGGAAGCAATCAATGCGGAATAAGGCGTGCCCATCAACATGTACGGCGTGAGCGGAATCAAGCCACCGGCGATGTAAGCGCACGCGATGGTAGAGGCGCTGCGCACGGCACGTTTGGGATCGGGCTCTTCGAGTCCCAGCTCGAATCGCATCATGAAATCGATCCACTGCTTGGGCCGCTGGCGCAGCGAATCGACTATGGGAACGGCTTCCTGCTTGGTCAACCCATAATTTTCGAAAACCTCGAGCACTTCACGCGCCTCTTCTTCCGGGATCTCTTCCACCTCGCGCTGTTCGCGGCGGAGCTCACTCTGGTAGTGATCGGCGTCATTACGCGCTGCCAGATATCCGCCCAAGCCCATGGCGATGGAGCCGGCTGCGATTTCAGCCAAGCCAGCCACCACGATAATGCGCGTGGTAATGTCGGCTCCCGATAATCCGGCCGCCAACGCGAATGGAACGGTAAGCCCGTCCGCCATTCCGATTACCACATCGCGTACGAATTCCGAAGCCGTGAAGTGCGTCTCAACGTGCGGCGTTTGCGGCATGCTTTCAAGTATCGCCTAGTGTGAAGCGCTGGTTCGTGCGGAGCTGAAGTTCCGAGGAACTGACGTTCCGCGCAGCGCCGGGTGTGAGATAATCTTACTGGAGTCTTACCATGGAAAAAACCCGGCTTTCGACCAAAGGTCAGATCATCCTGCCGAAGGGAATCCGTGTTTCTCGTGCTTGGGGCCCTGGCACGGAGTTTACTGTCGAAGAGGCCGACGGTGGTGTCCTGCTCCGTCCCGCCGCCCGCTTCCCGGCTAGCGAGCTTGACGACGTGGCCGGCTGTCTGCGGTCCAAGCGCAAACCGAAAACACCCTCCGAGATGCGTGCCGCCATTGGCTCGGAAGTGAAGCGACGCCATGATCGCGGTCGATACTAACGTATTGGTGAGGCTGCTGACCGGTGACGACTCGAGGCAGGAGGCGGCGGCGCGCTCCCTGTTCACGCGTGAGCCAATCTGGATCGCGAAAACCGTGTTGCTCGAAACCGGCTGGGTGCTCCACAGTCTGTACGGACTTGAGGAGACTGAGATTCGAGCGGCATTCACGAAGTTGCTGGGACTCGAGAACGTGCATGCCGAGGATGAATCATCGGTGGCTGCCGCCCTGGCGCTCATGACACGAGGAATTGAATTCGCCGACGCGTTGCATTTGTGTAGCAGGCCCCCCGGCGCGGCATTCGTCTCTTTCGACAAGTCCCTCGTTCAGCGCGCGAGGCGTGCAGGCGTATCTGATATTTCCAACATTTCAGTGAAGGAGTGAGAACCGCGATGTCACGATCCAAGCTCAGTCGATTACGCAGCTCTGGCCCACAGAATGCCCTTCACCTCGCGGCGTTTGCGGCACATTCTTTCAAGTACCGCCCCGTATAGGAATTGGGCGCGGCCGCAATTTGCTCCGGGGTGCCTTCGGCCACGATTTCGCCGCCACGATCGCCGCCTTCCGGTCCTAGATCGATCACCCAGTCAGCGCTGCGGATCACATCCAGGTTGTGCTCGATGATCAGAATGCTGCCGCCGTTTTCTATCAGCCGCTCGAAAGCAGACAGCAGTTTCGCGATGTCGTCGAAATGCAGCCCGGTGGTGGGCTCATCGAAAATATACAGAGCGCCGTTACAGGTGGCCTGCGCTAAATGTGCAGCCAACTTCACGCGCTGCGCTTCACCTCCGCTCAGCGTGGTGGCCGATTGTCCCAGGCGTAGATAACCCAGACCTACCTCGTCCAGGACCTTGAGCTTGGTCACCAACCGCTTGTTTTCGGAAAAGAACGATAGGCCTTCTTTCACCGTCAACTGCAGCACCTCATGAATGTTCAGACCCTGATACCGGATGTCGAGAATGCTGCTCTTGAAGCGCGTACCTTTGCACTCTTCGCACAGCAGCTCCACGTCGGCCAGGAACTGCATTTCCACCGTGACAGTGCCATCGCCCTGGCAATTTTCGCAACGCCCGCCCGGGATGTTGAACGAAAAATGGCCGCCCTTGTAGCCGCGCTTCTTGGCATCCGGAGTGGATGCGAAGATGTCTCGAATTACGTCGAAGGCCTTGATGTAAGTCACCGGATTCGATCGCGGGGTTCGGCCGATGGGCGATTGATCCACCAGGATCACCTCGCGCAACAGCTCCGTCTTCTCCACGCGCCGGCAGGTAATCTTCTCAGCCGCGCCCTGCGTCTCTTCGTCCAACGCTTCCTGAGCCGGCTGCCGCAGCTTGCGCTCGATGGACTGAAAGATCACGTCATGCACCAGCGTGGATTTGCCGGATCCTGAAACTCCCGTGACCGCCACCATCATGTTGAGCGGGATCGCGACATCGATGCCTTTCAGGTTGTGGGCGCGTGCGCCAAAGAACTTGACCACTCGCTTGGGATCTACGCGTCGGCGCTTCGCCACTCGCGCGGCGCGCATCTCGCCCCGTAGATAGCGCGACGTGAGCGAGCCCGCGCCATCCCGCAGAATTTTGCCGTAGGAGCCTTCAAAGATAATGCGGCCACCCAGTTCTCCCGCGCCTGGCCCCATATCGACGATATGATCGGCGGCGCGCATCACGTCGGCGTCATGCTCCACCACCACAATGGTGTTGCCAAGATCGCGCAGTTCTTCCAGGATGCGGATCAGGCGGCCGGTATCGCGGCTGTGCAGCCCAATGGACGGCTCATCCAGTACATAGCAAGCGCCCACTAACCGTGATCCGAGGCAGGTTGCGAGCTGGATACGTTGGGCCTCGCCTCCTGAGAGCGTCGACGACAGGCGGTCCAGCGTCAGATAGTCGAGCCCAACATCGTTCAGGAATTTCAGCCGCTGCCGGATCTCCACCAGGATCTTGTCGGCGATAGCGGATTCCTCGGGCGTAAGATCCAACTCTCGAAAGAATTCGTAGGCTTGTGCGATGTTCAAGCGCACGATGTCGGCGATGGTCCGGCCGCAGATTCGGACGTTCAACGCCTCGGGGCGCAGCCGCGACCCTTTGCAATCCGGACACTCCGCATACCCGCGATAGCGGCTCAGGAAGACCCGCACATGCACTTTGTATTTCTTAGTCTCAACCTCGGCGAAGAACTTGTGAACGTGTTCGTGGACCAGCGCCCGTTCCTCAGCCGTCAAATCGCATAACGCCACGTTCCAGCGCACTTTGCCGCGCGTGGATTTGCGGAAATGATTCGCGTACCATTGATGCTGCTCTTTGGTCCACGGTTGGACAGCGCCCTCATCGAGCGAGAGGCCTGGATCGGGAATCACCAGGTCCATGTCATAGTCGATGGTGTTGCCGAAACCCTGACAGCGTGGGCACGCGCCCATGGGATTGTTGAAGCTGAAAAGTCCCGGCTCCGGAGTAGCCAACTCGATGCCGCATTGTTTGCATGCGAACTTTTCGTTGAAGAGTAGAGTAGTGGGTGGCGGATTCTGCGGCGTGGCTTCCTCAAAGATTACTTCGCCGCCTTCGCGGTAGCAGATTTCCGTAGTGTCGACGATCCGTTGATGCAGGTCGGGAGTAATAACGAAGCGATCCACTAATATGAAAACCGGCTGCGTGAAGTCGATGTCGAGCAATGATTCCGGAGTGGAGAATTCGAATACGCGGCCCTTTTGATAAAGGCGGTTGAAACCCTTCTTGCGCAGCTCGAACAGATGATCGCGCAATGCTTCCGTGGTGGCGCCGCGCCTAACCGGAAATAGCGCGTACCAGCGCGAACCCTCCTTCTGCTGGAGCATGGTTTGCGCCACTTGATCCACCGTGTCCCGCACCACCTGCTGGCCGCACTTAGGACAATAGCTGCGGCCCACGCGAGCGTAGAGTAGCCGCAGGAAGTCGTAAATCTCGGTAGAAGTGGCGACGGTCGACCGCGGATTCCGTGTGGTGTTTTTCTGACGAATGGCGATGGGCGGTGCGATGCCGGAGATCTCATCCACATCCGGCTTTTCCATGCGTTCCAGGAATTGCCGCGCATAGGCGGATAGCGATTCCACGTAGCGCCGCTGCCCTTCGGCGTAGACCGTATCGAAAACCAGCGACGATTTGCCGGATCCCGATACGCCGGTCACGACGGTGAGTTGATTGTGCGGAATCGCCAGCGAGACGTTCTTGAGATTGTGGACTCGCGCTCCACGGATAAGGATAGATTCTTCCAAGGGGTTGCTTCGGGAAAGCGGGACCTGCCCGCCGTCTACCTTCATTATCTCAAGAAGGTGTTGCGGCTGCTTTAGCCAGCCACGACCGTTCGTTTACGGTTGAGAGAGTGTTACCGAACCGCGACCGTGAGGGAGTCGGGGCCTGATAAAAAAAAACTCCAGAAGCCGCTCCTCCGATTTTATGTATGACCTTTGGCGGCTTCTGGAGTGTTAACCCACGAAGAAGGATGAAGAGGGTTAAACAACCTTTCTGTTGTGTTTCACAGATTCCATGGAATTGATCTTTCGATTCCGATTGATTTGGTTCATGCGATGGACGGCGGCGTCAACGGCTTCCGAAAGCGGTTTTTCCGGCGCGCCGATTCCACCCCAGCTAAACAGCAGGGAGCATGATCCGCGCCCGCGCTGCTGGAACTCCCAGAGCTGTTCAGAGATTTGATTCAAGCGGCGCTGAGCTTCGGCGCCTTGCGTACCCGGACAGATCATCACGAACTCGTCTTCGGTGGTCCGGCAACCGAAATCGTTTTCACCCAGCAGTCCCGCGACACAAGCGGTGACTAACTGCAGCAAGGCTTCATCATGGGATGAATGGCGGTGCGCTCTTACAAGGTCGATCAGTACAACCAGACCGGTGAACGGCTTGTTGATACGTAAGAGCACTTCGAGAGGCCACTGGTTAAACATCCCGGCCGGAACCAGATGCTGGTTCGCTGGAATTGGAGTGACATCGATAACAACCCCAAGTCCCACTTCCGACTTGGCCATTACGCGAGGAGCAGCGGACTGAGCCCGCGATTCGGGCTGATCCCACAGGAAAGCATCCACCGTAACAGACTGTGCCAAGTTGCTCGTCATTAGCGTACTTCTTCCCTCCCCGCGCGCCACGACAGCATCGCTCGCGAGAGTTCTTGCCTAGCCTTCAGAAAATCAAGCCCCACGACCGTGCCCGCGGCGGTTAGAATTCCGAAGCTCAAAATCTGGATTGCAGTTGCGAGTTCCATTTCCTTGATTGAAGTGTACAAGCAGGCCAAAGAGTGACCAATAGCTCCTGAGATTCAAAAAGGGATGGTACGAAGTGAGCCGCGTTACAACGGATCGGCTAGAGCGGAAGTACTAGAACATCGAGGCGGTAAGTTGGCGATGTCCCCGCGCCCTCGCGCGTCACTCTGGGAAGCGGCGTCCGGGAAAGGATGCTTGAGGCTTCTTTTGAGCAGGAGCGGCGCTATTAGCGTGCGGCTGCGACATCGAGTTGCTGAAATCCAGCTCGGAAGGGGTGAACTGCAATTGCCGGTCTAGGACCATCTCCATCGTGGTACCCTTCGCCAGCACAGCCTCGGGCCCACGAGTCAACAACACGCCGATCAATCCGGCCGCAGCTCCAGCGGCAGCTCCGATGCCCGCACCCATACCGGGATGTCCGGCAGCCGCGCCTGCCAGTCCACCGATGCCCGCGCCCGCGCCCGCAGCTTCACCGATCGTTTTTACGTCGCCGGCTTTGTTACCGTCGCTCTTTACGTTGCCCTCGGACTTATCTAGCGTACCGGGCGCTGTTCCATCCAGGCTACCGATGCGAGCGCGAAAATCGCGCGTCACTCCGTTCGGCAGCGTCAATGAGTCAAACCGTACATACAGCTCACCGCGCCCCTTCACTCTCCCTGGACGCTTTACCGATGTGACCGTGCCTGCCACGTAGCTTCCGGGCGGAATCACAATGCGGCCATTGGCGAGAATCGGGAAAACGGTCTCGAGATAAATTCGTTCGCCTTCGGCCGCCGTTTTGGTGCTGATGCTATTGATCATGCTCAGCGGCACTTTGGTGCCGGAGGGAATCAGGAAGTCGTCGGCGGGGCTGGCGGACTGCTTGACGTCAGCAATCTTCGTATCCGAAGCAGTACTGGCGGGAGGATTCTGCTCCTGAGCGCCGAGCGAGAGAACGGTCGCGATCAGAACACACCCCAAACGTAAGTGCATACAATTCATCCCCGTGGCCATTCTTTATTTTAAACGTAATCGACAAACAATGGGTTTCGGCCCCCTTTACTGGGCGCGCGACATAAAAATGGAAGGCATGTAGGAACTATGCAAACCGAGCCGCGACCGGCAGGAAGCGCTACCACGAAACCAGAACTAGCGCACTCGTGGT
>ODAK010008855.1_pt1 | contig 10034 bp, 17 predicted proteins | sample 1539591 | NCBI WGS metagenome assembly ODAK01 (sample SAMEA3539303, study PRJEB22396) | soil metagenome | biome: tundra; feature: field; material: soil | place: USA | collected 2010-05 | depth 0.15 m | reverse complement strand
ACCCCTACGGGTTCCGCCTCGGCGTGACCACCGACTGGAAGTCGCGCTGGTTCGAAGAGCGCAACTACCAGGACTTCGTCATTGAGGACTGGAAGATCCGTGACTACCTGATGTCCCAGCTCGAGTCCGCGGCCGTGAGCCGCATCGAGATCGAGCGGACACGGGACCGGCTGCGGGTCGACATCCACACCGCCCGCCCTGGCATCGTCATCGGCCGCCGAGGCTCAGAAGCCGATCGCCTCAAGAAGAAGCTCGAGGACATCACCGGTCTTCGCAACCGCATCCAGCTCAACATCCAGGAGATCAAGCAACCCGAGCTCGACGCCGCGCTGATCGCACAGAGCATCGCTGACCAATTGACCCGCCGCGTGGCCTTCCGCCGGGCCATGAAGCGCGCCATGCAGACGGTGACCAAAGCCGGTGCCCTCGGCGTGCGCGTCCAGTGCGCGGGGCGTCTCGGTGGCTCGGAGATGGCCCGTCGTGAGGGCTACCGCGAGGGTCGGGTCCCGCTGCACACCCTGCGCGCCGATATCGACTACGGCTTTCGCGAGGCCCGCACCACTTTCGGCCGCATCGGCGTGAAGGTGTGGATCTACAAGGGCGACATCTTGCCTTACAAGCTCTCGTCGGAGGACAAGATCTCGCGTGAGGCGGCCATGGCCGCCGGCGAGACCTCCGGACAGTCGGGGCCGCGCCGCCTCGTCACCGCTGGTGGTGGACGTCGCCGCGCCGAGCAGGGTGAGCCCGGCAGTGTGCTCGCCGCGCCGGACTCGGCCGACATGGTCGACGGCATCACATCGGCCGACGGTGGTGGCTCGGGCGACGCCGGAGCCGAGACCGAGACCGAGACCGAGACCGAGACCGCGACCGCGACCGCGCCTCTTCCCGGCGCGGCACCGGCGGGGGACGACTTCGAGCGCCTGCTGGCCGAGGAAGAAGAGATCGAGCGCCGCACCCGCAACGAGCATCACGAGACGCCGCACTTCCGCAAGGAGTCCGACTGATGCTGATGCCTCGCAAGGTCAAGCACCGCAAGCAGCATCGCGGGCGTCTCAACGGCCTCGCCAAGGGTGCGTCCACGATCAACTTCGGCGACTTCGGGATCCAGGCCCTGGAGCCGGCGTGGATCACCCAGCGCCAGATCGAGGCCGCCCGAATCGCCATGACCCGTCACGTCAAGCGAGGCGGCAAGGTGTGGATCCGGGTCTTCCCCGACAAGCCCGTGACCCAGAAGCCGGCCGAGACCCGCATGGGGTCGGGCAAGGGGAACCCCGAGCACTGGGTTGCCGTCGTCCGACCCGGCCGCATCCTGTTCGAGCTGGCGGGGGTCGAACGCGACCTCGCCCGGGAAGCCATGGAGCGGGCCATCCAGAAGCTTCCGTTCAAGGCTCGTTTCGTCGTACGCCCGGGCACGCACGGCGCGCCCGAGGTGGAGGTGTAGCCGAGCCATGCCCAACGCTTCAGAACTGCGCGAGCTCGACGGCGAGGAGCTCGAGAGCCGCTTGGCCGAGTACCGCCGCGAGATGCTCAATCTCCGCTTCCAGCTCGCCACCGGCCAGCTCGACAACATCGTGCGCATCTCGGTCGTTCGCAAGGACGTGGCCCGGGTGCTCACGATCCAGCGCGATCGGGAGATCGCGCTGGCCGAAGGGCGCGACGCCTCACCGGTGCCCGCCACTCGGCCCCGGCGCCGCCCCGTCGAGGACGTCGAGGTCGCGGACGAGGAGACCCCGGTTCGCCGCCCGAGAAAGCCCCGGGCCCAGAGTGTCGACGAGACTTCGGACACCGTCGACGACGGGGAAGTCGAAGTTGCCGACGGCGACGATGTCGTCGACGAGGAGGACGAATGATGGCCGAGCAAGAGACAGCTGACCAAGAGCCGCGTCGGAGCCGCAAGATGCGCGAGGGTCTCGTCGTCTCCGACAAGATGCAGGCCACTGTGGTCGTTGCCGTGACCGAGCGCGTCCGCCACGCGCGCTACGGCAAGACCGTGCAACGGACGCGCAAGCTCTACGCGCACGACTCGGAGAACGACGCCAAAGTCGGCGACCGGGTGCGGGTCATCGAGACGCGTCCCCTGTCGAAGCTCAAGCGCTGGCGCGTCACCGAAGTGCTGGAGCGTGCCCGGTGATCCAACAGGAGTCGCGCCTCAAGGTGGCCGACAATTCCGGAGCACGTGTCGTGCTCTGCATCAAAGTGCTCGGGGGCTCACGCCGCCGCTACGCGGGCATCGGCGACATCTTCGTGGCGACCGTCAAAGACGCCATCCCGGGTGCGGCGGTCAAGAAGGGCGAGGTCGTGAAGTGCGTCGTGGTACGCACCGCCAAAGAGACCCGACGGCCCGACGGCAGTTACATCAGGTTCGACGAGAACGCTGCTGTTCTCATCAATGACCAGCAGCAACCACGAGGGACCAGAATCTTCGGCCCGGTGGGACGCGAGCTGCGCGACAAGCGGTTCATGCGAATCGTGTCGCTCGCACCGGAGGTGTTGTGATGCGAATCCGCAAAGGTGACACGGTGCAGGTGCTCTCGGGCAAGCACCGAGGAAAGCGCGGCCAGGTGATGGTGGCCCTTCCCGAGCAGGGCAAGGTGATCGTCGACGGCGCCAACATGGCCAAGCGGCACACCAAACCCCGGGGCGCGACCATGCAAGGCGGGATCATCGACAAGGACATGCCGCTGCCCGTGTCTGCCGTCGCCATCGTGTGCTCGGCGTGCGGACCGACCCGCATCGGCATGCGGATCGACGAGACGGGCCGCAAGGTCCGTGTCTGTCGCAAGTGCGGGACGGACCTGTCATGACCGCCGTCGCCACGCGTGTCCGTCCCCGCCTGAAGGAGCGTTACGACGAGACGCTCCGGGCCGAGCTCCGCCAGCACCTGGGTCTCGAGAACATCATGCAGGTTCCTCGCCTGGAGAAGGTCGTGATCAACATGGGGGTGGGCAAGGCGACACAGCAGCCTTCGCTCATCGAGGGTGCGGTACGCGACCTCGAGGTGATCACGGGTCAGAAGCCCGTGGTGACCCGGGCCCGCCAGTCGATCGCGGCGTTCAAGCTCCGCGAGGGCATGCCCATCGGCGCCAAGGTGACACTGCGCGGTGACAGGGCGTGGGAGTTCCTCGACCGGTTGATCTCCGTGGCCATTCCCAGGATCCGCGACTTCCGTGGCCTGTCACCGACCTCGTTCGACGGACGAGGGAACTACACCTTCGGGGTCACCGAGCAACTCATCTTCCCCGAAATCGACTACGACCGCGTAGACAACATCCGCGGCATGGACATCACCATCTGCATCTCTGCCCAGAACGACGAAGAGGGTCGTGCCTTCCTCGTCGCCTTCGGCTTCCCATTCAAGCAGGAGATCGTCTAGCCCCATGGCCAAGAAGGCATTGATCGAGAAGCAACAGCGGACGCCAAAGTTCAAGGTCCGGGCGTACACGAGGTGCCGGCGATGCGGCCGCCCGCGGGCCGTGTTGCGCAAGTTCGGGCTCTGTCGCATCTGCCTGCGCGTCATGGTGCATGCGGGGGAGATCCCCGGCGTCACCAAGGCGAGCTGGTGAGGGGAGGAACGCGCTCATGACGATGACCGACCCTGTGGCCGACATGCTGACCCGTATCCGCAACGCCAACACGGCGATGCACGACAGCGTCAAGATGCCCTGCTCAAAGCTCAAGCAATCTCTCGCCGTCATCCTCCAGCGCGAGGGCTACATCGCTGGGTTCGACGTGACCGAGTCGGGCACCGGCCCGGGCAGCGTGCTCGAGATCCAACTCAAGTACGCGCCCGACCGGACGCGCACGATCGCCGGTCTGAAGCGGGTGTCGAGGCCCGGGTTGCGCATCTACGCGCGCGCCGACGGGCTCCCGCGGGTTCTGGGTGGCATGGGTGTGGCGGTCGTGTCGACGAGTCACGGCCTCATGACCGATCGCGAGGCCAGGCAGAAGCGGGTGGGTGGGGAGGTCCTCTGTTATGTGTGGTGAGAGGATCTCCGTCCGTTGTCGTGAGGAGGTGCGCTGATGTCTCGTGTCGGCCGTGCTCCCATCACCGTTCCCGGCGGGGTGACCGTGACACTCGACGAGAGGATCGTCACCGTGGCGGGGCCCCAGGGCACCCTGACTCGCCCGCTCCCCGGTGCCATCACCGTCCGCCAGGAGGACTCGGCCCTGCTCGTCGAGCGGCCCGACGACCAACGCCAGAACCGTGCCCTGCACGGGCTCACCCGGTCGCTCGTGGCCAACATGGTCACCGGGGTCACCGCAGGGTTCTCGAAGGACCTCGAGATCGTGGGCGTGGGATACCGGGCCATCGCCAAGGGCCCCGGGTCACTCGAGCTCGCCCTGGGATTCTCGCACCCGGTCACGGTGGAGGCTCCCGACGGGGTGGTGTTCGAAGTCCCCACGCCGACCCGTATCGTCGTCAAGGGCATCGACAAAGAGAAGGTCGGACAGGTGGCCGCAGACATCCGAAAGCTCCGGAAACCCGAGCCCTACAAGGGCAAGGGCATCCGCTACGCCGGCGAACGCGTGATTCGCAAGGCCGGCAAGGCGGCTAAATAGCCATGGCCACCGCAGCAGCGCGCAAGAGGACTCTGCGCATCCGACGTCACGCCCGGGTACGCAAGCAGGTGTCGGGGAACACGAGCCGGCCCCGCCTGGCGGTCTTCCGTTCGGGACGCCATATCTCCGCACAGGTCATCGACGACACCGCCGGGCGCACGCTGGCCGCGGCGAGCACCGTGGAGGCGGCCTTGCGCAGCGCCACGGGCGGCAACGTGGCCGCGGCGACGGCCGTCGGCAAGCTGGTCGCCGACCGGGCGAAATCGGCGGGGGTGACCCAGGTCGTGTTCGACCGTGGGGGCTTCCGGTATCACGGGCGAGTGGCGGCATTGGCCGACGCGGCCCGCGAGGGAGGACTGGAGTTCTGATGCTCGACGGACAATTCGAAGAGCGCACCATCCGGGTGAACCGGGTCGCCAAGGTCGTCCAAGGGGGTCGCCGGTTCTCGTTCACGGCCCTCATGGTCGTGGGTGATGGAAACGGTCGCGTCGGCCTCGGCTACGGCAAGGCCAAGGAAGCGGGACTGGCGGTGCAAAAGGGCATCGAGGAAGCCAGGAAGAACATGTTCGACGTCCCGCTCGCGGGCTCCACGATCACCCACCCGGTGATGGGAGTGGCCGGTGCGGGTCGGGTCATGTTGAAGCCCGCCTCTCCCGGTACCGGCGTCATCGCCGGAGGGGCGGCGCGCGCCATTCTCGAGATGGCGGGCATCCACGACATCTTGTGCAAGTCGCTGGGCTCGTCCAACGGCATCAACGTCGCCCATGCCACCATCGCCGGTCTGAAGTCGCTCAAGCGTCCCGAGGACGTGGCGCGCCTGCGGGGCTTGCCCGCGGACCAGTGCGTGCCCCGGGGCGTGCTCCGTGCGTACCGAGAGCGCCAGCGTGCCTCTGACCTGTTCCAGGAAGTGCCGACGTGAGCGCGGCGAAAGCGGCTTCGGCCGCCGCCGAAGGCCATCTGCGGGTGACCCAGGTGCGCTCGGGCATCAGCACCAAACCCAAGCACCGAAGCACGCTTCGTGCGCTGGGCCTGCGCGGCGTCGGCCGGAGCCGGGTCCTTCCCGACCGCCCCGACGTCCGGGGCATGCTGGCGCGCGTTCCCCATCTCGTGACGGTGGAGACTGCCGGCGAGGAGGAGGCCGCGGTCCAGCGCGAACGGTCGGCGCACGCCCGCCGCGCCCGGCGCGCCTCGGAAGGCGCGGTGACCGAAGAAGCAGCGCCCGCGCCGGCGAAGAGAGCGCGCCGCGCCGACAAGGAGCTCGCATGAAACTCCACGACCTTCGCCCGCCCGCAGGCTCCAACCGGCCCAAGCGACGGGTGGGACGAGGCATCGCCGGCAAAGGTGGGAAGACCGCGGGCCGCGGCACCAAGGGCACCGGCGCGCGCGGGAGCGTGCCGCCGGGCTTCGAAGGTGGTCAGCTGCAGCTCGCCCAGCGCATCCCGAAGCTCAAGGGCTTCCACAACCCATTCCGTGTGGAGTATGCGGTGGTGAACCTCGACACACTCGAGGCCTTCGCCGGGGAGGAAGCCACCCCGACCACGCTCAGCGCGCTCGGGCGCGTCCGCAAGGGCGCCCTGGTCAAGGTGCTCGGACGCGGGGAGCTGCACCGCGCCATCCGGGTCCAGGCCCACGCCGTCTCGGCCTCGGCTCGCGCCGCGATCGAGGCCGCCGGGGGGAGCGTCGAGATCCTCCCCATGCCCTTCGGCAACGGACGCCCACCGGCGCGGGGTAACGCGCTCACCAACCGGTAGCCTCGGACCCCCGGGTGCTGATGCGCAGCGAGGAGGAGGGGCGTTGCTCTCGAGCCTGAAGAACATCTTCAAAGTTCCTGACCTACGCAACAAGGTCCTCTTCACGCTGCTGATCATCGGGCTCTATCAGCTCGGTGCGAACCTCATCGTCCCGTTCATCTCGATCAAGCAGGTCCAACTCCTCGAAGCGAGCGCCAAGCAGGCCGGCATCCTGGGATTCCTCAACCTCTTCTCGGGCGGCGGACTGCTGCGGATGGCCCTGTTCGGGCTGGGCATCATGCCCTACATCACCAGCTCGATCATCATCCAGCTGCTGTCCACGGTGATCCCCAAGCTCGAGGAATGGCGTGACCAGGGTGCGGTCGGGCAGAAGAAGCTCACCCAGACGACCCGGTACCTGACCATCGGCCTCGCCCTCTTGCAGTCGGCCGGCCTCGTCTATGTCTTCCACAACGGCGGGGGTGGCCTGCTCGGCACCAAGAACGTGGACCTCATCCCCAACTTCAACCTGTGGAAGGGGGGGTTCATCTGTCTGACGCTCACGGCGGGCACGGCGTTCGTGATGTGGCTCGGTGAGCTCATCCCCCAGCGCGGCATCGGCAACGGCATGTCCCTCATCATCTTCGCCAACGTCACCGCGGGCATCCCCGCCGGTGGCACCGCCGTGCTGACCCAGGGCGGCAGCCTCAAATTCGGGGTGATCGTGGCGGTGACCCTGGTGCTGCTCGTGGTCGTGGTCTTCATGGAACAGGGCCAGCGCCGTATCCCGGTCACCTTCGCCAAACGCGTCGTGGGTAGACGGATGTACGGGGGGTCCTCGACCTATATCCCACTCAAGGTCAACCAGTCCGGTGTGATCCCGATCATCTTCGCCAACTCGCTGCTCTACATCCCGGTCCTGTTGGCCAACATCATCCCGTGGACGGGGTTCCGGACCTTCGTGAACAACCACATCACGCCGACGAGTCTCTTGTACGTGGTCTCGTACGGCATCTTGATCTTCGCCTTCACCTTCTTCTATGTGTACGTGGCCTTCGACCCGCATCAACAGGCCGACATCATCCGCAAGCAGGGCGGCTACATCCCGGGCATTCGGCCCGGCCCGCCCACTGAGCGCTATCTGGCGCGCATTTTGAACCGCATCACCGTTCCCGGGGGGTTGTACCTGGCAGTGGTGGCCGTGTTGCCATCACTGCTGATGGCGCTGTGGAACATCCAGGGCTACCCGTTCTACGGAACGACGTTGCTGATCGCCGTGGGCGTCTCGCTCGAGACCATGCGCCAGATCGACAGCCAGCTCATGATGCGGAACTACGAGGGTTTCCTCAAGTAGCTGACGGTGGTACCCGGCGTCAGGCTCGTGGTCCTCGGAAAGCAGGGGGCCGGCAAAGGAACTCAGTGCGTGCGCCTGTCGCACCACTATGTGGTCCCGCACATCTCCACGGGGGACATGCTGCGCGCCGCGGTGAAGACCGGCTCGGCGCTGGGTCTCAAGGTGCGAGAGACCATGGAGAACGGCGAGCTCCTGGGCGACGACCTCATCGTCGAGATGGTCGCCGAGCGCCTGGCCGAGCCCGACGCCAAGGCTCGGGGTTTCATCCTCGACGGCTGTCCGCGCACCACGCACCAGGCCGAAGCCGTCGCCGGCCTGCTGCTCCCGGGAGCCCTCGACTTCACCGTCGACATCGAGGTGCCCACCGCACAGGCCTTGCGTCGCCTGGCCAGTCGTCGGGTGTGCACCGACTGCGGATCGAACTACTCGGTGTCGACGCCGCCCAAGGTCAACTGGACCTGTGACGTGTGCGGAGGCGAGGTCATACAACGCCAGGACGACACCGAGGACGCCATCGGCCGGCGTCTCGAGCTCTACGAACGCCAGACGGCACCGCTCATCAAGTGGTACGAGTCGCGAGGGCAGCTCGCCAAGGTCAGCGGGGTAGGGTCGCCCGACGCCGTGCTGCGCCGGATCATCCGGGCAGTGGAGGATCGGCGGGGCAGAGGAAAAGCCCGATGAGACGCAGCGCCGAGGAGATAGCCAAGATGCGCCGGGCCGGACGGGTCGTGGCGGAGATGCACGAGGCCACCCGGGAAGCGGCCAAGCCCGGTGTGACCACCGCAGAGCTCGACGCCGTCGCCCGCGACGTCTTGGCCCGCCGGGACGCCAAGTCCAACTTCCTGCATTACCGGGGATATCCAGCGGTGATCTGCACGTCGCCCAACGACATGATCGTCCACGGTATTCCCGGCCAGTACGCCCTCGAAGAGGGCGACATCTTGTCCATCGACTGTGGTGCGATCATCGAGGGCTACCACGGCGATGCGGCCTTCACCATGGCGATCGGGGAGGTCTCGGGTGAAGCAGCCCGGCTCATCGAGATGACCGAGCGCAGCCTGTGGGCGGGGATCGAGCAGTTGCGCAACGGGAACCGTCTCCACGAGGTGGGCAGGGCCGTCCAGGACGTGGCCGAGGCGGCCGGGTTTTCCGTCGTCCGGGAGTACGTAGGCCACGCCATCGGGACCGCCATGCACGAGGAGCCCCAGGTGCCCAACTACTGGCCGGGCCAGGGGGGGCCGATGCTCAAGTCCGGGATGGTCTTCGCCGTCGAGCCCATGGTGAACGCCGGCGGGCCCGCCACGCGGGTTCTCGAGGACGGGTGGAGCGTGGTCACCACCGACGGGAAGCTGTCGGCCCATTTCGAGCACACCATCGCCGTCACCGACGACGGGCCCGAGGTCCTCACCCTTCCCTGAGCGCGTTCGACACCCCGGGCCCGGGGCCCCGATGCCCTGGGCTGCCAGGACGCCCTGGCTGGAAGCGGATAAGGGCGCTATGCTGGTAGGTCGGCTCGCCGAGCGGAGGCCCCCCTCCGGCTCGGTTGGCGGTGGGCCGAATCACCGCTGCAGCAACGGGTCCTCGGGTCCGGTCGGGCGTCGTCCCGGCCAAGCGTGTCCCGGTGCGCGGCGTGCCATTCGACAAGTACGAGGAGGAGTCACCTGCCCAAGCCCAAAGAGGATGCGATCGTGCTCGAGGGGACGGTCGTCGAGCCGCTCCCGAACGCCATGTTCCGTGTCGAGCTCGAGAACGGCCACAAGGTGCTTGCGCACAGCTCGGGCAAGATGCGCATGCACCGGATCCGGATCCTCCCCGGCGATCGAGTGCAGGTCGAGATCACGCCCTACGACTTGAGCCGCGGCCGGATCACTTACCGGTACAAGTAGGCCACGGCACGTAGGGCCGGGTACCAACAGTTCGAGTCAGGGAAGACAGCGATGAAAGTTCGACCGAGCGTCAAGCCGATCTGCGAGAAGTGCAAGGTCATCCGTCGTAACGGCCGGGTGATGGTGATCTGCGACAACCCCCGGCACAAGCAGCGCCAAGGCTGAGCTCAGCGCACGGACTGACCAGGACGAGAGGAGCAGCAACACAAGTGGCACGGATCTCCGGTGTGGACATCCCCCGCGAAAAGCGGTTGGAGGTGTCTCTCACCTACATCTTCGGCATTGGCCGGACCCGAGCGCAGCAGACCATCGCCGGGACCGACCTCAACGCCGACACCCGCGTGCGGGACCTCACCGACGAGGAGGTCGTCCGCCTCCGCTCCTACATCGACGCCAACTTCAAGGTCGAAGGTGATCTCCGTCGGGACATCGCCCAGGACATCAAGCGCAAGATGGAGATCGGCTGCTACCAGGGGATTCGCCACCGCAAGGGGCTTCCGGTCC
>ODAK010008853.1_pt1 | contig 10035 bp, 8 predicted proteins | sample 1539591 | NCBI WGS metagenome assembly ODAK01 (sample SAMEA3539303, study PRJEB22396) | soil metagenome | biome: tundra; feature: field; material: soil | place: USA | collected 2010-05 | depth 0.15 m | reverse complement strand
AGGTGTGGGCATCGGCTACGGACTCGTGTACTTCGGCAGCCTCGACAACCACGTCGTCGCGCTGGATGCGAAGACTGGACGTGAGGTCTGGCAGATCGAAATCGAAGACGTGCGGCAGTGCGGCTGCAACGTGACGTCGGCGCCGCTGCTCGTCAAGGACAAGGTGATTGTCGGCGTCACGGGCGGCGACTCGGCGCATCGCGGGTACCTGAACGCGTACGACGCGCACACGGGTAAGCACGTATGGCGCTTCTACACGATTCCGGCCGCCGGCGAGCCCGGCAACGAGACGTGGGCGGGCGACTCGTGGAAGCTTGGCGGAGGCTCGACCTGGTTCACCGGGTCCTACGATCCCGAGCTCAGTCTCGTCTACTGGGGTGTCGGCAACGCCTCGTCGGATTACTACGGCGAAGATCGGCAGGGCGAGAACCTCTACACGGCGTCGCTCGTCGCCCTCGACGCCGACACCGGCAAGCTGAAGTGGTATTTTCAGGAGACGCCGCACGACGTCTACGACTTTGACTCGAACGCCGAGCCGATGCTGATCGATGTGACCGGGAACGGTCAAACGCGGAAGCTCGTCGTGCACGCCTCGAAGAACGGCTTCGCGTACGTCTTGGACCGCGTCACCGGCAAGTACGTTACCGCCTGGCCGTACGTCGAAGACATCAACTGGACCAAAGGCCTCGACACGCAGGGCAAGCCGATCGGACAGGTCTTCCCCGCCGCTGGACGTCAGACCGAGATCTGTCCGGGTGGCGCCGGCGGGCGGAACTGGCAGCATGCGGCTTACAGTCCGCGTACCGGCTGGTACTACAACACGGCGTTCGAGTTCTGCGAAACCGTCGCTCCGAAGCGGCAGGAGGTCAAGGAGGGTGACCGCTGGATGGCCAGCGGCGGCAACGTGCGGCACCCGTCGGCGACCGCCAAGCCGCACATTGATGCCTTCGACCCGGTGACGGGGAAGAAGGCGTGGACGTATCGGACGAAGTACATGAACCTGTCGTGCCTTCTCGCGACCGGCGGCGATCTGCTGTTCGGGGGCGATCCCGACGGCGACGCGTGGGCGCTCGACGCGACGACCGGCGAGCGGCTCTGGTCGTTCAATACCGGTGGCGGCATCAGCAGCGCGCCGATGGCATACGCCGTGAACGGACGCCAGTTCATCGCGATTGGGTCGGGTTTGGGCGCGCTGCACGGCAGCTACGTTCCACGTTGGTGGCCGGATGCGCCCATTCCGCCGGCGGCATCCACTCTCTTCGTGTTCGCGCTGCCCAACCCGTAGAGGAGGACGATGAAGAAGGTCGTCACGACGCCGGACGCGATGCGGTTCTGCGACACCTCGTCGTCGCGGGCCGGTGTGACGTTGAAGGATCTGTTCTAGACTCATTGCCTCAAGGGGGTACAGACATGGACCTGAGTTTTATCGGCAAGCCGCACGAATGGGATCCGAGGCGGCTATACAGCCAGACGGGCGCCGACTGGCAGCAGCGCGTCGATTTCGAGCGGCTGAGGAAAGAGCGGCTTGAGCGCCTCCGCACGCAGATGAAGGCCGACGATCTGGGTGCGCTCGTATTGTTTGCCGGCGCCAACATCCGCTACGCGACGGGGTCGTACCAGGGCAACTGGAAGTACAACATCAACATCCGCTACGCCGTCGTCCCAGCGGAGGGCGAGCCGACCCTGTTCGAGACCGCCGGATCCGATCTGCAGTGCGCGAAGATCGATCTGCCCTGGATGGAGGACCGCATCCGTCCGGCGATCACGTGGCAGTGGGCCGAAGGCGCCGTGCCCTACATGGCCGGGCGCATGGCGGAGAGCGTCGTCGACGTGCTGAAAGAGCACGGCGTCGAGAAAGAGCGGATCGGCATCGACAATCTCGACATGCCGGCGCTCGAAGCGTTCCAGAAGACCGGCATCAAGATCGTCAACGGCTGGCCGACGGTTTCGAACGCGCGAACGGTCAAGACGCGCGACGAGATCGAGCTACTGAAGCAGGCGTCGAGCATTGGCGACGCCGCCATGTGGAAGATCAAGTACGAATGGCTCAAGCCCGGCGTGCGCGAGCGGGAGATCGAAGCGAAGGTGCACGAGTTCATGCTGGAGCGCGGCTGCGAAATCATCTACGATATCATCGTCGCCTCCGGCGGCAACACGAGCCCGTACCGACGCTGGGCCACCGACAAGATGATCCGGCAGGGGGATCTCGTGATCGTCGACATCAACGCCGTTGGGCCGTCGGGCTACTTCATCGACTTCGTGCGCTGCTTCAAGTGCGGGGGCGCGCAAGGCATGAAGATGACGGAGAAGGAAATCGATCTCTATCGCGAGGTCTACGACTCGATGTACGCGGGGCTGGCGAACCTGCGGCCCGGCAAGACCACCGCCGATGTCGCCGCCGCCTTCCCCGTGTACGACGACGACACGTACGGCACGGTCACGCTGCAGCAGTTCGCGCACAGCATCGGGATCACGTTGTACGAGGGGATGTGGATGTCCCGGGCGTATTCACTGAAGTATCCGGCTGAAATCAAGGAGAACATGTACTTCGCGATTGAGACGTTCGCCGGGCATCCGAAACTCCAGCAGACGTGTCGCCTCGAGGAGAACGTGCTCGTGACGGCCGACGGCCCTGTGGTCTTCACGATGATGGAGCACATGGCAGAGGCCATGGCCCGGTGAGAGCCGCGGAACGGCCTCTAGTCGCGGTCACGGACTCGGTCTTTCCCAGTCTGGATGCGGCCGAGCGGGTGCTGTCGGCGATTGGGGCGGAGCTGCGCCTCGCCGACGGTCCGACGCCTGACGCGATCCTGAAGGTTGCCCGCTCCGCGGACGCCATCCTCGTCACCTACGCGAAGATCACGGCCGACATCATCCAGCAGCTGACGCGGTGTCGAATCATCTCGCGCTTCGGCATCGGCGTGGACAACGTCGATCTGGCGGCCGCGACCGCGAAGGGGATCGTCGTCACGAAGGTGCCTGACTACTGCGTCGACGAGGTGTCGGACCACGCCATGGCCCTGTTGCTGGCCGCCGTCCGCAAGATCCCATTCTCCGACACTCGGGTGCACGGCGGCGAGTGGAAGATGCCGTCGGTCGTTCCGATCCATCGGTTGCGGGGCACGACGCTCGGCCTCGTCGGGTTCGGGCGTATTCCGCAGTTGGTCGCTCCCAAGGCCCGGGCGTTTGGCATGCAGGTGATTGCGTCGGATCCGTTCGTCCCGAAGTCGGTGATGGAAGCGGCCGGCGTCGAGCAGGTCGCCTTTGATCGACTGGTCGAGCGATCCGACTACATCTCGATCCACGCGCCACTTACGCCGGAGACCCATCACCTGTTCGATGCCGGCGTGCTCGGTCGCATGAAGCCGACCGCGTACGTCGTCAACACCGCCCGGGGGCCGCTCATCGACGAGTCGGCGCTCGTCGACGCGCTCAATGCGGGGCGCATCGCGGGCGCCGCGCTCGACGTCGTCGAGCAGGAACCGCCGCCGCCCGGATCGGCGCTGCTCACGTGCAGGAACCTGATCCTGACGCCTCACACCGGTTTCTACTCGGACGAATCGCTCGTCGAGTTGCAGACGAAGGCCACCGAGGAGGTCGTGCGAGTTCTCGGAGGGCAGCAGCCCCGTAATCCGGTCAATCCTGAGGCCCTGAAGTCGGCAAGAACAATTTAAGAGCGCTGTGGGAGGCTCTCATCATGTCGAAAGAACCGTGGAAGACAGACAAATGGCACGTCAGTCCCTGGAACTTCGCGCCCGAGGTGCTGGCGCAGCTGCACTTCGCCAAGCAGGTCAAGGTGCACGACGTCACCCTGCGCGACGGCGAGCAGCAGACCGGCGTCATCTTCACCAAGGACGATAAGATCCGCATCGCCGAAGGGCTCGCCGAAGCCGGCGTCCACCGCATCGAGGCCGGCATGCCGGTCGTCTCGCCGAGCGATCAGGCGGCGATCAAGGAGATCGTGAAGCGGAACCTCGGTCCGCAGATCTTCGCCTTTTCGCGCTGTATGGTCGACGATGTGAAGCGGGCGGTGGACTGTGGGGTGTCGGGCATCGTGATGGAGGTGCCGTCGAGCGAGCACATCATCAAATACGCCTACCAGTGGCCGCTCGAGAAGGCGATCCAGTTGTCGATCGAATCGACCGCCTATGCGCACGAGCAGGGGCTCGAGGTCGTCTTCTTCCCGATCGACTTCACGCGCGCGGACATGACCTGGGTGCTCGACCTGATCACGCGCGTCGCGCGCGAAGGCCACATGGACGGGCTCGCGCTCGTCGACACCTTCGGCGTCACCTCGCCTCATGCGATGCAGTATTTCGTGCGGCAGGTGAAGGCCCGAATCAAGACACGCCTCGAAGCGCACTTCCACATGGACTTCGGCATGGGCGTCGCCAATACCATCATGGCGCTCGCCGAAGGCGTGGAGGTGATGCACACGACCGTGCTCGGCATCGGCGAGCGAGCGGGCAATACGCCGATGGAGGAGACGGCGATGGCGCTGCTCACCCTGTACGGCGTCGACACCGGGCTGAACTACGCCAAGTTCTTCGGGCTGGCGCACATGGTCGCCGAGCTGTCGCAGACGCCGATTCTGCCGAACCGGCCCGTCGTGGGCGATCAGCTGTTCCACATCGAGTCGGGGATCATCGCGAGCTGGTTCCAGAACTGCGGTGCCGACAACCCGACCGAGCTCTTCCCTTACCGCTGGGACGTCGTCGGCCAGCCGCCCGCGCAGATCGTACTCGGCAAGGGCAGCGGCATCGACTCGGTCAAGGGCGCGCTGAAGGGCCTCGGCCTGGCCTTCACCGAGGACGAGGCCATGAAGGTGCTTGCGGCGGTCAAGCAGTTCTCGCTCGAGCGGAAGCGGCTGTTGACGCCCGGCGAGTTCAAGAAGGTCGCGACGGAGACCCTGACGAAGGTCAGCGCGTAGCGCCGGCTGAAGAGCAATGGCCGCTACGTCCGGATCGGCGGCGGCCGTTCGAGAGGAAACGTCTGTTCGATGAGAGCGATGGTCTTGAGGGCCGCCGGGGATCTGGCGGCGGCCGATGTTGGGACGCCGGCGCCGGGCCCGGACGAGGTTCTCGTCCGGGTGACGAACAGTGCGATCTGCGGGACAGATCTCAAGATCTTCACCGGCGCGATTCCGGTCGGCTACCCGCTCATCATGGGTCACGAGGTGAGCGGGGAGGTCGTCGAAGGGTACGACGGCGACCGTCTGAAGCGCGGCGACCGCGTCGTCGTCGACCCGGTTTTGTACTGCGGCGGCTGCTTCAATTGCCGGGCGGGACAGACCAATCTGTGTCCCAACGGCGCGCTCGTCGGGCGCGACGCCAACGGCGGATTCGCTGACTACGTCGTCGTTCCGCGAACCCATGTGTTCCGACTGCCGGAGACGATCGATCCCCGGACGGCTCCGGCGATCCAGGTGTTGACGACCTGTGTGCACGCGCAGCGGCGCGCTCCGATCTTCCCTGCGCAATCGGTCGTCGTCGTCGGGCTCGGCGTGACCGGCCAGCTTCACGCGCAGCTCGCCAAGGCCCGCGGCGCGTACCCGGTGATCGGCATCACGCGCAGCGCGTGGAAGCGCCATCTCGCCGAAGAGCTCGGAGCCGACATCACGCTCCCGGCCGGCGCCGACGCGATCCGCCGCGTGATCGAGGTAACGGGCGGCCGCGGGCCGGACGTCGTCATCGAGACGACCGGCGTCGTGCGGTCCATCGCCGATGCGATGACGATGGCGCGGCTTGGAGGGACGCTGCTGCTGTTCGGCATCACGACAGCCGCCGAGGGCGCGTTGCCGTTTTATCAGTTCTATTTCAAGGAGCTGAACATCGTGAACGCGCGGGCCGCGAAAGGCGAGGACTTCCCGGATTCGATCGACCTCGTCGCGCGCGGCGTCGTCAAGCTGCTGCCGCTCGTGACGCAGGTGATGCCGGTGTCCGAGCTCGCGCCGGCAATCGACATGCTAAAGACCGACGTCGACGGGCGGATGAAGATCATCCTGGAACACCGGTGAAGGGCATCGTCGCGGAACCTGGGAGCCCTGCGGCCGACCGGGCTGGCACCCCGAGCGTCGCCATCGTGATGTACTCGGTGATGCTGCTGTCGTACGCGCTCATGGCGGCGAACCGGTTCCTGCTGCCGACGGTAGCGAGCAACGTCCGCCAGGAGTTCGGCTTCACGCTGGCCCAGACGGGTCTCCTCACGACAGTCTTTACGGTCGGCCTCGGGCTGGGCGGGTTGCCGACCGCGTACCTGCTATCGCGTTTCTCGCGCAAGACCGTGCTCTTGTGCGGCATCGCGATCTTCTCTTCCGCCGTGGCGCTGACCACCCTTGCCACAGGCTTCTGGACGCTCCTGCTGTGTCTGGCCGTCATGGGCGGTGGCATGGCGATGGAGGCGACGGTCATGTTCGCGCTCGCGGCGAGCTACTTCTACCGGAGCCGCGCGGCCGCGATCGGGTCGGTGAACTTCTGCTATGGCCTGGGCGGCATCGCGGCCCCGCTCATTGCGAGCTGGCTGCTGAAGACGTACGGAAACTGGCGCAGCCCGATGGTGATGTTCGGGCTCGCCGGCTACGTGATGATCGTCCTCATCGCGCTCGTGGTGCGCCAGTGGTTCAGCGAAACCAGGCGCGCCACCGAGGCGCGCGCGGTCGCTGGCGGAGCCCCATCGCTGATGAACAGGAACACGATCCTTCTCACGATCATCAGCCTGATTTACGGTCTCGTCCTGTACGGATTCCTCGGGATGTACGTGACGTTCCTGCGCGAGGAGCTGAAGTTCACAGCCACGACGGCCGGATCGGTCTACAGCTTCTTCGGTGCCGGCGCGCTCTTGTCGATTCTCGGCGGGTGGCTGGGGGACAAGCTCTCGCCGAAAGTCGTGCTGACCACGGCGTTCTTGGCCACCGCCCTGCTCGGGTACGCGTTCGTGCACGCGGGCGACTCGGTCGCGCTGCAACGGACCCTGACGTTCGCGTACGGCGTGGTCGGGAGCGCGATTCTCTACGTGAATCTCGCCGGCTATCACGTCAAGGCGGTCGAGAGCGGCCTCGCGAGCCGCGGCTCCGGGATGTTCGTGACGAGCCTCTACGGCTCGAGCGCGGCGGCCGGGTATCTCATGGGCTGGTTCGCGCACCAGATTGGATGGGTGGCGGCGTTCGGGATCCAGATCTCGTTGTTCTCGATCATCGCCGCTGTCCTGGCCCTCGCGTTGCAGCCGAAAGAGATGGCGTCGTAGGCCGCGCCGTGCAGACCACTGTCGTGGACGCTTCGCGCAGGAAACCTGCGCTCAATCGCAATCAGATCCGCGGCTTCTGGGCTTCATGGGGCGGATGGATGATGGACGGCATGGACTCGTTCATCTATTCACTCGTCCTGGTTCCCGCGCTCACTGAGCTGCTGCCTCGATCCGGAATTCCGGCCACGACCGGCAACCTCGGGTACTACGGGAGCCTGCTGTTCGCGCTGTTGCTGATCGGCTGGGGCATTGCGCTCGTCTGGGGGCCGATCGCCGACCGGTTCGGCCGTGTACGGACGCTGATGTTCACGATCGTCTGGTTCTCCGTGTTCACCCTGGCGAGTGCGTTCGCCGCGAACGTCTGGCAGTTGGCCGTGCTGCGGCTGCTGGCCGGCATCGGGATCGGCGGCGAGTGGTCGATGGGAGCGTCGTTCGTCTCCGAAGACTGGCCGGAAGAGCGCCGCACGATGGGCGTGTCGTTGATGCACACGGGGTACTACTTCGGCTTCATCGTCGCCGCGGCTGCCAATTACTTCATCGGCAGTCACTTCGGATGGCGGTGGATGTTCGTCTTCGGCGGGACGCCGGCGCTGATCATCGCGCTGCTCCGCCGCGGCATCCGCGAGCCCGATCGCTTCGAGAAAAGACAAGCGGCGCTCGAGCACACGTGGACGATGCGCCGTGCGTTCCTGAAGATCTTCTCGCCCGAGTACCGCACCCGCACGATCCTGAACTCGCTCTACCTGCTCGTGTCGATCATCGGGTTGTGGGGCGGATCGGTGTACATGCCGGCGGCGATCGCCGATCTCGCGGCGAAAGCGGGCCGGACGGCCGACGAAGGCACCCGTCTCGCCTCGTATGGGACGGCGCTCCTTGGAAGCGGCACGATCGTCGGCGCGCTCGTCGTGCCGCTCGTCGCGGATCGGATCGGCCGCAAGTGGACTCAGGCGGCTACGTTCGCGTTGATGGGCGGAGCGATCTGGATGGCGTTTGGGGTCGTGTTCTACCTGAGCTCAGGCGCGCTGCCGTGGTTCATGGTCTGCTCGTTCTTCCTGGGGCTCGGGGGCAGCAACTTCATCACGTATTCGTTCTGGCTGCCGGAGCAGTACTCGACTGAATGCCGCGCCAGCGCCTTCGCGTTCACGACCAACGTCGGACGCTTCGGCGGAGCGGCCTTCACCTTCCTGGTCGGCGCCGGCGTCCGGCACTTCCAGACGATCGGGACGCCGGTCGCGATGACGGCGATCGCGTTTGTGATCGGTCTCGCGATCTTGCCGTTCGCTGTCGAGACGAAGGGCCAGCCGCTGCCGGCGTGAGGCAACCGGCGGGCGTCTTTAGGTGAGGCCCAGCATTCGCGCCGCGGTTCCCCCCTGGATCGCGGCCACGTCCTCGTTCTTCAGTCCGGCGTTGGCGATGTAGGTGACCGCGAGCTGGTACACGTCGCCCGTTTCGTACGGGAAGTCCGAGCCGAGCACCATCCGGTCCACCCCGAGCGCATCCACCGCCGCGCGCAGCGCCGGCACGTCTCCATAGTCCACCGTGTCGTACCACATGCGGCGGACGGCCACGCTCGGGCGCTCCGGCATCGCCGGGTACTCCCAGGTGGTGATGCTGTCGAGCCGTTTGGTCAACACCGGCAGCGCGCCGCCGAGGTGGGAGTTGACGATCTTCAGGTTCGGGAACCGGGTCGGAATGCCCTGCAGGATCAGATGCATGACGGCCACGGTGTCCTCGAATGGCGCGCCGATCATCCACGTGAGATGGTAGTCGGCGACGAGCGGAGAACCGATCGCATCGCCGATCGGGTGCAGGAAGATCACGCTGCCGCGCCGGTTCAGTTCTTCGTAGAGCGGCGTGAATGCCGGGTCGGCGATCGACCGGCCCAGGATCGAGTTCGTCAGCGCGACGCCGACCATCTTTAGTTGCCCGAGGGCCCGATCGATCTCTTTCAGCGCTTCGTCGACGTGGGGCATCGGCAGCGCCGCGAACGCCTTGAAGCGCTTGGGATAGCGACCGACCGCTTCGGCGTACATATCGTTCGCCTTGCGCGCGGCCATCACCGCATGCGCTTTGTCGGCGAAGTGCGGCGCCTGTGGCGACACCGACAGCACCTGCAGGTCGACACCCGCGGCATCCATCATCGCGAACCGTTTGTCGATGTCGCCCGGATCCAGCGTAGCGCCGCGGTTGCGCTGCGTGGGGGTATCGGTTCTGCCGAAGCTCTCGACGAGATCGAGGTAATCGGTGTTCCAGAGGTGCGCGTGAATGTCGATGCGCTTCGGCGCCTGTGCCCGCGCGTTCCGCGAACCGAATGCGACAAAGAGTCCGGCCGCCGCCATTGATCCGACACCAAGCACCGCGCGACGGGTCATCCTTCCGTCGTGACCGCTTATCGAGTGAGTAGCCATGCGTATAGCCTCTGCCTTCATCGTCGTGCCCCGGTTGAAATATACCCCGAACCTCTCGGTCAGATCGGCAGATTTATGGGACACTACGGCCTGATAAGGAGCTGACATGAAGAGGACCGAAATCGGCGGGTTCACACGCGAGCTCGTGGCGGCGGGCGTCCTGGCGGCCGCGGTCGCCTCGGCGCCGATGCTGGTCGTGCGCGGCGGCGCGGCGCCGCTCGCGCAGACGGGGTCGCCGGCGCGGCCCGAGTGCGCGCAGCTCGCGAAGCTGGCGCTCGCGAATGTTACCATCACGTCGGCGGCCGTCGTGCCGGCGGAGGGCGGGACGCCCGAATACTGCAAGGTGCTCGGCGCGCTCGAGACGACCATCTGGTTCGAGGTCTCG
>ODAK010008852.1_pt1 | contig 10035 bp, 11 predicted proteins | sample 1539591 | NCBI WGS metagenome assembly ODAK01 (sample SAMEA3539303, study PRJEB22396) | soil metagenome | biome: tundra; feature: field; material: soil | place: USA | collected 2010-05 | depth 0.15 m | reverse complement strand
GTGTGGCGAGACCGGACGCTGGACGGGCCTGTCGCTGCGACAACGGCGGCCAATGGCGGAGTAAGGTGAAGCCGCGTCACCCGTCGGTCGGCGATGAGCGCCAAGAACCGGTTAGCGTCAAAGCGCGCCATCGTGACAATGGTTGCGCCGTGGCGCAGCCCGTAACCCAAGATGATCGACATTCCGTAGATGTGGTAAAACGGCAAAGCGGCCAGAAAGACGTCGCGGGAGTCGACGTGGTAGACGGCTTCGTGCTGGCACAGGCACGCAACGAGGTTGCGGTGGGTGAGCAGCACTCCTTTCGGCAGGCCGGTGGTTCCGCCCGAGTACGCCAGCACTGCGACGTCCGTTTCAGGAGTGGACGAACTGCCTTGGTACTCGCCAGTAGCGGCTGCCGTTTCACAAAGCACCGTGAGGTCGAGGACGGGGATTGCGACGGCATCGCCGGCTGCCTGGGCGACTTGGGTCACGCTGGCATCGGCGATCAACGCGACCGCGCGTGACTCGCGCAGTTGACGGCTCACCTCTCGCTCCGTGAGCTGCGGACTCAAGGCTGTGATCGTGGCGCCGGCCGCGAGTGTGCCGTAGAAGGCCGCCGCCCATGCGGGTCGGTTCGGACTCATGAGCGCGACAACGTCACCTGAACGGACCGGTACGGCCGCGAGCGATTGCGCAATCGCCGTGACAAGCCGGAGGAGATCGCCATACGTCAACGTCTCGCCCGAATTGCCGTCGATCAGCGCGGGATGTGCTGACTGGCTTGCGGCTGCTGCAAGAACGTAGTCAGAAAGGCTGGTGCGCGGGATGACGGGATCCGGGTACGGGCTTCGGTAGACCATGCTCGGGATTCCTGGGCCGATCAGGCGCGGTTGTACGAGTCGAGGCCCGGCCGCAACGTCTTCTCATCGAGGAATTGAGCGAGGCCCTGCTGTTTGCCAGCCTCTGGGTCGCCGAGAACCGCCTGGTCGAGTTTCGCGTAGAGGTAGTCCTCTGCCTCGTCCCACGACATCAGTCGTGCCTTCTTGAACCCGACCTTGGCGGCTCGCAAGACGCTCAGGTTCATGCCGGCCAATTTCCGTGCTACCTCAGTCGTGCGCTCGCGCAGTTGCGCGAGTGGCACCGACTCGTTGACCAGCCGCATTTGGGCAGCCCGGACACCGTCGAATGTTTCGCCGGTCATGATGAACCACAGCGCGTCGCGGGTAGATACCGTCTCGGCGAGCGCGCGACTCACTAAGCCGCCGGGCGGAATACCCCAGTTCACTTCTGACAGCCCGAAAATCGCTTCGTCTGCGGCGATCGCGAGGTCGCAGCACACAAGCGGGGTAAACGCCCCGCCGAAACACCAGCCGTTCACCATTGCGATCGTCGGCTTCGAATAGTGGATCAGGCGTCGCCACTGCCATTCAGCACTGTCGCGTCGTGCCTGGATTTGCACATGCGGTGGGCTCGCATCAACTTCCCGAAAGTATTCCTTGAGATCCATGCCGGCCGACCACGCATCGCCTGTGCCGGTGAGCACGACGACCCGGACCCGGTCGTCGCCCTCCAACTCCTGCAGGACTGCGATCATTTCCCGATTCAGCGTCGGGCTCATCGCATTGCGCTTGTCGGGGCGATTCAGCGAAACCCATCCGATGCCGTCCTCGATCGCCACCGCGACCGTTGGCTGATCAGCGGACACTCGTGCCTCCAGTATCAGGTACCTTGATATAGCAGTGTCCTCCGTCGGGCGGCAGACCGCAATCCCTGGAGCGCAGTCTCCGTTGCTACCGTGTCGGTATGACGGCCGCGGGTGGACGCACTGGCGCAACGCGCGCAGTGGTTCGAGCTCCCGCGCCACGGCTGACCTATCTGGTGAAGCAAGCCGAGCTCGCGATCCGGGCGCAGCTTGACCGCATCGTCGGCAGACACGGCCTGACGACCCTGCAATACACCGCGTTGAGCGTGCTCGAACGCAACCCAGGGATCTCATCGGCGCAGTTGTCACGGCGTTCATTCGTGACCGCGCAAGCCGGCAACGAGATGGTCGCCATCCTGGAGCGCAAGGGGCTGATCGAGAGACAGCCGAGTCCCGCGCACCTTCGCATCCGGCTCGTCCATCTCACCACGGCCGGTGCCGCGCTGCTGGATTCGTGCGATGCGGAGGTGGACGCGCTCGAGACGAGAATGCTTCACGGCGTCGACGCCGCGACTCGGCGGCAGCTGCGGGCAGGGCTTGAGTCGTGCACCGCGAATCTGCACGACGGAGCCGCGAGTTCCGACGTCACGCGTCGTTCACGGTAGGGGACGGCGAGTGGCCGGGCCTAGCGTGACGAGTCGGGTCGCCGACATCTTGGAGACCTTCGCTGGCCAGTCCGACAGCTTGAGTTCGTCTGAGGTAGCACGACGAACCGGCTTGCCTCTCACCACGACTCACCGCCTCGTTCGTGAACTCGCGAGTCGGCATTTCCTCGAACGTGACGAGTCCGACTGCTATCAGATCGGCCTGCGCCTGTGGGAGATCGCGTCGCACGCGCCGCGATCGGTAGGGCTGCGGGAGTCAGCGTTGCCGATCATGGAGGACTTGTATGAGGCAACCCACGAAAACGTACAGCTCGCCATCATCGACGGCATGGACGCGGTTTACGTCGAGCGAATATCGGGCCGTGACTCCGTGCATGTGCTGACCCGGCCGGGCTTGCGGCTTCCTGTTCACGCGACCGGCGTCGGCCTCGTACTTCTTGCACACTCCACACCCGAGACGCAGGAGGCCGTGTTGAACTCGCCGCTGACGCGCTACACCCGCTACACGATCACCGATCGGCGTCGATTGCGGCGGATCTTGGCAGGCGTGCGGCAACTCGGATACGCAATTAGCGAACGACAAATCGAGAACGTCTCGTCATCGATTGCCGCACCCGTTCGGGACAGCTCTGGCTCTGTGGTCGCCGCGATCTCCGTCGTAGTCAAGGCGCGGGACAACGACCCCTCGCAGTACGTACCCGCTGTGATGGCCGCGGCGCGCGGCATTTCGCGCGCCTTGGCATGACAGCTAGCCCACCTGCGGCTCGAGCTGTCTCGCAAGGGCGTCGAGTACCCGATAACAGTCGAGCACCCCTGCAACGCTGGAGTTCGGCTCGCGCCCCTCGTTGATCGCTGCGACGAACTCGCGATCCTGCAGCTCGATGCCGTTCATTGATACCGCAACATGGGAGACATCCACAGGTTCGTCCTTGCCCGTGAGCAGATCGTCGTAGCGGGCAAGGTAAGTGCCGTTGTTGCAGATGTAGCGGAAGAACGTGCCGAGCGGCCCATCGTTGTTGAAGCTCAGTGACAGCGTGCAGATCTTGCCGCCCGACGTCCGCAGTTGGATCGACATGTCCATGGCGATGCCGAGAACAGGATGGATCGGGCCCTGCACCGCATTCGCAATGACGACGTCCTCGCCGGTCTGATACTGGAAGAGATCGACCGTGTGCGCCGCGTGGTGCCACAGCAGATGATCCGTCCAGCTCCTCGGCTGGCCGAGGGCGTTCATGTTGGAACGGCGGAAGAAGTAGGTCTGCACGTCCATCTGCTGGATCGACAGTTCGCCCACCATGATCTTGTTGTGCACCCACTGATGCGATGGGTTGAACCTGCGGGTGTGGCCGACCATCGCCACCAACCCGGTCTCTCGCTGCGCCATGTCGACAGCCAGCGCGTCAGCCACGCTGTCAGCCAACGGAATCTCGACCTGCACGTGCTTGCCGGCGCGCAACGTTGCGATTGACTGCGCCGCGTGCAGCTGAGTCGGCGTGCAGAGAATCACCGCATCGACGTCGTCTCGTGCGAGCGTCTCATCGAGATCGGTGGTCGCATGGCCGGCGCCGTATTTCTCGGCGACCTCGCGCGCCTGCTCGATTCGACGGCTGACGATCGAGGTGATCTCGACCCCGTCGATGTTCTGTAGGCCGTCGAGATGTTTGAGGCCGAACGCGCCGGCGCCGGCGACTGCGATGCGCATAATTCTCTTTGCTGTTCTACTGCACTGGCCGGACGACGATGTGGCCGACGGCTGTATTGGATGCTGGTACGTGGTAGAACCGGTAAAGCTCTTTGATGGTTGGCCCCATGGCCCCGCGCATGATCAGCCACATCACCATCTCGACGCCCTCGGAGCCTGACTCACGCAGATATTCGAAGTGCGGCATCTTGCGCAGCAGTTCAGGGTCCGCCGTCAGGTTGTCGAGGAAGGCGGTGTCGAACTCCTTGTTGATCAGGCCGGCGCGCGGCCCCTGCAACTGGTGACTCATGCCACCCGTGCCCCACACCTGAACGTTCAGGTCCTCCGGGTAACTCTCGATTGCCCGTCGCAACGACTGTCCGAACGAGTAGCACCGGTTGCCGGTCGGCGGCGGGTACTGCACGACGTTTACTGCTAGCGGAATAACCTTCACCGGCCACGCTTCGGGCTGGCCGTACACGAGTGACAACGGCACCGTCAGCCCGTGGTCGACTTCGAGCTTGTTCATGATCGTCAGGTCGAACTCGTCAAGAATCATCTCCTGGGCGATGTGCCAAGCCAGGTCAGCATGACCCTCGACCACGGGTACCGGGCGCGCGCCGTACCCCTCGTCAGCGGGTGCGAAGCTGTCGGCGCAGCCGATGGCGAACGTCGGGATCATCTCGAGAGAGAACGCCGACGCGTGGTCGTTGTAGACGAGAAAGATAACGTCGGGCGCTTCTTCCTTGATCCACTGCTTGGTCCACGCGTAGCCCTCGAACAGCGGGCGCCAGTAGTCGGTACCGGTCTTACCGAGGTCGATCGCGGCGCCAATCGCGGGCACGTGACTTGTCGTCAAGCCTGCAGTGATTCTGGCCATGTCAGCGATGCTCCTTGATCGAACGGTTGCCCTCTATTGACCGCCCGCCGGCCAGCATCATCGCGGCGTACTCCTCGACAGTCATGTCGGTCATGGTGCTGACTGCGTGCTGGAAGCTCAGACCGTCGGTCGCGAAGATCTTGGCGAGGAAGTAGATGTTGCCGCCTTCTCGAATCGCCGCGTTGTAGTCGCGAGTGAGCACCGCCTGCTTCTGCGGTTCGGTCATCGGCCACTCGTCAACGTACGCGCGTTCATCTTCCTTGAAACGGGTCCGATTTGCTGGCTTCATGAGACTCATACAGAACTGATTCAACTGGTATCCCTTGCGTGAGCGCTGCGCAGTGAACACGGTGGTGCCGGGGATGTCGTCGAATTCGGAGACGTCCATGCCTACTCTCCTTCCCAATACAGCCGCATCGGATTGTCGATCAGGAGTCTGTGCTGAAGTTCCGCCGTTGGGGCCACCCGCGGTATGAGATCGACAAGTGCGCCGTCGTCAGGCATGTGACTCCTCAGGTTCGGATGCGGCCAGTCGGTACCCCACAGGACACGGTCGGGGAAAGAGTCGACGATGTGGCGCGCGAAGGGCACGAAGTCGTCGTACGCCGGCGGGCCGCTGACCGACAGCCGTTCGGGGCCGCTCACCTTCGACCAGACGTTGGGATGCTCGGCCATCAGTTGTGAGAAGAGGCCGAACTCAGGACCCTCGAGCGGCTTAGTCACATCGGGGCGTCCCATGTGATCGACGACGACTGTCGTAGGCAATGAGGTGAAGAAGCCCCAGCGCTCGGCAAGATCGGCCGCCTCGAAATACACAACAACGTGCCAGCCGAAGGGGGCGATCCGCTCGACGAGGCTCATGTAGTACGAGTCGGGTTGGGGATCGACCAGTCGCTTGACGAAGTTGAAGCGGACGCCGCGCACGCCAGCGTCATGCAGCGCCTTGAGTTCGTCATTGGAGGTGTCGGGCTTGATCGTGGCAACCCCGCGCGCCAGGCCGTTCGCTGCTACGAGCGCGTCGACCATTGCACGGTTGTCGGCACCGTGGCAGGTAGCCTGGACAACGACGTTTCGAGAGAGTCCGAGGAAGTCGCGGGTGGCGAAGAGGAGATCTTTGCCTGCGTCACACGGCGTGTACTTCCGTTCGGGCGCGTACGGGAATTCATCGCCGGGACCGAACACGTGACAATGCGCGTCCACCGCGCCTGGCGGTGGTACATAGGTCGGCTTCGACGGGCTCGGGTCGAACGGCAACCAGTCGGCGTCCATCGCAAAGGTCTGGCCCATCACAGTCCTCGCCTCGCGAGGATGGCGTCCAGCCGTGGATACACACGGCGGGCATTGCCGGAGAAGACGGCTTCCTTCACAGCGGGTGCAACGTCCAGCGCGTCGATGTAACGCTTGGTGTCGTCGAAATAGTGCCCCGTTTCGGGATCGATGCCGCGGACAGCTCCCACCATCTCCGAGCCGAACAAGATGTTCTTGGGATCGATCACCTCGAACAACAGGTCGATGCCGGGCTGATGGTAGACGCAGGTATCGAAATAGACGTTCTTCATAACGTGCTCGGAGAGCGGAGGTTTGCTGAGCATGTCGGCGAGGCCGCGATACCGGCCCCAGTGGTACGGAACGGCACCCCCGCCATGCGGAATCACAAAGCGCAGCGCTGGAAAGTCGGAAAAGAGATCACCCTGCAGAAACTGCATGAACGCCGTCGTGTCGGCGTTGATGTAGTGGGCGCCAGTGGCGTGGAAGTTCGGATTACAACTTCCCGACACGTGCACCATCGCTGGCACGTCGAGTTCGACCATCTTCTCGTAGAACGGGTACCACGACTTATCGATGAGGGGCGCGGAGTTCCACAACCCACCGCTCGGATCCGGATTGAGATTGCAGCCGACAAAGCCCAACTCGGTGACGCAACGCTCGAGTTCGGCGATCGAGTGCTCGATGGGGACTCCTGGCGATTGCGGCAGCTGACATACACCGACGAATGTATTCGGATAGAGGTCGGCGACTCGCTTGATGAGGTCGTTACACGCGATCGTCCAGGCCATGCTGACTGCTTCGTCGCCGACGTGGTGCGCCATGGTCGATGCACGCGGCGAGAAGATCGTCATATCCGCTCGGCGTTCAGTCAGCAGGCGCAGCTGATTCTTTTCGATCGTCTCCTGGATCTCCCCATCCGAGATGCTTGGGTACAGCGGCGCAGGATTGCCTGCGTCGTACGCGGCGACCTGAGCATCGCGCCAGGCGCTGTGGGCGTCGGGCGCCGTCGTGTAATGCCCGTGACAATCAATGATCATGTTCGAGCCGCTCGAATCGCGTCGAGGAGGCCACCCAGATCATCGGCGTTGAGGGCGTCGCGATGCTTGTCGGCCCACGCTTGACGTCGTGCCGTGGCCGTTGCCATGAGTGGCTCGACACCAGCGTTGGTGACGGCGGACGCGGCCTCCACCATCTCCTCCGAGCGACGCTCGCCATGCTCGATGGAGCGCCGGATCATGTACTCAGCGAGCGCGGCCCAGTCGGCGGCCGGTAACAGGTTCGACAGGGAATCGAGCACCGGCTTCTCTACGCCCCACGTGCGCGCCGTGAGCATCGACTCCATCAGCAATGCCTCGAAGCCCTTCACGACAACCGAGCGGCAGAGCTTGGTCGCCGACGCGGGTCCGACGGATGGCGCGAAGAACTCGACGCCGGAGAATCCCAGGTCGCGGGCCGAGTCGACGAAATCACTCGCGTGTGGGCCGCCGAGCAGGATGGGCGAGCCAATCCGCAACGGACCGATCGGCGACAAGACCGCAGCTTCGACGTATCTCCCACCCGCCGCCTCGATCAATGCTGCGGCGTCCTGCTTTTGTGATGGTGATGCCGAGTTCAGGTCGACAAACCATGCTCCGCGGGCGATAGCCGTCGCGACGTCGCGTGCGGCGGACAGGTCATTCGCTGCCGTCACCGCGCTAATCACCAGCTCGGCTGATTGCACCGCATCGGCTGCGCCGGTCGCGACTCGAACGGGCAACTCGCGCGCGTTGTGTGCGGCTCGACTGACGGGTTCGGCGAACGCGGTATCCCAAGCGGACAGCGTGGAGCCATCGGCAAGATCCTCGGCAAGAACGCGGCCGACTTCCCCGAGCCCGATGAGCGCAATGTTCATCGGCCCGCCCACACGGAAAGTGGCACAAAGACTTCCCCGCGCATCAACAGCCGTGCCGTTCGCAAGAGGGCGGCCCGCTTCACGACGACGGCACCGTTGACGATCTCGATGTCCATAGAGACAGTGAAGAAGCCCGTCGGGTGCTCGATCTCGATCTCGGCCGGATCGTTGATCTTGGCGACCTCGCCGGCGACCGATCCGGGTACCAGACAGGCGGTAGCCACCGAGACCGCGCCGAAGACGCCGATAGCATCGTGAACGCGGTGCGGGATCAGAGTGCGGGTATCGACGGCACCGCCGTGCTGAGGAGTCGATACCAGCGTCATCTTCGGCACCGTCTTGCTGGTGACGTCGCCGAGATTCATCATCGGTCCGACGGCGAGTCGGATGTCTTCGATACGCCGCTTGACGTCGATGTTTGCTTCGATGTCGATCGGGCTCTCGTGGCCGCTTAGGCCAACGTCGTCGGCCTTGATGCAGACGACGGGCATCCCGTTGTCGATACAGGTGACCCTGATGCCGTTGACCTCGTCGACCGCGTTGCCGGTCGGGAGCAGCGCCCCACACGTCGAGCCCGCGACGTCGAGAAAGTCGATCGGAATGGGTGCGTGCGTTCCCGGGACCCCGTCGATTGCCGCCGTTCCGTCGTAGCGCACCTTGCCTGCCGGCGTCTGCACGTGGGCGATCGCCAACGTCTGGGTGCTCTCCATCCAGATTCGCACCGGCGTCACGTCGCCGGTCGGCGCAATCAACCCTTCCTCGAACTCGAACGGGCCGACGCCAGCAAGTAGGTTTCCGCAATTCTGATTGTCGGAGACCTCTGCACGATCGGGCCACACTTGCAAGAAAAGGTAGTCGACATCGGCATTCTCGCGTGCGGACCTCGCCACGACCGCAACTTTTGACGTCAACGGGTGCGCCCCGCCCATGCCGTCGATCTCACGAGGGTCGGGTGACCCCATTGCGGCAAGGAGGACGGCGTCGCGAGTCTCGCGGTCCCTGGGCAGATCCCCGACGTGGAAGTACAGGCCCTTGGAGGTACCCCCGCGAAGCACCGAGCACCTGATGGCGGTCTGACTCATGAGTCAGCGCCGTCCACGTCGTTCCCGTCCACGTAGTTCCCGTCCACGTAGCGAAGACCGCGCTCCGCGAGACGTTCGCGCATGTCGTAGATGTCGAGTCCGAGTTCACCGGCTTGCAGCCGGGTGCGCTTTGCAACCTCGTTCGCCTCGCGGGCGCGGGCCTTGTCCAGCACTGCCGCGGCGTCCGCCTGTTTGACCACCACCACTCCGTCGTCGTCGGCGACGATCACGTCACCGGGACGAACGTGGGCCCCGGCACAGACGATTGACGTTTGGACGTTCGCCGGCGTCTCTTTCACGGTGCCCTGTGCCGAGATCGCCTTCGACCACACCGGAAAACCGATGCGGGTGAGGAACGCGACATCGCGAACCCCGGCGTCGATCACTAACCCGCGGACTCCGTGCGCGATGAGGCTGGTTGCGAGCAGATCTCCGAAATAGCCGTCGTCGCACGGACTGGTGGGCGTTACCACCAGCAGGTCTCCTGGCCGGGCTTGCTCAACCGCCACGTGGATAGCCCAATTATCTCCGGGGGGGACCTCGCAGGTCAGCGCGTTGCCCGCCGCCTTGATCGGTCGATAGATCGGCCGTAGCCGTGACGCGAGCAGGCCAACCCGTCCCTGCGCCTCGTGGATCGTTGCTACGCCGAGTTCTCCGAGGCCGTCGACGATCGCTAGGTCCGTGCGGGGAGTATTGCGGACGACGATCGGCATGACGTCCTATCTTTCCGCGTGGGTGTGTCGGCACCAGAGTGTATTCCGCTGAACGGAAGGGTTTTCGGAACCGCCCAGGGTCGACTCGGACCCCCTCATCGGTGGTAGTACCAGTCGTGCTCGTAGGGAAGGCCGGTGTAATTCTCTGCCAGTGCCGTTGCCATGGCACGTGAAGTGACGACGTAGTAGATCGGAAGAGCACACGTCTGAACTCCAGTCACTGACCAATCTCG
>ODAK010008851.1_pt1 | contig 10035 bp, 10 predicted proteins | sample 1539591 | NCBI WGS metagenome assembly ODAK01 (sample SAMEA3539303, study PRJEB22396) | soil metagenome | biome: tundra; feature: field; material: soil | place: USA | collected 2010-05 | depth 0.15 m | reverse complement strand
GGCGGAGAAACCGCGGGAGGGCTGGCCAGCCGGTAAGCCATGCAGCTTGCAGGGAGAGTTGCGGAGAAAGTCGCGCTGATTACGGGCGGGGCATCGGGTATAGGACGCGCGACGGCACTGCTGTTCGCGCGCGAAGGAGCAGCGATTGCCCTGGCGGACGTGAATGCGGATGCCGGCCAGCGTGTCGCTGACGAGATTACCGAATCTGGCGGGCGTGCCTTCTTTGAGCCGGTGGACGTGACGCGAGCCGCGGATTGCCAGCGACTGGTCGAGCGTGCGATTCGCGAGTTGGGCCGAATCGACATTCTCTTCAACAATGCCGGCATCATTCGGCGGGCGACGGTGCTTGACCTCACGGAAGACGACTGGGACCGGGTGATGGCGGTGAACGTGAAGTCGATTTACCTGCTGTCGCGCGAAGTGATTCCGCATATGCAGAAAGCGGGCGGCGGGACGATCATCAACACGGCTTCAGGATGGGGACTGGCTGGTGGCGCGAAGGCTGCGGTTTACTGTGCTTCGAAAGGCGCCGTCGTGCTGTTGACAAAAGCGATGGCCATCGACCACGGACCGCAGAAGATTCGCGTGAATTGCATCTGCCCAGGCGACACCGATACCGGCATGCTGCGCCAAGAAGCGCAGCAACTCGGAGAAGAGAGCAGCCGCTTTCTTGCCGAATCGGCCAAGCGTCCGCTGGGCCGGGCGGGGACGCCGGAAGAAATCGCGCAGGCGGTGTTGTATCTGGCGAGCGATGCGTCTTCGTTTGTCACGGGCGCTGCGCTGGTCGTCGATGGTGGAGGGCTGGCGGGATCGGTTTGATTCATGGGTCTCGATAACAAAGTTGCTTTGATCACGGGCGGCACGTCAGGCATCGGCGAGGCCGTGGCCGAAGTGTTTGCGCGCGAGGGCGCGAGGGTCGCCATCACCGGTCGCAATGAGTCTCGCGGCCACGCGGTCACGGCACGCATTCTTGAATCTGGCGGGAAGGCGATTTTTCTGCGTACCGACGTTCGCAAGGCCGCCGAATGCCAACGGGCGGTGGATGAGACGCTGCGCTCGTTCGGACGGCTCGACATTCTGTTCAACAACGCGGGAGTCTTTTTTCCGCAGACGGCGCTCGAGTGCTCCGAAGAAGAATGGGACCTGCAGATTGACATCAACCTGAAGGGAACGTTCCTGATGTCGAAGTACGCGCTGGGGCCGATGATCGCCCAGGGTGGCGGAGTGATCATTAACAACAGTTCTGGCTGGGGCCTCGTCGGCGGTGACAAAGCGGTGGCGTATTGCGCCTCGAAGGGCGGAGTCGTTCTGCTCACCAAAGCGATGGCCGTCGATCACGGGCGGCAGGGCATCCGCGTGAACTGCATTTGCCCGGGCGGCGTGGACACTCCGATGCTGCCGGAAGATGCGCGACTGCGCGGCCTCGACTGGAAGACCTATGTGGCGGGTTGCGAGAACCGGCCATTGGGCCGGATTGGGACCGTCGATGAAATTGCGAAAGCCGTGCTGTTCCTGGCATCGGACGATTCGTCGTTTATGACCGGAGCGGCGCTGGTGGTGGATGGCGGCGGTACGGCAGATTAGCGATCACTTTGGTTTCATCGGCTGCAATTTTAGTGACCACGAAAATGACGACGAAGACGAACAAGCGGGACCGGTCGCGCCAGTGGTATGAGCGCGCGCAGCAATCGCTGATCGAAGGCGTAAACTCGCCGTCGCGCGGCGCGGCCGTGTACTCGCCGGGGCCGGTGGTGCTGGAGCGTGGCCGCGGATCGCGCGTCTGGGACCTCGACGGGAACGAGTACATCGATTTCATGATGTCGTTCGGCGCGCTGATTCAGGGGCATGCGCATCCGAAAATTGTTGAGGTGGTTTCGCAGACGATGGCCGGCGGTTCGCATTTCGCAGCCGCCACTCCGGCGGAATCGGAAGCGGCCGAGCGCTTCCAGCGTATGGTTCCGACCGCGGAGGCGGTGCGCTTCACCAACAGCGGCAGTGAAGCCACGATGCTCGCCTTGCGCCTGGCGCGCGCGCACACTGGACGCACAAAATTCCTCAAGTTCGAAGGGCATTATCACGGCTGGTACGACCCTTACTGTTTGAACGGGCATAGCCATCCGGCGGAGCAACTGGGGCCGAGAGAAAATCCCACTCGATTCCCGGATTCGGAGGGCATTCCGGCGTCGGTGTTCGACGATGTGGTGCTTGCGCCGTGGAACGATCTGGAAGCGCTTGAAAGTATTCTGCGCCGGCACGGGCGAGAACTGGCAGCCGTGATCACCGAGCCGATCATGGCGAACATGGGTTGCATCCTGCCGCGCGATGGATATTTGCAGAAGGTCTGCGATCTGACGCATCAGTTTGGCGCACTGTTTATTCTGGATGAAGTGGTGACCGGATTTCGATACGCGCCCGGTGGATGCCAGCAGCATTACGGCCTGAGGCCGGACCTCAGCACGTTCGGCAAGGCTTTGGGAGCGGGTTTTCCCGTTGGCGCCGTGGCGGGGCCGCGCGCAATCCTCGACCGCATGCGCTGGGGCAGCAACATGGTGCTGCACTACGGAACCTTCAACGGCCACCGGCTCACCATGCGTGTGATCGCGGCGAATCTGGATCTGCTCACGGCGAATGAGGGCGCGGTTTACAAGCAGATATATGGGGTCGGCGATGCCGCCGTCGCCGGTCTGCGTGATGTTTTTCGTCGCGGAAAGATTGACGCCGTCGTTCAAGGTTTCGGCCCGATGTTTCAGATCTACTTCACCGGCCGCGACGCGATCCATGATTATCGCGACTACTGCCAATATGCCGATACGGCAAAGTACTCGCGATTTGTACACGGACTGCTCGATCGCGGCATCTACATGACGCCTTCGAACGGATTGCACTGGATTATTTCGACCGCACATACCCTGCAGGACGTGGAGATGCTCTTATCAGCCGCTGACGAAGTCTCTGCGGAGATGGCATGATCACGGTCGTCTTCCTCGGCGGAGGCCGGATCACATCGGCGATGCTGGCGGGTCTGCGCCTGGCCAAGACCAGACACCGCCTAATCGTGCATGACCGCAATCCGGACAAGCTGCGTGATCTGAAAAAAAATTACGCGGTTGCTGTCGAGCCAGACCTGAATAGAGCAGTCAAGCAAGCGGACGTGTTGATCGTCGCAGTGCGCCCGAGTTCGGTTGGCGAGCTTCTTCAGATGGTCGGGCAAGCGCACGAAAAAGTGAACCGGGCATTGCTCGCGGTCAGCGTGGCCGCAGGTGTGCCGCTGCGCGTACTGAGCAAGGGGGCCGGTCCGCCCGTGCGATGGGCCCGTGCCATGCCGAGTCCGGTTTGCCGCAGCGGGCGCGGCCTGACGGCGGTGACCTTTCCTCGGAGTTTGCCACGCGCGGATCGCAAACGCGTCCACGATTTTTTCGGCAGCTTCGGCCAACTCGTCGAAATCCCAGAAAGCAAGTTCGATGCGTTCACCGTGACCTACTCATGCAGCCACGGCTATCACGCGCTCGCGACTCTGGCGCGCGCTGGGCAAGAGGCAGGCCTTGATCGAAACACGGCGCTGCTGGCGAGCGCGCATGCCTTGGCGGATGGGATCATCGCCTGGCGCGGTGGGACGCATCCCCTGGAGTCGCTGCTCGAAGAGGCCGTCACTCCTGGCGGCATTGCCGCAACGACCGCGGCCGCAATGGACGCCGCCGGATACGGGCGCGCAGTGCGGCGAGGCGTTGCTGCCGGACTGCGGCGTGCTCGTCGGAATGCCGGCAAATGATTTTTCGGGAACGGATAACTATCACTGATAACTATCCGCTGGCGTATTCGTCTAACAGTACAGGCCTGTGTGTGAGTGTGCGCTTCAACGCTGACAAATTGTTATCTGGAGTTTCCATGCGAGTTTTGATCTGCCTGCTAGCCGCTGCCTTGCTGATACCGGCCACCGTGGCCGCCGCGAATCCACCTGCCGATCTCGAAGCGCGGCGCAAAGCGCTGAACGACCTGCTGCACGAGCAGTGGGAATACACGATGCGCACCAGCCCAATCTACGCCTCCATCCTGGGCGACAAGCGCTACAACGACAAACTCGACGACTTCTCCCAGCAAGCCATTGGCGACGATCTGGAACAGACACGCCGCTTCCTCGACCGCTTCGAAGCGATCGACACATCCGGCTTTCCCGAGCAGGAAGCGCTGAACAAACAGCTCATGGTTCGAGACCTGAAAATGGGTCTGGAAGGCGCGCACTTCAAACCGTGGGAGATGCCGGTGAACCAGTCGAGCGGAATTCACATTGACGCGCCACAACTGGTCAGCATTCTTTCGTTCGAGAATGTGAAGGATTACGAAGACTACACTGCGCGGCTGAAGCTGCTTCCGCGTCTGTTTGACCAGACCATCGAGCAGATGCGCAAAGGCATGGCCGAGGGGTTGATGCCGCCAAAGATTCTGCTGGAAAAGGTGGTGACGCAAGCGAACGGAATCGCCACGACGGCCCCCGATCAAAGCCCGTTCACTCACCCTTTTGATAAATTTCCCGATGCAGTCTCCGAAGCCGATCGCAAGCGGCTGCGCGAGGCGGGGTTGGCTGCCGTCCGCGCTTCCGTGATTCCGGCCTACGTCAAGTTCACGGCGTTCGTTCGGGACGAGTATGCGCCGAAAGGGAGAGCCGAGCCTGGAGCCTGGGCTCTGCCGGACGGCGACGCCTGGTACGCGTTTCGCGTAAAAGAAAGCACGACGACGAATTTGTCACCCGAAGAGATCCATCAGCTCGGGCTGGAGCAGGTGAAAGAGATCGAAGGCCGCATGCTCGCGGTGGTGAACCAACTCGGCTACAAGGACATGAAAAGCTTCAAAGCGGCCGTCGATGCGGATCCCAAACTGCACGCACATTCGCGACAGGAAATCCTCGACTTGTACCGCAAGTACGTAGATCAGATGTACACGCGGCTGCCGCAAATGTTCGGACGGCTGCCCAAGGCCAAGCTCGAGGTGATGCCGGTCGAGGAATTCCGCGAGAAAGAAGCGTCGGACGCTTCCTACGTGGACGGCACTCCTGACGGTTCGCGGCCGGGCCACATCATGGTAAACACGGGGGACTTCGCCAAGCGCACCCTGTTGGATATCGAGACAACCGCGTATCACGAAGGCGTGCCCGGACATCACCTGCAGATTACGATCGCGCAAGAATTGCCCGAACTACCCCTCTTCCGTCAGCACGAAGAATATACGGCCTTCACTGAAGGATGGGCGCTCTACTCGGAGAGGCTGGGCAAGGAAGCCGGGTTTTTTCAGGATCCCTATAGCTACTATGGCCACCTGCAGGATGACATGCTGCGGGCGATTCGCCTGGTCGTCGACACCGGCTTCCACTCCAAGCACTGGACGCGGCAACAGGTGGTCGACTATTTCCACGAGCACTCCTCCATTGACGAAGTCTCGGTGCAGAGCGAGACAGACCGTTACATGGCGTGGCCGGCGCAGGCGCTCGGCTACAAGATCGGACAGCTCGAAATTCTGAAGCTCCGCCAGTACTCGAAAGATCAACTGGGCGGCAAATTCGACCTGCGTGCCTTCCACGACGAGGTGCTCGCGGGCGGCGCGCTTCCGATGGACGTGCTGAGCACGCGGATTCACGAATGGGTCGGACAACAGAAGGCGCAAGCAGCACTATCACTGTCGAGCCCGAAGTCGAGCCCGAATCAAAACCAGTAGCGAGCCCATTTCCGGCGTATCATGTCCGGCTATGACGATGACGACGCCTGAACAAGAACGTCTACGCATAGCTGGCGTGTACTCCGCGATGAGCGACGAAGAACTTGGTCAGATCGCTGAAAGCGGCGATGAGTTGAGCGCCGCTGCCCAGGAAGCGTTCCAGGCCGAGGTGGCGAGGCGTGGTCTCAAGATGGAGATTGCCCCGCCCCGCGGCAAAGACGTCTTCGAGTTCAACGACACCGTCACACTACGCAAGTTCCGCGATCTTCCCGAAGCGCTGCTGGCGAAGGGTAGTCTCGAGTCGGCCGGGATTCAGGCCTACCTGGTGGACGACAACATGATCCGCATGGATTGGTTCATCTCCAATCTTCTCGGCGGAATCAAACTGAAGGTTCGCGCCGAGGATGCGGAAGCGGCCAGCGAAATCCTGAACCAGCCCATCCCCGAAATGCTGGATGTTGAAGGCGTCGGAAATTTCGAGCAGCCGAAGTGTCCCCGTTGCCAGTCGCTCGATGTCAGTTACGAAGAACTGAATAAAGAGTTCTCTTACTGGACGGCATACGCTGGTGTTCCAATCCCGGTGTACAGAAAGGGGTGGACCTGCCATGCGTGCGGCAATGAATGGGAAGAGCAGGGTCGTGCGCTGCCGTAGATTCTTCCGCCTGTAGAGACGGGGGCTTGCCCGTCTCCGCAGACGCGGCAAGCCGCGTCTCTACGGGAGCGCCGAGAAGCTATAATCGGCAGCAATGCGACAGTTTTTTCGCATGTTGCTTTTGGCTCTGGTCCTGATGACGGTGGCGCTGGTTTCGGCGCTCACGGCCATGCGGCTAGCTATCCACGGGCGCGAGGTGGCCATACCGAAGCTGGTGGGCATGAGCCCGTTCGAAGCCGAGCGCGCGGGCGCGGCTTCGGGTCTGCTAGTGGTGGTCGAGCGGCAGTTCTACAGTCCTGACATTCCCGAAGGAAAAATCATGACCCAGATGCCGCCGCCGGGAACGAAAGTGCGGCGAGGGTGGTCAATCCGTGTGGCGCAAAGTCTGGGGCCGCAGCGGGTGGCGATTCCCGACGTGACGGGAGGAAGCGAGCGGATCGCGGAGTTGAACATACGACGCCGCGGGCTTAGTCTGGGCTCGGTCGCGCACGTCAATTTGCCGGACGTTCCCCTGGACCAGGTAATATCGCAAAGCCCGCCGGCGAATGCCAGCGGTGTGTCCGCACCAAAGATCAGTCTGCTGGTCAGCGACGGTCCCGAGCCGCTAATCTATGTGATGCCGAACCTTACCGGACAACCTCTCGGCAGCGCGATGCTTGCGCTACAGGACGCCGGCATCAAGGTCGGCAAAGTTAGCGTGCTTCCGCCGCCGTCGCCCTTAGAGCCGCAAACCGCGCCAGTTGCGCCGTCTGCTGTCTCCGAGCCCAGCGCGGCGAGCATGATCGTGACCCAGACTCCGGCGCCAGGACAGAAAATCGTGGCGGGCAGCGCGGTGAATTTCGAAGTCCGCTAGCTGCGCTTTCGTTCGATCAGCGCAGCGAAGAAACCGTCGCAAGGGTGCATGCCGGGAATTGTTCTCAGATAGGGTCCAGCGAGAAGCGACGCGATATCTTTCCAGCACATTTCGCCAGACTGCCGCAGCAACTCCAACTCTCCCTTGAAATCTACAACCTTGAATCCTGCCGCGCCATCGAGGGCAGCTTCCACCACCTCTTCGTTTTCCTCGTGCTCCAGCGAACACGTGGAATAGACGAGCCGCCCGCCATTCGCAAGCTGGGCAAGCACGGACTTCAGAATGGCGACCTGCCGCGACTGAAGATCGTGCAGGTCTTCGGCTTTGAGCCGCCACTTGATCTCCGGGTTGCGGGCCAGAGTGCCGGTACCGGAACAAGGAACGTCGGCGAGGATACGGTCGAAGGTGAAGGAGAAAGGCAAATGGCAGGCGTCAGCAGCAACTACGTACACGTTCGGCAAGCGATTGAGGCTTTGCAGCAAGCGCGCGCGGTGAGGATGCAACTCCGTCGCCAACACTTTGGCGCGCGGGTTGCGGCGGGCGAGCAAAGCGGTCTTGCTGCCGGGAGCGGCACAACAATCAAGGATCGCACAATCAACGATCGTTTCTCCACGACCAGCCAGCAACGCAACCAGCTGCGAAGCTTCATCCTGAATGGAGACGCGGCCTTCCTGGTAGGCGCGCGTTCCCGTCACGTCGCCCGAGAGAACGCGTCGTGCCGCCGAGAACAATCGACCCGGCGAGAGCTGCACGCCGACCGCGGCAAGTTCGGCATCAGATGGATCATCGTGAATGTGAATCGCCGTGCCGGGCACGGTCTGATCATGGGCGCAGATCTGTCGCGCTGCCTCAAGTCCATAGTGCTCGGTCCAGCGCGCCACCAGCCACGGGGGATGAGCGGCACTCTGAGCCAGCGTGATCGCGTCGGGCGATTTGCCGATTTCCGCGAAGATGTCTTCCGCGCCAGCCCCGGCAATCTTCCGGAGAACCGCATTCACGAATGAAGCCGCCGAGCGCTTTCGCGCAGCTTTGACGAGTTCCACGCTTTCGAAAATTGCCGCGCGTGCCGGAACTCTGGAGAGAAACTGCAATTGATACACGCCGAGGCGCAGTGCGGCCAGGACCTCGCCATCCAGCCGATCGAGTTTCTGCGACGATGCGGCGGCCAGTCGCCGATCGAGCAGAGACTGCCAGCGTAGAACTCCCATCACCAGCTCGGTGGCGAGCCCGTGATCACGCGAGGAAAGTTTCACAAGGCGAGCGGAATGGAGCAGTTCGGCGGCGTAGGATTCTTCGCGCTCGACCCGCAGAAGAATTTCGAAAGCCGTGGCGCGAGCGGGAGAAACGGCCATCGCAGCCTATTGTCCCAGATGGTCGCCGGATTTGGGCCGGTAGCCGTTGATGAATTCTTGCGCGGTCATGCGGCGCTTGCCCTCGAGTTGAATTTCGATCAGCTCCAGCGTCGAGTCAGCGTCTTTGTCTTTATCCTTGCCGCAGCCGACGAACAGGCGCGTTCCCTCGACTGCGACGTCTCCGGGCGTCAACTTAACCGCATGTGGCAAGCGTCGAGCGCGGTGCACTTGCAGCGTTTTGCCCTTAAACATCGTGAACGCCCCCGGCCACGGCTGAAACCCGCGCAGGCGGTTGAACAGATCGTTTGCTGTGCGAGCGAAGTCCATGCGGCCATCTTCTTTTTTCAAAATCGGCGCAAGCGTGGCTTGCGAATGATCCTGCGGAGTCGGGCGAACTTGCCCATCATTGAGTTGGCGCAGGGTCTCGTCCATTAGATCCGCACCGATGGCCGCCAGTTTCGGGCCTAACGTCTCGGCGGTATCTTCCGCGCCAATCAGAATTTCGCGCTGCATGAGTATGTCGCCGGTGTCGAGACCCGCGTCAATGCGCATGGTTGTAACCCCGGTGACGCATTCGCCATTGGCAATCGCCCACTGGATCGGCGCCGCGCCGCGATACTTCGGTAACAGAGACGCATGCAGGTTCAAATTCCCGAGCCGGGGAAGATCGATCATCCATTGAGGAATGATGCGGCCATAGCCGACGACGATGATCGCGTCCGGGCCAATCGCCGCAAGCTGGTCGCGAAATTCGGCGTTGTTCTTGATGGCGCCGGGTTGCAGCACCTCAATGCCCAAGCGGATTGCCGCATCTTTCACCGGAGAAACAGCCACTTCCATGCCGCGCCCGCGAGGCCGATCGGGTTGCGTCACCACCAGCGGGACGGAATGACCGGCCTCGACCAATCTCTCCAAGGTCGGGACAGCGAAACTAGGAGTGCCACTGAAAACCAGAATCATAGATGTCAGGTCGCAGGTCTCAAGTCTCAGATCTTCGCAAAAGGCATCACTACTTTCTAGCAAGGGCGCTGGGGAACTGAAAGGCATTTCGGGTAGTGGGCCCGGTTTGGATTTCCACAGCCTCGCTTTAGCGTCCGCATTTATGGCATAGTAGTTCAGTCTTGCGAGGTGCTTCAATGATAGATCAGGAAAAGCTCCAAAAAGGACGGGGCTGGGCTTACGCGGTGGGAGTAGTTGTTTTTGTTGCCGTTGTGGTGTGGAAATTCGTCATCCGCTAAGGGGTCAGACGGCGGGAAGCCGCCTCAAGGCCGTGACCCCATTTCACAGTACATGTTTTTCCTAAGACCTAAGACCTGACCCCTGAGACCTGCCCTTCTACCAATCTCCCGCCTTCACCAGTTTTTTGATCTTGCGTTTGATGAGGTCGCGCTTCAGCGCGCTGACGTGTGAGATGTAGAGCTTGCCGTTCAAGTGATCGGTCTCATGCAGGAAGGCCCGCGCCAGCAGCTCTT
>ODAK010008849.1_pt1 | contig 10037 bp, 10 predicted proteins | sample 1539591 | NCBI WGS metagenome assembly ODAK01 (sample SAMEA3539303, study PRJEB22396) | soil metagenome | biome: tundra; feature: field; material: soil | place: USA | collected 2010-05 | depth 0.15 m | reverse complement strand
GATGCGCGGAACGGAGCAGCGGGCGTCCCTCGGGGGTCGTCTCAGTTCGGGAAGGGCTATCGGACGCGAAAGCGGGCGCGGGCCAGCTGCTGCTTCTCGATCTTTGCGAAAGCGGCTGGCAGCGTCGCTCCCCGGGATACGGACCGTCGATCCGAGCCGTCAGCGGCCGCGACGTCGCGGTCCTTTTCGGCGGCCCTCCCCCGTAGGCCGGCTCTCGGACTCCTCCGTAGGCTCACCTTTCGGCCTGACCCGCTCGGGAAGCACGTCCGAACTCCCGTGGACCTCCTTGAGGATCCCCGTGATCGTGACGGTCCCGTCGCCGACCGTCCGTGTTAGGTGTAGTCGAACGGGGTGTGACGGATGCGGGCGCCCGACGTGCGATGCCGGGAGTTCCTTGCGTGGCCCGCTGTTCTGCGACTGCGCCCCTGGTGCGAATGGAACGTTCAACCTTGGCTCCTCCTGTTGGTGGCGCCATGATCCCACCGGCGGCGAAGCTGTCAAGGAGCCCACCGTGCGACGTCGGTGGCGGAGGCCTGATGGCCAGCTTCACCGACCCCGATGGCAACGTACTCGGGCTCTTCGGCGCGGGAGCGGGGACCAGTCACTCATCGGTCCGTTCAGCGCCAGGCGCGGCACCGAGCATCGGCTCACCGACGACATCGAGGCAAGGAGCCATTAGCACGCCCGGCGGGCTTCCCGTTTGGGCTACAAGCAGTAGCCCACTGCGGCCGCCCAGAAGTCTCAGATCGGATGGCTGAGCGGACGCCGCGACAGACGCTCTCGACGTCGCCGCCGGCGACATGGCCGAGCCCGTCGTCAGCAATGCCGTGAGACTCTCCCCGAGCGGTGTTCGATGCCCAACCCTCAGCGAACGTCCGTCGGGGTCCTCGTGGCGGGGTACTGGAGGTGCTTGAAGCGTGGCTCTGGCAGTTCAGCGCCCGAGGTAGGGCCAGTGAGGAGGCGGCCGCGACCCTGACCCTCGCCGCTCGGTCTGATGTTGGGATCGGATGTTGATAATGCAGGCTCTCCGCCGTCGGGGAGCTGTGGTCCGTCGTTGGGTATCAGGGGGTTCGATGTTTGAGCGGTTTACGGAGCGAGCGCGCCAAGTGGTCGTCTTGGCTCAGGAAGAGGCGCGGACTCTCAAGCACAACTACATCGGGACCGAGCACATCCTGCTCGGCCTGCTCCGAGAGCAGGAGGGTCTCGCCGCTCGCGTGCTCGAGTCGCTCGACATCACGGTCGAGGGCGTCCGCGCCGAGGTCGTGAGGATCGTCGGTTCTGGCGAGGAGGTCACCTCGGGCCAGATCCCGTTCACGCCGCGCGCCACCAAGGTGCTGGAGCTGGCGCTGCGCGAGGCGCTGAGCCTGGGCCATAACTACATCGGGACCGAGCACATCCTGCTCGGCCTGGTGCGCGAGACCGAGGGCGTCGCTGCACGCGTCCTGCTCGACTTCAACGCCAACGCCGAGAAGATCCGCGACGAGGTCATCCGCATGCTGGGGGGGCCACAGCTGAGGCACTCGGCTCCTTCAGAGCCCATGGCTGCGGCCGACGACCAGTTTCCCGCTGCCATGGACGACGTGCCGGCGGCGGGCATCGATGCGGATCTGGGCTGGCGCGGACGCCCCATGGCGCTGGCCGCGCTGGGCGCGGCGGTCTTGGCCCGGACCGCCTTTGATCGCTCCAAGACCGGGATGCTGGAACCTCTCCAGATGCAGCTCCTAGTGCGACTGACGCTGGCGCCGCCGGACGGCACGCTGGCAGAACCCGGTGAGCTGTTTGAGTCGCTGACGGTCGCCTTAGCGTGCGACCGTGACGATCTCCGCGATGCTGTTGACGTCCTCGGAGATCGTCGGCTGATTGTCTGCAGCGACGAGCAGGATGGTGACGAGCGGCTCTCGATTACGGCGGCCGGCGTCAGCCAGGTGCACCATTGGCTGCGCCAGGTCGTCCCCCTATTCGGGCGGTGGCCGCCAGACCATGCTGGCGCTGACGATGCCGTTTGACGACCACGCGCAACCAGCCTTGCTTGCGGCGACCGTCAGGTCGACTTTGAGAGAGGTCGAGAGGCGACGCCGACGCCCACGAGGACCGGCATCGCCGCCCGGCTGTGCGGCCGAGCGCACATCCCCGGAAGGTGCTAGCAGCACGCTTACGCGCAACGTGAGCGTCATGGCGCCGGTCATGTCGGCCCTTTCCGGTTTGTCCGGTCGGCTGGTTCTCGGCCGCCGAGCCCGTTGACTTCCGTGCTGCGCGGATCGATGATGATTGCTGTGGAGCAGGATGGCCTGCGCACTGACGAGCCCCTTGTCGTCGGCTGGCTGGAGCGGCTGGAGTCCACGCGGCCGACGTCGAGGATCGTGCTGCGCACGATGGTGGTGGCCGATGTCGGGCGGCTGCTCGCTATAGGAAACGTTGTTCGCGCTGTTCATGGAGCGGCCAGCCGGATTCGTATTTGCCGGATTGTGCTGGGCGCTGGCTGGCGGTTTTTGTGCTGGCGCTCGCAGTCGCGCGATCGGGAGGCGCTGCAGCCATCGCCCGGCGTCCGACGCTGGGGTCCGGGCCGTCTCAGACCCTTAACGTTCACTGCAACGACCCGACGCCGGCCGCCGCGCTGCCCTTCGGTACCACGAAGGGCGGTCTCGGGCGCCTCGAGCGGACGATCGCAATCGTGGCGAAGCAATCGTCCCCGGTCGGAGTGGTCGGGTGATCGCCCACCGTCGAAACCGATCACGCCGCCGGCCACATCGCCGCCTGCATTTCGCGCCCCGGATAGGCAGCCGAGATCGCCCCCAGGTCGTTTGTAGAGATCTGGAATCCCTTCAGTCTTGCTAACAGGACAGCTGCTTGCTGGAAGAGTGCTTGGAGGGCACGCAGACGACGTTGTGAAGGCACTCGCGGAGAGCGACGCCGAGCGCGTTCGGAACGGCGGCGATCGCGTCTCAGAAGTCGAACGTCAAACGACCGGGATGGAGCTCGCCAAGGAGGCGACGCGGCGATTCGGATGACGCTCCGGGTGGCGTGGGCTTGACCAGGGCTTGACAATTGCGGCCGGAGCGCTGCCGTTTCGCGTGCCGCAGATATGGCAGCCTTCCCGCGAATGGTTGTCCGCTACGCCAGAACCGGGGATGCCGCCGCGATGGCGCTGATCATGGCCGCCGTCGCTGAGGAGGGGCTGATTGGGACTGAGCCGCCCGTCGACGTTGACGCGCGCGCCCAAAGGTTTCGTGCCAGCATCGAAGCGGAAGGGCCCGGGGCGTCATGGGTACTGGACGATGCGGGCCGGGTCGTCGGCCACGCTGGGGTGCGAGAGCAGGCCCCGGGCGTCCTGTACACCTCGGAATGGCCATCCTCCGCGAGGCGCGCGGACAGGGCGGCGGGCGAGCGCTCCTGCAAGCGATCCTGGACCACGCCGAAGCGAACGGTGCGCACAAGCTCGAGCTTGAGGTCTGGATTGACAACGCGCGTGCGATCGCGCTCTACGCTTCTGCCGGCTTCGAGGTCGAAGGGTTACGGCGTAATCACTACCGCCGTCTGGACGGAAGCCTCCGAAGCGCGCTCGTGATGGCTCGGCTGCTGGAAAGCAGCGTCTCGCAGTAGGGTCGCGGCTGGATCGTCGCCGTGTCTCAACTGGGAACCCTCAGCGATCGCGGCCCGATGTCTGTGTACCCGCCCAGCTCTTGCCCGGCGGCGGTGGACGGCCTCGGTGTTGTACCCGTCTGTGAGCCGGGCATGTACGAGCGAATTGACCGGTTCGTGCCGACGCTCGCGACCTCCCTCGAGGCCTGCGCCCCAGGACAGCGAGCTCCGGGATTAACCGGCTCGGTGTCGACTGAAACGCCGCGAACTTAATATGGTGTCGCGACGATAGACGGGGTATGGACTCGCGGTTGTCCGATGCGGAGGTTGTGCGGCGCTCGGTGGCCCAGCCCGCCTTGTTCTCTGTGCTGTATGAGCGGCACTTACGGGCCGTGGGTCGCTACGTAGCGCGGAGGGTCGGGACCGCGCGAGGGACCGGGCCTGCAGAGGATCTCGCGGCGGAGGTCTTTGTGCGGGCGTTTCGTGTGCGCGACAGGTACCGGGTCGAGCAGGAGTCGGCGCTGCCGTGGTTGTTGGGAATCGCCAACAACCTGATCGCTGATCACTGGCGGGCGGAGCGGCGGCGCCTGATCGCCCTGGAGCGCATGGTCGCGGCAGATTCAGAGATCGTTGAGCAGAGCCCCTCGATGCTGGCACCGGATCTAGTTCGGGCGCTTCTTCGGTTGCCGGCGGCGGACCGAGACGCGCTGCTGCTGGTGGTGTGGGGCGAGCTGTCCTACGAAGAGGCTGCATCAGCCCTGGGGGTTCCAGTCGGGACCATTCGGTCGCGTATCGCCCGTGCCAGAGGCCGACTCGCCGATGCGATCGGAGCCGCTCCGAGTTTGGCCGACCCCAAAGAACCTGCCGTGAATGGAGAGGCTCGTGCCTAATCACGATGACGCTACGAATCTGCTGCTCGCCCTGAGAGACGTCGGCGTCGCCGAACTGTCGCACGAAGCGCTTGAGAACAGGGTGCGGTCGGCGCTCGCGGACGCGATAGCTGAGACGACGCGGACTCGTCCGCGTCGTGCAACGCTGCGACCCGCAACGGGGCGTCTTTTCATGGCGCTCAGCGTCGCCATCCCAATCGCGATCGCGGTAGTCGCGATCGCGCTGCTCTCCCATAAGCCCAGGACGGCCGCTCGGTCCAGCGGAGGGTTAGCGACCGCGACTCAACAGCGCAGTCACAAACAGCTCGTCCGCAGCCAGCGCCTGAACAGCTATGAGCCTGTCAGTGCCAACGTAATCGGTCGCGACCCGTCGCTGTGGTACCAGTCGATCGAGATCGACAAGGGCAGTCAGGACGGGGTCGCGCTCAACGATCCGGTGATCGGCGACGGCGCGCTGGTGGGCAAGATCTCCTCGGTCAACCCCACCGCAGCGGTCGTGCAGCTGATCACCGATCCCACTTTCGCGATCGCGGCACAGGTGCAGGATGCCTCGGGCGACACCGGAGTGCTCGAACCCAAGATCGGCGATCCGAGCGAGCTACTGCTCCGCGACCTGCCGAACCACGCGCCGGTCGCGTTCGGCCAGCACGTGGTCACAGCCGGCTTTACCCGCGGCTCCCTGGCGCCGCTGTATCCCGCCGGCATCCCCATCGGGCAGATCTCCGACGCACAACCCAACGAAAAGCTCGGTCATGGCAGCGTTCCGGTGGCGCCGGCGGCCGACATCCGACATGTCGACGCGGTGCAGATTCTCACCAGACCACTCTCGATCCCGAATGATTTGCAACAGGCCTTTCGTGCCTTCCGCCGTCCGGCGTCGCCCGCAGACGCGCTGCCCGCCGCCGTGAGAGCCGAACTGAGCCGGGCCGAACGATCCTGGATCAATCCGCGCCTCGCTCGTCGCGTCGGAGGCACGCAGACCCCCGCGTTCGTCGTGTCGGCCAATAGCAGCCTCTGCCTCGTTTTAGCTCCCGGGTTTACTTGCATTTCTCAAGCAGGCGCGATCTCTGGGCGCCTGCTGACAGAGAGCTTCAACGTGTCGCGGCGCAAATATCCCGAAGTCGTGACCGGCCTAGTCCCGGATGGCGTCCGAAGCGTAGCTTTCACGCTCGTCGGCGGCGGGTCGAAAACCGTCCTCGTGCACGACAACGTCTATCAGGCCTACCTAACTCGTCGCGCTACCACGATGAGCTTCACCAGCTCATCAGGGCTTGTCTCCGTTCACCTTTAGCGGTCGGCTCCGAACGTCCGCCGGGACCTGCAGTTTCGCGGCCAGCGGTGTCTCACGTTGGATCCACCAGCGGACGTTCTTGACGGCCGTTCGGGCCGTCGCGCGCCCAGCCGGGCTCGTCTCAATACGCCAACCCTCTGCGAACGCGTCGAGGCCGACCGCGTGAACGCTCTCGCTGCCCGCATCGCACGAATGAGCACGGCGCTCGCGCCGGAAGGCGCGACTGCTGGTAGGCGAACTCGAAAGCCAGGCCCGCGAGTCTCAGGCCTCGACGGCGCACCGGCGCTGCCTACGCAAGACGGAGGACGGGACGAACAATGTTCCACTGATGCTCCTCGTCCCCTGAGACAGTCTCCGAAGCCTCGATCGGGCGCTCTCGACTCTCGCATCGCCACCGAGCAGTAGTCCACGATCTCGTCTGCAATCCTCGCCGAGCACCACAGTCGCGCTGGCGAATGCCGACCGCCGACGTCGCGCCTGGTCCTTGTCCGACTGAGCAGTGACGCGAGCATCCGCGCCGACGGCCGTTCGGCCGCGAGAGCGGCAGCGCCGCGTGCTTGCTGGACCGGTGCGGATCGAGCGACCCGCAAGGCCAGAGCAGGCGTGTGACGGGGGTGCACTCGATACTTGGAGAATCCCGCTTCTGCCGCTGACGAGCAGTAAGCAGTCGCGCGACGAGCTCGATCTCAGACGACTTGTTGTCCGCGCTAGCGAGAGGCGGCCTCGACGACGCTTGGCCTCGCCAGAGTCTCGCCTAGTCCAGCGGTTCGCGAGGCGTCTGGTCATGCTTGGCGCAATGGAAGCTGTATGCGATCGGCGGCGCCAGGCTGATCGACGCTTAGTTGTCGTTCACGCTCGATCTCGGAGTCGAGTTCGATGCCCAGCAATACGGCGATGTTGGTCAGCCACACCCAGATCAGGAATGTGATGATCGCTCCGAGCGTGCCGTAGGTCGTGTCGTATGAATCGAAGTTGGCGATGTAGAGGCCAAACGCGCCGGATGTGATCGCCCACGCAATCACGGCAAGCATGGCCCCCGGCGTCAGCCAGCGCCAGCTCGGCGGGCGAACGTTGGGGGCGATGTAGTAGAGCCCGCTGATCATCAATGTGACCGTCACCACGATCACCGGCCACTTAGCGATGTTCCAGATCTCAAGGCCAGTCGAGCCGACACCGAGCTGGCTGCCGACCGCCCTGGCCAGCGGACCCGTCAAGACGAGAGCCATCAAGACGGATGTGACGAGCACGAGGGCGACTAGCGTCACTGCGATGTTGAACGGCCATTGTCGATACCACGATCGTCCGCGCCTGGCCTCCCAGACGACGTTCGCGGCCCAGGAGAACGTGCCCACGTAGCCGGAGGCGGCCCATACGGTCCCGACCAAGCCGACTCCGAGCAGAGCGCCGGCGCCGCCCTTGTTCGTGATGATTTGGCGCACCGGTCCAGAGATCGTCTGCACTGTCGACTGCGGGGCGACACGCCCAGCGATCTGCAACACCGCGTTGAAGGTCTGCGGATACTGTCCAACCAGTCCAAGCAGCGCCACGAGAGCGATCAAGCCGGGAAACAGCGACAGGATGCTGCGGTACGTCAGTGCCGCGGCCAGATTCGTGATCCCATCGGCGCGGTACTGATCGAATGTTCGCTTGGCAATCCGCTTCCACGCCCCGTTCGGAAGATCGCCAAACCTACGCGGCTTTCCCCTCCGCGCCGTCCACAGGGCATGATGGCGCTTATGCGCCTCCGCTTCTTTCCCCGAAGTCTGAGAGCCCTCCATCCCGCGGTGCTACCCCTTACCTCGCTCCTCGAGCCGACACGAACACGGCACCGGGCTACCGTTCGTAGCAGCGGCGCAGCGCAGCGCCGGGTTCGGCTCGCAGCTTCGCGAATCGTTGCAGACGCCCGCCGGAACGCCCATAAACGCCAGCTGCACCGAGCTGTGCAGCGGCCGTCGCAGGTCGACGGCGGGCGGCTCGCGGACGCCCCGAAACCTGTACAGAAAGCCCGCCACCGAGCCGGACGCGGTCATGAGCGCCAGCCCCAGGCCAAGCTCGACAGAGAACGACATTTCGCCCTCTGGAGCCTATCGCGGCGAGGTCAGAGGGTTGGACCGGTGGCGATCTGGGGTTGCAGCCGGCCGAGATAGGGTCGCGCGGGCACTTCGGCCAGTCGCGCCAGTCGGACGAGAAACGCTTCTCTCGCCCCCGACCGCTCGATGGTCCGCTGGTCCGCTGAGGGGCGCGGATTCGTTCCGGCGCGGCAATCTTGCGGTGTCACTTCACCCTGATGGGGACGTCGGCTTGCGACTGCCGCGCCAGACCGAGCGCTAGGCGCCGGTCACAACGTGGCTGACCGAGAACGCACCTTCTTGAGGGTCCCGAAGCACCGCGCTGCGAAAGCCGGGGGGTGTATCGATCGGCGGCATCAGGACGCTGCCCCCGAGCTCTGCGGCGCGTGCCGCGATAGCGTCGCTGTCGTCGACGCGCAGGTTGACGTTCCTCTCGGAGTCGAGTTCGATGCGGCGACATGGGAGGAGCCAGACGGCACCGTTGCGGCGTGCGGCCAGGGGTCTCCGTAGTCGACGCCGACCAATTCTCGATACCAATCGGTGAGTGTCACACGCATGCGGTCGATCAGGGCCTGCGCAACGCGACCTCCTGCGCCTGCAGCAACTGGTCGTTGGCCCCCGACCACGAGCACTCCCCCGACCGGCAAGCATGGCCCCCGGCGTCAGCCAGCGCCAGCTCGGCGGGCGAACGTTGGGGAACCCCACCGCCCGCTTCGAGCCGGCGTGGCCGCAGTTCAACACGACGGCTGAGCTGATGTCGCTGGCGCCCCAGGACTTCCGTCCCGAGTAGAGCTGGCGCCAACCGCGACGGCCAGCCCCCCGACCACGGGCCGTCCCTTCGGCGCGGACGACGGCTCGATCGCCTTACAACGAATCCGCGTGCGCCGCCGCTCGCCGGGCCGAACGATCGCAATGCGCGAGAAGCAAGCGCTGGCCGCTGCCCTGGATTTGTCTCACCTGGGATCGACCACCGGACGTTCTTGACGACCTTCTGACGTCGTGTCGCCGCCTCGCGGCGCGGGCTCGGCGCCTCAGCGGCTGATCGCCGGGCGCGCGAGCGTGGCCACCGGCTCGCGGCCGTCAAGCACGGCGGCGACCGCCTCGGCGGCCATCCGGTACGGCGCGCTGCGCGATTCCGGCGAGTACCACGCAGCGTGCGGGTTGAGGATCGTCCGCGGCCAGCCCAGCGCCGGCTCGTCGTCGGCCGGCGGCTCCTGCGGCAGGACGTCAAGCGCGCACCCAGCGAGCCGGCCGGCCTCAAGAGCCGCGCCAAGCGCGCCGTGGTCGACGAGCGCCGCGCGGGCGCAGTTGACCAGATACGCGTCGCAGCGCATGAGCGCGAGCTGCTGCGCGCCGATCATTTCCCGGGTCGAGTCGGTCAGCGGCGCGTGGAGGGTGACGACGTCGGCGGCGCGCAGCAGCTCCTCGAGGGCGACAAGCTGCGCCGGCGCGGCGTCGGCCGGCTCGACGACCGGGTCAGTGGCGAGCACGCGCATCCCGAGCGAGTGGCCGCGCCAGGCGACCTCACGTCCGATCCGGCCCAGCCCGACGATCCCGAGCACCGCCCCGGCGACGCGGCGGCCGGGCGCCTCGAGATGATCAAAGCGGCGGGCGTGAACGGCGCGGTCAAGCAGCGTCACCCCACGCAGGAGATCGAGCGCGAAGGCGATCGCGTGCTCGGCGACCTCGGCGTCGCAGTATCCGGGGCAATGCGTCGCCCACGCGCCCGCGGCAGCGATCGCCGGCAGATCGAGATGGTCATAGCCGCTCGAAGTGGCGGCCACGACGGCGAGGTTGGGCACCCGCGCCAGCTCGAGCGCGCCCACCGGCACCTCGGTGCCGACAAGCAAGCCGATGACATCGTCGCCGGCCGGCAGCGCGTCAGCCCGCTCGACGCACACACCCTCGTGCGCGGCCAGCGCGACGCGGGCGGCCTCCAAGTCGCCGACCTCATCGATGAGCACGACACGGGACATGAGGCCGCGCAGTCTTCCAGATCAGCGACCGAGCGATGAGAACCCCAGAGGATGCGACCACCGGACCTTGTTGACGGCCCATTTGGGACGTCGTGCTCCGGCCCGGCCCGCGTCGCGTATGCCGAAGGGCTATCGAACGGCGGGCTGGAGGCTGGGGCGGAGCGCCGCTAGGCGACCTACGCGGACAAGACCTTCTCGCGTTCTGGCAATCAGCTTATGGCTGCCCGGTGAC
>ODAK010008848.1_pt1 | contig 10037 bp, 5 predicted proteins | sample 1539591 | NCBI WGS metagenome assembly ODAK01 (sample SAMEA3539303, study PRJEB22396) | soil metagenome | biome: tundra; feature: field; material: soil | place: USA | collected 2010-05 | depth 0.15 m | reverse complement strand
CGTGGCCGGTGATGTAATTGATGTTGCCGCCGGGCGCGATGCCGATGCCGCCGACCTGTGCGGCAAGCGCGTCGCTCAGATAATCGCCGTTCAGGTTCAGCGTGGCGATGACGTCGAAATCCGTCGGGCGCGTCAGCACCTGCTGCAACGCGATGTCGGCGATGGCGTCCTTGATGATGAGACCGGCGCCGGGTTTGCCTTCGGGAATCTTGCACCACGGGCCGCCGTCAATCTCGACCGCGCCGAAAAATTCCTTCGCGGTCTGGTAGGCCCAGTCGCGGAAGCCGCCTTCGGTAAACTTCATGATGTTGCCCTTGTGGACAATCGTGACGCTCTTGCGCTTGTTTTTGATGGCGTAGGAAATCGCGCTGTGCGCGAGGCGCACGGTGCCGCTGTAACTGACGGCCTTGATGCCCACACCGACTTTCACGTCGCTCGGAAAATTCGCCGCGCCGACGGCTTTCCAGAATTCTTCCGCTGCGGGCTGGGTGCCGAAACGAATTTTTTTGAAGTCCTTCGGAAATTCCTTGGCGATGAAGTCCAAAACTTTTTGCGCTTCGGGCGAGCCGCCGGCGTATTCGATGCCCGCGTAAATGTCCTCGGTGTTTTCGCGGAAGATGACCATGTCCACCTTCACCGGGTGCTTCACGGGCGAGGGAACGCCTTGAAACCATTGCACGGGGCGCAGGCAGACGTAGAGGTCGAGCATCTGGCGCAGCGCGACGTTGAGCGAGCGGATGCCGCCGCCGATGGGCGTGGTGAGCGGGCCTTTGATGCCGACGAGATATTCCTTGAACGCCTCGACGGTGTCATCCGGCAGCCAGTTGTTGAACTTCTTGAAACTTTCTTCGCCGGCAAAAACCTCGAACCAGGAAATTTTTCGTTTGCCACCGTAGGCTTTGGCCACCGCCGCGTCGAACACGCGCACGCTGCTGGCCCAGATGTCCGGGCCGGTGCCGTCGCCGCGGATGAAGGGGAGGATGGGATTTTCGGGAACGGTGAGTTTGCCGTTCGCGATGGTGATTTTTCCGCCAGCGGGCGGGGTAACGTCTTTATAGGCCATAATATTGATTAAAATATCAAATCAGCCGAAATGAAACGGTGGAACGCGCCAAAAATCAAGGAAAGAAACTGGGAAGTCGGTTGATTTCTGTATTAACGCCCGCCCGCCGCCCGCCAAACCGACGGCTGTGAAATTACCGGATCAGCGCGCGATAAAATTGCGACAGGAAGTTGGTGGCCGAGGCATCGGTGAAGATTTCGTTTCCGGTGAGAGCCACATTCGTCGCAATCGGCGACCAATCCTGGAAATTGGTGGAGGACAAAATGACATAAGTGACTCCTGCGGGGACCAAAACTTGGAACGAATATCCGTTGCTATTGATTGTGTTTGCGCTGTCAACCGTGAGAGTGACGACCGGGTTGGTCACCGACAAAATTGCCGCCGCACTGTTGGTGGAAGTGCCGGAGTTGCTGATAAAGACCGAATAATTGCCAGCATTATTGGTATGAACGCCGTTGATGACCAAGGTGAAATTCGTGGCATCGGCGATGGGAGTGCCATTAAAATTCCATTGATAATTCAAGGGCAACGTGCCAGCGGCGGCGACGGAGAAAAAGGCCCGCTGTCCCACGGCGATGGTTTGGCCCTGCGGCTGGCTGCTGATTGTCACTGGATAAATAAGCGTCAGCGTGGCCACGTCGCTGGTCACCGAGCCGCCAAAATTGGTGATGACCACCGAATAGTTGCCGGCGTCGGCGGCTTGAACATTCGTCAACGTCAGCAAACTATTGGTCGCGCCGTCAATGTTCGTGCCGTTGAAATTCCATTGATAACTGAACGGGGCGGTGCCGCTCGCCGCCACGAAGAAGGACGCCGTCTGGCCCTGTATCACCGCCTGACTCTGCGGCTGTGTGGAAACCGTGATCGTCGGCAGCACCAAGACCGTCAGCGTCGCCACCGCGCTCGTCACCGAGCCGGCGAAGTTGGTGATGACCACCCAGTAGTTGCCGGCGTCGGTCGCTTGAATGTCGGCGAGCGTCAGCGAAGTGTTGGTGGCGCTGTCCATGTTCGCGCCGTTGAAACTCCATTGATAGCTGAATGGGGCCGTGCCATTGGCGGTCACGGAGAACGCCGCCGTCTGGCCTGAAAGTAAGCTCTGGCTCTGGGGCTGTAAGGCCACTGTCGGCGGCAACGCGATCGTCAGCGTCGCCACCTCGCTGGTCGCGGAACCCCAGTTGTTCTTCACCACCACCGTGTAATTGCCGGCGCTATTCGTCCCAATGCTGTTGCGCGTGAGGGTTGAACTGGTGCTTCCGGCTCCCATCTTTGCGCCGTTAAAATACCATTGATAGGTGAGCGTCGCCGTCCCGCTCGCCACGACGGAGAACGCAGCGTTCTGGCCTATTGCCACCATCTGGCTCTGTGGCTGGGTCGTGATGGCTGGCGGAACCTTCACCGTCAATGTCGCCACCGCGCTGGTAATCGAACCGGCGAGGTTGGTCACCAGCACCGTGTAGCTGCCGGCTTGAGACCCCTGAACATTGGTGAGCGTCAGCGAAGCATTGGTGGCGTCGGAAATATTCGTGCCGTTGAAATTCCACTGATAGCTGAGCGGCACCGTGCCGCTCGCCACGACAGTGAACGCAGCGTTCTGACCTTGCGTCACCGTGAGGTTCCTTGGCTGCGTGGTGATGGTTGGTGGCACATAGACCGTCAAGGTTGCCACCTGACTCGTGACCGAACCACCCGCGTTCGCTACTACTACCGTGTAATTGCCGGCGTCGCTCGTCGCAACTGACGAGAGTTGGAGGGTCGGACTGGTTTCCCCGCCCAACTGCGAGGCGGAGCCGTTTAAATACCATTGATAGGTGAATGGCGACGAGCCGGCCGCTGCGACCGTGAAGGAAGCGTCTTGCCCCTTTGCCACGCCCAGGCTTTGCGGTTGGGTCATGATCGTCGGCGGCACATAAACCGTCAGCGTCGCCACGCTGCTGGTGGCGGAACCCGCGATGTTGGTGACCACGACCGAGTAGCTTGCGGCATCGGTCGTTTGAATGTTCGTCAGTGTCAGCGAGGCATTCGTGCCATTGGAAATGCTCGTGCCGTTCGCACTCCACTGATAACTCAACGGGGCGGTGCCGCTCGCACCCACGGAAAACGTGGCGTTCTGGCCCAGAATCAACGACTGGCTCGCGGGCTGGCTTGTAATGGTCGGCGGAACATAAACCGTCAAGGCCGCCACGGAGCTTGTGATCGAACCGGCAAAGTTCGTCACCACCACCGTGTAGTTGCCCGCATTGGTCGTCTGAACATTCGTTAATGCCAGCGTGGCATTGGTGCCGTAGGAGATATTGTTGCCGTTGAACTTCCAGCGATAAGCCAGGGGCGACGTTCCGCTCGCAGACACGGAGAATGCGGCGCTCTGGCCGGTAATCACGGCCTGACTCTGCGGCTGCGAACTGATTGTCGGCGGCGTCAACACCGTGACGGTTGCCACGGAACTGGTCACGCTTCCCAAGTCATAGATCACCACTGCGCTAAGGCTGTAGGTTCCCGGACCAACCGCGCTCCAACTGTTCGTATAGGGTGCGGTAGTGTCTTCGCCCAGCAGCGACGCCCCATTGTAAAACTGGACTTTGGTGATGGTGTGCCCGTTCGTCACGACCGTGGCGGCCGGGTTGATGGTCGCGGGCGGCATGAAGGTGGCGTTGTTGGTTGGCGCGGTCAGCGTAATCGTGGGCAATGCCAGTCCGAGCAGGTAGTGGCGTTTGATGTCCGTGGCGGCGAGCGCATGACCATAAACCGCGATCTCGTCGAGGCCGCCGTTGAACCAGTTGGTTGCGGCGTCGAAAACGCCGCCGCCGCCGATATTGAAGAGATAAGTAGATGAACCGTAGTTGTTGGTGACAGTGCCTCCAGAGCCGGCTAGGTTTCCATCCACATACATGAACAGGTTGGTGCCGGTGCCGACCGCCGCAATGTGATGCCAACTATTCGTGGACCAGATGTTGGTCACGGTGAGTGAACCGCCATTGCCGGTATAAATCTGGATGGTATTGGTGGCGTTAAAGCCCAATTCAATGGCATCGTTCTGACCAAACAATCCCATTCGCGCGGTGGCCGCAGTGAGTTTGAACCAGGCTTCGAGAGTGAACGCGGGAAGGTTGTTGGCGAGACTGACACTCGTGCCGGCGTAGGCAGAAGTGCCATTGAAAGCGGCCGAGGGGTCGCTGTCGGTTGCCAGCGCTCCGGCCCGGTTCAACGTCACATTGGCATAGGTGGCATTATTCCCGCCGACGCAATCAAAAGCGGTTGTGCCGCTCAGTTCACCAAGACGCCAGTAGGCGAGCGGATTGTTCGTCGCCACCGCCTCAAGATAGCTGCCCGCTGCCGGGACGATGATATTTAGTATCGCCACGGAACTCGTCGCCGAGCCGGCGAGGTTGGTGACCACCACCGAGTAACTACCGGCATCCGTCGGGTCAATAGCGGCAACCACCAGCGATGAATTGGTGGCACCGGCAAGGTTCGTGCCGTTGATGCTCCATTGATAGTTCAGCGGCGCGAGGCCGCTCGCCCCGACGGAGAAAGTTGCGTTCTGGCCCTGAACCAATGCCTGGCTCGCCGGCTGCGTCTGAATCCCCGGTGAAATGATGACGGTCAACGTGGCATTCGAGCTTATGACCCAACCCTTGCTGTTCCAGAGCAGCACCGTATAGTTGCCGGCCTTGTTCGGCTGAATGTTCGTAAGCAACAGCGTTGAATTGGTGGCTCCCGCCACGGCCGAGCCGTTCAAGCGCCATTGGTAATACACCGGTGCCAGGCCGATCGCCCCGACCGAAAACGAAGCGTTCTGTCCCAGGTTCACCGTCTGGTTCTGCGGCTGGGTTAGGATGTAAGGCGGCGCATCCATCGTCAACACCGCCACGGCACTGGTTACCGAACCCGCAGAATTCGTCACCATCACCGTGTAACTGCCGACATTGCCAGACCTGACCTTGGCGAGCGTTAGAGTTGAACTGGTGGCTCCGGACAGACTCGTGCCATTAAGATTCCACTGGTAACTGAGCGGGGCCGTGCCGCCCGCCACGACGGAGAATGACGTGGCATCGTTTTTTGCCACTGCCTGGCTCTGGGGCTGGGTCGTGATCGTCGGCGGAACATAGACCGTCAATATTGCCACCGCGCTCGTCACCGAACCTGCGACATTCGTAATCACCACCGCGTAGTTGCCGGCGTTGGCAGGCTGAACATTGGTCAACGTCAGCGTGGCAGTGGTCGCACCGGACACATTCGTGCCGTTGAAACTCCATTGATAGCTGAACGGTGCCGTGCCGCTTGCCCCGACGGAGAACGAAGTGTTCTGACCCGGTATCACCGCCTGGCTCTGCGGCTGGCTCGTGATTGCCGCCGGCACCAGAACCGTCAAGGTCGCCGTAGAGCTAGTCACCGAACCGCCGCCATTGACGACCAGCACGGAGTAGCCGGCTGCGTCATTGGTTGTTACCGAGGAAATGGTGTAGCTGCTGCTGGTCGCGCCCGAAATGTTCACGCCATTTTTCATCCACTGATACGACAACGTGGTTCCGCTGGAAGCCGTCACCGAGAAGGTTGCACTGCCCGATAACAAGACAGTTTGGCTCAAAGGTTGGGCAGTGATGACTGGAGGTGTGCCACCAGCAAAACAGGTTCTTAACACCAGCAAGTTGATGAAGAGCAAGCATATTGCCGCCTTCATCAGCCGCCGGTTCAAAGGACGCCTGTTTTGAGATGAAATCACTGCGTTTCCTAAGCTACTTCAGTGCCACTGTCTAAAAACGGTAAGTCAGCTTCACGCCAAACGTGCGCCCGTCTTGCGGGATGGTGCTTTGCAGGTGGAACTGCGTGGCGGGGTCCGCATAGTGGCGGTCCAGCAAATTGTAAACGGTGGCGGAGACGTCCAGGTTTTTCAACAGGTTTTGGCTGAACAAGGTGAAATTGATGACGGCGAAACCGCCCGCCTGCGCACCCTGCACGGTGATGGGCTGGCCACCGTTCCCCGTGATGGTGTTCAACGAGTGGCGGGCGCTCGTATATTGACATTCCAATCCCGCAAAGAGCTTGTCGGGAATCACCGGCACACTCACATTGAATTTGAGCAGGTGGGTTGGGGAATCCGGCATTTCCCAACTGACCGAATGCTCCGTGGTTTCTTGCAGCGAATAACTCGCACGGCAGCGAATGCCATTGGTCCAGAACCCTTCCAGTGCGAGTTCCAGGCCTTTGGTTTCCGCGTTAAAGTTGGTGTAATTCCCGTTGTCAAAAACAATCAGATGGTCCATCTGATTGTAAAACCCGGAAAGCGACGACCGCAGATGCCGTCCCAGTTCCTGTTCATAAACCAGTTCATAGCTGGTGATTTTCTCAGGCTTGATGTCTTGGAACCGTGAATCGCTTAACTCCGTAAAATTCGGCGCGCGGAAGGCGGTTCCGTAAATGGCCTTGAAGGTGGAGCCTTCCAACGGGTTGTAAATCAAAGCCACGCGGGGATCGAAAGCGGGATCAAAATGGCCGTATTGATCGTAGCGAATCCCGCTGTCGAGGTGCAAATTGTGCAGCAAGGCAAAATCACCTTGCGCATAGACGCCGTAACTCTGGCGGCTCGCGCTGGCAAAAGAATTCTGTTTCGGATCGGTGTGGTTGACCACTTGCGATTCTTGTTGAAAGTCGTCCCGGTATTCAGCGCCCAAGGTCAAAACGTGCCGGTCCCACAAGCGTTTGTTGAGCTGCACCTCCGTGCCCCACCATTCGCCCGTGTCTTGTTCCGTCGAGAACGCGCTGTATAAAAGCTCGCCGCCCACCACCAGCGATTGCGGATAGCCAATTTCATGCGTGTAGCGGTCGCCATAGAGCCGGGCCGTCACATCAAAATCATGTTGGAAACTGTGCGCGTATTTCAGCGCGGCATAACTCTGTGCATCGGTGGTGCGCAGGCGCGAATCGTTGAAGGTCGTCAAATTGTATTGCGCCGTGGGATTGACTTTTTCGCGATGGTTGAACGCGCCTTCCAAGGTGAAATCTCCATAGGCCAGCGAGCCGAACAAATTTCCCGACTTGTCCGCGTCCATGCTTTGCGCGATGCCGTTGTTTATGTTTTGACCCAGCCAGCCAAATTCGTGGTAGAACAGCTTGGAATTTCCGGCGCGGTCGAAATAGGTTCCGGAAAGCAGGAATTGCAGGCCGTTGGCGTAGAGCTTGCCATAGCTCACCCGGGCCTGGTAGCTGTCAAAGGAGCCGTAGCCGCCGGAAACCTCGAAGCCGTTGAGCTGCGTGCCGGTGCGGGTGATCACGTTGATGACGCCAAAAAAAGCGTTGTTGCCGTAGAGCACCGCACTGGGACCGCGAATGATTTCGACCCGGTCCACCAGATTCATGTCGAGCAGGAAGGCGGTGTCCACGAAGGCGCCGTCCGTCAGGTTGTTGTTGACGCGGTGGCCGTTCACCAAGACCAAAATCCGGCTGTTGAAATCTCCGAGGCTCACGCCCCGGGCACCCACGAAAGAATAATTGCGGTCATACGAAACATTGAAGCCTTGGACGCTTTGCAGGACGTTGGCCAGCGTCCGATAGCCGTAACGCTTGATTTCGTCCGCCGTGATGACGGTGACCGAGGAGGGTGCCGCCGTGGACTTTTGCTCGATCTTGGACGCGCCGTAAACCTTTGGAATCTCGATTTCCATGAGGGATTCCAGCGGCAACGCCGTGAGATCGCCGGTCATTTGGTTCGTGCCCGAGCCTGCTGGGAAGGCCAGGTTCGGCAGGGAAATGAGCAGTGCGCCCAACATTTGTCGAACCGCCCGGCGACAAGCCATACCCCATGATGATGGGATATGGATAAGTGGATTGCGGCGCTGATTCATGCCCGTGCCTTGAAAGAATGAAGCTTCGCCGGGGGTTATCAAGCTGTTTTTTTCCAGCAATTGCGAGTGCGCTTTCGGCCAGTCCGGCGGCCCTTCTCGAAAAGATTAACTTGCGCTCCCCGGCGGAATTGGGAGATTAGCGCAGGCAATCAGGATGGTTGAGTTGCGTGCCGTCGTTTTCCACAGTCCATGCGCCTGCGCAAAACACATTTTTTTCTCGGCCTGGGTCTATGGCTGCTGCTGGCGGTCGGGGAAGGTCATGCACAGAATCCGCCACCGTCCGAGTATCAACTTAAAGCCGCCTTTCTTTTCAACTTCGCCAAATTCATAGACTGGCCGCCGGAAACATACGCCGATGACAAGTCCCCGTTCATTATCGGCATTCTCGGAGTCAATCCTTTCGGGAGCGGACTCCAGCAAACGGTCGCCGGCAAAAAAATCAACGAGCGCCCGATTACGATCCAAACTTTTCGCGCCGCCGCCGAGGCCACCAACTGCCAGATCCTGTTCATCTGCAATTCTGAAAAAAAACACTTCTCCGAAATCATCAAAAGTCTCCACGATGCCGCCGTTCTTACCGTGAGCGAAGCCGATCAGTTTATTGAGTCGGGCGGCATGGTCAACTTCGTGCAGGAAGCCAGCAAAATCCGCTTCCAGATCAACGACGACGCGGCCAGGGCCGCCCGACTGAAGATTAGTTCCAAGTTGTTGAACCTCGCCGTCCGCTCCCCCCGCTGAAGGCCCACCATTTTCCGCAGCCCCCGGCCGCCTGGTAGTTTCCTGATTTCAAACGGTGGGTGCGGCGCACGGCGTTGCCGCAGCATTGCCGCCACCAAACCTGGCCACTGCCGAACCGCACCCCGGGAATTGACGCTGATAAATTTCCCGCGCACACTCATCCGTCATGCCGGACGAGACAAAACTTTCTGAATTCGTCGCGTGGTGTGCCAAACACATCACTGGCGACGATTCAGTTCAGATCAGCGCGGAATAATCGCCCGGCGACGAAACGGCCCCAGACTGCCGTTTCGCCGGAAGAATGAGGAGAAAAAAACTTGCAATCCGGCAGACAGGGGCAGAAAGTCAATGTTACTGACCCAAAGGAAAGCAAATTCTCCATGAAGTGCGGAGCGTTCCAATTTCTATCAAGCCAGTTCAAACAGACAAACGAGAGAGACAAATAACCAACAAACATAACCAAAAGAGAAATTATGAAATCAAACAAATTCAGCAGATTATTGGGCGTGTCAGCGGGCGCATTGGTGCTTGGCGCGGTGGCCACCACGGCATTCGCGGATCTGGCGGTGAAGAACTGGCGGATCTTCAGCGTCCAGCCCGACGGCACTCCGTTTTGGGACTTTGACAAGGCGCCTTCGCTTGACGCTGGCGGCGTGTGGTTCCCCTTCGCGCAGGTGGCCGACGATGAATACGCGGTTTATTTGCTGGCCAACTACAATGTTAACCTGACCGGAAAAACTATCACGGCCACTGTGGCAGTGCATGTAAGCACCGACACGCTTTTCTGGACTCGCAGCACAGCCTGTGTAAACGACGGCAATGATGCTTACGTGCGGTTGGAGTTCCAGACGGTGGCGCAAACTCCCAACTACGGTCCGGACGACTATTGGTGGTCCACCGATGGCAACAGCCTGAACCTCTCGACACTGGCGCTTGCCAGTCCGCAAACTCTTAGCGTCTCGACCATAGACCTCACAAAATGGTCCAACTTGGACGGCCAACTCGCGAGCTCTCGCCCGGCTGCATTCGCCAAGGCGCTTAAGAATGTCAAGGAGGTCAGTCTCTCCTTTGGCAGCCCTTGCCGATACGCCAGCGGCGTCGCGGTCACAGGCGGAGGCGGAATATTCGAACTCTTGAACTATACGATTGCGCCTTAAGTGGAACTTGAAGACTCGAACCCGCTCCATGACTGGGGCGGGTTTTTATGTTGCGCGACAAAAGCGTCAGCCTCCGTTGTGGGCGTGGCGCCATTGATCCCGACGCGAAAGCCATCGCAGTCTTCACGCTCACCAAGGGCGCGTATCAATTGCATTTCAAAGCGACGGGCAACGCGCCGGCCAAATCCAAACTGCTGGCGGGCTTCAAAACCAACTTCATTGAATTGACGGCCTGATCAA
>ODAK010008845.1_pt1 | contig 10038 bp, 12 predicted proteins | sample 1539591 | NCBI WGS metagenome assembly ODAK01 (sample SAMEA3539303, study PRJEB22396) | soil metagenome | biome: tundra; feature: field; material: soil | place: USA | collected 2010-05 | depth 0.15 m | reverse complement strand
AGAAATTCATCGGCGGTATTCGAGAGGGTGTGGTCAGTGCAAGCGAACTTGCCAAGGCTCCGACGCTGTCGTCTGGCCAGGTCAATGCACTACAAAAAGCCAAGAATGCGTTTGGTGATGCTGGAGCGAACTGGCAGCTTGCATTCGATCAGATGACAGCCAAGTATGGCCCAGCGCTGGCAAAGGACCTGAACCACCTGCTCCCTACAGTCATACGCCTAGTGAAAGAGTTCGACCGTTTCGCAACGACCATCCACTTAATGGAAGGTGTCGATGCAGTTTTCCGTGGATGGGCGATAATATTTGAAGGGATTTCGGACACGCTAGATAAGATCGCGACGTTCGATTTCGGCAACGCCATCGAGGATTTTAAAGACGATTTCTTTGGAAGAACTCACGAGGGGATGAACGCCGCCCAAAAACATCAATGGCTGGTTGATCAAATGAAGGCCCACCCTGACGCGACGGCAGCCCAGCGACACCAGTGGGTTAACCAAATTAATCACGTCACTATCAATGCATCAGGGACTGATCCGAAGCAATTAGCCCATCACATTGACAAGAAAATAAAATCTCATTCAGCAAAACAGCTTAATAGCGTGGCTAGATCAAGCCGTGCGGCAGGCAGTTAGCACATGGGAATATCTGACGTCACGGCAGCGACATCATCACTCGGCTCACTGTTGGTGGTTAGCCCTCAGCAGACCATTGGTTATCAACCTCAAGGTCCGAATAAATCTGACGGATCAATCCCACTGCCTTATTCGCTTAAGACGTTTTTGTTTCACTATGAGGGAGAGCAGACATCCAGTTTTTCTAGTGACGTCACCGATCACTTCGTTGAGGACAACACATCAATTCAAGATCACATGGCCCTGCACCCCGCGCAGATCACGACGCACGGATACATCGGCGAACTTAATGACATTGCGCCGCCAGGTCTTGCGATTCTCCAGCAGATCGCTAATAAATTGGTCGGCGTAGGCGCCTATGCGCCACAGCTATCGGCAACGGCGCTACTCGCGTACAATGAGGCGGCATTCCTTGAGAACACGGCCCTCAGTATTGCCAACGCCGCTGCTCAGACGTTCGCTTCTGTGAATGGCATACCTGGGGAGAGCGTAATTAACGGAAACATAATCACCTCGAACTCTAGAGCGCCTCTTCAGAGTAATCAGCAAGTCGCTTACCAGACTCTATACAATTACTGGGTTGCTAAAACACTCTTCACAGTTCAGACTCCATGGGCTATTTTTGAAAACATGGCAATCATGAACTGCCGGGCCGTTCAGAGCGAAGAGACGAACTCGGTCACTGATTTTGAATTGACGTTCAAACAGATTAGGTTTGCTAACGACTTGGCTGTAGCAGTCACAGACGGGCCTAGCGACCAGGGGACTAGTACCATTGGAAAAACTTATCCGTGGACAGCGCAGAGTTTCGCTCCATGAATATAGTAAACAACATCACTACAGACGTATGGCAACAGCAACAGATCCCACTGGTTGACGGAACGCTCGTAACTTTGCAATTGAAGTATTCACAGAATCAGCTCGGGTGGTTTATTCCACTGTTGACTTACGGATCGTTTAAGCTGTGCGGTATGCGCGTCGTGAACAGCCCTAACATGCTCCATCAGTACCGAAACGAAATTCCTTTCGGATTGGCCTGCTTTAGCGTGAATGATCGAGAGCCAGGGCTAGTAACGGACTTCATCAATGATTTTTCGAATCTCTATATTCTAACTGCGGCGGATGTGGCGGCATACACCACATACCTGAGCAATGCTTAAGTTTGGGCGCAACTACAGCCTGACATTTATGGGTGGGGCGTCTGGACCGCTGATAACAGTCGATCCGCCACTGACTCTGGAGTTTGACTCGACTCGCAGCATTTATGGATCGGCAAACCTGTTTTCACTTCGGATTTTTAACTTATCCGAGGCGAAGCGCGATGCAATCCGAAGGGATGAGCTGAGTTTTCAGCCCGGCAGTTTCACTGACTTCGAGCCGGTTACTCTCCAAGCGGGCTATGGCGACCAGCTCTCAACGGTGATCACCGGCAGCGTACTACACGCGTGGACGGTGCGCGAAGGCGTTGACTACATTACCGAAGTCGATGGATGGGACGCTGGGTTTGCATTCGCTGATGCCGTGACTCAAGGAGCGTTTACGGCTAATCAAAGCCCTCAACAGATAATAAACAGCCTCGTCGAGAACTTATCCAATGCGCCATTCTACGGATTGTCCGTTGGCTCTATCAGTCAGAACTACTCGAACGTAAAAGCACCTCGCGGGACGTCCTACAGCGGCGGCGCTACTGATATTCTAAAAGAAGTCACGCAGAACGGTTTCTTCATCGACAACGGCGTTATTCATTGCCTCCAAGATAACGAATGTATCGAGGGAGAAGCATTGGTTATCAACGCACAGACTGGATTGATCGGCACGCCTCTCTATGAAAAGACTGTCGTTCATATCGACATGCTATTTGACCCGAGGGTTAAAATGGCGCAGCTCGTATTCTTGCAAAGCGAAACTCAACCGAGGTTCAACGGATATTATAAAGTTGTGTCGATTCATAATAAGGGCACAATATCCGAAGCAGTCTGCGGGACAGCGATCACGTCACTTGGCCTCGTTAACGGCACGTTCTCACTGGTGCCAACGTTGGGAATATGAATAAGGCGCCAGTAGCTTTTGACATGCGGGATGTGATGGACTTGATCAAGCGTGAGGTATTCCTTTCGCTGAACTGCCACGCTATCGCCACCGTCAAGTCGTTCAATTCTGCCAATATGACAGTGAACGCGCAGATGAACTATTGTCAGACCGTTATAAAAATAGTGAACGGCGTCGAGACGCAGATGCCTGAATATTACTCACCACTCGTCGACTGCCCTGTATTTTTCTTAGGCGGCGGGACGTCGGGCCTATCGTTTCCAATCGCGGCTGGTGATCAGTGCCTAATATGTTTCAACGACAGAGATCTAAATAATTGGTTCGCTGGCCAACATTCGGGTGCTCTCGCAAGCAATCGCTTGCACTCCTTCGCCGACGGAATAGCGCTCGTGTGGAATAACTTAAACCCAGGCTACGATGCCACGCACGCTTCGCTATACAACGGCACGACCATGGTCGGAGTCAGCGCAACGAAGGTCAAGATAGCCAACGCAACGGCGTCACTAGGTACGAGCATGACGACGCTCCTGACGGCGCTCCAGACATTCATGACCGCAACGGGTAGCGCCACTACGGCGGCACAGATCGCGACGGCAGCGGCGGCCTTTACATCGGCCACGACGACTGCGATAACTAACATAGGAGGCCTCCTTGAATAGAGAAAAATTCATGTCAAATGCGATGATAATTACTGGCAGGAACTGGGCGAAATAATGAGAGTACGAGCTTTAGACCAAGCGGGCGATTGGTTGTTTGGCAAAGGCCAGCAGGATTACCTCGTCGGATTGCCCGCGATTGAGCAGAATATCCAGACTCGGATTCTCTTCGTTCTAAACGATTGCTTTTTCGCCATGGCCCAGGGCATCGACTGGTTTAATCTTCTAGGTGGAAAAAATCAACTAGCCTTAAATCTCGCGGTGAGCACAACGATTCTGAACACGGATTTAGTGACAGGTCTCGTACAGCTATCCGTAGTGCTGGACGCGACTCGTAAATTGACGATATCATATGTCGTGAACACGGCCCTGTCGGGCCAAGCGAATACAACTCTTGCAGGTTCGATTGATTTCTTGGTAACTGAAGCCGGGGACTTTATCGTCGACGAATCTGGGAACGTTCTGGAGATATGAAATGCCAAATGCAATAGGCGCAAACGGCCTCACCATTGCCACTAAATCCGAACTCACGACGACGTTCAACACGGCGGCTGAACAGATTTACGGCAGTGATATCAACCTTGATCCAGATTCACCAGACGGTCAGATGATCGGCATATTCCTGCAAGCCGTCCTCGACGCCCTAGACCTTATACAGAGCGTGAACGCATCGTTCGATCCTGACCAAGCGGTCGGCGCTATCCTTGATCAGCGCGTTGCTATCAACGGCATTCAGCGTCAGGCCGGGACGTTCACTGTCACGAATATCACTGTCGTCGTGTCGGCGGCGATCACTCTCTACGGCCTCGATCAGACGGCTCAGCCTGTTTACACCATAGCGGACAACGCAGGCACTCAATGGCAGCTCCAAACGACTCAGCTAATCAGCGGCTCGGGGACCTACATTTATGCGTTCCAAGCGGCTACTCCAGGCGCCGTGCTGTCTGTTCAGAACACGATCACTGTCCCTGTCACTATCGTGATCGGCGTCACGTCCGTGAACAATCCGACGAGCTACACGACGCTAGGGATTGTTGAGGAATCGGATGCGGCACTGAAAATCCGAAGACAAAAATCAGTCGCCCTCGCCAGCCAGGGCTATCTCGCTGGCCTCTACGCCGCTCTGTTGAATATCAGCGGGGTGACGTATGCCTACGTCGAGGAGAACAACACTGGCTCAACGAATGCCGACGGAGTTACTGGGCATTCTATCTGGGTTATCGTCGCAGGCTCAGGCCTTAGCTCGGCTATTGCCAACGCGATCTACACTAAGCGAAATGCCGGATGCGGCATGGTCGGCGCCCAGACCTACAATGTCACGCAGCTCGACGGCTCTGTTTTCACGATCTCGTGGGATATCGTAACTCAAATAAATCTGTTTATGACTTACACTCTCGCTCCGCTTGGCACAACCCCTCCGAACGCTGCGGCTATCATTGCCACGGCTGGACTACCAACGACGCTCGCGCCTACAGTTTACGGCCAGGTAAACATAAACGAATTATCTACCTTGGTTCAAGAGATTGACGCGAATACGATGGTCACGTCCGCTGGGTTCACGACGGCGCTCACTCAGATTTTCGTTCTTTCAGGGACGGCGGCGAGCGGGACATTCAAGTTCGGAATGAACGGCACGCTCACCGCTGCGATTAACTGGAACGACTCAGGCGCCACTATCCAATCAAAGATGCGGGCCGTAGCAGGCATGACTACTGTAGTCGTCACTGGCACCATCGGTGGACTGACTCTGACTATCGCGATGGGTACGACGCTATCGGCGGCAGGTTTGATCTACGTGTCGACGAACTCACTTCAGACGGCGGGCGCTGCGGCCATTACATTCGCTGCAAATTACGGCTACGCGAACTCACTGTTCCCTGCATTGAAGAAAAATCAATTTGCCGTCACTGCTGGCGGGATGGTCATGCTCCCGATAGTCCTCACGTGTGCGACCGCGACGACTGTCGTCACAGGCGGCGCCGTGGTCGTCACTCTGTCAATCGCTCACGGCGGGACAACGGCCACGTTTGGAGTGACTGGTGGGTATGGCGCCATGGTCTACTCGATGCAATCTGGAGCTGGAGCTATAAATTCAAGCACTGGTGTTTACACGTCGTCGACCGCTGGCTCGGACGTTGTCTTGGTGACTGACGTTCTTGGTAACACGGCTACGTGCGCGGTGACTGTGACATGAGTACAGCGGGAATCGTTTCTTACTACACAGGTCTCCTGGCGATGCAGTACAAGAGCAAGCCGAACGCATCGGCGTTGCTCACGGCCCTCGTCACACCTGCTGTGCTCGATCAGCTCCCACTCTTAGTTCAGGCGGCATACGGTGTCACTACAGCCGTAGGGCCACAGCTCGACGTTATCGCGAAGTACGTCGGCGCCAATCGCAATGGGTTCGGCGCCCTCGGCCAGCCGATAACCTTAGTTGATTCGGATTTGGTGCTGCTCATCCAGCTTTGCATTGTGAAAAATGCCTCTGGCTCTTCGCTAGGGACAATCGAGCAGCTCTTGAATTTTTACTTCGGTAACAAACTCATTGTTTCGGATAGCGCGAACATGAGCCTCGTTTATACGCTGGCATCGACGTTCGGCTCAAGTGACCTGCGCAGCCTGATCGTCGGCGACGCTAACAATCAAAATAATAACACTGGCGGATCATACCTGCCAAAGCCTATGGGCGTCGGTATCTCTGCGATCATACTCCCTCCAGGCAATCCGATATTCTTCACGTTCTGCACTTACACGGCAAATGCGCCTGCAGGCACTTGCGGGTTTAACGATTATGTGTTTTTCAATAGTAACTATATTTGGTTTACATACCAGGATTAAACAATGGCAAAATTAGCGAGAAAAACAGCCCAACTATTCGGTTCAACGGCATCAGCCGGTCAGATAGGCGTATTCGGAAGTCTTGCTGCTAGCGGATCTCCTGGCACAGCGTCTACCGATCCAGCCGTCATACAAGGACTCTCGGCATGGCTCTCTGGGTGGTATACGGCGGTCGTGAACGGGAATAGCCCGGCGATCCAGGACATGAACGGATTTTGCCTCGTCGTCGCATATCAGATTGCGAACATAATGGAGCGCGGAGTAGCTGAGTGGGACTCTGGCACGACCTATTATAAGGGCGCTATCGTTAACACGAGCGGCATTCTGTATGTGTCTATCGCCGATTCCAACCTGAACAACGCCGTCACTGTGCAGTCGAAGTGGTCGGTCTACGGGACAGGCATCACGACTGTCAGCTCGGTTTACACGATCCTCTCGACTGACCAATACGTGCGCTGCGACACTACGTCTGCGACATTCATAGCCACCTTGCCCGCCGCAGCGTCGACGGCTCTTGGCGCTAAGTACGTCGTGAAAAACGTCGGCAGCGGTGGTAACGCGCTCACGCTGAAGGGTAACGCATCCGAGCTTATTGACGGCGCGAACACCCAGACATTGAACAGCACGCCTACGCTCGATAGTATGACGGTCATCAATAACGGAACAGGATGGGACATCGTATGATGAAAATACTTTTACTTTTATTCCCAGTATGCGCATACGCAAGCTGGATTGTCGTCGGCGGCCAAGTCACGACTGCCGATATCGCAGCGAACGCTGTCACTCAGGCTAAGCGCGCGGCGCTAGGGCAGCAGGTCAGCTCTAGCTGTGGGACATTTACCACGACGTCTGGGAGCCTTACGAACGTCACGAATCTATCCGTGACGATCACCACCACCGGGCGCCCGGTTCAACTTGCTCTACAGGCGGCATCGGGCACGACTGGTCTATTTGGCGGGGTTCAGTCTGCTGGCTCAGAACAGACTGTCATCGCCTTTACGACGGCGCTCTTAAGGGCTGGATCGGCAATTGCCACATACCGATTCGACATGGAGCTAGGGCAGGGTTACGGTCGGGAATTCGATATCTCGCCAGCGGCTATGAATTACATCGATGTCGTCGGAGCTGGGACCTACACGTATACTATCCAAGTCGCGTGTGACTCTAGTGTGACGGCTCATTTTAATAATTTGGTTTTAGTCGCATACGAGCTATAAGGGGAATCTTATGAATCTGATCGCATTATTCTTATCCGTGGCCTTCGCCGCCAACGTCCCCATCTCCCAGCTACCGCTCGGCGTAGGCTCGGCGACAGTGACGAACGACTCGTTCCCATACGTCGATTCGACGAACGACGTCACGCGCAGGCTTAAGCTTTCAGACATCATAAATATCCCGTCAATCGCCACACCGACATTCAGCGGTAACGTTACGGCGCCTAATTTCCTCGGCGGCCTGACTGGAACCGCGTCTGGTAACACGACCTACACAGCCAATCATTACGGCGTTGTTCTCTCTGGGACGGCTAATGCGATGACTGTCTTGGCGCCGAATTCGTCAACTGCTTATCCGTTAGTCTCTGGCGGAGCGAGCGCTAATCCGAGCTGGGCATTATTAACCGTCGCGGGCGGAGGCACTGGCATCGCGTCAGGAACCTCTGGCGGTGTACCTTATTTTTCAGCGTCTACGACTGTAGCCTCATCGGGCGCGTTAACCGCGAGCCAGGTTGTACTTGGTGGTGGAGCAGGTTCCGCGCCGACGTCTCTCGCAGCAGGTTCTCAATATCAAGTCCTCACGATGGGCGCGGCTAATCCGGCTTACGGTGCGGTAAATCTGGCGCAGTCAGCCGCTATCACTGGAGTCCTGCCTCTAGCGAACGGTGGACTAGGCACGACGGCGGCGTCCGCGAATGCCGCGTTTAATATTTTATCACCTATGACTACAGGTGGGGATTTGATCTATGGAGGTGCCTCTGGCGTCGGCACGCGGCTCGCGAACGGTACGGCAGGACAAAGATTGATTTCAAACGGAACGACGACGGCACCGAGCTGGGCGACCGATCAATTTTATTCGGATTCTGGTGCGACTCAGTTACGATTTATTTATGGGTATGTGTCTGGAGCGTCGGGAAATTGCACATCAAGCACATGCACGATGAATCAAACGTCTGGCGGGTTTGGAACATTAACTAGGAATAGCACGGGAAATTATACTGTAAATTTCAGCCCATCATTCAGCTCGGCACCAGCATGTACATGTGGAGCTGACTCAAACGGCGCTTTGGCTGGAACAGATTGCGGCGTAGAGTCGCCTGGGGTAAGTAGCGTCGTAATAGTTGTTCACAACGGAGCCAACGACGGACGTTTCAATATTATCTGTGTAGGCCCAAAATAATGGGCAACATCGTAAAAACCAACGACGGTGCGTTCGACAAAAACGCCAAAGTAAACGTTGAAGGAATGCTCATTCCTGAATTCCGTCTGCTGTACGCGCGGGATAAAAAGGTCGACAAAAAAATCCTGATCAAACTCTCAGGCGGGATGGGCGATAACATCTGTGCGGAGCCTGCAATCCGATATGCGATCAATCATTTTAAGGGCAACACGTTCTCAATCACTGGCGAACACCTTGAACTGTTTCAGCACTTGGACGCTAAGTTTTACGACTTCGACAAAAATCCATTGCCTGACGACGAAGGGTATTTGACGTTTGATACCTTCGATCAAGATGGATCGTTCAATTATAACTGGCTAGTCCCGCCGTTCATTCATTGCGTGGACTACGCCTCTCTGAAAATGTTCCGGTGCCAGTTACCCATGGCGGATAGGTGCGTGCAGCTCCATCCGAAAGAAAAAGCTGAGTCATACGACGTCGTGATTCACCCTGGAAAAACCTGGCCCTCGCGGACGGCTCCGAAGGAATTCTGGGACCAGATTATATTTATGTTACGAAAAAAAGGCGTCGGCGTGACACTGATCGGTCAGGACATACCGCACGACCAACAGCCTCGGGGGACAGTCGCCGTAGATGCTTCGGATTGTCTGGACCTCAGGAATAAACTGGACGTCATGCAAACGGTTGGAGTTTTACAGGCGGCCAAGGTCGTGCTCACCAACGATTCGTCTCCGCTCCACATGGCGGCATCAGGGCAAGCTTGGATAGGGTTCCTGTCGACGGCACGCCACCCAGAAATTATTACTCACTATCGCAACGGCGGTGAGTTCGGCTGGCGCATGAAGAACTTCGCATCTGGGGGCGTGTGGGAATCATTTGACATGTGTCCAAACGCATCAACTCTAAGAATGGATCTCTGTCGGCGCAGCGATATGGCAAAATGGTTACCAGAACCTAAGACTATGGCATCATGGGCTCTGGAGAAACTATGTGGAACTTAAGCGACGGTCTAGTAACGCTCGGCTTAGCTGTTATTGGCGGCATCGTTTGGTTTTCGCGCCTTGAGTGGATGACTAAAACCAATACTCGTGACGTAGAGCGGTTAGCGACTCACATCGAATTAATTGACTCGAAAATGAAAGAACTCGACGACCGGGTTATGGTAAAACTCTCGAATATAGAAAAGGCAGTAGCCAGAATCGAGGGTAGCCTTGCTGTTCGGAATTGATATCTCCCACTTTACCCCAACGCCAATCAAATGGCTCATCTCATCGTTCGCTTTCATTAAGGCCACTGAGGGTATATCACTCTTAGATAAACAGTTTTCATATAACTGGAAAGATGCCAGGTTTCATAAAATCCCTTGGGGAGCCTATCACGTCTACCATCCGAATCATGATCCAATCGAACAGGCCGAGTTCTTCGTCGACTCGCTCGGCATCAATATAGGGGATCTACCGCCCACCATC
>ODAK010008844.1_pt1 | contig 10039 bp, 6 predicted proteins | sample 1539591 | NCBI WGS metagenome assembly ODAK01 (sample SAMEA3539303, study PRJEB22396) | soil metagenome | biome: tundra; feature: field; material: soil | place: USA | collected 2010-05 | depth 0.15 m | reverse complement strand
AGCTTGATCACGGCCGTGTGGTCCATGGGCGTGTGCGAAACGTAGTGCTTGCGAGTGAAGGGCGAGAGAACAATGTTAGGCAGGCGGAAACCCAATTGGGCGGCAAACCCTTGCTGCGCCGCCGCATCGTTGGAACTTGTACCGGGATCTCGATTCCCCGCCGGAGGCGAGGTTCTCAGATCGCAGTGCAACGTCGGAGTGTCCGTTCCATTCGCCGGGATGCACGGATTGTAGGAATCCGGATTCACGGCAATGCTTGAAATGTCGGTAGGATAGTCAGTCAAAAACTGGGAATCAGTTTTGTCATTGGTGTGCCCTGGAACCGGCGGAACGTGATCGTAGGGACCGCCTCCTTCGTCGTAGCTCAAGAAAAAGATCGAATCCTTCCACGACGGGCTGGCCATAAAAGCATTGAACAGGCTCGCCACCTGAGCCTGCCCCACTAGAATCGATTGTCCTGATCCGGGGTGTTCATCGTTGTTGCTATAGCCAGCTTCGATCCAGGTGAAGCTGGGAAGGGCGCTATTTGCCAAGTCTGTGATGAACTGTCCTACGGGAGCGATGTGAGTAACGTCTATGCAAAAAGCGTTGTTTGGATCCCCCACGGCGGTTCCCGAATCTTGCGTGGGCGCTACGCAGGTGGGACGTTGCTGGTTCTTCAGATATAGGTACTTGACCGAGTAAGTGAAATAGGAAAACGTAGTCGCAGGATACTTGTTAATTGTCTGTCCGTTCCCGCAATCCCCGTCGTTGCTAGCTGAACATTGGTCTTCAGTCGTTGAGTAATAAAGTTTCCAGGACACTTTATTTGTGTCGAGCTCCTGGAAAATGTTTGGAATGGTTAATTGCACGCCAAGGTTATCTTCATTCGATCCCGGATCATGCACCAGACCCTGCGTAGTCCCGCCCGTCATGGCTGCAATGCGGTTGGGAATGCTCTCGCTGGCGACGGGAGAAAACCAGCGATCCGAAAGGGCGAATTGCGACGCCATATAGTAGTAGTAATTCAGATACCCCTCATCGTAATAGCCCATGGCACGCTGCCCGGTCAAATCGGTGAATTGTCCGCCGGTGCAGCCATTGGCAGGAATCAAGCAGAATTTTGCATATCCTTCGGCGGTGTGGACAAAACCGTCCATGTTGATAGGCCGCGTGATATCAAAGTCGTAGCGATTAACGTCACCATAGCTGTTCAACCAGGCGGAGGATTCATCGTCAATGCAAGTGCTTTTGAGTTTAAACAAACTGACACTCTGGCCTTCGTCGTCGAGGTTGATTGTGCTCAGCTTGTCGTCAATGCCGTCCACGTTGTAGGTAACGCCGTCGTCCCCCACACTGTAGCCATGCGCGCTGCGATAAGGATTCAGCATTCCGAAGTAATGGTCAAAGGTGCGATTCTCCTGCATCATGAAGATGATGTGATTGACGGAAGCGTTGAGGCCTCCTGGACCCACCGTGACCGTCGCAGTCGCGGTTGCAGTTTGATTGTTCGCTCCAGTTGCGGTTGCAGTGTAAATGGTCGTGGCTGTTGGGCCCACGCTCTGGGTTCCCCCAGTCACCGGCAGGGAGAAGCTGCTCGAATCCAGGTTATCGGTAATCACCACCTTGTTCGAATTTGTGGCCACCACGGTCAGCGTGCTCGACTGTCCGGCAACGACGGAGGTGGGATTCGCGCTTATTGTGATTGTGGGCTTTCCTACAGGCGTCACCGTGACCGTGGCTTGCGCAGTAGCAGTCCCGGTCCCGGTTCCAGTCACGGTAATGGTGTAAGTTGTGGTTTGAGCAGGAGTTACCGTTACGGTCCCGCTCTGCGCGACTGTCCCTATACCATTGTCGATCGTGACCGATGCAGTGTTGGCGGAGGTCCAGGTTAAGGTCGCGCTCGCACCGACCGTGATGGTCGCGGGCGAAGCAGCAAATGTAACGGCCGGCAGCGCAGCCGGCGTAGCAACCACGCCCACGCAGCCGGTTAGCAAACCAGTCGCTAAGCTCAGAACAAGGGATATCAACAATTGGTGAGAGATGCGGTACCGAGGCCTTTTCATGTCTGTATTCGGGTGCTGAAAAGCAGGTCGAGAGTTGCTTGCAGGGGAGCTATTTTTCGCAGAAAAGCAGCATGTGCGAAGTTTATTCCTCGTTCCTAAGGCTAGGCCCCGTCGCCTCCGCCCTCAAGCTCACCGTCTTGCCGACCACAGCCTCGCCGAGGATAAGAGGGAGGCTGCGGCCTAGGCCTCCGGCCCGATAATGGGCTGGCAGCGATCGTCGGCATGTCCCAGGGGGCGACAGGCCTAGAACCTTCGAGTACTTCGCCATTCTCTATTCCCTTGAGATTGCTCGCACAAGCGCCATAGAATCACAACGACGAGCCCCTAGATCACTTGTCGCAGTCGCTCGCAGGAAAGGTCTAATCCATTGAAAATGTTGCTGCTTCTCGCGGCGCTGGCGATTGCAACCCCAGCGGTAGCAGGAGTTACTATCGTAGCTCCAGTCAACAATAGCAATGTCGCCACCAGCGTTCAGTACGTTGCAACCGCGACTACGACGTGCGCCAAGGGAGTCTCCGCCATGGGTATTTACACGGCTCCCAATGTACTCGCGTACGCTGTCAATGGTTCCACCCTCAATACGGGGTTAACCCTGAACCCGGGGACGTACAACACCGTGGTCGAGGAATGGGACAACTGCGGCGGAGCGAGCACAACCCCAGTAACGATTTTTGTTAGCGCCAGCGCAGCAGAGTTGCAGGTCACCGCCCCGGCGAACAACGCGGTGGTCTCTACGCAAGTGCAATACGCGGCCACTGCGAGCAGCAGCTGTCGGAACGGAGTCTCCGCCATGGGGATTTATACGGCCCCAGGCGTTCTGGCTTATGTAGTGAGCGGCGCCAGTCTGAATGCCACCCTGACGTTAAACCCAGGAAACTACAACACGGTAGTTCAGGAGTGGGACAATTGCGGGGGAACCGCGAAAACGCCTGTCACAATCAAGGTCACCGGACCACAGTCCGGTAGTTCTGTGCAGGTGACCGCGCCCGCGAACAATAGCACCGTGAGCAGCCCCACCGTCCAGTTCGTTGCTTCCGCCACGAGCAGCTGCCCGGCGGGCGTGGCAGCGATGGGCGTCTATACAGCTTCTGGAGTGCTGGCCTTCAAAGTCAATGGAGCCAATCTGAACACTGCCTTGACCCTTCCGGCGGGAGTCAATCACACCGTCGTTGAGGAATGGGACAACTGCGGGGGTGCTGCCAGCACACCGATCGTGGTCACCGTAGGCTCCAGCGCCCAGTCCGGCCAATTCGCGAACCTTCACCAGCAGTCGGGGTGGACGGGATATGCGCTGCTTCCGCCGCTCTATAACATCTGCCCGTCGTGTGTGCCAGGAGGACCGCAACTAACATGGGCTATGACACCAGGCGTCTCGTCACCCGCGCTGAGTGGGAATTCCACCCGGATGGATGTGGGGGGGCAGACAGTCTATTCCGATGCGCTATGGAACAATCATCTGATCGGTGATTTTTCATCTCAAGGTCTGCCCGATTCCAGTCATTCCATTGCTCCCAATCTCCACAATTTCACCTACGACGTCTATTTCTACGCGACGGATCTGAGCGTCTCCCAGGCGCTGGAGTTCGATATCAATCAATTCGTCAATGGCCAATCCTTCATCTGGGGGCATGAATGCCGGATTGTCGGAGGGAATGAATGGGACATCTGGGACAATCCAGGGCAGAAATGGCATCCGACCGGAATTCCCTGTAATCCCGTAAACAATTCGTGGAACCATCTAGTCATTCAGGTGCAAAGGACCTCTGACAACCAGCTTCTGTTCCAATCGATTTCGTTGAACGGGCAGACTGCGACGCTGAACTATTACGAGAGTCCTACTCCCACCACTTGGTATGGCATCACGATCAATTACCAGCAGGACGGCAACTACAACCAGAAGCCGTATTCGATTTGGCTGGACAAGCTGACGTTCACATACTGGTAAGCCTCGCAACGTGACTTACTTCAATCAGGTCGTTTCCGGACAGACCACGCCGATTACCGCCTGCTTCTGACAGAAGGCTGGTTCTCAGCACCCTGGTTGTCGGCAGCGCAGGGCCTTGATCGGCGGACGAGAGACGCATTCCGGACAACCTCAGGGGGGCCCTCTTCATCCATGTGTTAGCCACGAGGCTGTCGCTTCGGGATGGAGTCTGAAATGAGAGTCAATGCTGTCGGCGTATTCCGCACGGGGTTGGAGCTCTCACGGCCAAACAAGCGCTGTCACGGGCCTGGGCTCACACGGTATGTCGAACGGGGGAAAGCCCTTCTCATCGCCCGCCTGGCTCTAGTGGCGGTCCTTGTGGCAAGCGCTGTGGCGCAGGACAGTCGTCCCGGCTCGGCAGGTACGGCTTCGATATCCGCTCAACCACCCGCTTCACCTAGTGCGGCAGGCGTAACCGCCAGCTCTCAGGATTCCACATCGTCGCAGCCGCCGCAGGCCGAAACCGGAGAATTTGTTTTCAAGAAAAAGGTCGAAGAAGTGGCTCTGCACGCGGTGGTGGTGGATCAGCAGAATCACTTGATCTCGAGCCTAAACCGCGATGCTTTCAGCGTTTACGAGGACGGAAAACTTCAAAAAATGACGTCATTTCGTCAGGAGAATGTCCCGCTTGCGATGGGAATTCTGATCGACAATTCAGGTTCGATGCGCCCCAAGCGGCAGAAGGTGAATGAGGCAGCCCTCAATCTAGTTCGCTCCAGCGGCACGCAAGACGAAGTGTTTGTTGTGAACTTTGGGGAACAGTACTACCTCGATCAAGATTTTACCGACGATGTCGCCAAGCTAAAAGCCGCGTTGGATAAGGTCGAAACGCGAGGAAGTACCGCACTCTACGATGCCATGGTGGCCTCCGCCGCGCATTTGAAGCAAGGCACGACAATTCAGAAGCGAGTTCTGCTGGTGGTAACTGACGGAAAGGACAATGCGAGCCAGGAATCTTTCGACGAAACCGTACAGCAACTGCAACGGGGAGACGGACCTGTAGTCTATGTAATTGCCTTTGTTGACGAAACCAAGGGCGCGAGTTCTACGATTCGCGCGCTTCAGGCGATCAGCTTGAAAACTGGTGGAACCGCCTATTTTCCCAGCGATCTTGATCAGGTGGATGCCATTACAAAAAGCATTGGATATGACATTCGCAACCAGTATGTGATCGGGTACAAATCCTCGAATCCAATATCAGGCCATGCGTATCACGCAATCGACGTTCAGGCCCATGACGCCAGCCGCCACAAATTTCGTGTTCGAACCAGGGCCGGGTACTACAGCGACTCGCCCGCAGCATCCCAGTAGGTTGCGGTTAGGTGAGGCCGTTGGTATTTTGCAAACAGTCCAATCTGCTTTGGAGAAATGGACATTCGGTACCCAGTGCGTAGGAACCGCAGGGAGAATTTCGCAACATACGTGTGATCTGCAATATCGCGAACGCCCTCGAAACAAAAATGCCGCCCCCCGGGAGCCTCTGAAGTCATTTCACTGCAGATGCCCGTAATCGCATACACGCGCTCAGGGCCTTAACGGAGAGGTTCGGATTGACACGCAGACAACATCAGTGACGACCTCAACATCGCCTCGGTCCAGCGCTTACACGCAGCGAACCGGTTTTACCAGACCCCTTTGTCATTTCCGGTGAACTTAAATGCGACAAAGGCTGCTGCCGCCAAGCCAGGCAGCAAGGACAGACGACACACGGTTCGTAAATTCCTTTGGCTGCCAGCGTAAAGCACCTGGCGCAAAAAAAGGCCGGCCGCTTTAGGCACAATCGAGATTCGCAGGAAATCCCCCCGCAAGTGCAGAGCGTCTCCCTTGGTGGCGGAATGAACGACCTCGGCGGGCAGTTCCAGCTTGGCCCCACAAGCACGAGCGTACTCCGTAACCGTCACGAGAAAGGTTGCAACCCCGGGCCAGATGCCGCTAGACTCCGCCCCAACTCGCAAAATGGCGTAGTCCAATTCCTGTGCTTGTATCAACTTTGTCGTATCCACGATATCGCACAGCCGGCAATAAAAATGGCGGTACATGCGTTGCAGGGTTGCAATGAGCACACGTTCCTCAGGAGCTGGTACGCGGAAGGTATGGCCTCCAACCGTCCGGCGAATGGCACGGCTTGCGACACGGCGCGCCAGACTCAGATGCTCCCCGGTCTGTCCCAAGCATCCCACGTGCACTTCGACGGCCTCCGACAGGCCCGGCAGTCTGAAGTTCCACTTGTGCGCCAGACGGTCCCCCCAACTGCGAGGCATGACTTCGGCTGAAAATTTCTTTCTCAGGATGCTGACGATCTGGTCTTGACGACCGCTAGTGTACAGGTCTAAGTCGGAACCAATATCCGGCCAGTGATCGAGCGACTTGATCACGATGGCAGAGCAACCCGCACTTTCCAGTGCGTCGCAGACCGGTTCCAGCACGCCGAACGCCCGACTGATCCGGTCCTGCTCCTTCGCCAGGACCACCGCACATTGGTTCGACAGGCGCGGGCTCATGGCCCCCACTGTGGAACTCCGAAGGACTTCGAGGGCACGAACCAGCACGTGGTGCAAATCCGCAAAAGCGAGAAATTGAGCGAGCTCCTCGTAATCCCAATTCGAGAGCATTCGCAACTCATGACCCAGGGCTGGCGCACTCGATCCGGCGGCGAAAGGGTCACCCAGCAATAGCTGCGAGAGCAGATGAAGACGTCGAGCACGGCTCCATCTCCCAGTTTGCACGACGGCGTTCCTCGTCATAGGAACCATATCAACATCCATCTCAGTGCAACTCGTTAATGGCTAGTGCCCGCACTTGCGGCCGGCTCCTGATTCGATGGCGGTGCCTTCCTCGTAATCATTCCACGTGGCGATCATCAAAAAAGGCATGGGTTCAATCTGGTTATAGAAGTTAAAGAGGTGCAAAGTGTCCTCGAACGTCTGTCCGCAACGTTGATCGATATGGCGGTCCAGGCCCCAGGCTGCTTTAGTATCGTCGAACCCAGGCCAGGCGGTACCAACGGGGATCTTGTCGGGTCGGCTTTGCATCTTCTTGTAGAAAGCCTCAAGATACTCTTTACCCCAGTCGCTTCCATCCCGTGTCCATGCCTTGGAGGGATGCACCCAGGCATAGTTACCGTCGAAGGCGTTCGCATACTGGGGCGGAGGATCATCCTTATAAAATAGCAGCGGTGGAACAGGCCAATTGTTGACTTGGGCTCGCACACGGTTCCAATCAGTACCGCCGCGTTTGGGAAAAATGAAAATTACTGGCCGGCCGTTGTACTCGAGGTAGGCTTCCCGGCCGGGGGCTCCTGGTCGAAGGTATGCTTTGTACGCTTTTGCCATCGCCGTCAGTGATTCTTCGGTGGCTTGGCCATTGTCTTCCTCGGTTTCATCGTACATAAGAGCCACCTTGAAGTGGCTCTGGCTGGCGACCTGCTGCATCACCGCGTAACTGTGATCGAGAAACGGTCGCCGTTCTCCGTACCAGTCGACCACAAAGACCTGCACTCCAAGGTCCTTGGCTTTGGCAATTTGCCGCCGCAGCACTGCGGGATCGTCGGTGCTGTAGCCCACCTTGATGTGCTCCGGGTCGCCGAACCACGGCACGTAAACCGCCACCACCTTGGTGCCTTGCAGCGGACTTTCCGCTGCCTGGCTCATCCCGTGGTAAGAGCCCACGTGGCTACACCCTGAAGCGATTACAAATAGGGCCACCATGCTGGAGATTAGAGGCAGCTTCGACTTCATCATTGGTCCCATCAAAATTATGAGTTCCATCAGGAAGCGGGCACATCTTGCAGCAGGCGAACCACCCAGCGATCCGCAGTCGGAGTCATCAGTACCAGAAACCGTGCGGTTATTTTCTCGCTATGAAGGAGTTTGGCGCCGTCGAATATCTGGACTTCATATTCGGCATTGTCCTGAAGTTGAATGACGCCACCATCGGGTGAATAGAAGAGGGCTTCCAATTTGTGTCCCTGGTCGACGTAATGGCGGTGAATGCCGATGCCGGCCTGCTCCGTAATCGTCCGCATGAATTCCTTCTTGGCAAAGCCGGTAAAGTAGTCATTCAGCAGTTCGGCACGGTTCTGCTCCAAAGCTGTGACAAGTGTTTGCCATGCTGCGGCGTAATCATGCACGATTTTCTGCCGCGTCAAGTCTTCCATGTCTCGTGGCCCCCTCGACGCGGTAAGTTCCACGCCTGGTAGCGACGACGAATCTGGAGCGGACCTGACCACGGCCGTGCTCGGTGCCCCCAGCCCAAAGAAAAGCAGGAAAGCCGCTGCACTTGCAAAAAGCTTCAACGTGGGCCTCCCATGTGAATGTCATTTCCGACCACAACACCGCAGGCCACAGAAATCGTCGCGGGCCCGCCGAAACCCATTTCTGTTCGAGCCACACCTTTCTTGATGGGTGCGTCCACAGTGCTTCGTCCAAGTTTGTCCAGCTTGGTAAATGTGACGATCGTGCCATCGGGTACTAAGTTCCCGCCACAATCGCGGACCAGTTCGGTCTGCAGCACTACACGGTCGCCTTTATGCTCCGCCGACACTTGCAGGTGGCAGGGTTCCGCAGCAACCTGCTGAACCACTCTTCTTTCAGAAAGCTGTCCTAAGGACGCGCTAATCTCCACGGTGCCGTCTTTAGGGCCTGAATTCAGGCGTGTCCACACGACGCCGTTGCGGGTCATTTGGGGTGGAGATGAGACTGCGCTCTCTTTGGTGATTGCCCGGAAAGTGACGCCTTCTGGCTGCAGCGCGAGATTCTGAAAGCGGTCCACTACCACGGTCACAGCGCTGATGGCATTGGGCTCACCCACCGCTACGCGAGAGGGGTGTACCAAAAGTACAAGTTCTGCCCCGCGGTTTGGAGTCACATAAAAGCTTGTGCTGGCGCATTCCTGTCCGTTGCAAGTGATGGCTTGGTACGTTCCAGCGGTCGCGATCTCGCCAGAACTGATCTGGATGGTCTCTCCTGCCTGAAAGTGGCGCTTTGCCACGTGCCCCGGTCCGATCAGGTAGAACGTTGCGGAACCGGTGCCGCTACTCGATACAGCGATCGCGTCTCCGGCACTGACATTGGCGGGTGGGTGCAGCCCAGGTGGTGTTTCTGCCTGCGACATGGCCACAAACCCTAAACCGAAAAGGAACGCGCAGTAGAGAATACGCATCTCAGGAGCCAATCCGGGTGTACTGATTCGCCATTACGCGAAAACGCTGGACCCGCGCGGCCACATCTGCGGGGAGATCAACCGCAAAAGGCTGCGGAGTCATCGGCAGGAGCGCCCGATCCACGTATCCGTCCGAGACCCAGACGACTTTGCCGTTGTCGTCATAACAAGTTGCAAGCACATGAGCGATGTTGACGGTCTGGCCGCTCTGGTTCACCAATTCGCCAGCTAGAACCTTTTTCCCCAGGGCATCCGTTTCCAGGCGCTGGTTCATGACACCGATCACCGGGTCCGCAGAGGCCGGAACTACGGCGACTTTAGCGTCCATGCGAACCTGCTTCAACTGATTAAGCCGCAGTTGCGGGAAATCGATTCGGTAAGGCGTGACTTGGCTGGGCAGCAGAATGTGGGACACCTTGTCGAAACTGCCCTCTTCACGGAATTCCAAACCGTTGGCACCAATCAGCGCCGCGTTGACGTTGACGTAGGCGGGAATTGTGTCTTCATTTACGAGTTCACCTATCACGATCACGGAGTCAGGCCGCTCGACCGCATTCATGGAAATAATGCGCACTTTCGGGGGATCGATGCTGGCTGTACCCCATTCGCCTTCCGGTCCGCGATTCACGACATCCCACCGCAGGTAGTTGACAGACATCACTTGGGCGGGAAGTTTTGGAACTTGGGAGACCGGCCAGAAAACCTTCCAGTCGGTTCCGTTGCGAACCACTTGCAGGTCGCGAGTATCGGAAATAGAGCCGACGGCAGTGGACCAGTTCAGTTTCACGCGGACCAATGCTTCGCCGGCATTTTGGTGGAGCACGCTGAGTTCGGAATCCTCTAGCGTGGA
>ODAK010008843.1_pt1 | contig 10039 bp, 7 predicted proteins | sample 1539591 | NCBI WGS metagenome assembly ODAK01 (sample SAMEA3539303, study PRJEB22396) | soil metagenome | biome: tundra; feature: field; material: soil | place: USA | collected 2010-05 | depth 0.15 m | reverse complement strand
CGAATAGCCATAAAAAAAAACATCAATGGAGAGGAGCGTTCCAGGTATGGATGCCGGAATGGTGTGACTGCGGTCGAGCGTTACCGTCACATCAAGCACGTCGCCCGCGCGAGCATAATATTGTGTCATGTCATATAACGGGTCCTGCCACAATTCGTACAAGTAAGGGTTGCCGCCGTAAGTTTCGGTGAAACCGCTGTCCACCAATCCGTGCAGGTTGAAGGTGTAGATTGCCGCGTGTGTCTGCGCCAATCCAAGACCGATGGCGAAGGCCATGATGAATAATGACCTTGCCAATCCCGAAAGACTCGACCGGGCGAATGGGTGTTTCATATTATTGATAATGAAGTATGATGCTTAACGTCCAGAACTCAGCCACGCGGGGCCAAAAGCCGTGAACCTCGAAGCGAAACTGGACCGGCCATCTGATTAATTGCTATCCTACGCCGACCTTCATTCCTGTCTAGGAAAAGTTATTCACATCCGTCAACGAACCGGCATAACACGGATTGACGCTGACAAATCTTCGGCGCACACTCGCAACCGAGGCCAGACTATGCAAAATAAATGGCGGGTGATGCTCGTGGTCGCTTTCTCAATCGGCTGTTTCGTGGGCTTCGGTTTTTTGCCGAACGGCGAGCCAATCTATTTAGTCCTTCTTGGTGCGGCCCTGATTATTTCCCTGGCAGCCGGTACGCGCCACCTTTCCCTGCCGGCTCGCGCCTTCATCACCACACAGATTTTCTGTTGGAATTTTATGCTGTGTTTGCTTGGACGCACGGTCGAGCCGGGCATAACAAGGGGCAATACAGGCATGGTGCTGTTATATTTCGGGATATACGGATTTGTTCCCGGCTTGTGCCTGTTGCGGCTTTGGCGTTGGAAACTCGGAGCGATTTTTCTTGGCTCGCTCCTGCCGATTGGATTCGCGCTGGCCTTGATTGTAGCCGGAATCGAGGAACGGGTGTTTGTAATCAAATACCGCGACACGGGGATTGGCCCCACTCCGCGCTGGACGGTTGGAACACATTGGCTGGCGTATGACCGTGACACAGGACGGCTCTACGGTTCAGACTGAGTAAGATTTTGCCGCTGATTAAGCCGCGCACCATTCAAGCATCATAGCCCCAGATAGAGGCTTTGCTTGTTTTTCTTCTGCATTGGAGATGAACTAATCTCTTGGTCAGTATCCTGGAGCGTCAGCCAAACGAAACTCCCGATCAAGAACAGCTTTTTGTCGCTGCTTGTCGTATCGCACGGTCATCCATTGCGCGCCACCTTGCAGGCTGAGAATGAGCACCCTGCCATAGATTGGATGTTCGGCATAGCTCTTCGGTTGCTCTTGAGTTATCTCGAACGCGAATTTTGGATCAGCCAACAGACCGCCGTCTTCCGTCTTGCGACCGTCAACTCCGATGACGAAATCCGGGAAGAATCCTCGTCCGTTGTCGAGAACGACCTGCACGCTCCACGGTTTATGCGGTAGATTGCGATGCCACCAGCACACAATCTTTTCTGTGTCACGATCCAGCAATTCAGCGAACGGCTGCTCCCAAGTGTTCAAACCCGGCGGCATAACGCGATAGACGTTCAGCCGCGAGGTCGGCAGTGGGGACTCGCTTTCCATCGCTTCGGGCAAACCTTCTTCTGTCTGTTCCACTTCGCAGTGCGTCGCCAGCGCAGCCTTCTGCGCGTTGTAGAGAAGTTCGGGACGGGCGCACAAAATCACGTTCAGCATGTGCTTCACCTGTTCAGCGTCTTCGGCTTGATCCATCGCCAATTCCTTCAACGTGGCTGTCAGCTTCCGCAGCAACGCCCGCCGCAACTCCCGCGCGTCGAAAGATTCATTCTTGGTCAGGACCTTGAAGGCAATCCGGGCTGCTTGATCTGCGTCCATCGCCGCATTGGTGAAAGCCAATTCAATTTGGTGTGTGAAGACTTCAAGCGTTCGCTTCTCGACTTTCACCTTCGCCACGACCGCCTGAAGAATTTCACGCGATGACACCATGAATTTCTGTGCGCAATCTTCTTCCGTCACCTCATTGTCCGGTGAGACAACTTGCGTCTTGAAGCGGCGCGGAACATCGGGACGCAACGCGTAATTGAATCCGCGTGACGTGCGGATGGCTGGCGTTCCACCAATGGGCGGTGGAGTTTTGGCTTCGTCCGGCAGCAAATCTTGCGGGGCGTAACCACCGGTCAACAATTCGAGAGTGAAGCCGGTGTAGTTTTCAGGAGAAGGCGCGCCGCCTTCTCCGCCAACGAATGTTTCGGGTGAGGGCACGGGAAACCCCGCAGGTGTCTTGACAGGCAAAAGTCTGATTTGTCCATCCGCGCCTAGAACTTGCACATACGGTTTCGCTCCCAGATACGTTACCGCAGTGGTGGGGCTAACCTTCGCGTATTCCGTTTGCAGCTTGTTGATTCGCTGTCCGGCAAGATCAAGACCTGTCTGCGCTTCCGCGTCCGCCAGGAGGACGTAACCGTATCGCAAAGTCTCCGGCAGCGTCTTCGCACGAGCGCGCCCCTGAAGCTTGCGATGCACACGTAAGATTCGACCGACAAGTGGGACACCAAAATCTTCATCGCGTGCCGCGCGCATGGATACGAGCGTTGTCGCGCGCGGCGCGTCAAAGCCAAGCGCGACCGCCATCTTGAACACCAACACTTCCCGCGCTTCGTCATTCGCCAGAGCCAGTAATCCGCTGTCCGGTTCTTCCGCCGTGTGAACGGCGATTTGTGTTTCGGTAAATCCCATTGCCAGCAACTTTTCCTTGGCCCGCTCGACACTTTTATCCTTGGAATCCACTTGCACCAGCATCAATGGCGTGAGTTCAACGTGCAGCTTCTTCAACTCTTCCTTGAGCTTCTTATGCAACGCCACGCCGTCGCGCAACGCAATGTCTTCGTAATCCACCAGCGCTTCCTGTCCCGGCGGCGCGAAGTATGCCACGCACTTGATGCCTTCCTTGATCAAACCTTCATCAACCGGCTCACGACGGCTGATCGTGATTCGATTCAGCCGCGTCAGGCCAAGTGATTTCTGAAATCGCTCAATGTCCGCGTCGTCCGGCGTCGCTGTGACCAGCACCGTGTATTCCGGCTGCAACACTTCGCGGAAGAACTTCATCGCCTGCGTTTCTGCTCCCGGGCTGAAGAATCCGTGGTGTGCTTCGTCCACCACCACGCCGATGCGGAGTTTCTTTTGGCGCAATGCTGCGACGAGTTCTTCAATGGTGAGATTTTGTTCGCTGGGACGATGGACGTTGCGGCTGTCCTTCACTTTTGTTGCCACGGTTTGCCACGTCGTCACGAAAACATCGCCCGTCCGGCTGTCTGCCGCCTGCCGGTCTTCGGACAACTCGCGCAGACGCAGACCGGGCAATTCCGCCCGCAATGCGGAAGCCGTCTGGCCGGTCACGCCTTTGAACGGTGCGAACCAAAACCAAACGACAGATTCCATTGCGGAAAACTGCTCGACGATATGCCCCGCAATCAAAGTTTTGCCTGCACCCGTCGGCGCTTCCAAAAGCAACTTGCCGTGTTGTGAAATTGCCGCTGCGCGACTCGCCGCGTTATCCGGCGACACGTCCAGCAGCCGCTTGCACTCCGCAAAGATTTGCAGCCCGCTCTCGACGGCGGTTAGCTGGAATGGTTTTGGTGTCGTGCGGCTCATGCGGGCGTGAGCGTCAGGTTCAAACCAAACCGGCGCGTGAGTGTTTCAGAAACCGGCAGGTGCGTCACATTGCTGTCTCGAACGTGCTGTTTCAACGTCTGCGGCTGCCATGAATAAATTGTGATAGTGGCCGCAGAGGATTCTTTGACCTTGCGCCGCAACGCAGCGGCATACTCGCGCCGGAAACGAGGGACGTAGCAGATGGCCGATTCCTCATCGCCCGCCCAAAGAAACGGCGCGTCTTCGTAAGGTGCGAAGCTGTCGAGATGTGCGAGTTGAAGGGCAATCCAAACTTGTGCGTGTTCGATTTCCAACAATCGCCCCGCTTGAATCCGATGCGTTCGCAGGTAGGCGAAGTCGCCGCCGGTCGCCTCTTTGCCCGCAAATCCCTCGATCACTGCTTTCAAACGAGGCGCACAGACGTCGCGACAGATATTCTTGTTCGGTTCATCCTCAGTTGCTTCCGTCGAGGAAACGAGAATGAAGCGACGATTGCCGCCATCTTCGGCATTTTGCTCCAACGCGGCTTGAGCCGTCGTGCCAGAACCGGCAAAGAAATCCAACACGAGGCTGTTTGGATCTGTCGTCTGCGCTATGAGTTGCTTCATCAATGACGGAGGTTTCGGATAATTGAAAACTTTCCTGCCGAAAATCTTCTCCAGAACGCCTGTTCCTTCACCTGCCTCGCGGGAGCGTAGTGTTGCGACTTCGTCCTCGTTCACATCCTCTGCCAATCGAGCGATCCAACTGCTCACAGGATTCGTGTGACTTCGCAAGTCACGCCAATGCTTCTTGAATCCCGGTCGACCAAAGCCTACCGGCTTGTTCAGCCAGAATTCGAGATTAGGAACGTCTCGCGTGATGAGCAGGTTTTTCTTCTTCGGCGTTACTGGAACTTCCTTTGCGTCAATCGCGGCGAGCAACTCTTCCATTGTCTTCCAAACAACGCATTTCTCCTCCGCCGGATCGGGGAAAATAATTTTCTCCTGCCGAATCCATTCCTCCATCGCCTCCGTCTCAAGGCTTTCGACATCCTTTTCGATGTTCTCACTTGCGTATCGCCAAACCAAGTTTGGATCACACGGATACCACCGGCCTGTTTTTGGATTTTGGATTGGGTAGTAAAGATTTGAGCGCTGAAACCGATCAAAGCCAAGCGTGAGCGGATCAATGTTCCAAGGGCCACGCGGGTCTTTGTCCGGGTTCTTGTATTTCTTTTGAGACTTCTCGCTCCCTCGGAATTGGAATCCAGGCCGCGCGTAGATGAGGATATGCTCGTGCGTGTCGCTGAAGTTGCGCCCTTTTGCACTAGTTGAGTCGCGCGTTCGCCAGACCATCGAACCAAGCCGCAGTCCCGGAAAAACCTTGTCGAGCAAAAGCTCAAGCTTTGAACGGTTGTCATCGTTGATGCAGCAGAGCAATACGCCTTCTTCGCTCAAGAGGTCGCGGGCGATGACCAGTCGCTGGTAGAGGAATTCCATCCAGGTTGAGAATCGCCACGAGTGATTCTCGTCAACGAAGCGGTCGTTATAGACGAAGTCGTTTTTGCCGGTGTTGTAGGGCGGGTCGATGGAGATGCACTTCACCTGACCGGCGAACGTCATGCGCAGGTAGCGGAGCGCGTCGAAGTTGTCGCCCTCGATGATGAGATTCCGCCACGGCGCAGAGCCGACGCATTGTTCGCGCACGAGGTCGAGCGCCACGAAGTCATTGTTCAGCGCCTTGTCGCGCTCAATCTCATTGGCTTCCCACACAAGACCGAAGCGCGTGGCGTCGCGCTGATCGCGCGCTTCAAGGAGGCGGAGCAGTTCTTCCCGGTTAAGATGATCGTAACGTGAACCCACGGGCAACCATTCTGGCGGAAACCAAACGGCGAATCACGAAGTTTTTACCTTAATCCTGACATGACGCAGAACACGGAGTTTGATACCCGCAGCAATCTTTGCACAAACCTCGGAACCGCCAGTGGCCAGCCTTGAACAACGCCCGGAACGATTCGCCAGACTGCATCAAAGCGGCATAGGTATCCGACGTCATGACGGCGGTATTGACGCTGATAAATCTTCGGCGCACACTCGCACCCACCATGTCTTCCGGGTTTGATGCGGCTTATACAAAAGTTAACGGGCTGGCGGATTTTCGGGCCAACGAGAAATTCCACCTGTCCCCGGCCAACCGCTGCGACGGCCTCGACCGCCAGATTGACGCCCTGGTCTATGACCTTTACGCCCTCACCCCCGCCGAAATCAAAATCGTGGAGGAGGTCGCAAAATGAAATTCACGCAAAAAGTGGAAAGGAATGAGATTATGGCAAGAGGAGCAAATTTCAAAGTTGACCCGAAGCTGGCTCACCTGCTTGGAGAAGGCTACCGCTCAACTGAACAGGCGTTGAAGGAGTTGGTGGACAACGCTTGGGATGCGGAAGCCGAGAATGTCTGGATCATTTTGCCCAAACCGATGACTAGCGATCCGATTGTTGTGCGAGACGACGGAAGCGGCATGACTGAGCTAGAAGTTCGTAATGAGTATTTGAAAATCGCGAGCGACCGCAGAAGCCGTAAAGGAGATCGGACACCCAATTTGCGCCGATTGGTAAAGGGCCGGAAGGGCATTGGCAAATTTGCAGGCTTGATGGTAGCAAGTGTGATGGAACTCGAAACAGTCGCACGTGGCAAACTCACCCGCCTGAGCATCGCAAAGGAAGAATTAGAGGCGGCGGCAAACAACCGCGACTTGGAAAAGATAGAACTGCCAATAGCCGTTGACGAAGTTGGCGATGACGCACATAGCACGACTATCACGCTGCGAAATCTGACTGACCAATTCGAGTTCCCCAATGCGGAAATCCTCAAACGGCTTTTGGTGATTGAATATGGGCGAGAGGATAGCGTGAAAATCTTCGTCAACGACGAGCCGTTAACCATTGAAGACGTGCCGGGCCAATCATTCAGCGCGCAACTGGAAACGAATGCTTCAGGACCTGCCAGCTTGGTTTTCAAAGTTTCAGAAGGCCCAAAGGCTGTGAAGCAATCCGGCATCGCGTTACGCGTTGGCGGGAAAATTGTCGGCAAGCCAGAGTATTTCGGACTGGAAGACGACCCTGAGATTCCACCTAAGCTCCTCAAGAAGGTTTATGGCGAGCTAAATGCAGACGGTTTGTCGAATGCCGTCACTGGCGATTGGGGCGCAGTGGTGGAGAACAGCAAGTCGTATCAGGAACTCAGGCCCATCGTTAAGGAAAAGCTCAAGGAAGCAGTAACGCAGGTTTACAAACGCGAAGTGAATCTGGCCCGCGCGCGGCTCAAGCAGGAGATTGATCGTCGGTTGGCACTTATGCCGGAATATCGCCGCAATTACGCGAAAATTGCGTTGGAGCGAGTGCTTCAACGATTCTACGGAGAGACCGATGAACGCGTTGAACCGATTGTGTCGGTTGTGCTTGATGCGCTCGAAAAGGACGAATACTGGCAGGTCCTGCAAAAGATTGATGAGGCCAAAGGAGGGGATGTGGAGGCATTTGCTGAGGCGTTGGAGCTGTTTGGCATCTTAGACTTGGCGATGATTTCCCGGCAGGCGGAATATCGCCGTCGTGTCCTCGACAGTTTGGATGAATTGGTCTCGAATCCCGCGACACTGGAAAAGACCGTCCATCAGGTTTTCGAAGCAAACCTGTGGGTCTTTGGCCAAGACCATGCGCTCATTTCTTCCAATCAGACTTTGGCAAAAGTCGTTGAAGACTATGTCGGCAAGGAATTCACCGGCGAGAGGGCGAACAAAAGGCCGGATTTGTTTCTCGCAGAGAGACTCTCAGGCGGCTTTCTGCTCGTGGAGTTCAAGCGTCCATCTCACGACCTCACCCGGGATGATGAAGCCCAAGCGGTAAAATATCGGGATGATTTGAGCCGCAGTCTTGGCAAGCAAATCGAAGTTCTCTTGCTCGGGCGAAAACGGAGCACGGACATAAACCCACAATACGATACACCGATGTTCAAGGCGTTGGGTTATCCAGCCGTTGTGAGTTCGGCGAGAACCGCGCTGACGTGGCTGCTTGATAGTTTGAAGCGATAGTGCCTAAAGAATTATTTTTATGTAACATTATGAACGCGAAATGTAACGTTTGGTATTCCTGCTTAAAGCGGATGTTCAGCTCGTTGCCACTACCGGAGTTTTTAACGATTCTTGGTCTTATATTTGCGGATTTAACAATCCTAGCCATCCTTGCAACTGGAAACGTTTCCACAAATACATCTTCAATTTTGAATAAATGTATCTGGATAGGCATTGTAGTAGCTATCATATTGGTTGCCGTTTTGGTCCCCAAAGCAATGCTAGAATATCGAAGAAAGACATTTGAATATGATTTAATTTCAAAGTATGATGAAAAGTTTGAGAACCTTGACCCGGCACGACAAAAGGCAGCTAAAGTGTGCAAGGATTATTTGAATTTTAATAAAAGCGGCATTGATGAAGTTAGCAAATGGGAATTTATAGGTAAACATGATAGATCGCGCGTTGAACCTATTTTAGATTTCTTTGAAGACTTGGGATTTTATTTGCAAGGTGATCAGTTTAGTGATCTCATTGTTCATCACTATTTCCACCATTGGATACGAGGTTATTACTCTGTATTAAAATCCTACATTGACTTGTATCGCAAGGAAAGCGGCGACAAATCAGCATACATTCACATTGAACCATTGTTTCAACGGGTGTCAGTTATTGAGCAGAAATACGAATATCCGAAGCTTTTGCTGGATACAAAGGAAGAGAAAATTGATTTCATTGACGATGAACTAGAAGGAGAAAAATAAGGTTATAGTCCGTTATGAAACCAAGCTTCCAACTGATTGACAGCGGCTGGGACAAAGTCATCCAGGAAGCTACGACGGCGGATCGCACGGAGGTGCATGTGGTATGCCCTTTCATCAAGATGAGAGCAGCGAAGCGTCTGCTGGCCGGCAAGCGCCCTGAGTTGATTCGTGTTGTCACTCGCTTCCATCTTGGCGAGATGTGCGACGGGGTTAGCGATACAGAAGCATTGCGTCTCTTATTGGAGAATGGAGCGAAAATTCGGGGCGTGCGAAACTTGCACGCCAAGCTTTATCTTTTCGGGGACAAGCGTGCGATTGTTACGTCGGCCAATTTGACGGAAGCTGCATTGCTCCGAAATCACGAGTTCGGTTTTGTGAGCAGCGAGGACGCAATCATCGAGCGCTGCCGGGAATACTTCGATAAGTTGTGGAAGCGGGCTGGAAACGACCTCGATTTGGCGCGGCTTGAAAGCTGGGAGAAGCGCATCGAAGGTGTGCGCGTGGCGGGTTCGCGTCCGTCCACCAAATCGGGCTTATCGGACGAAGGCACGGATGCCGGGTTGGTGCTGCCGGAAGTAATTGTGACGCCGCGCATAGAGGAAGCTCCGCAATCATTCGTGAAGTTTTTCGGCGAAGGCGACTACCGATCCACTTTAGACCTCGCTGTTTTCGAAGAGGTGAAACGGACTGGTTGCCATTGGGCCTGCACGTATCCGCGTAAGAAGCGTCCGCGGCAAGTTAATGATGGTGCGGTGATGTTCATGGGGCGCTTGGTGGAGAGTCCTAACGATGTCATAATTTACGGCAGGGCAGTTGGCCTGCGCCATATCGAAGGGCGGGACGAGGCCTCAACGGAGGAAATCACATTACGGTCGTGGAAAAAAGATTGGCCGAATTATGTAAGGGTCCACCACGCACAGTTCGTTGCTGGCACGCTGGAGAATGGCATCCGCCTCAGCGATTTGATGGAAGAATTAAAGGCAGATTCTTTCATCTCAACACAAAAAAATGCCCAGAAGGGAGATGGGAATACGAACCCTCGAAGTGCTTGTCGGCAAAAGGCAGCGATGCCTCTAACCAACGAAGCATTCGCGTGGCTAAACCAGAGATTGGAGCAGGCATTCGCAAAGCACGGCAAGTTGACGCCAGCGGAGTTGGAAAAGTTGGATTGGCCAATTGTTTCGAACCTCATCGGACAAATGGTTATCGAATTCGACAATGAGAGTCATCCGCATGCTGACACTGACTTCCGAAATTGGTGTAACCAGAATCCCAATGGCTTTTACCTTAACGCCACATCACCCAACAATTTCATGCTCCACAAGTCTGAATGTCCACACGCCGGAGTTCTTGCACACGGTAATTCACCCACATCAAATCGCAAAGTCTGTTCTTTCGACCGTGATAAACTTGCAAAGTGGGCTTTGGAGCAGCGGGCAAAGATTGATACGTGCAAAACCTGTTTTAAATCATAGGAACTATCTGCCGAATGGCTTGGACAGCTTTTGTCTCACGGGCCAAGCTATTCTCAACCATTATGTGCGGCCGCTAT
>ODAK010008842.1_pt1 | contig 10039 bp, 8 predicted proteins | sample 1539591 | NCBI WGS metagenome assembly ODAK01 (sample SAMEA3539303, study PRJEB22396) | soil metagenome | biome: tundra; feature: field; material: soil | place: USA | collected 2010-05 | depth 0.15 m | reverse complement strand
GCGGTGGCGGAGTCGATCGCCATGGCCATCAACCTGCAGCCCGACATGCGCTGCGTCGGCATCGCCGCCACCATCGCGGAGGCGCGCGCGGTGTTCCTCACCAGCCACCCGGACGTCCTGCTCACCGACGTCCGGCTCCCGGACGGCGACGGGGTGGATGCCTCCCGGAGCCTCCTCGAGCTGGACCCGGATCTCCGGATCGTCGTCCTCACCGCCTACACCGACGTGGAGCTGGTGGCTCGGGTCGCCTCCATCGGAGGCTGCGGCATCCTTCCCAAGGAGAGCAGCATCAGCAGCGTCCTGGGCGCGCTCCGGAGGGCGGGGGAAGGTGCGATGTCAGTGGACGGGGGTGTCCTGAGCGTCCTCCTGGAGGATGTGCAGGGCGCTCGCCGGGCGGCCCCCTCCCCGGCGGCGAGCCTGACCGAGCGTGAGACCGAGGTGCTCGGCTGCCTCAGCCAGGGTCTCGATCCCCAGACCATCGCCCGCCGCCTCGGGATCAGCGTCCACACCTGCAGGGGGCACGTGAAGAGCATCCTCGGGAAGCTCGAGGCGCACAGCCAGCTCGAGGCGGTGGTCAAGGCGATGCGCTGGGGCCTGGTGCCCGACGCGGAAGCGGGCGTTGACCGCTGAGATGGAGGCCACCGGCCCTGCACCCGAGGCGGCTCCTCGGCGACTGGAGGCCGATGATCAGGTGGCGATCCTCCGGGCCCACGCCCAGCGCCTGGTTCGGGCCAATCTGGCCCTGCTGCGCCAGGTCCGCCCTGGAAGCGTCCTGCAGTGGATGACCCACGACATCCGCACCGTGGTGGGCGCCGCCCACGCCGCCGTCCTGCTCCTCGACGGTCCGGATGGGTCCCCCGGCACCTTCGTCTATTCGGGCCTGGCGCGGAACGTGGCGCGAGGGATCCCCGCGGAGAGGCCGGAGGCCCACGGGCTGCTCCGGGAGGCCATGGAGGCCGGTCGGTCGATGCGGGCGGCCGGCCTCCGGCCGCCCGGCGGTGCCAGCCTGCCCGCGGGCCATCCGTCCATCGCCTCCTTCGTCTCCGCGCCGCTCATCCGCCACCGGGAGGTCATCGGGCTGGTCTACGCGACCAACAAGCGAACTGCCCCCGAGTTCACCCTCGAGGACGAGCACTTCGTCGCCCACATGGCGGCCGAGCTGGGGCGGACGCCGCTCCTGACGAGCGCCGCCACCCCCGAGCTGGTGGACCGGATCGCGGTCACGTCGCAGGCACTGCGCAAGGAGATGGAGGCGACCCGCTCGTTCCTCAGCAGCCTCTCCCACGAGCTGAGGGGTTCGATCGCCGGGATCCTGGTCTCGGCGGAGCTCATCTCGGACCCGGCCTACGAGAACCTCGACGAGCAGCAGGTCCGTGCCGTCGGACGGCGCATCCACAACGTCGCCGGCAATCTGCTGGCGCTGGTCGACAACCTCCTCGACCTGGGTCGGCTCGAGGCCGGACGCCTCGACGTGCGCCCGCAGCCCGTGGACCTGCCCGCTGTCTTCGACGACGTCGCCGCCGTGATCTCGCCATTGGCCGGCCCTGCGGGGGTCGCGATCGAATGGCCGGCAACTGCCGGGGTGCCCCGGGTGCTCGCCGACCCCATCCGCCTCCGGCAGGTGCTGGTCAACCTCCTCACCAACGCCGTCAAGTTCACCCCCTCGGGCGGACGGGCCTGGCTGGAGATCGAGACGGACCCGGAGAGCGTCTGCCTCGCAGTCTGCGACACCGGCAGGGGGATCCCACCATCCGAGACGGAGAGGATCTTCGAGCCGTTTGAACGGGGGGACGGAGTGCACGGCCAGGGCGTCGGCCTCGGCCTGGCGATCTGCCGGCGGATCGTGGAGCTCCACAGCAGCCGGCTGCAGGTGAGCAGCGAGCCCGAGGTGGGAAGCCGCTTCTGGTTTCACCTCCGCAGGTCGCGTGAGCCCCTCCCCCCTCGCCTCCTCCGCCCAGCCGGTGGTCAGAGCGCGGTGCCCGGTCTGGACGGGCGGGCCGCCTCGATCCTTGTCGTCGAGGACAATGCCGCCAGCCGGCAGTCGATCAGTGACGTACTGAGTGCGGCCGGCTACCGGGTGCGCTCGGTCGCCACCCGCAGCGGTGCCCTGGAGGCGATCGCCAGCGCGCCCGCGGACGCCATCGTCCTCGACGTCCAGCTCCCCGACGGCAATGGCCTCGACATCATCGGAAGGCTCCGCGGCGGGGTCGACCGGCCGCTGGCGGTGGTCGTCCTCTCCGCCGACCGGATCGGTGACACCGCCGCGCGGGCGATGGCGGCCGGGTGCGACCGGTTTGGGCTCAAGCCGATCGCGGCCCGGGATCTGCTGGGGCTGATCGCCGGTGCCGTGGAGGAGCGCCGCGCGGGCTCACCCGAGCGCCCTCACACCTAGCTGGGGATGGTCCAGGTCAGGCTGTCCCCGGTGTCGTCGAGGGTGGCGGGGCGGCTCGTGACCCCGTAGCTGAGCCAGCCGGTGGTGCAGCTCCCCGCCGACAGCGGCTGCAGCGACAGCGCCGGCTGCCGGCCCACGGTCGGGCCGGTCTGGATCCCGACCTGGGTCTGGTCGGGCTCGGTGAGAAGGAACTGGAACTGCGAGACGATCGTCGACGCGCCCGGCCCGGCGCAGATCTTGAGCTCCACGGCGGCGTAGAAGCCGCCGGAAGGCAGCGGGTTGTTGATCGAGCTTCCCGAGGCGAAATGGTCGGCATAGCCGAGCAGCGTGACGCTGCCCCCGCTGAGCGTCGCCTGGGTGACGTCGATCACGGTCGGCGGCAGGGCCGGGGCGGAGGTTGCGGAAGCGGTCGGGCTCGGCGCGGCGGTGGGCGCGGCGCCCCCTCCACCCGGGGGATGAGCGGCGGTCGCCGACGCCGCGGTCGCAGGCCCGATGGTGGCGTGGTACACGCCGAAGGCCACGGCAGCGACCAGGATCACAGCGGCCGCGAGGAGGGCGGGACGGGAGACGAGGCGGGCCCAGCCGCGGCCGGCGCGTGGTGCCTGAGCACGAGCCGGCGCTCCGGCCCGTCTGCTCAGCGGTACCAGACGCGTTGCCGTCGGAGCCACGCCCCGGGAGGACGTGGCCGCGCCCCGGGAGGGCGGGGCCGCGCCGCGGGAGGGTGGGGCCGCGCGCCGGGAGGGCGGGGCCGCGCGCCGGGAGGACGGGGCGTGCGGGAGGGGGACCACGGGGGCCACACTGCGGCGGCGGGCCAGCTCGTCGGAACGAGTGATGAGGAGATTGCGCTGCAGGTTGTAGCCGATCTCGGTCAGCGAACCCTCACTGCGCAGGCGCTCCAGCTCGGCCAGCCGCTCCTCTAGCTCCACCCGAGCACCCACCTCCGCCATCCTCGCGGTCCAGCCCCCGGAGAGGGCCAGGCGCCGCGGAGCCTAGCCGATCCCCCTCTCCGGCAGCGCCACGCCGGCGGGCGCGGCAACACAGCCACCCCTCCATCTTGGGCCGACCCGCGCACGTCCGCTACCACCCAAATTCGGTGGTCCCACCGCCCCATGTGGGGGCTGGTACGCGACCCACCCACTCCGTAGCATCATATCGGCGGGGGGGCTCGCGGGACTCTCACATCGAGGCCCTGCGAGGAGAGCCCAGGAGGCGCCGTGGTCATGGGGGGTGGCTGGCTCCGCGTCGGGGGGGCGCGATCCAGGACCACGGCGCCGGGCGCTCCGGGGGGTTGGGGAAGCTCGGAAGAGCTTGGCCGCGGTCCAGGCGGTCAGGGGAGAAGAGGAGGAACAGTGGTCGAGGTCGGGGGATGCCCACCGTGATGTCCCGGTTTGCCCGCCGACCGGAAAGCCCGAACCCACTCGACGCGCCCCCTGTCAGGGCGTCTCTCCCCCTCGGAGAGATGCTCATCGGGAGAGGTGCGGCGACGCCCGCGTCGGTCCGCGCCGCGCTGCACCGCCAGCGCCGCGACAAGCGCAGGATCGGTGAGCTCCTGGTCGACGCCGGCGTCCGCGAGGGGGAGGTCGTCGCCGCCCTGGCGGAGCAGCTCGGCTACGACCCGGTCGACCTCGAGAAGGTCACTCCTGAGCAGGAGGCCCTCTACCTGATCGACCCGGCGACGGCGCACGCACTGGGCGCCCTCCCGCTCCTTATCGACGATCTCGGGATGGTCCATTGCGCCGTGGCCGACCCGGCGGACACCGCCCGCATGGACACCCTCCGGGAAACGGTGGGCCACCCCGTCTTCCCGCGTCTGGCCGGACGGCTGGCCCTGGAACGGGCCCTGGATCTCCACTACACCGTCCTCCACAAGGTCGATCACGCGGTGGCGCGCGCCGTCGTCGACCGCCAGGAGGCACCCGCGGCCAGCCTCGCGATACCGCTGCGAGCCGATGCCCCGGTGGTGCAGATCGTCGACCTGCTGCTCACCCAGGCGCTCCGTGACCGAGCCTCCGACGTCCACGTCGAGCCGCAGGCCGACCGGCTCCGGATTCGCTTCCGGATCGACGGGGCCCTGCACGACGTGAACGACCTCCCCACCACGCTGGTGGGGCCGATCGCCTCGCGACTCAAGATCCTCGCCAACATGGACATCGTCGACCGCCATCGCAGCCAGGACGGTCAGCTGGAGATGACCATCGACGGACGGCCGGTGGACATCCGGGTCTCGACGATGGAGACGATCTGGGGCGAGAAGGTGGTGCTCCGCCTCCTCGATCGCACACGATCGCTCGTCCCCCTCCCCGAACTGGGATTGCAACCGGCAGCCCGCGAGCGGGTGCGGCGGCTCATCGACTCGCCGTACGGGATGCTGGTGGTGGCCGGGCCCACCGGCGCCGGTAAGACCACGACCCTCTATGCCGCGCTCAGCGAGCTGGACAGCGCGGCCCGCAACATCACGACCATCGAGGACCCGGTCGAGTACCGCTTCGAGAACATCAACCAGGTCCAGATCAACCGCCTGGCGGGGACCACCTTCGCCAACGGCCTCAAGGCGATCCTCCGGCAGGACCCGGACATCATCCTGGTGGGCGAGGTCCGCGATGTCGAGACCGCCCAGATCGCCATCCAGTCGGCGCTGACCGGCCACCTCGTGCTCTGCTCGATGCACGCCGCCGACTCGGTGGGGGCGATCTACCGCTTCATCGACATGGGGATCGAGCCTTACCTGGTGGCCTCGGCCCTGATCGGCGTGGTGGCCCAGCGGCTGGTCCGGTTGGTCTGTACGCGGTGCGCCGGATCGGCACCGCCGACCGCGGCGGAGGCTGCCTTCTTCCGAACCACCACCGGAGCCGAGCCCCCGGCCCGTCTGCCCCACGCGGTCGGCTGCGCGCGCTGCACCGGCACCGGCTTCCACAGCCGGGTGGGCGTCTTCGAGTGCCTTCAGGTCGACGACCCGGTCCGGGAGAGGATCGTGGCGAGATCGCGTCACGCCGAGCTCCTCGAATCCGCCGTCGGCAACGGAATGCGCACCCTCCAGGAGGCCGGCTGCGACATCGCCGCCGCTGGCCGCACCACCCTCACCGAGGTGATGCGCACCGTGTACACCATCTGAGGCGCCACCGACGAGATGATCGACGCGGCCCCCGCGCAGCCCCGGCGGATGCAGCTCTTCGACTACACCGCCATCAACCCTGACGGCAGCGAGATCAAGGGGATGATGGAGGCGGCCGACTCGGAGGCCGTGTGGCACGCCATCGCGGTGCGCGGGCTGCGGCCGACCGCGGTCAAGGTGCGCTCGCGGGCCCCGCTGCGCGGCTTCCTGGACGGGTTGACCAAGGTCAAGCTCCAGGAGATCGTCGTCTTCTGCCGGCAGCTCTCCACCTTTGTCCGCGTGGGAGTACCGCTCACCTCCGCGCTGGAGACGATCGCGGAGGGGGCGACCAGCAAGCGGATGCGCCAGGCGTGCGTCTCGATGGTCGCCGACCTGGAGCGGGGTGGCCTGCTGAGCGCCGCTATCGCACGCCACCCTCAGGTGTTTCCCCCGGTGCTCGCCGACCTGCTCCGGGCATCTGAGATGACCGGCCACATCGACGAGGTGCTGATCCGCTCCGCCGACCACTTCGAGCGGGAGATGGAGACCCGGACCAAGATCCGGGGCGCCCTGATGTACCCGGCGATCGTGCTCTGCATGGCACTGGCGGTGGGGACGGGGCTGGTGGTCTTTGTCCTGCCCCAGTTCCGCGATCTCTTCGCCGAGTACGGCGCCAACCTTCCCCCGCTCCCCGCGGCACTGCTCGGCTTCAGCTCCTTTGTGGGCAACAACATCGCCTGGATCCTGCTGGCGCTGTTCGCCGCCATCCTGGGCGGCGGCTATTACCTGCGCACCGAGAGCGGAAAGATGCAGTTCAACCGCGTCCTGCTCCGCCTCCCCGCCGTCGGGGAGATGATGCGCGCCGCCAGCATCGAGCGCTTCTGCCGCGCCCTGAGCGACACCCTGGCCGCCGGCGTGCCGGTGAGCACCAGCTTCTCGGTCGTCGTGGAGAGCACCCGCAACCCCGTCTACCGGAACGCCCTCCGCGAGGTCGGAGCCCAGGTCGCGATCGGCGAGAGCTTCTCGCGCTCGCTGCGCCAGACCACGCTCTTCCCGCCGCTCGTGGTCCAGATGGTGAGGGTCGGCGAGGAGACGGGCACTCTCGACCAGCACCTCGCCGAGACCGCCAAGCTGTACGACAGCGAGCTGGACAACCGGCTCAAGCGGCTGACCGCGGTGGTGGAGCCGCTGCTCATCATCAGCGTCGGATCCATCGTCGGTCTGGTCGCGATCTCGCTGATCCAGTCCATCTACGGCTTCGCGTCGGCGTTCAAGGGATGAAGGCGGTGCTGCCCGGTCCCCGTTGCGGGACGCCGATCTCCTCCCGTCGCCGAGGGCGACGCGGGGAGCAGGGCTTGACCCTCATCGAGATGCTGGTGACGATCGCGGTGATCGGCGTTGGGGTGGTCGGCATCGCCTACGGCTTCACGGCGGTCGTGCGCAGCTCCGGCGACACTCAGGAGCAGGCGACCCTCGACGGGGCCGCACACTACCTCGCCGACTACGTGCAATCGGATGCCGACGTGGCGTACCGCCTCTGCGCGACGAGCTACGCGGCGCCCTCCACGACCACCCCGAGCCCTCAGTCGGCCGCCTACCTGAATCGAGGCGTCACGTGGGCCTCCACCTTCCCCGCGGACGTATCCTCGCCCGCCCCGACTCCGGGGTATGCCGACCTGGCGACGTGCTCCGCCTCCACCGACGACTTCGGCGTGCAGGAGATCACCATAACGGTCACCGACCACGGGCTCTCGGTCACCCAGGTGGTCTGGAAGGACGACCTCTCGTGACATCGCGGAGAGGTTCGCGGACCGGGGAGCGGGGCTTCACGCTCGTCGAGGTGCTGGTCTGCCTGGCGCTGCTCGCCATCATCGGGACGGTGATCGGCGTCGTGTTCACGGTGGGAATGCGGTCCATCCTCGCCCCCGGAGCCTCCAAGGACCGGCTCGCCGCGGCCTCCGACGCCATCGGAGTCCAACAGCTGCTCTCGACCGACGTGCACCGCGCCACCTGCATCGCGCTCCCCTCCGCCGCCTCGCCCGGCCCCTTCGGGGGCTGTGCCACCGAGGCATCGCCCTTCCAGGGCCTCTGCTCCGGCTCCGAGCTCTGCCTCGAGTGGCCCGATCTCACCGCGGCCGGACAGTGCGACGTCGCGATCTACAGCCTCGGCGCACAGCAAGTCTCGCGCGCCGCGTGGCTGGGGGGGACAGCCTCCGGGACGATCAGCTACCCGGTGGTCGTGACCCCCAGTGCGCCCTCGGCTCCGTCCGGCTCGTGGCCGGTGGAGCTGGAGGTGACGGTCACCGGCACTGGCGCGCAGCTCGTCAATCCGCCGAGCGTCACCCTCGACCTGCAACCCCTCGCCACCGTGGCATGGCCGACCGACCCCGTCACCGCCGCGAGCACCGGGCCATGCTGAACCGCAGAGCCAGGCGCCGCGGCGAGCAGGGCCAAGTGCTGATCATGGCCCTCGCGTTCATCCTCTTCTTTGGCCTGGTCACCACCGCGGTGCTGCAGCTCGCCGACGCGGTGGAGCTCCAGCAGTCCCACAGCCAGGCCGGCGCCACCGCGAATGCCAACGCCGAGGGTGGCATGCTCTTCGCGGCCCAGGCGGCGCAGGAGCAGGGCGGCTGCGTTCCCACCACGCGCGGCAGCCTCACGATGACCACGGGTGCCAGCGCGTCCTACACGACGACCGCCTGCAATCCCGGGGCCACCGCCGACCTCATCGGCGACGAGTGCAGCGTCTGCGTCCTCAGCACCGCCCAGCCGGCGTCCATCGACGGGACGCTCACCGCGCGGGGCCCGATCGCCTTCAACGGGGGGACCACGGCCACCACTCCCGGCAGCGTCCACTCCACGATCGACGGCGCCCGCGGCGTGGCTAACCCCGGCTTCATCGGCTGCGTCTCGCCGGCAACCGACTGCCAGACGGCTGACGCGTACTCACCGGCGGTGCAGAGCATCGAGCCGGTCGCCGATCCGCTGGCGTCGGCGCCGCTGCCGCCCGGGCCGGCCAAGCCCGGCGACGGTCCGTGCAGCCCGGATCCGGGCTCCAACCCCGGCGACTACCCGGGAGATGCGATACCGCCCGGCCTGTACTGCAACATCACCCTGACCACGGGGAATTGGACGCTCCGCCGCGGCGTCTACACCGTCCTCGACACCCTGGGGGTCAGCGGCGACGCCAACCTGACCGGCGACGGCGTCCTCCTCTACTTCACCTGCCAGTACGACCCCAACCCGGCCTATGTGGACACCTGCGACGATCCGCCCGGGGATGCAGACGGTGGTGCGCTCGACCTGTCGACGTCGGGCAACGTATCGCTCACCTCGTACGAGGCCGGGACCGCTCAGAATCCGGACAACCTCCTCGTCTACTTCAACCCGCTGGAGAACGCGGTTCTCGATGACCTTCCTCCGACCTCGTGCGATGACAACGCCATCCTCTGCATCGACGGCAGCGGCACGACGGCGCTCGACGGCAGCGTGTACGCCAAGTCGGGCCAGGTCGATATCGGAGGGGCGACGCAGATCGGATCCAGCTCCCTCTCGGCCGAGGAGGGGGACCTGGTGGTCTCGACACTCGATTCCTCGGGCGACCTCCAGGTCGACGGGATCCCCCCGTCGATCGGGTACTGCTGGGTCTACGACGACAGCGTGAGCGTGACCAGCGGCGCCACCACATCCACCGGGCAGGTGGTCGTCGAGAGCGACTGCTCCGGCGTGAAGTCGACCGGCATCATCGGCATCGCCTATGGCTCGTAATCCGGCCCAGAAGGCCGTGATCGCTCACGGCACAAGAATGCAAGAGATTTCAACCAAGAGGGAGGCAAACATGGATGACCTACGCAACCGGGTGACGCGTCACCGCCGCAGGGGAGAGGGCGGCTTCACCCTCATCGAGCTGCTCGTGGTGATCGCCATCCTGTCCGTCCTGGCGGCGATCGTCATCATCAACGTGACGGGCGTGAAGAGCGGCGCGCAGACCGCCTCATGCAAGTCGGACACCCAGGCAGTCCAGACCGCCGTGGACGGCTACTACGTCCAGAACGGCGTGTACCCAGGGAGTCCAGACGCGGCGGCATCTTCGGGTATTGTGAACCTCGCCGAGTTGACCGGCGGGACCAACCCCTACCTGCAGACCACTCCCCCCACCACCGAGTCGTTCACGTACACGAACGCCACGGGGACGATCCAGGGTTCCGTCCAATTACAGGGTGGATCCGGCGCCACCACGTGCTAGCCGGCTGACCGGCAACCTCAGCACACGGACCACGTCCGGGGCGCGCCGCCGGCGCGGCGCGTCCCGGGCTCACGCCCGGCCCTTGCCGGATCTACCGCCCGGCCACCGAGGGCAGCGGCGCCGGGTAGGCGCCGGCCGCATCAGGTCGGTGGATCTCCTTCGGGAAGAGGGATACCGCCAGCGCATCCTCCCACTCAACCAGCCCCTCGGCGATCAGCTCGTTGAGCGAGGACTCCAGGGTCTGCATCCCCTCCCCGCGGCCGGTGACGATGATGTTGCGGAGCTGGGCCGCCTTGTTCTCGCGAACCAG
>ODAK010008841.1_pt1 | contig 10039 bp, 9 predicted proteins | sample 1539591 | NCBI WGS metagenome assembly ODAK01 (sample SAMEA3539303, study PRJEB22396) | soil metagenome | biome: tundra; feature: field; material: soil | place: USA | collected 2010-05 | depth 0.15 m | reverse complement strand
GGGGGTGGAAAGACCCTCTATTCATTGCAGAGGCCGTGCCACGCCGTAAGTGCCGAAAAGCGTGAACTGCAACCGGGGAGCTGACACAAACAGTCACCAATTGGTGCCGGCACAGCGCCGATCGGGTCAGGGCTGACGCATTTGGTCACGATCGTGGCTGCCCGCGACAAACCGGCTCTCACGCGTAGGCACGCGCCGGCACGGGCGCGAGCGTCATCACTTCGCCGGCCTCGAGGGCGCGAATGCGGTGCGGCGTCTCGAGCCGGCCGATCTCGGCCATCACCGCGTCGAGTTCGCCCGGCTTGATGTGCGTGATGTGCACGTCGACGCTGCCGCCCAGATGCTGCAGCTCTTCGCCGAGCGCCGCCGGGCAGAGATGGCGGCTGATCCGCGCGAGCTGGCGCTCGTCGTCGCCGAACGCCGTCTCGATGACGAGGTGGGCGACGTTCATGCTCTGCAGGCGCTGCCAGAGCGCCGGGTTGGGGCCGGTGTCTCCCGTGTAGACCCACCATCCGGCTGCGCCACCGTCGACCGCGAAGCCGACCGCCGGCACGGTGTGCGAGGCGGAAAGCACCTCGATCCGCTTGCCGCCGATCGAAAGCGTCTCGCCGACGGCGATCGGCACGAAGGCAAGCACCGGGTGCTGGGCGCTCGGCAGGCGCGTGAAGTCGGGCCAGATGACGCCGTTGAAGATATGCGTGCGCAGCGCGGCCAGCGTCTCGGGCAGCGCGTGCACCCAGATCGGCCCGCGCGCCTCGATGCGCCGCGCCCGTATCACGCTATCGGCGAGCAGCCCGATCGACAGCACATGGTCGAGGTGCGAATGGCTGACGAGGATGTGCTCGATCTTCACCAGCGCCTCGAGCGAGAGATCGCCCACGCCCGTGCCGGCGTCGACCAGGACGTCGTCGTCGAGGAGGAACGATGTGGTCTTGCTGCCGGCGGCGATGGAGCCGGAGCAGCCGAGCACCTGAATGATCATGGATCTGCCGTAGTGGAGGGCGGTCGCGAAGCGGCGGCAAGTCTTGGGGCAAATCGAATGCCGGGCACGATGTTCCCGTGAGAAGGGGCGGCGCACAAGCGCCCAATGTCGCGTTTGCGGCGGGCAAAGGGTAATTCGGAGTCTGGCCCGGCGTGGAGCGTGAAATGCGTCACGCGGCGCCCTCCGGCACGCCGGATCCCTTGCCGAGCCGCTCGCGCCAGTGAAGCGCGACGGCCTCAGGCCGCCTGGACAAACTGCATCTGCGTGCCGGCGAGCTCGATCACGTCGCCATTCTTCAGGCCGACCGTTTCGCCGGCGAGCGGCGTGTTGTTGACCGACGGGCGCGCGGCGCCCTCGACGTGCGCCAGCACATAGCCGGTCGGACGCTTGGTGATCGAGGCGACCTGGACGCCGGGCTTGCCGACGGTGGTCACGACCTTGGTCAGCATGACTTCGCGGCCCGCTGCCGCGCCGTTCATGACCCGGATCGTCGCCGGCCCGACCGGAGTGGGGGCGCCCGCGCCGGCGAGCGCGCCGAAGCCCGAAGTGCGCCCGCTCGAGGTATAGCCGGCGCCACCGGACATCGTGCCCGGCTTCATGATCATCGTCTTTTCATAGTCGGTGCCGTCGTCGACCATGTACTTGATCTTGTACTTGCCGACCTCGACCGTATCGTTGTGGGCGAGCAACTGCTTCTTGACGGCCTTGCCGTTGATGTAGGTGCCGTTGGTGCTGTTGAGGTCTTCGATGAAGACGTCCTGCCCGACCATCTGCAGCACCGCGTGCTCGCCGCTGACGGCGAGGTTGTCGATGACGATGTCGTTGTAGGGGCGACGGCCGAGCGTGGTCTTGTCCTTCGTGAGCTGAACTTCCTTGATCACGACCCCGTCGAGCGATACGACCAGTTTGCCCATGCTTTGCGACCTCGAGTGTCCTTGTCTTTATATGACAGCCCGCCGGGCTTGAGCGGGCGGCGGCGGCGCCGGAAGCTTCAGCGGCGGAACGGCCACCACGACCGCGCGGCTCCCGCCGGGCCCCTCACCCGGACGAGTACGACGGAGATATTATCCTTTCCGCCCGCCTCGTTGGCCGCGTCGATGAGCGCACTCGCCGCTTCCGGCAGTAATTCGCAACTCTGCAACAGCTGGCCGATGGTTTCGTCGTCGAGCATGTCCGAGAGGCCGTCCGAGCACAGCAGGTAGACGTCGCCTGGCAGCACGTCGTGCAGATGCGTCTCGAGCAGCACGGTGTCCTCGACGCCGACGGCGCGCGTCACCAGGTTCTTGTTCGCCGAGAACGCCGCCTGCTCGGCGGTGATCAGGCCCGAATCGATCTGCTCCTGCAGCAGGGAATGATCGTGCGTGATCTGGGCGAGCCGCCCTGAGCGGAGGCGATAGCAACGCGAATCGCCGACGTGGCCGAGCAGCAGCCGGTTCTCGCGGAACACGCCGACGACGAGCGTCGTGCCCATGCCGGCGTATTGCGGGTTCGAGTTCGCGGCGTTGAAGATCGCGCGGTTGGCGTTGTCGACGCAGATGTCCATGGCCCGGCGCACGTCGGTATCGGTCGCCGATTCCGAAGCTTCGGAGAGCCAGCGGCCGAGCTCGGTCTTGATGAACGAGGTGCACATGCCGCTCGCCACCTCGCCGGCGTTATAGCCGCCCATGCCGTCGGCCAGCACGACCAGCGACGAGACTTCGTCGACAGCGGCGGAATCCTCGTTGTTATTGCGCGCCCGGCCGGTGTCGGAAGCGCAGTGGAACTCGAGCGTCATCATCGGCACGAAAGTGAAAGGCGCGGCGGCGATCGGCGCAGCGGATTGTGCCTCGGTTCAAGGCGCCTTCTGCCGCCGCCCGCGGCGATGCAGCGCTCGGCCGACGATGACAACGACAACGACAACGACCGGGCGACTTCTCCGGAGGGCGCCTACAGCAGCGATTTCATCAGGCGGCCCATCTCCGACGGGTTGCGCGTCACCGTGAAGCCGCACTCTTGCATGACGGCGAGCTTGGCATCGGCCGTGTCGGCGCCGCCCGAGATCAGCGCGCCGGCGTGGCCCATGCGTTTGCCCGGCGGCGCCGTCACGCCGGCGATGAAGCCGACGATGGGCTTTTTCATGTGCTCCTTGCACCAGCGCGCCGCTTCGGCCTCGTCCGAGCCGCCGATCTCGCCGATCATGACCACCGCGTCGGTGCCCGGGTCGTCGTTGAAGAGCTTCATGATGTCGATGTGCTTGAGGCCGTTGATCGGGTCGCCGCCGATGCCGACCGCCGTCGATTGCCCGAGCCCGACCTCGGTCAGCTGCGCCACCGCCTCGTAGGTGAGCGTGCCCGAGCGACTGACCACGCCGACCCGGCCTTTCCTGTGGATGTGGCCCGGCATGATGCCGATCTTGATCTCGTCGGGCGTGATCAGCCCCGGGCAGTTCGGCCCGAGCAGCAGCGTCTTCTTGGCGCCGGCGGCCTCGCGTGCGCGCATGCGGCTCTTCACTTCGAGCATGTCGCGCACCGGAATGCCCTCGGTGATGCAGATCGCGAGATCGAGTTCGGCTTCGACCGCTTCCCAGATAGCGGCTGCGGCGCCGGCCGGCGGCACGTAGATCACGCTCACCGTCGCACCGGTCTGCTGCGCCGCCTCCTTCACGGTCGCGAAGATCGGGATGCCTTCGAAATCCTCGCCGGCCTTCTTCGGGTTGACGCCGGCGACGAAGCACTCGCGGCCGTTCGCATACTCGCGGCAGATGCGCGTGTGGAACTGGCCGGTCTTGCCGGTGATGCCTTGCGTGATCACACGCGTCGACTTGTCGATCAGGATGCTCATGGTTCTCGTCGGCTCAATTGAGCGCGGCCATGACGGCTTGCGCAGCCTCGGCCATCGAATCGGCGCTGATGATGGGCAGGCCCGAATCGGCGAGCATCTTCTTGCCGAGCACCTCGTTCGTGCCCTTCATGCGCACGACGAGCGGCACGTTCACTTTCACCGCCTTGCAGGCGGCGATCACGCCTTCGGCGATGGTGTCGCAACGCATGATGCCGCCGAAGATGTTGACGAGGATCGCCTTGACCTTCGGGTTGCCGAGCATGATCTTGAATGCCTCGGTCACCTTTTCGGCCGAGGCGCCGCCGCCGACGTCGAGGAAGTTCGCGGGCGAGCCGCCGAAGAGCTTGATCGTGTCCATCGTCGCCATCGCCAGGCCGGCGCCGTTGACGAGGCAGCCGATGTTGCCGTCGAGCTGGATGTAGGCGAGGTCGAACTTGCTCGCCTCGATCTCGGCTGGATCTTCCTCGTCGAGGTCGCGATAGGCGGCGATCTCGGGGTGGCGAAACATCGCGTTGGCGTCGAAGTTGAACTTCGCGTCGAGCGCCTTGATCGAGGCCGGCGCGCCGTTCTTGCCGCCCTCGAGAATCAGCGGGTTGATCTCGGCCAGCGACGCATCCGTCTCCATGTAGCAGGCGTAGAGCTTCTTGAAGACGTCGATCGCCTGCGCCTGGGCCTCCTTCGGGATGCCCATGCCGGCGGCGAGCGTGGCGGCGGCGGCATCGCCCAGACCTTCGATCGGATCGACGAAGATCTTGACGATCTTGTCCGGCGTATCGCGCGCCACCTGCTCGATGTCCATGCCGCCTTCGCTCGAGCCCATCAGCGCGACTTTCTGCGTCGCGCGATCGGTGAGCACCGCGAGGTAATACTCCTTCTTGATGTCGGCGCCTTCTTCGATGAGAAGGCGACGCACCCGCTGCCCGTCCGGGCCGGTCTGGTGCGTCTTCAGCTGCATGCCGAGGATCTGGCCGGCGAGCTTGGCCACCTCGCCGAGCGACCGGGCGACCTTGACGCCGCCGCCCTTGCCGCGGCCGCCGGCATGAATCTGCGCCTTCACGACCCAGATCGAGCCGCCGAGCCTTTGTGCCGCTTCCGACGCTTCGCGCACGCTGAACGCGGGATAGCCGCGCGGCACCGGAATGCCGAAGCGCGTAAGGATTTCCTTGCCCTGGTATTCATGGATCTTCATCGGAGAGGCGAGTGCTCGAAAGACAGGAGCAAGGCCGCAACGCGCCCTGCGGATCGGGCGATGAATGTAGCACGCGACCCCGGCGCGACGCGGCGCCCGGGGCCCGCAAGACGCCCCGCTCAGGCGGGCTCGCCGGGTTCGCTTTGGCCGGCGCTGCGGGCAGCGTCTCGCACCTGGCGCATCAACCGATGGATGACTTCGGCCGAGAAGCCGCGCGCGGCGAGAAATCGCGATTGAGCGGCCCACCCGGACGCATCGCACGGCGCTGTCGCGAAACGCCGCTCGCGCACGACCGCGGCACGCTGCAACTCGGTGTCGGCCAGCGCGCGCGCGGCGGCGGTCGACAGCGTCACGCCGTGGCGGGCGAGTTCGCCCTTGATGCGAAGATTGCCAAAGCGCGATTCGCGCGCATGGATGCGCGACTCGGCGAAGCGCTCGGCACAGAGATAGCGGTGGGCTTCGAGCCAGTCGAGCACCGCTTCCACCTCCTCGCACCGCGTTTGGCCGTCATCTTCTTCGGCGCCGCTTTCGCTGGCGACGCGCGATGCATGACCAAGGAGCTTCTTGCGCAACTCGACGCGGCTCTGGTCGCGTTGCGCGAGCAGTTGCAGCGCCCGAGCCTTGAGCGAGAGCTTGGTTTGCATGCGCCCCACCGGCGCGGCGCGGCCCGCTCAGTCCTTGACGACCTTGAGCTTGGCCGGCGCCTCGTCGGCGGCCAGGGCGCCAGGCAGAAGAGGAATGCCCATCGCTTCGCGTACCTTGTTCTCGATCTCGATGGCGAGATCGGGATTTTCCTTGAGGAAATCGCGCGCGTTGTCCTTGCCCTGGCCGATCTTCTCGCCGTTGTAGGCGTACCAGGAGCCGCTCTTCTCGAGCACCTTGGCCTCGACGCCCATGTCGATCACCTCGCCCTCGCGGCTGATGCCCTGGCCGTAGAGGATGTCGAACTCGGCGGTCTTGAAGGGCGACGCGACCTTGTTCTTGACGACCTTGACCTTGGTCTCGTTGCCGATCACTTCCTCGCCCTTCTTGATCGAGCCGATGCGCCGGATGTCGAGCCGCACCGAGGCGTAGAACTTGAGCGCGTTGCCGCCGGTGGTCGTTTCCGGCGAGCCGAACATGACGCCGATCTTCATCCGGATCTGGTTGATGAAGATGACCATGGTGTTGGTCTTCTTGATCGAGGCGGTGAGCTTGCGCAGGGCCTGGCTCATGAGACGCGCCTGCAGGCCGGGCAGCGAGTCGCCCATCTCGCCTTCGATTTCCGCCTTCGGCGTGAGCGCAGCGACCGAGTCGATGACGACCAGATCGACCGAGGCCGAGCGCACCAGCGCATCGACGATCTCGAGCGCCTGCTCGCCGGTGTCGGGCTGGCTGATGAGGAGCTCCTGCAGGTTGACGCCGAGCTTTTGCGCGTACTGGATGTCGAGCGCGTGCTCGGCATCGATGAAGGCGCAGGTGCCGCCCTGCTTCTGCATCTCGGCCACGACCTGAAGCGTGAGCGTCGTCTTGCCGCTCGACTCCGGCCCGTAGATCTCGACGACGCGGCCGCGCGGCAGGCCGCCGACGCCGAGCGCGATGTCGAGGCCGAGCGAGCCGGTCGAGACGACCTCGATGTCGTCGATCACCTCGCCGACGCCCAGGCGCATGATCGCGCCCTTGCCGAACTGCTTTTCGATCTGCGCCAGCGCGGCCTGCAGGGCCTTGGCTTTCTCGGTGTTGAGGGCTTTGACGGTCGTGTCCATGGCGGTGCTCCTGAGGGTGCGGGGATTATCCGAAATAGCTGGATGTTTGTACAGTAGCCCGAATCCGATATTCGCGCCCTCCCCGGGAGGAGCGAAGCCGGCGCCCTCCGAGGGGTGAGTGCGCCGGCCGCCGCTCGATTCGCCGCCTCGCGACCGCTGTTCAGCGGCAAGCGTCGGCCGTCCCGGCTCGTCTAGGGTCCGCCCGTGCTATTTCGGCCGGCCGCCACGGCGGCGGCGAGGTGCGGGCTCGAAGCGTCGAGCACCGCTTCGGGCTCGTCGGCTTCGGCATCGGTTTCGCCATCGAGCTCGCGGCGCAAGCGATCGAGGTCGAGATCGCCCGTCCACTTGGCGACGACGACGGTCGCAACGCCGTTGCCGACGAGGTTGGTCAGGGCTCGCGCCTCCGACATGAAACGGTCGATGCCGAGAATGAGCGCGAGCCCGGCGACCGGAACGTGGCCGACGGCGGAAAGCGTCGCCGCCAGCACGATGAAGCCGCTGCCGGTGACACCGGCGGCGCCTTTGGACGTGAGCAGAAGCACGGCGAGCAGCGTCAACTGCTGGCCGATCGTCATCGGCGTGTTCGTCGCCTGGGCGATGAAGACCGCGGCCATCGTCAGGTAGATCGACGTGCCGTCGAGGTTGAACGAGTAGCCGGTCGGGATGACGAGGCCGACCACCGACTTCTTGGCGCCGAGGTTCTCGAGCTTGGCCATCATGCGCGGCAGCACAGATTCCGAGCTCGACGTGCCGAGGACGATGAGGAGCTCCTCCTTGATGTACTTGATGAACTTCCAGATCGAGAAGCCGTGGAAACGCGCGATCAGGCCGAGGACGATGAACACGAAGAAGAGGCACGTCGTGTAGAAGGTCGCCATCAGCTTGCCAAGCGAGAACAGCGAGCCGACGCCGTACTTGCCGATCGTGAACGCCATCGCGCCGAAGGCCCCGATCGGCGCCAGCTTCATGATGAAGCCGACGATGCCGAAGAGCACGTGCGAGCTTTTCTCGACGACATCGAAGACGAGCGTGCCGCGCCCGCCGAATCGGTGCAGGGCAAAGCCGAAGAGCACCGAGAAGAGCAGCACCTGAAGGATCTCGCCCTTGGCGAACGCGTCGACGACCGTCGCCGGAATGATGGCGAGCAGGAAGTCCACGGTGCCCTGCATCTTGCCTGGCCCGGTGTAGGCGGCGATGTTCTTCGTGTCCAGCGCGCTGGCGTCGATGTTCATGCCGGCGCCGGGCTGCACGACGTTGATGATGACAAGTCCGACGAGCAGCGCGATGCTGCTCACGACCTCGAAGTAGAGGAGTGCCAGGCCGCCGGTCCTGCCGACTTTCTTCATGTCCTCCATGCCGGCGATGCCGACGACGACCGTGCAGAAGATGATCGGCGCGATGATCATCTTGATGAGCTTGATGAAGCCGTCGCCGAGGGGCTTCATCGCCTCGCCTGCCGGCGGCCAGAAGTGGCCGAGGACAACGCCGATGACGATCGCGGTGATGACCTGGGCGTAAAGCGACTTCCAGATCGGCCGGCGGATCGGGTCCTTGTTCATCGCTGTCTCCTCGTGCGACCGGTCGAGCGCCGGCATGCCACGACTCTAGCGCGACCGCGAGGTCCGCACGACGCTGCCTCAGCTTTGCACCAGCCTACGGCTCTTCGCGATCGACATCAAGATGCCGAGACCGAGGCCGAGCGTCACCATCGCCGTGCCGCCATAGCTGACGAAGGGCAAGGGCACGCCGACGACGGGCAGGATGCCGCTCACCATGCCCATGTTGACGAAGGCGTAGGTGAAAAAGCTGAGCGTGATCGCGCCGGCAAGCAGCCGCGTGAAGACGGTCGGCGCTTCGGCGGCGATCATGAGGCCACGCAGGATGAGGAAGACGAAGCCGAGCAGCAGCGACACGCAGCCGACGAGGCCGAACTCTTCCGAGAACGCGGCGAAGATGAAGTCGGTCGTGCGCTCGGGAATGAACTCGAGGTGCGTCTGCGTGCCTTTCATGAAGCCCTTGCCGGTCGTGCCGCCGGAGCCGATCGCGATCTCGCCCTGGATGATGTGGAAGCCCTTGCCGAGCGGGTCGGTCGTCGGGTCGAGCAGGGTGCAGACGCGGTTCTTCTGGTAGTCGCGCAGCATCGGCCACTTCACGTCGGGCTGGCAGATGCGGTCTTCGGAGGCGACGACGGCGGTGATCGCCGCAGCGGCGAGCACGCCGAGCGGAACGATCAGCTTCCACGACAGGCCGGCGAAGAAGATGACGTAGAGCCCGGCCGAGAGCACGAGGATCGCGGTGCCGAGATCGGGCTGCTTGACGATCAAGGCGACCGGGACGACGACGAGCACTGTCGCGATCAGGAAATCGAGCGCACGCAACTGGCCCTCGCGGCGCTGGAACCACCAGCAGAGCATGAGCGGCATGGCGATCTTCATGATCTCGCTCGGCTGGATCGTCACGCCGATCGAGAGCCAGCGCGTCGCGCCCTTCTTCGTGACGCCGAGCCCGGGCAGCGCCGTCGCGATCAGCAGGGCAAGCCCGACCAGGTAGAGCGGCACCGCGAACCGCATCAGCTGCTGCGGCGGCACCTGGGCGATCAGAAAGAGCACGCCGACGGCGAGCAGCATGTTGCGCGCATGATCGGCGAAGCGCGTGCCTTGGTCGAAGCCGGCCGAATACATCGTCGCCAGGCCGGCGGCAGCGAGCAGGGCAACGGCCAGTGCGAGCGGGCCGTCGAACCCGGTCCACATCGGCCGGGCCCGCTGCCAGAGCGATGGCCGATTGAAGACGTAGCTCATGAAGCCCCGACGCTTGCGGCGCGCGCCGCTGCGCTGCCCCCCGAGAGGGCGCGGCCGGGCTTGGGGGCGGCCCGGCGCCCGGCCGTTGTCTCGTTCATGGTGCCGTAGAGGTACGCATCGCCACGCGCGCAGCGGCGCCGCCGTCGACCGTGGCGCCGCGCAGTACGACTGCGTCGATCGAGCGCGGCGCGCCGATCGGCACCGTCGACTCGCCGCGCTGCGTCGCGGCGATGTCGGCCTCGCTCGGATACTGGCCCAGCAAAACGTAGTCGAAGATGCGCCGCGCGATCGGCGCCGCGGCGCCGGCGCCGAAGCCGGCGTTCTCGACGACGAGCGCGACGGCGATGCGCGGGTTGTCGAGCGGCGCGAACGCGGTGTAGAGCGCATGGTCGCGGTGCCGCTCGTCGACCTTGTTGGCGTTGTACTTCTCGTTGGCCTTGATCTCGACGACCTGCGCCGTGCCCGTCTTGCCGGCCGATTTGTAGGACGCGCCGACGAACACTTT
>ODAK010008840.1_pt1 | contig 10040 bp, 5 predicted proteins | sample 1539591 | NCBI WGS metagenome assembly ODAK01 (sample SAMEA3539303, study PRJEB22396) | soil metagenome | biome: tundra; feature: field; material: soil | place: USA | collected 2010-05 | depth 0.15 m | reverse complement strand
GGGATTTCCAACGGATCGTATTCGAGGTCGGCGTCCTGCACCACGATGACGTCGCCGGTGGCGGCGGCGATCGCGGTGCTAATGGCGGCGCCCTTGCCTCGGTTCACGACATGGTGCAGGACCTGGTCGATGCGCCCCTCGCGATGGAGGCGGTCGAGGATCGCCTGGCTGCCATCGCTCGACGCGTCATCGACGCAGACGATCTCCTTGGTCAGGGGCACCTCGCGCACCTTGTCGATCAGCGTCTCGAGCGTGCGAGCTTCGTTGTAGACCGGAATCAGGATCGAGACGCGCAGGGTCATCGCGGGCGGCTCCGCTGAACGAGGTCGATGGCGAGATCCATGGCGGCCCGCATGCTGGAGGCATCCGCGCGGCCGGTGCCGGCGATATCCATCGCCGTGCCGTGATCGGGAGAGGTGCGCACGAACGGTAGCCCGAGGGTGACATTCACGCCGCTGCCGAACGAGGCCACCTTGATGGCCGTCATGCCGACGTCGTGATAGGGGGCCAGCACGGCATCGAATTCACCGCGCATGGCGCGAACGAACACGGTGTCGGCGGGGAGCGGTCCCGCGGCCCCGAGGCGTTCGGCGGCGGGTGCCAGCACGCGGGCCTCCTCGTCACCAAACAAGCCCTGTTCGCCGGCGTGCGGGTTGAGCGCGCACAACGCCAGTCGCGGCTCGGCGATGCCAAACCACTGTTGCAGCGCGGTGCGGGTGACCTGGCCGGTGCGCACGATCCGGTCGGCGGTGAGCAGCAACGGCACATCGCGAAACGGGACGTGGGTGGTGACGAGCACCACGCGCAAGCGGTCGCTGGCCAGCATCATCGCGACGTCGCAGCCGCCGGCGAGGTGCGCCAGCCATTCGGTGTGTCCGGGAAACGGAAAACCGGCGAGATGCAGGGCATGCTTCTCCACCGGTGCGGTGACGATGGCGTCCACTTCGCCGCTCAGGGCGAGCCGGGCAGCCTGCTCGATGGCGCGTCCGGCGATCAGCCCGGCTTCGACTGCGGACGCGCGCGCCAGCCCGTCTGCGGTTCGCCAGCTGCCGGTGCCGATGCGGTGATCGACGCGCAAGTCGGCGATCTGTTCCTTCGCCCCGATCGCGGTGATCTCGGCATCAATACCCGCCGCGAGCACGGCGGCGGTGATTTCCGGTCCGATGCCCCGTGGATCGCCGAGCGTGACCGCGAGCCGGACGCGCGGCGTCACGGCGCTCGGATGTCGACGTACGTCCTATTGCGCAACTGAGTGATGTAATCGAGCTCGCCGAGCTGGATGCCAACCAGCTTGCGGATCTGTTCCTTGAGGTCGTCGTACGAGTGCGGTCCGGCCGGCGTGCGCCGGATCACCTCGACCACCGCCCATTTGCTCCGCAGCGGATGTCCCACGACGGGCAGCTCGAACGCCTGGCTCACCTTGGCGCTGTCGAGACCGACGATTGGCGCTGCGTACGGTGTCTTCGCGAGTGAGTCCACCGGGTAGCTGTTCAATTCCAGCTCTTCGGAGCGGTCGTGGTAGAGGTGCTGCAGTGAATCGAATGACGCGCCCTGGCGCAGCGCCGCCGCGACCTCGACGGCCTTGGCGTGCGCGGCGTGGGCGCCGGCCGAATCGATGTCGGGGACGATCAGGATGTGGCGGGCCTGCCGCTCGCCCGGGTTGACGCGCTGCACCTGGATGATGTGGTAGCCAAACGGACTCTCGACCGGGTCGGACACCTGGCCGACATTGAGCGAGAACGCGGCGTCCTCGAATTCGCGCACCATATCGCCGCGGCGGAACCACTTGAGGTCACCTCCCGCGGCGCGACTCCCCTCGTCCATCGAGAAACGGCGCGCCAGCGTGGCGAAGTCGGCACCCTTGCGCAACTCGATCACGAGCGAGTCCGCCAGCGCACGCGCCTTCGCCTTGGCGGCGTCGGTGGGTTTGGGGGCGACCACGATCTGTCGCATGGACACCGACGCCGGAAATGACCCGAGCTCGTCGACATGCGCGTCGTAAAAGGCGCGCATCTCCTTCTCGGACGGGGTCAGTGGCTTGAGCTTGCCCTGGTCCATCAGCTGCGCGCGGAAGCGGGACACCGCAATCGAGCGCCGCTCCTTCTCGAGCAGCGACGTCCGCCACTCCTCCGAGGTCGCGAACCCGATCGACTTCAGTTCGTCCTTGAACTCCGTTTCCGACTTGAACTGCTTGCGGGCGTTCTGGATCACCTGATCCGCGGCGTCCTGGATTTCCTGATCGGTGACCTTGATCGTCGTGTCGGCGATTGCCTCGGTGTGGATGAGTTCAAACGCCACCAGCGTGTCGACATACCGGCGCATCACCGCGGCGAGCGCCTTGGTGTACCCCGCCTGGTCCTTGTTGGGATCGGGGAGCCGCTCCTGCCCGTTGCCGACACGGGCGAACAATTCTTCCTGCACCTGGCTCGCGAGAATCGCCCTGGTCCCGACCACGGCAACGATGCGGTCCACCGTGGCGGTGTCGGTGATGGCCGCCTGGGCCGACAGCCGGCCCGCCACGCTCCCCGAGAGGATCGTGGCGAACCAACCGGCGGCGATCAGGCGTGTCACGGCTTCTTGGGCGGTGCCGGCGGCGGTGGGGCGGCGCCACCGATGGGCGGCCCACCCGGCGCCGGCTTCATGCCGCTCGGTGCCGCGGGCGGCGGCGCTACTGCGCCACCGGGGCCACTCGCCTTGAGGCTGTCCGCCGAGTGCTTGGCCTTGGCGAGGTCGATCCCGTGCTGCAGCGCGACCGCGTTGAACCTGGTCTTTTCCCGGGAACGCAGCGTCGCCGACAGCATGCCTTGCAACGGCCGGGGCTGGGCTTTCTGCGCGAGCAGGTCGTTGAAGAACCCATCGACCCTTTCCGCTGCGGCGCGTGAACGATCGTGCGCGCTCGCCTTGGGATCGAGGACCGCCGGGGTGAGGCCCATGTTCATCTTGATCGTATCGACGGCCGCGGCGAACGCGGCCTCCATCTGCTTCCACTCATCCGGCGTCAGCCCGACATGGTTCTTGTCGGCTTCCTTGATCAGCAGCGCGACCTGGGTGAAGTACTTGAGGAGCCCGACAAAGTTGCTGTCCGGCCCGGCCTTGAACGCGGCGAGCTGATCGGTGCCGCGGATGGGATCGGACGTGGCGGCTCGCGCCCAATGGATAAAATCACCCGTCGTGAAGCTGCCGCCGTTGAACGTCGACAGCGCCGTGTGATCGTTCTCGTGGCCCTCGAGGTCGTCGAGCGAAGCGCGCATGTGCGGCAGGGCGGCGGCATCGAGTTTCACGTTGTACGTCGTGGTCAGCTCATTGAGGTAGGCGCTCTGAATTGGTCCCGCGGTCGCGCGGGTGAGCGAATCGCGCCAGAACCTGGCCGACTCGACGTCCGACGGACGCCGGACAATGTGGAACCCGAAGCGGCCCGCAACTACTCCGGAGATTTCACCCGGCTTGAGCGCCCACAGGGCGTTGCCGAACGGCGGATCCCAGGTGGCCTTCGGCTTGAGGCCATACCACCCGCTGTCGGCCTTGGAGCCCGGGTCGTCGGTGCTGTCGTGCGCCAGCTGGGCGAAGCTCGCGCCGGCCTTGAGCTGCGCCAGGAAGCGCTCGGCCTTCTTGCGCGCCTTGTCCTTGTCTTCCTTGGGCGCGGCGGAGTCGACCGCCACGAGGATGTGCTCCACTCCGCGGACCTGATCGGCCTTGTAGGCGCTATCGATCATCGCGTCGGTGACCTTCGACTTGTGCACCACGACACTGTCCATCCAGCGGGCCGCAGTGGCCTGGATGATCGTGGGCCACATCGCGTCGGCCACCAGGGACGAGTCGGCGGTCAGCTTGTTGGCCGCGGCGGCCTGCGCGAACAGCGTCATGTCGGTCCAGAGCCGCGTGATGACCGCGCCGGTCTTCACGTCAAACTGCATCGGCCCCTTGATCGACGTCATGATGTCGGCGAGTCGCTGCGCGGTAAATGTCTGGCCCGCCGCTTCCTCGACCGCGTCCGAATGCGCCGAAAACATCCCACAGCCACCGACCAACGCGGCCAGTCCCACCACCACCATCACATTACGACGCATCGGACTCCCCAATGATTTGTGAATGACGTGCCGGCATCATGCGGCGACCTGCCGCAGTGCCCGGACGAGCGATGGCACCAGCGCCTCGCCGCCCAGCCGCAACAAACGCAGCGACAGCGGAACGGTTCGCCGCACTTCGGCGGCGAGTTGGACATCGTCCAGCGCCTGGGTCAGGCCGGCCATCCGGGGTGCCGCGCCCTGACGAAACGTCAGCCGCGCCTCGTCACCGCGGACCAGCACGTGTTGCAAGCCCAGCAGGGCACCCATGGTTCGCAGCCGGCCCATGTCGAGCAGCGCTTCGGTCTCGGCCGGAAGCGGTCCGAAGCGCTCGCGCAGTTCGGTCCGCAACTCATCAATGTCGCCGGGTGCCGACGCCCGCGCCAGTCGCCGATAGAGGTCGAGCTTGATGCCGTCGTCGGGCACGTAACTGTCCGGCAGGTGGGCGGGCGTGTCGAAGACCACGTCCGGCGGCTGGGGCGCCTCCCCGCCGACCCGGCCCTTGAGCGCGGTGACCGTCTCCTCCAGCCACCGGAGGTACAGGTCGAATCCCACCGCGTGCGCGTGGCCGGACTGCTCGGCGCCGAGGAGGTTGCCCGCCCCGCGCAATTCGAGGTCCTTGAGCGCGATCCGATAGCCCGCTCCCAGATCGGTATGATGCTCGAGGACCTTGAGCCGTTCCTCGGCCGCCGGATCGATGAGATCGGGAACGATCAGGTAGCAGTAGGCACGGCGGTGCGACCGACCGACCCGGCCGCGCAGCTGGTAGAGCTGCGCCAGCCCGAAGCGGTGGGCGTCATGCACGATCATCGTGTTCGCATTGGGAACGTCCAGCCCGGACTCCACGATCATGGTCGACACCAGGATGTCGACCTCGCCGGTGACAAACCGTTGCATCACGTCTTCGAGTTCGTCGGCCGGCATCTGGCCGTGCCCGAGCGCAACCCGCGCGCGCGGCGCCAGTGTCCTCGCCCGGGCGACGATGGTGGCGATGGTCTCGATCCGGTTGTGGACGAAGAACACCTGACCGCCACGATCCAGCTCCCGGGCGATCGCTTCGTCGAGCAGCCCGTCGTCCCACGGTTCGACGAAGGTGAGGATCGGCGAGCGGTCGCGCGGCGGTGTCTCGATCACCGTCATGTCGCGCAATCCCGCGAGCGACATGTGCAGCGTCCGCGGGATCGGCGTCGCGGTGAGCGTGAGGACGTCGACCGCCAGCCGCAGCTGCTTGAGGCGTTCCTTGTGCTTGACGCCGAAGCGATGTTCCTCGTCGACGATCAGCAGGCCGAGATCTTTGAAGAGTACGTCGTTCGACAGGATGCGATGGGTGCCGATGACGATGTCGAGTTCGCCGGCGGCGAGCTTGCGCACCGTCTCCTTCTGCTCCTTGGGCGTGCGAAACCGCGACAGCACTTCGATGGTGACCGGATAGTCGGCCAGGCGGTCGGCAAACGTGCGGGAGTGCTGTTCGGCAAGAATGGTGGTGGGCACGAGCACCGCGACCTGCTTGCCGCCCTGCACCGCCTTGAACGCGGCGCGCACCGCAACCTCGGTCTTGCCGTAGCCGACGTCGCCCACGAGCAGGCGGTCCATTGGCATGGGCCGTTCCATGTCGCGCTTGATGTCTTCGGTCGCGGTGCGCTGGTCGGGCGTGTCCTCGTACAGGAACGACGACTCCAGCTCGCGCTGCCAGCGGGTGTCGGGCGGGAACCCGTAGCCGGCCACCGACTTGCGCCGGGCGTACAGGTCGAGCAGCTCGGCCGCCATCGCCTGGATCGCCTGGCGCGTCTTCTCGCGCACCTTCTTCCAGTGGTTGCCGCCAATGCGGTGCAGCTTGGGTGGCGGATGATCGCCGTCGGCGTCGCCGTCCGCGGCACGGTACCGCTCGATCTGGTCGAGGCGGTACAGTGGCACGTTGAGGCGGTCACCGCCCTCGTACTCGAGCACCGCGACTTCGATCACGCCGCCCTGAACGATGATCGTCGCGATGCCGCGGTAGATGCCGATGCCATGATCGAGATGCACCACATAGTCGCCGAGCGACAGCGCCCCGGTGACGGCCGACGGCGCCGCCTGGCGATACCGCCGCGCGCGCCGCAGCCGGCGGGCGCGCCGGAAGATTTCGTGATCGGTGAGCACTCGCAACGTGGGCAGCACGAACCCTCCGTCGAGTGCGCCCACCACGAGGGTCGTGCCCGCCGGCCGGAATCCGTTGCCCTCGAGCAACTCGTCGAGTCGCTCCCGCTGGCCGTCGTTGTCACAGAGGATCAGTGTCGGTGCACCGTGACCGAGCATGCCGCGCAACCGGTTGAGGTCGCGGTCGACGCGCTCCGGGGGAAAGAAGCCGAGCTGGATTTCGGCCGGCTCGTCGCGGAGGACCAGGCGGGCAAAGGCCGCGAGGCGGCCGCGCCATTGTGCCGGGTCGAGGAAAAGGTCCTCGCGCGGTGGCGCGTGCTCGCCCAGCCGGCGCGCGATGTCGAGGTGGTGTTCGGCCTCGCGCCAGGCGCGATCGACTTCTTCCTCATCGGGGTGGGTGCGCTCTTCGATGATCAGCGTGTCGCTGGGAAGCAACTCGAGCAAAGACCGGCGTTCGACGGCGCCGCCGGGCTCGGTCGCTTCATCGATCGCTGCACTGCGGATGGGCAGGATGGTGACATCGGGAAGTTCCGCACCGGACCGCTGGCTGGTGAGGTCGAACGCGCGAATGGAACTGATGGCGTCACCCCACCACTCGAGGCGTGCAGGCGACGCCATGCCAAACCCGTACACGTCGACGATGCCACCGCGGACCGAGCACTCCGCGACTTCCGCCACGGTCGCGACGCGCGAATAGCCCATCCGCTCGAGCGCACCGACAACCTCACCGAGCGGGCGATCGTCGCCGACCGCGAGCTGGAGCCGCAGCGACTCGAGCGCCGCCGGCACGGCGGTGCGTTCGGCGCTGGCGCGCGCGGTCGTGACGAGGAGTCGCAGTTCGCCACGCAGCAGCGCCGCGAGCGTCTCGACGCGCTCGCCGGCGATCTCGAAATGTGGCTCGTCTTCGCCCAGTGCTTCCCGCTGCGGGTAGAGCGCAACGCCCGCGCCGGCGAGGTGCTGCAGGTCGGTGAGCCACCGTTCGGCGTCGGCGGGTGTCGCGGTGATGATGGTGACGAGGCGGCTGGCGCCGAGATGACTGGTGAGCCAGGTGGCGAGCACCGCACCGCTCGAACCGGGAACGCCGCCGAGTCGCAGGGTGGCGCCGCGCGCAGGAATCCGTTCCGCCAGCGCACGTACCGTGGCACAGCGGTCAAAGGCATCAAGTATGGGACGCAGCGTCATTCAGTTCCGTTTGCGCACGCGTCCCGTCAGGACGGTTTCAGTCAGTGCGCAGCAAAGCGCCAGCAAGAGCAGGGCGCCGCGCAGATCGCCGCGACCCCCGGCTGCGAATGTGAGCGCAGGACCATCCCGCAGTCCCGCGACGGTGGCGCCCGGCCAGAGGGCGCGCACGTCACGATCCGTTGCCCGCGAGAGATCCGATTCCCGCGGGTCGAGTCGGACCGAGATGGCGCCCAAGGTATCCGTCCCGGCGACCAAATGGAACACGCCAGCCGCCGGGGCGGTCCACCTGCTGCCGCCGGCGACCGCCGTCCGCAGCCCGTCATGGATCACGGCGCTGGCCCGGTCCGGCAACCGGAGCGACTCGCCGGCCACGAGATCCGGAGCGATCAGGTCGCCGTGCGCGATACGGGTGAGGGTCGCGTCGAGAAACGGCACGAACGACGCCGAGAGCGGGAGGGCGGTCCACGCGGGGTCGAGCCGCGATCCCAGCAACAGGACGGCGCCGCTCTGCACCAGCCACGGCGCGCCGCCCACGGTCGCGAGCACCTCGCCACCGCCGTCGGTGTGCTCCAACCGGTATCGCTTGCTCACGGCTTCCCTGGTCGGCAGGACCGCACCGCTATCGATCTGCTCGGGCGCGGTCATCGCCTCCCCGAAGCGCCAGCTGATCCCGCGCGCCGCCAGGCTGCGATTGAGCGCACCGACACGGGCCGGATCGTCGGGCGGCAGCACGACACTGGCCCCGGACCCGAGCGTGCCGAGGCGGACACCACTCCCGCCGCGAATCCGGCCGTCGGCGGCGAGCACCCGCGCCGCGGCGTCGATGTAATGGTCGGTCGAGTCCCATTGCACCAGAGCGGGCGGTGCCACCCGCACCGCCACGCTGCGCGCGTCGTCGAGACGGAACTCATCGGGCGGCAACGTCGCGGTGATGACGATCCAGCCCGGCGATTGCGGGCCGATGCGCTGCACCGAGGGCGTGCCGGGCGTCACCAGCACATCGCGCAGCGTGCGGCCGCCGACCGACAGGGTCGCCGGCACGGGTACTGTATCACTGGATACTATAGTGATGGCGACCCGGCCACCGGCGGGGCTCCACGGCTGCAGCCCCGCGTTGAGCGTCGCCACGCCGCGATTGGCGGGCGGCGTGCCGGTCGGTCGCACCACCAGCACGTCGCCCTCGCCGCGTGCGGCGCTCAGCGCCGATCGCTGGAGCATGCTGACGACGACGACTTCACCGGAGCGCCTCGTTCCGTGCACCAGATCGCGACCCGCAGCGATCGCGTGGCCGAGGTCGAGGCGCAACGGCTCCGTGCGCAGTTCGGCCAGGTGCCGCCGCAATTCGACCGCGGTGCCCGCGCGTGCCACGCCGTCGGCAGCGATCAGCCACACGCGGTCGCTGAGCGTGGCGCGGCCGAGCACCTGTACAGCGGCGCGCACCAGCAGCGCCAGCACCGGCTCGCCGTCGATCACGACGCCACTGCCGGCGTCGTTGTCGACCACGAGCACGAGCGCGCTCGGGGCGTGGGGACCGAAGGTGCCGCGGCGCACGGTGGCGCCGGCCGCGGCGAGCACCAGTGCCACGATCAGCAGGGTTCTCACGAGGAGCAACAGCCATTCGCGAAACCTGAGACGCCGGCTTTGTTCGCGCCGGGCGTCTTCGAGGTAGCGGACGGCGGGGAACAGGACTTCGGGGACCTCATGGCGCCGGACCAGATGCAACAGCAGCGGCAATGCCGCCGCAGCGAGGCCCAGCAACGCCCACGGCAGCGTGAAGCTGATCACGCGCTCAGGGCGCGGCTGAGCGCGGTACCGAACGGGACGTCAGTGGGCACCAGGGCATAGCGCATGCCGGCCGCACGACACGCCTCGCCCCAGGCGCGCACCACACCCTGCACCGTTTGCCGGTAGGCAGCGGCCCATTCCGTGGGGGCGAGCGTCACGCTGGCTTCCGATTCCGGATCACGGAACCGGGTTTCATCGCCGCGGGCGAGCTCGAGTTCCGCGGGGTCGGCCAGGTGCAACACCAGCACCTGATGGCCGCGATGCCGCAGGAACTTGAGCGCCTTGAGCGTGAGAGGGCGATCGAGCAGGAGGTCGGAGATGAAGATCACCATGCCGCGCGTGCGCAACGCGGCAATCACCTGGCGCAGCGCCGGTTCCGCCGCGGTGCCGGCGCCGGGGCCGGTCTGGGCGAGGACGCGCGCCAGGGTGGCCCAGTGCCGGGTACGCGACCGCGCCGGCGTAATGGTGCGGACGACATCGTCGAACGTGATCAAGCCGGCGGCGTCCCGTTGGCGGAGCAGCACCAGCGCCAGCGCCGCCGCGAGGCGGGTGCCGTAATCGAGCTTGGTGAGCCGTTCGGGCGAGCCGGTCCACGCCATCGACGCGCTGGCATCGATGACCAGCATGGCGCGGAGGTTGGTTTCCTCTTCAAACTGCTTGACGTACAGCCGGTCGGTGCGGCCAAGCAGCTTCCAGTCGACATAGCGCGGCTCGTCACCGGGCTGGTATTGGCGATGCTCCGCAAACTCCACCGAAAACCCGCGGCGCGGGGATCGGTGGAGACCGGCAAGAAAGCCCTCGACAATGCCGTCCGTGATCACTTCGAGGCCACCGAGGCGCGCGACCTCATCGGGCTGCAGCAGATCGGGGCGG
>ODAK010008839.1_pt1 | contig 10040 bp, 5 predicted proteins | sample 1539591 | NCBI WGS metagenome assembly ODAK01 (sample SAMEA3539303, study PRJEB22396) | soil metagenome | biome: tundra; feature: field; material: soil | place: USA | collected 2010-05 | depth 0.15 m | reverse complement strand
CGAGATTGGTCAGTGACTGGAGTTCAGACGTGTGCTCTTCCGATCTGTTCTGCTCTCTGGCACGGGGACGAATCTTCCGTACCTGTCCGCGGCCAGGGGTGCTGGTGACTACAATGGGCAGGGCGTGAACTACCAGCCTTATCACACGCCGGTGGCGCGGAACTACCAATGGTCGTTCAGCGTGCAGCGGCAGTTGGGCAAGGGCGCGGTGGCGGAGGCGGCTTACGTGGGCAGCCACGCGACCGATCTGGCCTTTGCAGGTGACATTAACCAGTTGCAATACGGCTCCTTCGGACTGGGGCAGAACGCGCGGCCGTATCCGCAATTCGGGAGCATCACGGGGCAGGCCCCGTATGACGCCATCTCGAACTACGATTCGCTGCAACTCTCATTTCGAAAGCGTTGGAGCCGCGGACTCACTCTTGACGTGAACTATGTGTGGTCCAAGATGCTGGATGAGCAGGACTCCGCCGGCTTTGGCGGTCGCGGCGGGTCACAATACTTCCAATACACGTATGACCCCGCCCGAAACTATGGGCTCTCGAACTTCGACGTGCCGCACGCCTTCAAGGGCTCTGCCATCTATGAATTCCCGGTTGGCAAGGGACGCGCCTACCTGAACCAAAACGCATTCCTGGACGCCATTCTCGGCGGCTGGCAAGCCTCGTCCACTTGGGTTTACCAATCCGGGAGTCCGTTCACCGTCTATATGAGCGGGAACAATGGGTCCAATACATTAGCCAACAGCGCGTGGTGGTATCCAAACCTGGTCGGCGATCCCAGCGTGTCGAATCCCTCGATCCATGAATGGTTCAACCCTGCAGCGTTTGCTCAACCGGCTGCCAATACTTTCGGAAACACCGGACGGAATATCCTGCGCGGACCACGCTTCTCGGATGTCCATTTTTCTATGGCCAAGACCTTCATCATGCCCAAGTTCGAGCGGGGCAGACTACAACTTCGGCTGGATGCCACCAACGTGCTGAACCATCCGAGCTTCGGAACTCCGAACGCCAATATTGGCGATCCGGGCGCGCCCACGATTAACTACGTCAGCGTGGGCGGACGCAACATCCAACTCGGCGCACGATTCTCGTTTTAACGGTTGTAACCGAGCCGCGACCGGAAGGAAGCGTTACCACGGGTGCCGTTGGCTTTGCGTTCGGGTAGCGCTTCTTCCCGATCGCGGCTCCGTTTTTCGTACGTTCGTATATGCTTGAGACTCCGGATTCGCGATAGCCTAAAACCATGGTTGTCAGAGCAGTTACTTACGGCGCCATTGGCATATTACTGAGCGCTCTTCCTTGCTTTCCCCAATCCGCACCGAGCCAGCAGCAACAAATCGAATCGCATTCCCTGCAAGCGCAGGAGTTTCTTAAAACCAACCAGCCGGAGCTGGCCGTTCGGGAGTACAGCGCGATCCTGGCGCTAGACCCGAACAACGTGGATGCTCGCGGAAACCTGGGTGTGGTGTGGTTCTTCCAGGGCAAGTACGCGAAAGCCGCTCCCGAGCTTCGCGGAGCCCTAAAGCTAAGCCCCGCGCTGTGGAAGATTCAGGCCTTGCTGGGGATGTGTGAAAAAAGAATCGGTGAGACCGCCAGGGCACGGGCCGATCTGGATCAAGCGTTCCCGCAATTGACGGAGAAGAAGCTCCGGATTGAAGCGGGGATGGAGCTGATCGAGATCTACTTCGGGGCAGGCGAGCTGGACCAAGCTGCCGGAATCGCGAGTAGTCTACGCCAGTTGGAACCGGAAAACCCAGACATACAATTCACCGCGCACCGAATCTACCGAGCGCTGGCCGACGAAAGTATGTTGAGCGTCGCGCTGCTGGCCCCCAATTCCGCGCGGATGCACCAACTCATGGCCCAGGAGCTGGCCAGGTATGGCGACACCGAAGCAGCCATCGCGCAGTACCGCGAGGCTATTAAAATGGCGCCCCAGATGGCGGGTTTGCATTTTGAGCTGGCCGAACTGTTGGGTCTTTCCAGCGTTGCCTCCGACCAGGCCGACGTCGAAAAGGAGTATCGGGCGGCACTGGCCATGAATCCGCTTGACGAAAAATCCGAGTGCCGTCTGGGCGAGATCGCGGCTCGCCAATCCGATCTGAAGAGCGCCTTAACGCATTACTCCCGCGCGGTGGAACTCCAGCCCAAGGATGCGGACGCCTGCCTGGGACTCGCAAAAGTGCTGGTAGCGATGAACCAGCCGGAGAAAGCGCAACCGCTCCTGGAGCGTTCTATTGAATTGGAGCCATTCAACGCTGTGACCCACTATCATCTCGCGGCGGTTTATCGCAGCTTGGGTCGCACCGACGATTCACGGCGGGAGTTAGCGGAATTCCAAAAGCTGAAAGAAATGAAACACCGGCTGCGGGAGTTGTACCACGAGATGCGCCTTCAACCGGCCAAGCAGGAGCGTGCTGACCCGGATGTGCCGAAATAACGACTAAACCACAGCGAACGCTTCAATCTCAATCAAAAGCTCTAGAAGAAACCAGTCACGAAACCTGAAATAAAAACCGAGCTCTGCGCGAACAACCGCTCGGAGCTAATGCTTTCAAAGAGAAACGACCAACTCCGCAGCCTCCCCGGGTGAACCGGCAGTGCCTACCAGGCGTGGTTGCGAAGTCGGCACTGCGATTATGAAACAGGCGAAAATCCTTTTCAACAGATGCCTCCGAAATTCATCGCCGTAGTGCTAGCCGCCTCCAGCGCCTGGGCACAAAGCGCGGCAGATACTCAAAAACTTCAGGATGCAAAAGCGCGAGGCTTCAGCATGGCCGCGGATACGTCCGTGGGCGGAAACGTCACGGTGGAAGCCGTTCTGCTGCCCGCTTCTGTCTCGAAAACGCTCTTCGGCAAGGCGATCTCGAACCAGTACGCGGTTATCGAACTTACCATTTCGAACAAAAGCCACGATGCAACCCTCATCGTTCACAGCATTTTTATTGACTATTCTGAATGGCTATTGAGCGGAACAGCCAAAGCCTTGGCGGCCGCTGGATTGCCCGGGCAACCATCGGCAAATCCCCAAGCAGCCGAGCCCACGACATTCCAGTCCTTCCAATCAGCCACGTCCAATCAACTAGCCAGCGTCGAATACCGAATTGCTCGAGGCGAAGCGCTGGATGCGCAATCGTGGACATCCCGAAACTGGACCATGCGCCTGCTTCAGTTCCTCGGTGTGATCGCGACAGGGTCCGAATTCACGTTCAAAGAAACCGGCATAGTGAAAGCCATTGGCGCTTTCACGGGCCAGGTGGTTCCTGCGGCACAAGTCCTTTGGCCGGACGGAACCCTGGCCCAACTGGACAGAATCAGCGATTTCGGCTTCCGGGCAAACAAGGTGATTCCCAAAGAAGCATCCGACATTGTGGTCGCTTTTTTTCCGCTCGATCGGTTTATTACGCCGGAGTTGAAGAAGCTGTTCCTGGCGTCACCCGCGGTCTTCTTCGTCCCGGCAGCCGCCTTAGTCGACAAGACCGTCAGGGCCCAGATCATTGGAGTTCTTCAGCGCCTGGTGGGCGCCGCCCAAGTGAGACCCGATGACAGTGTCGAGGCTCTATTATCGAACTCCAAGATCAAAGGCCTGCTGGATGGCATCAGCCTGAACAAGATTCGTGTTCAGGTAGGCGGAGTTCTTTCCGTCGATATCGACGCGGTCCCGGCCAAAATCGACTCGGTGAAATTGGACGACCCCACCGCCCGGTGGGACGGCACGCATCCAATCACCGGTGTGATCCAGGGATCTCTTCTTTCGAATGGGCAACCTGAGATAGATGAGTCCAACCAATATGGCATCACCATCGACACCGCGCCGAATCAGTCATCGAGTGATCAACTGCGCTTCACATTGCATCTCTCCGGAACGGTGGCTGGAGGAACCGTGTTGCATTTCCAAGTGATAAAAGCGAAATACTCCAGAAGCATCGATAGCGGTCCAGTTCAGATCACAGTTCCAGGTTCATCGACGTGATCTGCGGAAGTGTTACCGAACCGCGACCGTGAGGGAGTCGGTGGGTTTTCTGCATTACTCTTTGGACGCAGCGCCGCCCTGTCCCGTTTTCCAGCGCTTTTACGCTTATACAAGTTGAAGCGAGGGAAAACTAAGATCGCCACGCAAATCCTTCCCTCGAATTACATCCATTGACAACACAAATTTGTGTATGATGTATTCCTGCCTCTACATAGATTGGAATAGCCAGCGCCATGAGAACTTTTTTGCCAACGCTACTCTTAGTCATTGCACCGGTGATTTCTCTTGCGGCCCAGAAACAGCCGGTCAAGACTCCGCCCTCCACCGCGAAGCCGCCATCAGGAAAGTACCTCACAGCCATTTGCACACTCCAACAAGGTTTGACTTCGCCCTGTGCCTCATTGACCAGCCAGGAGCCTCGAAAGACGCCGGAGAATTTGAAGGCCCAAACCATAACCATGAAACTGGATTGCGAGCCAACCGGGACTTGCACTCCGGCTTACCCGGTGAAGGCCGGCACAAAGTTCAAATTGAAGGCAACGTCCACATCTGGCCTGCCAGTTGACGTGAAGCCACTATCTGGGGAAGCTACCATCTCGGGAAGCGGCTCCTATGACGTTACGCCGCAAGCGCCAGGGAAACTCGTTCTCGAGGCGTCGCAGGATGCCCTCGAGACAGGCGGCTCCAAATATGCCAAGGCGCAGCGGGTAAGGCTTTCGCTCGACGTGGTGGATTCGGATGCCGATCCTCAGTCCGAAGCGGTTACCTGCGCGCGCTTGTTTCCCCCTTCCGCAACTCCGGTAGCAGTATCAAGTCTCGACGCGCCCACCATGGTCAGCCTGCTAGGTGATCCCAAACCTCTCACGCTGGTTGCACAGGGAAAAGCTACGATCCTAATCTATTCGACGGTTACTCCGGTCCCCGATCAAGCCCTCAAGGACATTGAGGCCTCCATCAAGACGCTTCTCAACAGATCGGCCACCGACTTCGGCATCACTCCGGCGAATCCGTTCAGCGTGGAACTTTCCATCCCGCATGCGGCAGCGCTCGGCGACCTCGCTACAAACTTTTCCGGTCTCAGCTACCAGCAATTCAAGATCGAAGACGTCGGGACGGATAGAGTGCGAATCAGCGCTCCGTCACAACCGGATTGCAAGGTCTGGACCGCTTTCCTGTCCGATGTGCAACACGCGTCTTGGCAACTTACTTCTGAGCCGCCGGATATGAAGTTGTTCTATCTCAATTCTTCGGATGTCAGCACCGCATTTGGAACCGTGGCCGGATCAAGCGGCGGCAGTGGCGCGGGCGCGGGTGGGACATCGGGGACGGGCGGGACCGGCGCCGCAGGCAGTGGTTCCGGGTCAGGCGGTGGCTCGGGAGCGGCCGGCGGCGCTAGTGGTGCGTCCGGAAGCGGATCAGCCAGCAGCGGAGGCGCCGCTTCGCCAACTCCGGCGGCGGGAGCACCGGCGAATACCGCAACCATCTCCATCACGCAACCGCCAGGCAGCACCATTGATTTCGAATCCACGACCGGCGATTGCAGCGCGGGTGGCACAACCGGCGGATCGTCGGGGTGCGCCGGCTCGAACCCTTCCGGGGCGGGATCCAGCGCCGGACAAGCCTCGTCCGCTAGCGCGAGTCCGGCCGCAGCGCACACACCAACCGCCGCTCCCAAGCCCGCTACATCCTTGGCGGGAATCGGCCAGGATCTGCTCCTGTTCTCCGATGCAACTCCCGGCGACGATGCCGCCATCGTGGAAAAGAAACGCGTCCTCGCCATGCTCGACCTTCCCAGGCCGGAGATGATCATAAACGCCTGGGTGATGCAGAATTCAACCACCGATCCGGTGGCGATGGGTGGGTTTAACAACATCGTGCACAGGATCGTAACGAACAATAACGACGCGCTACAAGCGGCAGTCATCGCGGGTTGGAATGAGGTAAAGAAACAGATCTCTCATCCCGAAAACGTCGACAAGTTCTTCTACAAGTACGTTTCGGGGCGCTACATTGCCGAGCCCATGCCGCAGCCGGCTCCCCAGACCCCCGACCAGGCGGCCCAGCAGGCATTGGACTTGACGCAACCTGGCTCGCCACTCGACCCGGTTCGGAAACAGCTAGGTCTTTGTGAAGAGAATCGATACTGTCTCGGTTATGCCAATATCTTCCAGCCTCTCAAGCCGCGGCTCACCGATCTACTTCTGGCCGTGATCGCCGCCAAGGATCCTGTGGCGCTAGTCGAGGCGGCCGTTACAGAGATGCAGAAACCAATCGGTTCCACTTCGGCCGACATGGATTTTCAAAAACAAATGACGAAGGCTCTCAATTTGAAAGATATCGGCCAGGACAAAGAAACTCAGCAAGACAATTGCGAAGTGAAGGACCTGCGGCAAATGCAAGCCGCCACGCCCGGACGCGGACGCGCGCCGCTTCAACTGCAATGCTTCCAGGCTAGCGCGCGACTTTTGCTTGCCCCGTCGCCGTCCCCTTCTGCTCTGGGTCTAATGCGCGCCGCGATTGCCGACTTTCTCTTCAACTACAAGCTCAGCCAACAATACCCGCATCAGTTTGCTCCTTACGATCTCAGCCAGAGCGCCGACGCGTTGAACTCCGCTCTCAGCCCTCTGATTGACGCCTTTAATCGCGATATCTCCGCCTATCAGACGTATTTGCGCGCGGAACTCTCCATTGAAGTAAACGAGTTCAATGCGCAGCACGATCACCGCGTGATCAAGCGGATTTTTGGATCGGACAAGCCGTCATTCTTCAACGATGGACTGGTGACTGTGCGGACCATTTCCGGAAAATACACCACTGTTGATACGGCTTCCCAGAGTTTTCTGGACGCCAGCACAGCGCCGCAGCTTTCCGATCTGGCGAACGCAATCACCGGCGCCACGCCGCCCGGAGGAACAAGCAACCTGACAGCCAAAGGTAAGCTTGCGCCGAACATTCTCGACAATCTCTCCTTCAATGAGGCGCAGGTGTTAATAGGAGCTTTGAAGTCGTATCAGACCACTCAAGCACAGATTGGGCGCGGCCTAACGGTGGATGCGATTCCGCGCAGCCTCAACGGGGCATCCTCGGCCGAGATCGACGTAACGCTGAACGCCGATGAGAGCGCGGCGCCAACCTATTATGGCGGCATGCATGCCGGCAGTGACTTGAATCTGTCGCGTGTGGCGAAACACGACACCTCAACGCGCGTGCGGGTTGAATCCATCAAGCTATTCGAGGTATCGTCGTTCTCCGCCATTCTGCAGCGCTCGCGGCCTCGCTTCCCTCTGATACCGCCGTTCGTCGAGCTGCCTTACATCGGAACCATAGCCGGTATCCCGTTGCCCGCCGCCAAGGAGTATCACAACAGTACAGCCATCGTGAGCGCGATTGTCGTGCCAACCGCCGCGGACCTCGCCTATGGACTTACGTTTCAGAGCGACCGCGTGGTGGATCCCTCCCGTGCTTGCCAGTGGCCCACCACTCTTGAGCAAAAAATAGAACAGCCGGCGAAACCGTTCTGCCGGCTCCGCAGGGCCCTCTCCCTGTCCGACATCGACCAACAACCGATCCGGAACTTTCACAAGGCTGTGATCCACTGCTTGTCTACGGATATGAGCGCACCAAATTCCAGCTTGGAAGGCGTCCCAGCCAAGGACGCTTGCAAGAACCTCGATTTCGGGCAGGTGTTGCATGATGCCAACTAAGGTTGTCAGTTTCCGGGAAGTAGCCGGCGAAGAAGCAGCGCAGATTCGTATACGAAGATCGCGAACGCTACCGCTAGACTCACGCAACCACGGATATCTCGGGATCGGCTTGTCCGGCGGCGGGATTCGCAGCGCAACCCTCAACCTCGGCATCCTGCAGGGGCTGGCGGAAAGAGGCTTGCTGCCCTACGTCGACTACCTTTCCACCGTTTCCGGCGGCGGCTATATCGGAACCTGGTTGCACTCGGTGATTCTGAGATACGGAAAGGGCCAACCCGCTGAGGCTGCCAAGTTGCTTTCTCCTAAGGATCATCCGATCCCTGGTGAGCCCGACCAGGATCCCATCACGTTTCTTCGCAAGTACAGCAGCTACCTTGCTCCGGAAATGGGTCTTTTTAGCGCGGACTTCTGGGTAATCCTGGTCATCTGGTTCCGGAACATGATGTTGAACCAGCTGATTCTGATCTCGTTTCTGGCATGCATCTGTTTAGGCGCCGTTAGCATTGGATTCTTGGGCAACCAGCTGACAGAAAATCCCAATTACTTTTGGTTGCTGGGGTTGGCGGGTGTTTGCACGCTTATTGTGATCACCGTGGCCGCGAATGGTGTTCGTGGCGTAACAGAGCACACGGAGTGCCAGGACGATCCGAAGCGCAAGGGTTCACCGCAAGGCCCTGACAACAGGAGCGTGGGCCACGCCGCTGTTCTAACAGTCGTCGGCGCGTTCCTCATCGCGTGTGGCCATTCGCGGTTTTCGGAACTTTGGAATGCCAAAGACCTGCAGTGGCCTGAGCTGATTGGATTCGCGATCCTGACAAGCCTGTCCTTCGCCGTTCTTCAGGTGCGCGGCCGCTTCGTGGCCTGCTACTACAGTCGGAAGCGCAAACGTTCGTTCGCGTGGCCTTTGGTTCTCCTTTGTTCCGGCGTGGCGGGAATCGTGACTTCCGCCATGCTTGTCGGCGCCGCCATCTGGATGGACACTTGGACCGGCTTGGACAGTACCCACTGGGATGTCGTCGCCTGGGGGCCTCCGCTGATCATGCTGATTTGGATCGCGGGCGCTGGCCTGCACATCGGAATGATGGGCGGAGACTTTCCTGACTTTGCCCGCGAATGGCTCGCTCGCACGGGCGCATATATCGTCATCGGCGCGTTCTCCTGGGCGGTTCTTTTCTCCCTGGCCGTTTTTGGGCCGCAATGGCTCTCGGCTTTCGCGCTGCATAACGGCAAAAAGGTCGCCGGATTGATCGGCACCTGGATCGCGACCTCGGCCGGAGGCGTATTCGCAGGGAAGAGCGCGAAAACCAGCGGTTCCGGGGGAGATTCGAAAAGCAGCGCCACGCTGGAATGGGTTGTTAAGATCGCGCCCGTGGTATTTATGATCGGAGTTCTGCTCCTGGTCTCGTTCGGCGTTCACGTCGCAATCGGAGCCCGGACCCATCCCTGTGAAGTCATTCCTCCAGCGGCAAATACTGCGCCGCCGCAGAGCGTCACCATCGCCGTGTCGGATTCGACTTCCCTGAAGCTTGAAACAGATGGCCAATCACCCATACCATCCTGGCTCACGTGGCTCGAACCGATCAACCGCACCTGGTGGCCCGTATTCAAATGCCCAACTCGGATTTGGGTAGTCGTACTAGTGGGAATCGCTGCGGGCATCGTTCTGTTGCTCTGCGCGCGTGTCAACATCAACGAGTTTTCGATGAATCACTTCTACAAGAACCGCCTGGTGCGCTGCTACCTGGGGGCCAGCCGCGGAAAATCGCGGGGTCCCAGCCGCCTCACCGGATTCGACTCGTGCGACGATTTGCCTCTGACAATGTTTCTCGCGGATCCTACGAAGACTCGCGAGGAGTGCCAGAAGAACAAGCACAACTACTACGGGCCCTACCCGATTATCAACGGTACGCTGAATCTCGATCGTGGTTCCGAGCTCGCCAAGCAGGAGCGGAGAGGCGAGTCGTTCGTGTTTACCCCGCTCTACTCCGGATTCAGTCCACCGCAGTCGCCCAATGACGACGAAGCGGTTCGCAAGAAACAACTCCATAAGAATGGCTACCGGCAAACTTGCGGTTATATGCAGCACGAAGGACCCGGGATCGGTACCTGCATGGCGATATCCGGAGCCGCGGCGAATCCTAATTGGGGCTACCACACATCACCGTCGGTAGCGTTTCTTCTGACTGTGTTCGACGTGCGGTTGGGCTGGTGGGTGGGTAACCCACGGCGGGATAATACCTATCGTCAACCCGGTCCCAGATTTGCTCTGAAGCCGCTACTCTCCGAATTGTTCGCGCAAACGGACGCCCGCAACTCCTAATCCTTCCTCGTCACCGTCCGGTGATTCCGCAAATCGAC
>ODAK010008838.1_pt1 | contig 10040 bp, 4 predicted proteins | sample 1539591 | NCBI WGS metagenome assembly ODAK01 (sample SAMEA3539303, study PRJEB22396) | soil metagenome | biome: tundra; feature: field; material: soil | place: USA | collected 2010-05 | depth 0.15 m | reverse complement strand
CTCCGCGGGTAGTGGCGCGGGGATCATAGCCCCATTTTCTTTCCGCATCGCGGCCACTTGCTGGGTGCCGCGCGCGATCAGCGTTTCGCCGCGCCAGTATTCGAAACTCAGAGTCAGCCGGGATTGCGCCATCGCGCCCAGACTCATGCGGACAGAGACTTCGTCAAAGGCCAGCAACTCTTCCAGGTAGTCGCAGGAACAATGGGTGGTGACCAGGGCCAAGCCCTTGGACAGCTCCGCCAGCACGGAGGGGGCATGATCCCGCAGGAACATCTCGCGGCAGCGGCCCTGCCAGCGCAGGTGGTTGACGTAATACACGTTGCCCACTAGGTTGGTTTCTTCAAATGAGACCACGTGCCGGTATTCGTAATGGCGCATTACTCACCCACCATGACGGCGAAGGCCAGCAACTCGCGGAATCCCGCGACCGGCGCCACGAGTGTGGCGATACGCGCCGCACCGGCGGCCAGCACCACCCAACCTGAGGAAATCGAGTTGGGGTCGCCAGGGGTGGCCAGTACGATGCCGATATCGGAGCGTGCCCCGGCCTTGCGCGCGCATTCCAGGGCGCACCAGACGCGCGTGGCTGCCGGGTCGAGTTCCTCGCGCGTTTCGCGGGCCACCAGCTTCGCGAGCGCGAAACCACCGGGGCCCAACAGGTCACCCCAGGCAGCGGCCGTCCTTGGCGCGACCGGCTCGCAATCGCAGCCCACGGCTTCCGGAGATGTGGCCGTCAAAGTGAGGTTGCCGGCGTGCGAGCGGGAGATGAAGCCGCTCGGGTGCTGAGGTTTGCCATCCGTGCGGTGCAGCAGGCCGTTGCCGCTTCCGTTTCCGTTGACACCTAGCTTGATGGATACGTGGGATCGGGGCGCAATCTCCCCGATGCGCCGTTCCAGGTAGGGCGCCAACAGCGCAGGCGGCCAGTGACTCGGCAGGGCGGCCGCACTCACGATGCGCAATTCCAGGCCCTTCCACTGCTCCACTACCTGACCTTGGGGCGTGACGATGGCAAGGTCGTAAACCAGCAGGTCGCCCACCCGCGAACGCTCGCGGGCATGGATGCGGTACGTACCGGTCGCCGTGGGCGAGTAGAACGCGATCTCCGCGGCACCGCCTGGCAGCACACGCGCATGCGGAATGCAGGCCTGGATGGCATGGATGGCGGTGTCGCGAATTCCGGCGTCGCCGAGCACCAGGGTTTGCGGCAAGTAGCGGTTGAACCAGGCGCGGGCCTCTTCGGCTCCGGCCTCGGCGACGCACTCGGTGGCGCGAAGGCGCCGGTAGCCGAGCAAGCGGCGGAACCGGCCCTCCTGGAACAGCAGCCCTCCATAAAGGTCGAGAGCGGGGTCCAGCACCACCGCTTCGGTGTCGCCGGCCGGCTCCAGCGCCGACGCGGGTTGGCTGTCACCGAATCGGCAGGTGGCTCGGAAATGGTCGGCCTGAAAACCGGTTTCGGCGCTTCGCAGACAGACTTCGACCTCTCCTTCGCCGCGGACCAACGCGGCCAATCGGATCGTCAGACTGCCTTCCGCCGGGACAATCACGGGCCGCGTGAAGCGCACTGGCTCGAAGCGCGGCGGTCTCGTGGAGCCGGTCAACGACATGGCCGCCTGGGCCATGGCTTCGAGCGCCATCACGCCGGGGAACAGCCGCGACTCGGAGAAGATGTGGTCGTCGAGGTACGGGTCGTTGGCCACCGAGAGATCGGCTTCGGCAACCAGTTCGACGCCGGGGTAGTGGACCGGGGCTCGTTCCAGAAACCGCAGGAGCGGCAAATCGGGGGCGTCGAACTGCACCGTGGGAGGAGCGCCGAAGCGGCCGGTTACCACTAACGTAGTGGCCCCGGGACCAGCCTGGCGCAGAGCTTCGCGGAAGGCGCGGATGCCCTCGTCGATGGAGATCGGCGAAATACCCACGCGGCGCAGTTCATCGAGGCGCGCCACGCGCTCGCCCATGCCGGCGCCCGACCAGACCGAGAACTCGAGTGTCAGGCAGCGGCACTCCGGGTGGGCCGCACTCCAGTTGGCCAGGTCGCGCTCCAACCACTCGTTGGCAGTGGCGTAATCCGCCTCGCCGGGCAAACCCATACGGGCAATGATGGAGCCGAAAGCAACCACCAGTTTCAGGCGCCACTCGCCGGCGCCGGCCAGCAGGTTGCGCAGACCGTGGGTCTTCACCGCTACGGTCTCGTGAAAGGCCCCTTCTTCCATGGATTCCACCGGGCGGGGGCGGTTCAGGCCGGCGCAGTGGATGATAGCGGTGATCGGCCCAAGAGCTTCGCTCGCACCGCGGCAGGCGGCGGCGACGGCCGCGGCGTCGGTAACGTCCGCCTGGAAGTACGCAAAGCGCAGCCCCAACGCGCGCATGCGCTCCAGGTTGGCCGAAACCTCCTGGCTAGCCTCCACAGCGGAAGTGCCCAGCAGCGCCAGCTTACAGCCGCTGGCACGGGCGGCTTCGATAGCGCATTCCGCCCCGATACCCTTCGCTCCTCCGCTGACCAGCACGACGTCATCTCCGCCGAGAGGGAGCGGTTCAGTGGCGGCGCGCGCCACCTGAAGCGCGGGTTCGTAGCGGTTCCCCGCCGCATCGTAGCAGGCTTCCACGTACTGGCGCGAGCCGGATGCCTCCGCCGCTACGCGCGCCACCGCCAGCGGATCTCCCGCCGGGAGGTCCACGACCAGGACCGGGAATTCGCGAGCTTCCAGGAAAATGGTGCGAGCCAGCGCGGCCGCTCCGCCGCCGTGTTGTACCACCACAAAGCGGGCCGGTGCCCGAAGGCGCATCGCGGCGCGCGCGGCTTCCAGCATAACGCCCGCGTGACGCTCGTCGGGGCGCGGCGGCAGGCACAGCACCACGCCGCCCGCGGCGGGCAACTGCGCCACGCTCGATTCCAGGGCGGCCCGCACCGTGCCCTCCGTGGGGCCAAAGAAAAGCCACTCGCCGCCCATCGCGGTCTTCGGCGCGGATGGAAACGCGCGAGGAACCAGCCGGGGCACGAACGCGCGCACCCATGCATCCACGCCGTTGGGAACCGCGGGTTCCCGCGGTGAAGGCAGCGCCCGCGCCGTTTCCAGCGCCCAAGCCATGCCCGAAACGCTCAGGCCGGCGTAGTCGAGCGGCGCGGCCGGCGGCGTCATGCCGAGACGCCGCGCGGCTTCCGTGGCGATCTGCGCCACCACGATGGAGTTGAGATGCAGGTCCGCAAGCAAGCGGGCGTCTTCGGAGACGGCGCCTTCCGGCAACTCCGCCCACTCCGCCACCAACGCGCGCACTACCGCCAGCGGAGAGGCGGCGGCGGAAACCGTCCCCGGTTGTACATCCGGCTGAAGTGGCAGCTCGACCACCTGCCCAAGGTCGTCCGGCGCCAGTTCGCAGGGATTGACGAAAAACTTGTGGCGCCCCTTGAACGGGCGCGCGAAGCGGCCGGCGAACAGGGCTTCGGCGCGCACCGGAGCGCCCATCTCAAACGCCGCGGCCACGGCCTCCAGGAAGCCCCGCTGCGAGGCCGTCCCACTTTCCACGGGAACGACCGGCGCGCCCACCGTAGCGGAGGCCAGGCCCGACAGAACCCTCCCCGGGCCCACCTCGATCCACAGGTCCACTTCGCCCGCGGCCTCCAGGGCTTCGCGGAACCGCACCGGCGCGGTGATCTGGCGGTGCAGCAGTTCGCGGATATCGTCTGCGGCGCACAACGCGCGCCCGGTGATGGTGGAAACCATGCATCGCTCGGGAGCATGCAGAGTCTCGCCCGCCAGGTATTGTGCCAGTGGCCCGGCGGCGGGAGCCACCAGAGGCGAGTGGAACGCGTGCGATACCGCCAGCAGCACGGCATTGTGGCCCGCCGCCCGCGCCCGCTCCGCCACCCGCTGAACGGCTTCGGCCTCACCCGAGACCACCGTCTGGCGCGCGGAGTTCAGCCCCGCGATCACCACCGGCTCGCCGCCGATCAGGCGCTCCACCGTGCCCGCGGCCGCGCCAATTCCCGCCATCGCGCCCTTCGGGCCATCCACCGCCGCCATCAAGCGGCCGCGCGTCTGCGCCAGCCGCAACACAGCGTCCTCGTCCAGCACCCCGGCCCAGCACAATGCCGTCAGTTCGCCCAGGCTGTGTCCGATGGCAACCGACGCTTCGATTCCGTGGGCGCGCAGCCGACGCCAAGCATCCAGAGAATCGCGCACCACGGCGGGCTGAGCGATCTCCGTGGCCGCCGCCGAGTTCTGCGAACCTTGGCCGGGAAACAGGAAGCCGATGCGCGGCGCGCGCCCGGGCGCCTCCCGCGACCGCGCCTGGGACAGTTTGCGCACCAGTTCTTCCGGGCTGGCGGCAACCACCGCGCACCGCAACGATGCCGGCGCCTGGCTGGCGCAGTCGGCGGCCAGATCCGTCATCTCGGCCAGCGACAATCCTTCCGCCAACTCCGCCGCGCGCGCCATCTGTTCGGTGGATCCGAAGAGGAACAGCTCGGCGTCCCCGGGCGTTCCGGCCAACAGCTGTTCCCGCTCCGTGAGTTTCTGTTTGCGCGCCGCCGCCGCTCCTTCCAGCGCGAGGTGGCTGTTGATGCCGCCGAAACCCATGGCGCTCACCGAGGCGCGCAGCGGCTGGCTGGCCGGCCAGACTTCGGGGCGGGCCAGGGCCCGCAACCCGCTCCCCATCTCCGCGTGCGGCGTTTCGCAACCGGTCGCGGGCGGCACCACCTGGTGATGCAGCGCCATGGCCGCTTTGATCAGGCCGGCGATACCCGCCGCAGCCTTGGTGTGGCCGATGTTGGCCTTGATGCTTCCGATGGCCGCCGGCGTGAGCGCGCCGGCTTCTCTGCGCGCACGGCAGATCACGCGCAATTCCGTGGCGTCGCCCACCGCCGTGCCGGTGCCGTGGCCTTCGAAATAGGCTACCGAATCCGGGCCGAACCCCGCCCGCCGGTAAGCGCGCTGGAAAGCCAGAATCTGTCCCTCCACTTCCGGCCGAGTGATGCCGCCGCTGCCGTCCGACGAAATGCCCCAGCCGCGTATGACCGCGTAGGTGCGGCGCGCCTGGTCGATGGCATCCTGCTGGCGCATCAGAACGGCGAAGCCGCAGCCCTCGCCCGGCCAGAAGCCGGCGGACCGGGCGTCGTAGACGCGCATGCGCTCGGGGGCCAGCGCGCCGGTCTTGGCGAATCCGATAATTTCAAACGGGTCCAGGCTCAGATCGACGCCGCCCGCGATCGCCACGTCGCAATCGCCTGCCACCAGGCCGGAACAGGCCGTGGCCACCGCCAGCAGCGACGAGGCGCAGGCTCCGTCCACCGTGTAGCCTCCGCCCTTCAGGTCGAAATGATTCGAGATGCGGCCCGCGATGGTGTTTGACAGTCCTCCCGCCAGCGACTCCTCGCCCACTTCCGGGAACGGACGCTTGTACGCCGTTTCGATCTCCCGCAGCAGCCCGGCGCGCTCGTCAGGCGAGCTTCCCCGTCCCGCCAGCGCCGCGCCCACGATGCGGCGCACGTACGGCCACCGCAGCCGCATCGTGGCCGCCCGCGAAAACTCGCCGGTCAGCGTGTTACCCAGGAACACGCTGGTGGATTCCCGCGGCAGGCCTTCGCCATCCACGAATCCGGCGTCGGCCAGAGAACGCGCGGCGATGTCCAGGGCCAGCCAGTGTACCAGGTCCGCCGTACGATAAGTGCTGCCCGAGACGCGATATCGTACGCGGTCGAATTCGTAGTCTTCGATCACCGCGGCCGTGGCGCAATAAGTCCGGTCGGGAGCGTGCAGGTCCGGCGAATAGTAGTCCGCCATGTTGAGCCGCTCGGCGGGCATGCGGCGGAAAGCGCGCCGCTGCGCCAGCACGTTCTCCCACAGCTCCGCCAACGAGGCGGCATCTGGGTAGCGGCACGCCAGCCCCACGATGGCGATTCCCGGGTTCATGTGCGGCCCGCAGCCGTCATGGCAGCCTCCTCCATCACCGGGAGCTCGGCCCGCCGCTCCACGCACGCGCGCACCGCGATGGAGATGCCGCGCAACACGCACACAATGCTCAGCGCGAAGAAGAGGCCGAACACAATGTGCGACACCATCAACAACCCATACGTGAACGCCACGGCGGCGCCGAAGCAGATCTGCGCCCGCGTGGAATTGGGCGTGGTGGCCGGGTCGGTGACCATGTAGAACGTGTACAGCACGAAAGCCACGCCGGTCATGGGCAGCAGCGCCGATTGGATGCGCGCGCCGAAAAGCCAGTGCCGCAGCCATGCCTGCGCCATAAAGCACGAGAGCCACGCCGCGATCAGCGGCAACCGCTTGGTGAAGCGCGCATTGAGAAACGTGCCGCTGCAAACGATGATCCCCGGCAGCACCCAGTAGCCCGCGCCCGTCAGGTTCTCGGTGAAATGATACGGCGGTGCGATCCCGATCCACGGGAACAGCAGCAGCGTCAGGCTGATGCCGAAATTCGAGGGGTTCAGGAAATGCAGCGTCTTCCGGCCCATCGGGACGCGGAACAGCGACTTGGACGCAATCGCTGCCGCCGCCGCGAACGCCACCGGCCAGAGCCTTTGGTTGGCGTAGAGCAGCATGCCCACCGCCAGGCCGCTGATGTGCGCCGAAAGTAGAAAATCGATCTTGCGGACTATGCCACCGGCAAACTTCAGCGGCCGGCGCGAGATGCGCGCGTCCACCAGTTCCATCAGCAGCTCGGTGGAGTAAGCCGCCGCCAGGGAAACCAGCGGCGTGACCCACGACTGTTCGAAGCCCAGCACGAAGTGGCCCAGCAGGTTGAGAGCCGAGATGGCGATGGCGAAGCGGCGCAACCCGCCGATGCGGCGCGCCTCGCTCCACGCGGCGCCTTGGTTCATGGCCGCTCCTCCAGGTTCACGATGTGCCACCCGGGCTGCATCGCATAAGTCCGCGACTGAATGCCTCTAACATCGCGCCAGCGCACGTCCACCCGCACCGTCTGCCCGGCCGGCGGATTGCCCAGCCCGAAGTGGATATCGGGGCTACGTTTCCCGGAGTGCCCCGTGCCGCCATCCGATTGCGCCACCAGCCGCCGGCCATCGGGCAGGTACACGGTAGCCGTAGCGCCAATCGCCGCCACGCCGTTGCCGCGCCGCACCCGCAAACCCAGAAATGCGCCCGGCGACGGGCTGACGTTGTGGAAGAACAGCGATTCCTCCCACTGGTTGGCCAAAGCGTAATCCAGGCGCCCGTCGCCATCCACGTCGGCGATGGCGATGCCCCGGCTGATGTGCGATTCGGCCATTCCCATTTCCACGGCGACGTCGTAATAACGCCCGTCGGACGCGCGCACATAGAACGGATTGTGCTGGTGGCCGCTCAAGTCGTCGCCCGGTTCGAAGCGATGCCAGCTTCCTGGTTTGCTCAACAGGTCGTCATTGCCCATGGCGATTTCGTGCAACTCGGGCCAGCGGTTCACCGAGCCCCGAATGAAGCCGACAGCCTGCAGAGCTTCCAGCACGCCATCGTTGTTGAAGTCGGCCAGGCGCGCGTCCCATCCCCATCCGCTGCGCGAAACGCCCAAATCCTCGCCGCGGTCCACGTAGGGAGCGATGCCCTGCCGCATCAGCTCGGGGTGCCCCGTGCTGATCCACAGGAAATGGCTCTCCTCGAGCGAATACGGCGCGGCGATATTGCTGACGAAAATGTCCGGCCAGCCGTCGCCGTTGATGTCGCCGAAATCGACGCCCATGCCCTTGAAGGAATCGTTGCCGAGAACCTTCGACTTGGGAACGCCCAGCGTGCGGACGCCGTACAACAGCGCGAACTTCACGTGGCCTGGAGTGGAAAGGTTGTGCAGCAGGCGGTCGGGACCGAAATCGTTGGCGAAGTAAATCTCCGGCAACAGGTCGCCGTCCAGGTCTTGTGCGCCGATGGCGAGCGTCCATCCGTGCATCACGTCGTCGTCGAACACGCCGGGCACGTCGCGGTAATTCACGCCGTCCGCGCCGCCGGGTTGCCACAGGAAAATGTGCTTCGACCCGGCGTTGAGCGCGCGCGACATGGAATGCTGCATGTGCTCGCTGCCGCTGCCATTGGCGTCCAGAATGTGAGCGCCGTCTTCGAAGTAGTTGCCGACAATCAGGTCCGTGTGGCCATCGCCATCCACATCGGCGAACGTGGCGGCGTTGGTGTACCATCGTTCGTCTCCGGGAACGATCTCCACCGGCCGAAACGCAGCGGCAGTCATCTCCGCTCCGGCGTGCAGGAAGGCAATCGGCGTGCGGCCCCAGTAGTAGACCAGAATATCCACGCGGCCGTCTTCGTTCATATCACCCGGAAGGCAGCCGGTGGGGGCCATGGTCGCGCGGCGAAACAGTTGCCCTGCATTCAGGGCGAATGGCTGGTAGCGCGCGCCCGTGCCGGGAACCGGCGCCACAATCACCTGGTCCGTGCGCACGTCGACGTAGCAAAGATCGTTGGGCAGGCCGTCGCCGTCGAGATCGTTCAGCGCGACGCCGGCGCCCACTGCCGAAATCCAGGCGGAAATGTGCCGCAGGCTGGGATGCACAGGGCGGACGCCGCGCACCTCCGGCCCGGGGACCACCGGCAGCGCGGTGCGTTCGAATCGAAAGTGGCTCGCCAGCTCTTGCCGCTCCGAGTGGGAAAGGCTAGGCAGCCGCGCCAGCACGTACAGCGTACCAAGAAGGGCGATGGCAACCAGGCGGCGGGCGTGCCGCTGAAACTGCGATCCCAGAAACTTCATACGACACTCCTCTCAGCCTCTCTGGCAAGCCTTTGTTGAACCCGCTGGCGCCATGCCTCGTAGGACGGGACCGATCCGTCACGCGGCAGTTGCTGCCTTTCCTCGCGGGGAATGGCGGCTGCCTGTTCCGCCGGCATATGGCACAGTGCACGGCACGCCGCGTCGCAGTGCGCGACCGGATTTCCCGCCAGCCGGCGAGCCTCCGCGGCGAATGCCGCCCCCTGTGCCACCGCCACGATGTGTTCGCCGGCAAGCTCTCGTAAGATCACCAACGCCGTGGAATCGGCGCCCCCGGCATAGGCACAGGCAAGCCCTACGCCGCTCCATAGATCCGCACGCCGATATGCCGCAAATGTCGCGATGGTCTGAGCCACACGCTCGGGGTCGATGCTTTCGACGAACCATAGACTGCGGCCGAGACCCTGATCGAAGACCCGCTGCGCGTATCCGCTGAGGCCCTTGGGAATGGATTGCCCGCGTATGGACTGCCTCCAGTGGAAGTAGCCTTCGTGGAATCCGTAGCCATCCAAAGCGAGCCAGCACAACAGCGGATCCAATTTGGCGAGCGCGCGGGACGGATTCCAGCGGATCCACGGCAGGCGCGCAAACGCCCAACCTGCGCCCACGTGGAGCATGTAGACATGCGGCGCTCCCGGACCTTCGAGGAATTTCGGAAAAGACCGATGCGCGAGCCCGAGCCGGTCGAGAAGCATGAGCGCCATCGCCGCGCCTTCGTAGGCAAAGCCGCGGAATTCGGGGTCGAACGACAGGTCGAGGCGGACGCCGAGGTCAGCCGCCGTCGATTCTTCCAAGGCGGCGTGGTAGCCGCCGAGAAAGAACGCGCCGATTCGTTCCAGCCGTGCCGTGGAGGCAGTTTCAGAGGAATGAAAACCTCTCCGGGCTACACTGGCTTCCTGTAACGAAATGCCGAATAGTGTCCTGCGTGCTTGGTGGAGTAACTTCACGAGGCCACCCCGAGTTTCCGAAAGATTAGCGGCGCCGCAGTCTTCACGCGCCGATGAAGCCCAGCCCAGCGGTGCACTTGGCCGTCAGACGCGCAGCCACAAGAACGATGGTCCCAATACGTTTTTCGGAATCCATAACTCCACTCCTCCGAATGCTCACCCCGATACTATTGGAGAAAGTTTCCTCCAGCACCGGATATAAGTCAAGAGTAATTTCAGTTTGACACGAAGGTAGATCCCCCCTAGAGAGTACTAGCGCGACGCCGCCATTGGTATGGCGCAATACTCTCCAGGGCCCAAGACCGCTGCCGCCATGGGCGCGGACGGCATTTCGGGGAGTTTCCTCCAAAATAGAGTCAAGACTTAAAATAACAG
>ODAK010008836.1_pt1 | contig 10041 bp, 7 predicted proteins | sample 1539591 | NCBI WGS metagenome assembly ODAK01 (sample SAMEA3539303, study PRJEB22396) | soil metagenome | biome: tundra; feature: field; material: soil | place: USA | collected 2010-05 | depth 0.15 m | reverse complement strand
TGGTACTTCAGATCGAAGACCGCGTGCGCGCTATGCCTGTATTCCGCCATCCTTCCATTGTCGAAGGCATGGAACGGGCCGCTCAAAGCTGACCGCCTGAAAGGCGGTGGGATTAGACCGGGAGGACGGAGCTAAAAACCTCTGAGCGATAACGGCGTGTCGCGAAGAGCACTCTCGCTCGCCGAGACATTGGTCACTTGGCGCGGCGTCGACGGCCCGACCATTCGGCAGCCTTCGCGCTAACATCGCGCTAACATCGCGCTAACATCCCACTGAAATACGCCGTCATGACCTATCATTCGCAAAACTGGATGCCAATAAAATCAATCACTTAGCATTGAGCATCACCCGCTGGAACTCCCTTTATCGGGTTCAATTCCCGCCCCGGGCACCAAATAAATCCATCAGTTGACCGGTTCAGTGGTGGCCGGCCATCTGGCGTCCAATCAACGCTACATCTGCCTCGCGTGGGGTAGTTTCGTGGACAAACTTACCTTCACTCATTACAAGGATACGGTCCGCCAGTTCCAGCAATTCGTCGAGATCTTCGCTCACGAGAAGCACGGCCGCACCGCGGTTGCGTGCGGCAACAAGGGCTTCGTGGATGAAATCGGTTGCCTTGAAATCGAGACCGAAGCAGGGATTGGCAGCGACCAGTACCTGCACTTCCCCGCTGGCAAGCTCACGGGCTAATATTGCGCGCTGGACATTGCCGCCGGAGAGATCGCCAATGGGTGTGTCCGGCGAGGGTGGCCGAACAGAAAAACGCCGGATCAACCCGCGGGCAAAGCGATCAATGGCAGAACTGTTGAGAAGGAAGCCGGCTTTTCGGAACGGCGGCTCGTCGAAAACGCGGAAGGCCATATTTTCCGCCACCGTCATGCCGGGCACGGAGGCATTTCGCAGGGGCTCTTCCGGGAGAATGAAAAAACGGTGCCGGCGAAGCAAGGGCCGAGTGGGATGATGAATCTCGTTATTTACCAGAATCTGGCCGCCGGCGGGATTTCGCTGCCCGCCAATCACTTCCACTAACTCGCGCTGGCCGTTGCCGGAGACGCCGGCGATGCCGACGATTTCGCCCGCGTGAACTGCCAGACTGATGCCATGAACAGCGTCGAGGCCATTGTCGCCGATAGCCCGCAGACTATTGATCCGCAGGAGAGGGGCCCCTCGCCGGCTGGCCGACGCTGTGACTGGCTTCTCGGCGCGCGCTTCGCCCATCATCATTTCGGCCATCTTCGAAGAATCGAGGGCCGAGACGAGGCCGCTCCCCGCCAACCGGCCCCGTCGCAGAACTGTGACACTGTCACAGAAGGCGAACACTTCCCGGAATTTATGTGTGATCAGGAGGACGCTCAAGGCCTTTTGATCCACCAGGCGGCGCAGGTAGCCAAGCACCTCATCGGCCTCGTTGGGAGTCAGCACCGAGGTGGGCTCATCCAGAATGAGCAACCGCGTTTCGAGGTAGAGCTCTTTCAGGATCTCCACCTTCTGCTTTTGGCCAGCGGCCAGGGTGTTGACGGTGCGTTTGAGGTCCACCTGGAACGGGGCGTGCTCAAGGAATTTTTCCAGGCGCGCAAATTCGACCTTCCAGTCGATCACCATAGGAAGGCCGGCGCGAGAGAGCACGAGATTCTCGGCCACGGTCATTGAGGGAATCAGAGTAAAGTGCTGAAACACCATGCCGAGACCGTGGCTTCTAGCCTGGCGCGGGGAATCGATTCGGATCACCTGACCATTGAGCCGGATCTCCCCCGAATCGGCGTGATAGAAGCCCATCAGGCATTTGACGATGGTGCTTTTGCCGGCGCCGTTCTCTCCCAGGAGCGCATGAAAGGTTCCCGGCGGGAGCGATAATGACACGTTGTCGACCGCTTTCAGGGCACCGAACTGCTTGGTTATGTGGCTTGCTTCGAGTTCCGGGGGCCCTTTACCCATATTCATTTCCTGCCCAGAGCCCCGGGCATGCCGGCGAGGCTTCTGTTGGGAGAGCACGTGGCGACCATGACGGCGAGGGTCAGAAGGTAGGGCGAAGCATTAAAGATGTAGTAAAAACCGTTGATGCCCAGGGATTGCAACGAAGGCCCCAGCGCCTGTGCGCCGCCAAACAGCAGGGCCGCCGCCAGACAGCGGCGCGGGCTCCATTTGGCGAAGATCACGAGCGCGACTGCCATGAGTCCCTGTCCGCCGGAAATACCTTCGGACCAGATACCGGGGAAATACAGAGTTAGATGCGCGCCACCGACTGCAGCCAGCGCTCCGCCAGCCATAATGGCGACAAAGCGCACTGTGTTCACGCTGATGCCGAGCGCGCGCGCGGCCTGGGGGTCGTCGCCCGCCGCACGAATCTGCAGGCCCCAGCGCGTTTGCTTGAACACCCAATGCAGGAAAAAACCGGCACCGATGCCGATGAAAAATAAAGGGCTGATGCGCAGCGCGGATTGCACTGCCGGCGTATTGCTCCAACCGCCCAGATTGACGAGCGGTAGCTGCGGCGCCATGGGAGCGACGAAGCGTTTGCCAAAGAAGAAGGCGAGGCCGCTGCCGAAAACGATCATGGCGATTCCGGCCGCAACGTCGTTGACGGCAGGTTGCTGCGTCAGCCACGCGTGCAGTCCGCCCAGCAGGAGGCCAACCATGGCAGCCGCCAACACGCCGAGCCACGGGGAGCCGGTAAGATCGGAAACGGCGAAGGCTGTCATCGCGCCCATCAGCAGCACGCCTTCCATACCCAGATTGATCTTGCCGCTCTTCTCCGTGAGGCACTCACCGAGGCTCACGAACATGTAGGGGATGCTGCCACGCAGCGCGCCGCCGGCGATCGCCACGCCGACGCCCCAGATACCCAGTCCGGAGGAATCAGACTGTAGCAGCATCGGGGCTCGCTTTCAGAAGGCGAAGCCGCCCGTAGACGGTCTCGCTTAAAAGAATGAAAAAAAAAAGAATGCCCTGCAGAACGGAAATGGTGGCATCCGGCAAGTCGTGCGCGCGCTGCAGCATGCCGCCGCTGGCCAGTAAGCCGCCCACCAGCAAGGAAACCACGACCACCACAAGCGGGTGCTGCCGCGACAGGAATGCCACGAGGATTCCGACATACCCGTAGCCCGCGTTGAGAGCTTCGTTAGCGCGCCCGTGAACGGCGGATACTTCGACCATGCCCGCTATGCCCGCGGCCGCGCCACCCAGAAATCCTGCAATCACTACGAGTCGCCCAACCGGCAGACCTGCCAGGCGCGCTGCGCGCAAATTACCGCCCGAGATCTTCATGGCGAATCCGAAGGTGGTGCGTTCCACGAGGAACCATGCCAGCAAGCATGCAATGACGCCGAAGATAAGCCCGTAGTGGACGTGGGTACCTGCGAAGTAAGGGAGGCGGTGATCGCCCGGAAGCGGATAAGTGGCAGGGTTATTCAGGCTGGAAGGATCGCGCATCGGGCCTTCGATGAGTTGGCTCATGAGGGCGATCGCCAAATAATTCAGAAGAAGGCCGCTGATGACGGCGCTGACTCCGCGATAGTGCTGCAGCGCGACGCTGGCCGCGATCCATAAGCCTCCGCACACCATCGCGGCGGCGACCATCATAGTAAGCGAAAGCCACGGCGCAAGCGTCGTGGTGGAGAGGCCAATAGCGATAGCGCCCATGCCCCCCAGCACCACTGCGCCTTCGTTGCCGATCACGATGATTCCTGCACGCGCCGGAAGGCTGGTACAGAGGCCGCACAGCAGAAGCGGCGAGGCGCGGACCAGCGTGTTCTGCCACGAGTACCAACTGCCGAATCCGGCCTTATAGAGAGAGGCGTAAACGCCGAGCGGATTGACGCCGAGCAACGCGCAGAAGACTCCAAACACCAGCAGGCCCGCCAGCATCGCACCCAGCGGGACAAGGACGGACTCGGCCCGCTTCATCGCGGTTCCTGTCATCCTTTGGCCCTGCCTTCGACGCCTTCAACGAGCCAATCCATCTTGTCGAGCTCGACATCCTCGATGCGGAGTACTTTACCGGCGGGAATTACCGTGCGGCCTTCGTTATCGCGCATCGGCCCCTGATAGATTTCGAGAGAGCCGTTGAGGATGGCAGCTTTGGCCGCGGCTACCCGCGCCCGCGCCGATTCCGTGACCGATGGACCGTAGGGGGACAGTTTACAGAACTCGTCCTTCAATGTGCCGGTAAGCCGCCGCGGAATGCTGCCGTTAGTCACCGTTTTGCCTTCGCGGATCAGTTGAGCGATGCGCAGATAGACGGTGCCCCACGCCCATTCGGCCCCGGTAAGAAAGCCCTTCGGCGCCATGGACGCCTGGTTGAATTGATACCCGCAGCCGAACACACCGCGCCGTTCCGCGGTCTGCACGATCACGCGGGGTGAGCCCGTGTGGCCCGTTAGCACGTCGATTCCCTGATCGACGAGGCTGCTGGAAGCTTCCGCCTCGCGAACTGGCAGCACCCAGTCGCCGGTGAAGACGACGCGGGTTGTGACACGCGGATTCACGCTGCGCGCGCCAAGAGTGAAACTATTGATATTGCGCAGCACCTGAGGAATCGGTTTCGCTGCGACGAAGCCGATCTTTCCCGTGCGCGTGGCGAGTCCCGCCAGCATACCGGACAGATACTCGACTTCATCAATGAAGCCGAAGTAAATGCCGATGTTCCTGGGATGTTTTCCTTCTTCATAGAGTCCGCCGCAATGAAAAAACTGGACGGCCGGATTCTCGCGCGCGACATTGATGATAAAAGGATCGAAGTAACCGAATGAGGTCGCGAAGATGACGGAGGCGCCATCCTGGAAAATCATGTCCCGCATAGATTCTTCCGCCGCGACGGTTTCAGGTACGCTCGCCTCTTCCAGCGCCCTGACCCAGGTCAAAGGCCGCAGCGCGGCTTTGCCATCGGCATGCGACTGGTTGTAGCCAAGGTCGTTCTTTGGGCCGTTGTAGAGGAAGCCCATCGTTATCGGTGGAGACGATATCGATGCCCCCCGCATTAACGAAGGAACGGCGAGGGCCGAAGCCAGCAGTTGACGCCGGGTAATCGCGCCGGCGGAAAGGTTGTTCATCGCGGCGCTCCCGTGAGTGCTTCCTTGAAGCCGGTCGCGACAGGCGCGCGGATCGCGCCGCGCAGTTCCAGTTCCCGCGCGACGCGCAGCAATTTGGCTTCCTGCCAGGGTGCGGCGATGAGTTGAACGCCGAGCGGCATTCGCCCCGGCAGATGCACCGGCACGGCGAGTACCGGCAGTCCTATGAATGAGAGGGGCTGGGAAAAGACACCGATGTTGGGGCGCGCCGCAACTTCGCGGTCGCCCAGCCGAATGGTCTTTTGACCGATCCGAATCGCTGCACATGGCGTCGCCGGAGCGAGGATGACGTCCACATCCTGGAAGACTTCGCGGACGCGCTCACGATACCAGGAACGGAAACGCTGCGCGAAATTCACCCACGCTGCCGGCACCAGAGCACCGGCGATGAAACGGCTGCGTGTATTCGGATCGAAGCGTTCCGGCTGAGACATCAGGTCGCGCAGATGATGGCAGCCACCTTCGGATGCGGTGATGATATAGGCCGCCGAGCGCGCGCGGGCCGCCTCCGGAAGTTCCACAATCCGGCTGACGCCGAGGTTCCGCGCCAGTAATGCAACAGCTTCGAATACCTCCGGTTCACCGGGTGCCTCGAAGTAACCACCGGCCACCGCTATCCGCAGGCCCTCTGTGCCCTTGTTGAGCTCCGGAAGCACATATGCCGGCGGACGTGCGGTGCAAACGGGGTCGCGGGGGTCCGGACCCTGCATCGCGTCGAAGGCGAGGGCAATATCCCCAGCCGAGCGCGCGAACGGGCCGATGTGATCGAGGCTGGCCACGAAAAGGAATGCGCCGCGGCGGGAGATGCGTCCGTAAGTGGGCTTCAATCCGAAGATGCCGCAGAAGGCAGAGGGAACGCGAATGGAACCGTTGGTGTCCGAGCCTAAAGTCAAAGGAACCAGTCCGGCTGCCACGGCTGCCGCTGAACCGCCCGATGATCCACCGGCAACCCGGGAGGGATCGTGCGGATTTCGTGTTGCGCCGTAGTGAGAATTCTCCGTGGTGAAACCATACGCGAACTCATCCATATTGAGCGCGCCTGTAAGAACCGCGCCGGCCTTACGCAGCGCGGAGATGGCAGCGGCGTCTTCCCGGGGCGGTGCCGAGCCGGCGCGGATCACCGATCCGGCAAGCGTGGGAATGTCTTTCACGTCCAGCAGATTCTTGACCGCAAAAGGGACGCCTGCCAGCGGCCCGGGATCATCGCCGTGCGCGATGGCGCCATCAACATCAGCGGCTTCCGCGAGCGCGCGACCGGGCAATACTTCGGTAAAGCAATTCAGAGCACCGTCCAGATTTCGTATACGGTCCAGCGCCGCCCGAGTAACTTCCACGGCACTCACGGCTCCCGAACGAACCGCTTTCGCGATGGAGGCGGCGCTTTCAAGTTCAAAAAAGGGGATCATGGCTGAAATATGGGTGCCGCTTCGACGTCCTGACTCAGCGGGAACTGCATCATCACCCGCGCGATTGCGGCGAGCTGGCTCAGATCTTCCTGTATAAAACCGCGGCTGGCAGCCGGGAGTTTCATCCCGATCTCCGTAGCTGCGGCGTCTGCGTAGGAAGGTGACGAAGGTAAAAGAGATACGTGAGCCGATACGATCTTCCAGCCGTCCGGGAACCGAAACCAGAACTGTGTCTGGCGCCCGTGACGCTCGATGCTGTCCATCGCCCGGACAAACTCAAGATTTACAATGCCCGTTGAATCCCCGAATGACATGATGTCGAGGCGTTCTATAGTACGGTCGAGGTTGATCTTCGGGCGCTCCTTCCGGAACGCCCGAATTTCGTCGGCCCCGTGGAGATTCTCGGTCACGCCGTAGCGGAGAGCGTGAGGAGAATCCCAAAAAAGGGCTCCGAGAGTTTCTGCATCGTTATCTATCAGAGCCTTTTCGTAGACCTCATGACGCTCCATGAGTTCAGCAAGGACTACGGGGTCATTGATGTGCATTTGTCCTCATGAAGATGCTTGTGGCTAGAAGCTGTAAGATACTGTCAGGCTCAGGGTCCGCAGTTCGCTGGGTTTGATAAACACGTCCCAGAACAAATACTGCGATGTAAAGTAATGTGAATCGCCCAGATTGTTGGCTGCAAGATTGACCGCGTAATTCTTGTGAGTATAGAAAATCGAGCCACGCCAGACAGCGTAGGACGGGAGCACGACCGGAGCAACATAACCTGCGTTCACTTTGTCCACCCATGTGGTGCCGATAGTAAAGCCAAGGTCTTTTTTGGGCGTATACGTTCCGAAGACGCTGACGACTACCGGCGGCTGGCCCGCGACTTTAACCGGCGCCTTGATGCCAAAAATACTGGCATCCCCGATGAATCGGCCGCCATATGCCTGCTGCGGCGTCAACCCCAGCACGGAAGGCGGAATTCCAAGGAGAAACGGAATGTTGAGCTGTTCGGGATCCTGCCATGTGTATGCACCCGTAATACTCAGGTGCTTGTTAACTGCCGCGCGAAGCTCGACCTCGGCGCCCTTTGTACGGAAATAATCGATCGCTCCGTCGTTGGAATTGTAAGACGAATGTTTCTGGCGAAAGAAAGCGAACGATGAGTATAGTTTATTGTCCAGAGCGCTTACTTTGACCCCGCCCTCATAAAGACTGGAAGGCTGAATCCAGGTATGGGTCTGAAGCTCGGAGTAATCCAGTTCGCCGCCTTGTCCCAGATCGAGGAAGCGAGCTGTAGAAACGGTCGCATAGGGACTGATGTGGAAGGGCAATTTATAACTGATACTGGTGTTGAAGGTAGTCGCCCCGCCGCTGTCCTTGACCCGAGTCAATCCTTCGCCGTTATCCTGGCCAAGAAAGTCAGGCGTGTAGTAGTCGTACCGGACGCCCTGCAGGACGGTGAGCTTGTCGAACAGGGTTATCCTGGCGAGGCCAAACAGGCCCGTATCACCGTAGTTACCCATCTGAAGGTAGTTGAAGCCCCAGTTGCCATTGGTGGAAAACTCGCTGGCAAAGCGGTCATTTGGCTGTGCTCCCAGCGAAATGTCGCGACGATCGATGACCTGATAAAGGGTTCGTTCCTCTCCCGCCCAAACGTGGGAATAGCGATAGGAGAATCCGCTTGTGGTCTGAACTTTCAACCACTTGGAAGCTTTGAAGGAATAATCGAACGATGTCTTATTCTCAATGACACCAGGATGGTAATTCGCTGCAAAGCCATAGGTGCTGAACTTCTGTGAACTCAGGGAGTCATAGAAAGTCTGGTTCTTTAAGGTCATTCCCTCTTTGAAATCCCGAATCAGATCGAAGTAGCCGGTATAGGTCAGGGCATCGTTGAAATCAGGCGAATCAATGAAGATCTGGTCATTATTCAAATGAACCAGGTGAATAGTTGACGGATTGAGAGCGAAGAGCGCTGCCTGAGGCGAGCTTAGAAAATCGGAAGCGAAATTCTGAGTGTAACCGGCAAAGTTCAGCAGCGTACCCGCCTGAAAATTCGAGGGATTCAGGTTGTAATCTTTTCCCGCCAGATTGACGGCGGCCGTTCCAGCGAGATACTCGCCCTTGTCCACCAACAACTGCGTGACACGATTCCATCCGATATTCTGGGGCAGCGAGCCGGAAAATCCCTGCATGCCGGCTTCCATGCGCCACTTATGCGGCAGTTCCATATCGAAGGCAATATTTCCCAGTTTGTCCCGGGTCGAAATGCCCTTATAGAAGCTCTTTGAATCCTGCGCACTGAAGAAAGAATAGAAGCCGCCACGATATCCGCCAATTTTGAAAGGGCTGCCGAACTCAGCAGAGCCTAGCTTTTGATCGTAGCTGCCATAAGTGAAAGTGACCTTGCCTGTGGGGTGTTCAAGCCATTTCGCAGTGGTACTTCGGGCCGACTTAGGCGTGTAGTTGAGGTACCCGCCCACTTTGCCACCCCCGTATATCGGCGACGGCGGACCTTTCACTATTTCCAGTTCTTCCGCGTCCCCGACGGGAGTCTCATAGTTACCGCGGTTCTCGACACGCCGAAAACCTCGGTAAAAGTTGTCTCCCGCCTCGCCACGAATAAACAATGCACCCGGTACTCCGAAGTAGCTCCCGGTAAAACTGCACGGCGAGGCGGTTACGAGATCGTTCACGGTCTTGATGTCGTAGCGGGCCATCATATCGGCTGGCACAACGGAGATCGAGCGTGGTATTTCGGAAAGCGGCGTATCCAGTCCGAACACCGTATTTGTGGGCGCGGAAGGCACGACCTCGAAGGGGTCGATTTTTTCGCTTACGTCCACGGTTGTAGCGTTCGTACTGGGCGTGATCGAGATCTGCAGCACCGAAGGGCTTGTAATGTCCTTCTTTTCGTAGGCCGTAAAACCCGGAAATTCGGCCTTGATGGTGTAAATACCGGCAGGCAATGCGTCGAATACGAACTGGCCTGCCGCGTCCGCAAGGACGCTCTTTTCTGCAGCCGTTTTCTGATCCACCGCGGTTACTTTGGCACCCGAGACAGCGCCTCCGGAAGTGTCCATGACAGAACCGGAAATGCCGCTGGTCTGGGCTGGTATCTGGGCTGCGAGTGCCAGACAGGCAGCCATGAGAACGAACGCACTGGTGGCGTGCGTCTGCGGTCGTCGTAACATGTTGTGATCCCCCTCGTGTTTGCTAATGAAATGCGCTAAATGATTTGGCGATTCAATCAGCAGGTCCGAGTCCCATCGAAACCGGTCACTGGTGCTGCAGTACGAATTGGTCTACGAGGACCGCTCCGAGCCGCGCCAGTACTTCGGTTCAGCGGGCGTTCGGAATCGTTGGGGACCTGGATTGCCAGGTTCAGCTTGTGGCTGATGAGATATCGTAACGGCAATCACAAATCAAACGCAAATAGATTTTTTTGATAATCGTGATTGGTGGGACGAACTAGCGGGAGGAGAGCCAGTTCCGCCAGCCGCCGAAGCTAGTGTTGTGTCCAACAAATAACTAGACAGAAGCACCGGTTGGTATTAACCTGGGTTATGGCT
>ODAK010008835.1_pt1 | contig 10041 bp, 9 predicted proteins | sample 1539591 | NCBI WGS metagenome assembly ODAK01 (sample SAMEA3539303, study PRJEB22396) | soil metagenome | biome: tundra; feature: field; material: soil | place: USA | collected 2010-05 | depth 0.15 m | reverse complement strand
AAAAATGAGCCCGCTGCGAAAAAAGAGGCGGCTGCGACGAAAAAAGACGAGGGCGTTGCGAAGAGCAAGAGCCCTTCCGGTGCAGAAGCACCTAAGGCGGAGGGCGGCGAGACCGCTGCCGCCTCGCCTTCAAGCTATAGCCGGGGCGAGGGGCAGAAACCGGTTTCGCAAGCCTATAAAGATAACTGGAACGCGATTTACGGGAAGAAGAAAAAGAAACGATAATCAGCCCCGCCCGACGAACGGCATCTTGTTCGCCATCACCGTCATGAACAGCACATTGGTGTCGAGCGGCAGGCTGGCCATGTAGACCACCGCGTTGCCGACATGCTCGGCCTCCATGCGCGGCTCGATCATCTTAGCGCCGCTCGGCTGCAGCACGCCGTCGCCCTGCACCATGCGCTCGGTCAGCGGCGTCGCCGCGTTGCCGATATCGACCTGGCCGCAGGCGATGTCGTATTGCCGGCAGTCGAGCGAGGTCGATTTGGTGAGACCGGTGACCGCGTGCTTGGTCGAGGTATAGGCGACCGAGTAGGGGCGCGGCGCGTGCGCGGAGATCGAGCCGTTGTTGACGATGCGGCCGCCGCGCGGGGTCTGGCTCTTCATGATCTTGATGGCTTCCTGCGTGCACAGGAACATGCCGGTCAAATTGGTGGCCACCACGTTCTGCCAGGTCTCGAACGGCAGGTCCTCGAGCGGCATGGCCGGCGCGCCGATGCCGGCATTGTTGAACAAAACATCGAGGCGGCCGAAGCTCGATTTCACGGTTGAAAACAGCGCCAGGATCGGCTCGCGCTTCGACACGTCGGTCGGCACGACAAGCGCCTGGGAGCCTGCCGCGTTGATCTCGGCCGCGACCTTGTCGAGCATCTCCTTGCGCCGGCCGGCGAGCACCAGGCTGTAGCCGGCTTTCGCCAAGGCAATGGCCACCGCCCGGCCCACCCCGGTTCCGGCCCCGGTCACCAGTGCAATTTTAGCGGACGCACGCATAAGCTTGCCCTTCCTTCACGCGATTGTCGGAACCGTTACTGTGCTAAAAAGCCGCCATCGACCGGTAGGGTATGCCCTGTCACCATCGAAGCCGCCGGACTCGCAAGGAATAGCACCACGGCTGCAACCTCCTCTGGCTCTGCCAGTCGCCCCAAGGGGGTCATTCCATTGATTTTCTCCACCAGTTCCGGTCGCTTCATTAATTCGGCAATGAACGGTGTATTCACATAAGTTGGAGCAACGGCGTTGACTCGTATTTTTTGCTTTGCCCATTCCACCGCTAACGCGCGCGTCATATTTACGACTGCTCCTTTGGTCGTCTGATAGGAAATGTTGGGATAAAGTCCGCCACCCGACAAACCCATTATGGATGAAATGTTTACGATGACCCCGCCGCGGTCGTTCTTCAGCATATGCCGGGCAGCTACCCGAGCGCACAGGAATGTGCCCGTCATGTTAATGGCCACAACTTTATCCCAGTCGGCCAGTGATAGCTCGATCGCAGGATGCCGTATGGCTGTGCCCGCATTGTTTACAAGAATATCAACAGAGCGCTCGCGTTCGACAACTTCTGAGAACATCGATTCAATTTCTGACTCATGCGAGATATCAGCTTGGCTCGGCCACGCAACGCCACCTACGGCAGCGATGGCATCCACTACGGTCTGAGCAGCAGTCCGGTTGACATCAACGACCACGACGCGAGCGCCGACGGCCGCGAAGAGCTCCGCGGTGCATCGCCCTATGCCGCTGCCGGCGCCAGTGATAACTGCGACCCGGCCGGTCAGACGAAATTGATCAAGCGACGAATGCGATGACGTTACCATGATGCGCCACCGCTCAAGAATCTGTGATCGCCTATGATCAATACCATTGAATTCCAGATCCCGCTGTTGACGAATAGTAACGACAATCTTTTCTGTGTCTGCCTGTCTTCCATCACGCCGATGCTCCTTAGTTGTAAGGTAGTGCCGAAAGATCGACCGCAAGCATTAGTCAACTTGACGGCGAATGCCTTTACCGACAAAACTCGCAAGGCTCGAACTGTTGCCTCGCTCCCCGATCACAGCGCGGATGGACCGCAGGCGCCGCGACTAAAAAGAATGCGAAATTACACAGCCAATATCTCCTTCCTGTTTGCAGATCGTCCGTTTCTCGATCGCATCGATGCTGCAGAAAAATGTGGATTTACGCATGTCGAATGCCATTTTCCGTACCAGTTTCCCATCGAGGTGCTTAAGGCGCGGCTCGCGAATGCGGGCGTGAGTTTGACGGGCCTCAATACAGTGCCCGGCGATATTAAAGCGGGCGAGTGGGGAGTGGCTGCCCTGCCGGGCCGTGAGGCTGAATTCCGCCGCGACTTCGATCAAGCCTTGAGCTATGCTGCAGCACTTGGCGCGTCCGTTATTCACGTCATGGCCGGTGTTATTTCCGGCAATCGCGGTCAGGCGCTCAAGACTTACATTTCTAATTTGCGCATGGCGGCGCGGCTTGCCGCGCCAAAGGGCATCACCCTTTTGCTCGAGCCGCTTAACACGCGTGACATGCCGCATTACCTCGTGTCGCGATCCGATGATATCGTATCGATCGTCAAGGATATCGACGAACCGAATGTCAAACTTTTGTTTGACGTTTATCATATACAAATTATGGAAGGTGATTTGATCAAGCGATTGGAGAAGCATCGTGATTCGATCGGCCATGTTCAGATTGCAGCTGTGCCATCTCGCGCCGAGCCGGACGAGGGTGAAGTCAATTTCTCCGCGATTTTTCGTGCGCTCGATGCGATCGATTATCGCGGCCTTATCGGTTTGGAATACAAGCCGCGCGGCCGCACTGAGGACGGCCTTAGCTGGATGAAAAAGTCGTGCTCTGGAACGCGTTTTACATGACTCGGCGTTGAACCAGTTTGTGCCCAAAGGTAAGAGGTTCGGCCCGAGGACGCTACTCGGGTATCACCCCAAAGGCTCATGCACATTAACATGCTTGGCTGCCCGTCACACTTTCCCCGAAGAACGCGCAGTCCTGGTAGTGTCTTAGCTTCAGCAGGGCGGAATCCCCGGTCAATTCGAGATCGTCGCTGGTGATGAACGTTCCACGGAACACGGCTCGCGCAAGCCGCCGGTTAGCGGCAAGGTAGTAGGGAACTGGTGCGTCGGGACCGAGACGGGTACCGGGCATCGCCAGACCGGACACGTTGGCGATGGTGTGGTGGTGGCCGACAGCGGCCAGCATAGTGCCCACCGGCAGGTCGGTATCTGCCCGCGCCATGAGGTCGAAGCGGGGCTCCGGGATGTCGGCCCCGGTGGAGACGCCGCGCAGCGCCGCCGACAAAATGCTGGTGGCGGCTTCCAGGCCGAGCAGGTGGCGCGGTGTATACACCAGCGCCGTCGCTCCGGTGCGGCTGACGATGTGCCCCTTCGCTTCGAGGACGCGCCAGGTCTCCGCATGATCGCAGCGGATCACCACGAATACGCCGCCTGCGAAACTGATCTCGTCGCGTCGGCGCAAACAGTTGAATACGTCGATGCGGCCGACCCCGCTCATCAACCCTCCGTCCTCGCGGGTCGCGAAGACCGTCGGGATCTCCGAGATACGCGCGATCGGCGCGTGCAGGTCGGGCCGATCCGGCACGAGGTCGGTCGCGTTGGCGACGAGCAACAGCTCGCACAGGTCCGGCACGGTCCGCTGCGGCAGGGCCGCAACGGCCTTCGAGCGACGGTCCATGAAGACCGCCACCTCGGTATCCCCGAGCTGCCACAGTTCGGCGAGCCCGGGCGCGTCTATCGTTCGCCCATTGCTGGTGATAGTGCCGTCACGCTCGTCGTGGACGAAGTCGTACTCGCTCGATTTTCCGGCCGCAACAATGGTGAAGCCGAGTCGTTCCGCCCATGTGACAAGGTCAATCAGCAGGCTGGGCTGATCGCCATCGATAGGTGTCACCACGAGGCCCGACTGCCGCGCGAGATGGGCCAAACCGGGCCCGGCAACGCTGTCCACCTCCTTCGACACCAACGCGAGGTGCTTGCCGGCCTCGATGGTCATCCGGGCGTGGCGTGCGCCGGCCTCCGGTTGGCCGGTGGCTTCCACCACGATGTCGAGCGGCAGATCGAGCGCAACTGCGAGTTCGCCGGTCGCGATGAATCGCCCAGCGTCCCATGCCGTCCGAGCCTCGGCACCGGTGGCGCACACGGCAACGTCGGCCGCAGGCACACCGACGGCGGCGAATGCCTTCGCTGCCGTAGCGCTATCCCTGTCCACGGCTACGCGCGCCCGCATCGACGGGACGCGGAGTCCCTGCGCCAGGAAACTCCGGCCGAACTCACCGGTACCGATTAGGCAGGCTTCGACTGTGCGGTCCGGCGATGCCAGATAGTGAAGATGGTTCATCGTTCAACCAAGCTATTGATGGCGAACACCCGTGCTGGGGCGCCGTCCGCATTCGGAATGAGCAGCGGCGCAGCGCAGAGGAAGGTGCGCGGCTGGGTCAGCAGGCTGGTGTTGATCAGGTATTCGATCAACGTGACGCCGTTCCTTAGCAGGACGTCGTGTGTCACGTGATCTACCTTGGGTGGTCGTTTGCCTGCTAGCAGTAGGCGAATGGTGTAGTCTTGCGGAAAGTCGAAGGCGACGGCGGTCGGGCGCCGCGTTGCCAGCCATTCCGCCGCATCCCGGGTCAGCCAGGGCGACTCGGACCAGAACAGCGGCGTTGTATAGTCTCGGCGCGTATTCCAGCCAGTCGACAGCAGCAGGATCTCGCCTTCCGGTCCGCCCGGATCGGCTGCATCGAGCTCGGCGGCGCCGATTTCTGTGTTGGGCGCGGCGTTGCGCAGATTCAGCACGCGGCACGGGCCGACGACCTGGCTGAGCGGCGTTTGCTCGATGGTCGGGGCATGCGCAACGAAATGTGCCCGCGCGTCCACGTGGGTAAAGCCGTGACATGCGGCACCACGCAGCCGCGTCACCCGGAAGTCGTCACCGGCACTGATATCGCCGGTGATCTCTAGCTCGGTTGCCCAGCGGAAATGCGGTCCGATCGGCATGCTCAAATCGATCACTTCCATGACTCACATCCCACGTTTCTTGAGGCTGGTAATTGCGGGCAGCTCGGACCGCGGACGCCTTGGTAGTGGTGCATTTTGAAATCTAGCCCCAGCCGCGCCTTAGGCCGACCGATGGCATGCTGCCACGATGATATTTGATTGCGATCTATTTCATTCACTACAATTTCGTGCGCATCCATCAAACCTTGAAGATTACGCCAGCAATGTGAGCTAGCGTCATGGAAAAACTTTGGGAAATGGCCCCATATGGTGAAGGTGTTAGAAGATTGGGAGCAATCTTCCAGTTGCCAGTCGGCCCTATGCAGCGCCAGTGAGGGCAAAAAGCTGTGCCGTTTGCTGCCTTCCAAACCGCCTGGCAATTCTTCTGGGGCTGTCATTGATCTAAATCAATATTTTGCGCGTGGCAGCATCGGTGAAAAAACGGGATTACGGTTTGACGCCGTAAATTTTAATGTATACGATAACATCGACAAAAGAAAATACAAAGGTGTTCTTCAACAGCATTAAGAGTTTCTCGAGGGAGGCCATAATGGAATTCACGCGTCGTAAGGTCGCTCAATCAATGCTGATTGGTTGCGCCGCACTCGCTGCACCAACGGTCTTTTCCCGTCCGCTCCGCGCCGCCGAGTTTGCGTACAAATACGCGAACAACTCCCCGGCGACTTGGCCCATGAACACCCGGGCGAAGGAGGCCGCGGACAAGATACGCGAGGAAACACACGGTCGCTTCTCTATCGAGATATTCCCGAACAATCAGCTCGGCAACGACACGGACATGCTGTCCCAGGTGCGCACCGGCGCCATCGATTTTTTCACCTTGTCGGGCGTCATCTTGGCCACGCTAGTCCCGGTCGCCTCCATTTCCGGAGTTGGTTTCGCGTTCAAGAATTACGACCAAGTGTGGGCCGCGATGGACGGCGAGCTGGGCAACCACGTCCGCGGCGCCATCAGCAAAATCGGCCTCGTTGCAATGGATAAGGTCCTGGACAACGGCTTCCGCCACATCACCACCAGCACAAAGCCGATCAACACGCCGGCGGACCTCACGGGATTCAAGATGCGGGTGCAGGTCAGCCCACTCTCGATGGCTACATGGAAAGCTTTGGGAGCCTCGCCCGCCGGGATCAACTGGAACGAGGTGTATTCGGCGTTGCAGACGAAGATTGTCGATGGGCAGGAGAACCCCCTGTCGATCATCGAAGCGTCGAAGATTTACGAGGTGCAAAAATACTGTTCGTTGACAGGCCATTCCTGGGATGGATTCCACTTCCTGGCCAACAAACGCAGCTGGGAGGCCTTACCGGCCGACGTGCGCGAAATCGCAGCCCGCAACCTCAACGCGATGGCATTGGCGCAGCGCGCCGACATGCTGGTTGCTAATGAAGCATCGCGCGGCACGCTCGAGAAGTTTGGGCTGAAGTTCAATGTTGCCGACAGCCAGCAGTTCCGAGCCGTGTTGACCAAGTCCGGTTACTATGGCGATTTGCGTACCCAATACGGTGCCGAGGTCTGGTCGATGCTCCAGAAGGTGTCAGGGAGTCTCACCTGATGGCGGGGCGGCTCGACGGCAAGATCGCCATCGTGACAGGTGCCGCGGGCGGGATCGGTTCAGCCACAACGCGCATGTTCTGCAGGGAAGGGGCGCGCGTGCTCGCCACCGACAAGGATGAGGCGGGTTTGCAGGTCCTGTCGACGTCGATCGGCGGTGAATTCGGACCGGCATCCATCCGCAGCATTGTCGTGGAAATTGGCGAGGAGCGTGGCGCCCGCATCATCATGGATGCGGTGAAGGCCGCGTTCGGCGCGCTCGACATACTTGTCAATATTGCCGGGATGCGGGCCCATGTCGCGTTGGCGGACGCCGACGCCGGGACGTGGGAGTCGATCCTGAAGGTGAATCTGCTCAGCTATGCCTACCTGACCAAGTTCGCTCTGCCGTACCTGCGCGCATCCAAGCGGGGCAGCGTCGTCAATGTGTCTTCGACCCACGCTGTCAACCCGCGAGCAGGAATGGGACAGTATGACGTTACCAAGGCGGGCATCGTATCGATGACGCGCACGCTCGCCTTCGAGGAAGCGCAGCATGGCATCCGGGCCAATGCCGTCTGCCCGGGGCTGACTCTTACGCCCTATCACCTGCGCCGCGCCGAAGCAGAAGGGCGTAGCCGCCAGGATATCGAGCGGGAGGGCCGCGATGGCTGCGTGCTCGGACGTTGGGCCGAACCAGATGAGATCGCCGCGCCGATCGTCTGGCTCGCCTCGGACGAGGCATCCTATGTGACCGCCGCGGTGCTGATGGTGGATGGTGGCCGTTACGTGACGTGATGGGGGAAGAAGGCTCCGCATGTCACGCGACGCAGTGGCCATACCTGCCCGGAAGACCGAAGCCGGGGTCGGCTACTCGGTGCTCAATAGGGTGACCAGGCTCGGTATGCCCGGGTCGCCGCGCGTCGTCTGACAGCATCTTCAGTTACCGTCCCACGTCCACGATCCAATTTGCGCACCAAACATCGGTGCTATGGCTCGTCATCGCCGGGAGGTTCAGGCAGCCTTCCATAAGCTCCTTTCTTACAGCGCCATCACCCAGTTTCGGCCATCGGTCGATGAGATAGGGCAGGGAGTCCGTGATCGGCCACCACCACCAACCCCACCAACAACCACAACACTCCCTCGGCCGCGGTGACGACGCACGCACAATCCTTCAGACGCATCATAGGAATCCCGTCGAAAGCCAGGGGATCGCCGCCACCAGTAGCAGTCCAACCAGCAAGGCGGCCATATATGGCCAGATCCGCTGCATCCCAACATCTGGCGACACGCGGCCGATGGCGCAGGCGGCGTAGTACCCCACGCCCATAGGCGGCGAGAATAGCCCGATACCCATCGCAAGGATCACCACTATCGCGTAATGCACCTCGTTTACGCCGATGGCCCGCGCGATCGGGAACAGCAACGGACCGAACAGCACAATCGCGGGAATTCCTTCCAGCACGCTACCCAGCACGACGAAGGCGAATATCGAAATGATCAGGAACCCGAGCCGGCCACCCGGTACGCTCCCCATTGCAACAGCCAACTGCCTGGAGAATCCGGATTGCGTCAGGGCCCATGCCATGCTGGTCGCCGTGCCGATGATCAACAGGATCGCGCCGGACAGGGCCGCCGTCTCAAGTAGCATTGGATAGAGCCGCCGCCAGTCGAACTGGCGATACACGACTAGGCCCATCACCACGGAATAAGTGATCCCGATGGTCGAGACTTCGGTTGCCGTTGCAATACCCTCCACGACAGCCGAGCGGATCACGAAAGGCAGGAGCAGCGACGGCAGAGCGATCAGGAATGCATGCCCGATGTCCGCGCGCGTGGCGCGCCGGCCCACCGCCTCGCCGCGCGAACGCCACCACGCGACCACCCCGAGCGCTACTGCCAACACCAGACCAGGCAGCAATCCACCCGTGAACAGGGCGGCGATCGACACTCCGGTGACCGAGCCGATGGTGATCAGCACCAGGCTCGGCGGGATCGTTTCGCTCATCGCACCGGAAGCCGCGAGGATAGAGACCATCTCGCCGTCGTTGGAGCCGCGCTGCCGCATCTCGGGAAATAGCACCGGGGCGACGGCGGCCATATCGGCGGCTTTCGAGCCGGAAATGCCGGAGACCAGATACATTGCCCCCAGCAGCACATAGTACAGCCCACCCCGCACATGCCCCAGAAGCCCGGCAAGGAAGGCCACCATCGCGCGCGCCATGCCGGTCATCTCGATCAGCAGCCCGAGAAAAACGAACAGCGGTACCGCCAGCAGCACCAGGCTGCTCATGCCCTCGTCCATGCGCGAGACCACGATAGTCAGGGGCGCGCGGGTGACGCAGATCAAAAACGCCACAGTTGCCGTGCCAAAGGCGAAGCCGATGGGCACACCCAGCAGCACGCAGGCCGCCAGAAACGCCAGGAAGAAAAATGCCAGATTCCAGTTGCCGATCGCCTTCAGCGCAGGGGTTGCGAAATACAAACCAAGTGTCACGAACGCCAGCACCGCAAGTACTGCGAGTACTGACATCAAACGGTACCGCAGCAGGCGCAGCATGCTGCCCAGCAGCATGATCGCGCAACCCACGGGGATGGCCGCGGCGTGCACGATGTTTGACCAGCCGAGTGCCGGGGTTTCGATGAACCACTCGTCCTCGGCATAGCTGAGCGCATACGGCAGGATGATCGCCAGGAACACTGCCGGTATGGCGACGGCCAGGATATCCGCGTATTCTCGCCATTTCGGCGACATGCGGCTGACTATGGCAGTTAGGCGCATATGCTCGGTGCGCTGCAACGCGACCACAGCACCCAGCATCGCCAGCCACAGGAAAAGGATCGAGGCCAACTCGTCGCTCCAGACGAACGGGTGGTGGAAGACGAAGCGGCTGATTACGCCCGCGCCAAGCACGCAAATCTCCACCAGCACCAGCAACGCGGTGGGGATTTCCACGGCGTGGCGCAATACGGTCTCGATCCATCCGATCAGGCCGCCGGCGGGCGACCTGTTGTCAAAAACGATCATGACAGTGCTCCGCCCGGCAGCCCTGTCCCGCGGCGGCGACGAACGCCAAATTGTCTTTGAACCGATTGCTCACGCGTCTGATCCTTCTTTTTTCTTGCGCATGATATTTTCCAAAGGCCAGTGATTGATTTTCGAAATTATCCGCTAGTGATTGTCCCTCGGAACGAACTTCTGCGCGATGCGCTGATATTTCACCGCCGGCCTGAGCACCATGCCGTCGGCCAACTGATCGACCATCGAGCGCTGGATTTCCTGCCAGGGCGTCTGGCTTGCGGGATATTTGAAGCCACCTTGCTTTTGGAGTGCCGCGTGCCGGCGCGCAATCTCGGCCTTGGAGGCCAGAATATTGGCGGTGCCTTTATTGAGATCGATGCGCACGCGGTCGCCGGTTTTTAGGATCGCCAAGCCGCCGTTGGCGGCTGCTTCCGGCGA
>ODAK010008834.1_pt1 | contig 10043 bp, 7 predicted proteins | sample 1539591 | NCBI WGS metagenome assembly ODAK01 (sample SAMEA3539303, study PRJEB22396) | soil metagenome | biome: tundra; feature: field; material: soil | place: USA | collected 2010-05 | depth 0.15 m | reverse complement strand
CTTCGGCCAATCGGGCCGCCGCGTCGTCGTGTGCGACACGACCGCCCCTGCCACCGTCGCCGCGTTGCCCCTCGAGGACGCCTTCATCGTGGTCTCGTCCAAGTCCGGCACCACCCTCGAGCCGAACGTGCTCTTCTCCTACGCCCGGAGCCGGGTCGCGGACCCTGCGCGGTACGCGGTGATAACTGACCCTGGGACACCTTTGGGCGGTGAGGCGGGCGAGCTCGGGATCAGGCACCTGTTCGAGAACCGGCCCGACATCGGGGGGCGGTACTCGGTACTTTCCTTCTTTGGCCTCGTGCCCGCGGCTCTCATGGGTTATGACGTCTCCGAACTGTGCGAGCGCGCCCTCGACGCAGATCGCGAGGAGGCGGTCGCTCTCGGGGAGGATATGGGCCGCGAGGCCCTGGCCGGACGTGACAAGACGACGATCGTTGTGACTGAGCCGATCAGGTCTTTCGGCCTGTGGGTCGAACAGCTCATCGCCGAGTCGACGGGAAAGCTCGGCCGCGGATGCATTCCGGTTCCGACGACCGATGACGAGCGCGGAGACGATCGCCATGTCATCGGGGTTTCTCTGAACGAGCCCGGCGGTCTCGGCACGGAGTTCCTCCGTTTCGAGCTCGCCGTCGCCATCGCGGGGCACGCCCTCGAGGTCGACCCCTTCGACGAGCCCAATGTCGCTGAGTCCAAGGCCAACACCTTGAGCGTGCTCGACTCACTCCCGTTGCCGTCTTTGGAGGCGTCCGCGCCCGAGGACGCCATGGCCCTCATAAGCGCCCAGGTGCGCCCGGACGACTATGTCTCCTTGCAGGCGTACCTTCCCTACGGCAACGACGCCGAGCTCGAGGCCCTGCGCCGCAAGGTTCGCGACGCCAATGGCGGGATGGCTGTCACCGCCGGGTACGGACCACGCTTTTTGCACTCGACAGGCCAGCTCCACAAGGGAGGCCCGAACAGCATCATCGCCGTCCAGCTCGTGCGCGACACGCCGTCCGGAGAGCTGCCGATTCCCGGTGAGCCCTACGGTTTCGCGACTTTGATCCAAGCCCAGTCGATCGGCGACCACGACAGCCTCGTCTCCCACGACCGACGTGTCATCCGCGTCGGGGTGAACGAGCTGAGCCAGATCCGATAACTGAGACCTGCGTTCGCCGCGGCGGGCGCACCGAGCCTAGGGAGGCGACACGATGAGGATCGGCATGGTTGGCTTAGGGAAGATGGGCGCCAACATGGCCCGTCGGCTGATCGAAAAGGGCCACGAGGTGGTCGGCTTCGATCTCGGACCAGACGCGCGCGCCGCGGTCGCCGCCTACGGGGCCGACACCGCATCGAGCCTCGAAGAACTGGCCACGAAGCTGTCGCCACCTCGGGTCGCCTGGGTCATGGTGCCTTCGGGTAAAGCGACCGAGGAGACCGTGACGGCTTTGGGCAAATCCTTCGAGGCCGGCGACATCGTCATCGACGGGGGGAACTCGAACTACAAAGACGCCGCTCCCTATGCCGCGAGGCTGGCCGAGAACGGAGTCCAATTCATCGACGCTGGCACCTCGGGAGGGGTCTGGGGCCTGGAAAACGGCTACTGCCTCATGGTGGGCGGCAGTCCCGAGGCGGTCGCCGTCGCCGAGCCCGTCTTCGTCGCCCTCGCGCCCGAAGGCGGCTACGCGCACGTCGGTCCGGTCGGCGCCGGGCACTTCGTCAAAATGGTCCACAACGGCATCGAGTACGGGCTCATGGAGGCATACGCCGAAGGCTTCGAGGTCATGTCAAAGGCCGAGGAGTACAACCTCGACCTGCACGAGATCGCCGCCATCTGGCGCTACGGGTCAGTCGTCCGATCATGGCTGTTAGAGCTCACCGAACTAGCTCTGCGACCCGGCGCGGGCTTTGAGGAGATCGAGCCTTACGTCGTCGACTCCGGCGAGGGGCGCTGGACCCTGCAGGAGGCCCTGGAACGGCAAGTGCCCGTGCCGGTGATCGCGGCCTCGCTCTTTAGACGTTACGAGAGCAGGGAGACCAATTCGTACGGCTTGCGCCTCCTCGCCGCCTTGCGAAACCAATTCGGGGGCCACGCCGTAGTCCGTGCGGGAGGGAAGGAGTCCTCGTGACAATGCAGCGATCACTGACCAAGGTGCCGCCCGTGGCCCTTGTGATGTTCGGAGCCTCTGGCGACCTCACTGCGCGAAAGCTCCTACCTGCACTGGCATCCCTGGCGGGCGAGGGGTCCTTGCCCGATGGCTTCGGGCTCATAGGAGTCGCCAGGACCGAATGGTCCGACGACGACTTTCGGGACCACTGCAGGGAGGCGGTCCCCGACGCCAAGCCCGTTTGGGCCGAGATCGTCAAGCGGTTCCGGTACATTTCGGGCAACTACGACGACGACGCGACTTTCACCAAGGTCGGCCAGGTACTTACCGAGCTCGACTCGCCGGACGGCGGCGGCGGCGGGACGGCAGGCAACAGGATCTACTACCTCGCTACCATTCCCTCGCTCTTCGGCGAGGTCGCCCAGGGCCTTGGTCGCCATGGCCTGAACAAGCCCGGAACCGGAGGCAACTTCGCCCGCCTCGTGATCGAAAAGCCTTTCGGTCGCGACCTCGCGACGGCGATGGCCCTCGACGAGACCCTGCATAAGTCATTCGACGAGCACCAGATCTACCGGATCGACCATTACATGGGCAAAGAGACCGTGCAGAACGTGCTCGCGCTCCGCTTTGCCAATTCCATCTTTGAGCCGGTCTGGAACCGGCGCTATGTCGGCCACGTGCACGTCACGGTCGCTGAGTCCCTCGGAGTCGAACATCGGGGCGCTTTTTACGAAAGTGCCGGGGCGCTTCGAGACATCGTCCAGAACCACGTCATGCAGGTACTTGCCCTCACCATGATGGAGCCCTCCGCGACGATGGACCCGACCTCGATCCGCGACGAGAAGGTCAAGCTGCTCCGTGCCGTCATGGCCCCTCGATCCGACGAGGCCGAGACCGCGATCGTCCGGGCCCAGTACCAAGCGGGCATGATCGACGGGCAGAAAGTCCCCGGCTACCGCGAAGAAGACGGCGTCGACCCGCATTCTCAGACTGAGACCTTCGTCGCCATGCGCTTAAAAGTTGACAACTGGCGCTGGGCGGGCGTGCCGGTGTTCATCCGCACCGGCAAGCGGTTGGCCAAGAGGTCGACCGAGGTGGTCATGGTCTTCCAGCGTCCCCCTCATCTGCCCTTTGCAGGAAAGCTCGTCCGTGGCCTGCAGCCCAATGCCCTCATCTTGCGCATCCAGCCGGACGAGGGCATCTCTTTGCGCTTCGGCGCCAAGGTACCCGGGCAGGACTACAGGGTCCGAACCGTGACGATGGACTTCTCCTACAAGGAGGCTTTCGGTGCCGACCCGCCCGAGGCCTACGAGAGGCTCCTGCTCGACGCGATGATCGGCGACCCGACGCTGTTCATCCGGACCGACGAGGTGGAGCAGGCGTGGCGGCTTTTGGAGCCCGTGCAGGAGGCATTTGCCGAGGGCTATCCGCATCTTTCGGCCTACAACGCGGGCACGTGGGGCCCGCTCGAAGCCGCACGTCTGTTGGAGCCCGAAGGCTACGAGTGGGTGAACCCCTAGGTGACGGCCGAGAAGGCCCTGAAGGTCCCCAACGGCGAGCTGCGCACCGTCGATGACGTGCCGGCCACGTTCGCTGCGCTCGTGGCAGAGCAGATAAGGCTTCTCACCAGGAGCGATGGCCCGGACCAAGAGCGCTTCCGCCTCGTGCTCTCGGGGGGCGCCACCGCACGGCAGTGCTACGAGCAACTGGCATCGATCCCCGAGGTCGACTGGGGCCGCGTCGAGTGCCTCGTGGGCGACGAGCGCTGCGTGCCCGCTGATGATCCGGACGCGAACCAGAAGATGATCCGGGAAGCTCTCGTCGAAAAGGTGCAACCGCGCCCGGTCTTTGTGCCGATGGACTGCGACCTGGCGCCCGAGGCCTACGAGGAGGTGATCGCCTCGAGCCCGCACCTCGATCTCGTGCACCTCGGCCTCGGCCCTGACGGGCACACGGCCTCGCTGTTTCCAGGCTCGGCAGGGCTCAATGCCCCCCCGGGGCGCCTCGTCGAGCGCAACGTGGATCCGAAAGGGCGCAACCGTCATCCTCGACTCACCCTGACCTTGGCCGGGATCGCCCGCGCGCGCCTGGTCGTTTTCACGGTCGCGGGCGCGGACAAACACGAGGTCTTGTGGCGCGTCGCCCACGGCGAAGATCTGCCCGCAGCCCACGTGCGTGCCGAACGGGTCCTGTGGCTCTGCGACCAAGACGCGGTCGGCTCGAGAGGTAGTGACTAGGGTGAGCCGATGACGCGAGACGCCCGAGGACCCGGTAGCGCCTTGCTCCTGGGAGGCGGCGACGGCAGCGGCAACAAATGCCTAACTGACGCGGAAATCCTTGCGGCGCCGTTGGCTGAGCTCATGTCCGAGGCGCGCAGAATCCGCGACCGCCAGTTCCGACAGCGGGTCAGCTTCTCGCCCAAGGTGTTCATCCCCCTGACGATGCTGTGCCGGGACCGCTGTGGCTACTGCACTTTCGCCAAGCCCCCCGCCCGGCTCGCCGAGCCCTACCTGAGCCCCGAGGAGGTCCTTGCGATCGCCCGCGCGGGGGCCGAGGCCGGCTGTCACGAGGCCCTTTTCACACTCGGGGAACGCCCCGAGCTGCGATACCCGATCGCTGCCTCGTGGCTCTCCGAGCACGGCTTTGCCTCGACGATCGAGTACCTCGTCGAGTGCTGCAGGCTCGTCACGAGCGAAACCGGGCTGCTGGCGCATTCCAACGCCGGCGCGTTGTTCGACGCCGAGTTGGCCGAGCTCAAAAAGGTGGCTGTCAGCCAAGGCATGATGCTCGAATCACTCGCCCCCGCCTTGGCCTGTCACCGCGCCGCTCCGGACAAGACCCCAGAACGACGGCTGGCCACCTTGGAGGCGGCGGGCCGCCTCGAGATCGCCTTTACTACCGGCATCCTCGTCGGGATCGGCGAGAGCCGGCAGGACCGTCTCGAAGCGCTCAGGGCGATCGCCGCCAGCCACGCCCGCCACGGTCACGTCCAAGAGGTGATCGTGCAGAACTTCCTCCCGAAATCCGGGACGGCGATGGGCTCGGCGGACCCGTGCACAACTGAGGAACATCTCTGGTCGATCGCGGCCGCCCGGCTGGTGCTTGCTCCCCAGATTCACCTGCAGGCTCCTCCGAACCTCACAGAGGACCTCTCGAGCCTGCTCGAGGCGGGCATCGATGATTGGGGCGGCGTGTCACCGGTCACCGTCGACCACGTCAATCCCGAGCGCGCCTGGCCAGGCCTCGCGCGCCTCGCGGAGTTGACAGAGCGCCACGGGCACGTGCTCGCCCCGAGACTCGCCGTCCATCCCGAATGGGTGGGCACGAGATTCCTCGCAGAAGAGCTGCGGCATGCCGTCATGGACCGCGCCGACTCCGAGAACCTGGCAAGGGACTCGAACTGGTGCTCGGGCGGCGACGTCGCCCCGCCTCGCCTGGTGCCTGAGAGCTGGCTTGCTCCAGGAGTCCGCAGCCGTCCTGTGCGGCCGGGCAACGGTTCGGCCGTCAATGCAGCCGCCTCGGCCGGTGCTGTCCGCGAGGTATTGGACGGGGTCGTGGACGGTCAGGAGGTCGGCGAGGACGAGATCGTCACGCTCTTTCGAGCCCGGGGGCCGGAGGTCCTCGCGGTCGCGGAGGTGGCGGACGACCTGCGACGGGCGGCGGCAGGCGACGTCGTCACCTTCGTCGCCAACCGGAACATCAACTACACGAACATATGCACGTTCAAATGCAGGTTCTGCGCCTTTTCGAAAGGGCCGCTGTCTTTGAACCTGCGAGGCAGCCCTTACCTGCTCGGCCTGGACGAGATCACCCGCCGCGTCGTCGAGGCCGAGGCCGGCGGGGCGACGGAGGTCTGCCTGCAAGGAGGGATCCATCCGGACTTCGACGGCGAGTACTACCTCGAGGTGTTAAAGGCCGTCCGCGCGGCCTCCGGGCAGATACACATTCACGCCTTCACCGCCCTCGAGGTGAGCGAGGGGGCCCGCAGGCTAGGCGAGCCGCTCGAGAAGTACCTGACGAGACTGCGCGACGCCGGCCTTCGCACCCTGCCCGGCACAGCCGCCGAGATCCTCGACGACGAGGTTCGGGCGATCTTGTGTCCGGACAAGATCGACACCGAGCGCTGGCTCGAGGTGCACCGGGTGGCGCACGGCATTGGCCTGCGATCGAATGTCACCATCATGTTCGGAGCCGTCGAACAGCCACGCAGCTGGGCCCGGCACCTCGTGGCCACCCGGGCGTTGCAGAAAGAGACCGGTGGTTTCACAGAGTTCGTCCCACTCCCGTTTGTCCACATGGCGAGCCCGATATACCTGCAGAAAAGGGCTCGTCGGGGCCCGACCTTCCGCGAGGCGCTTTTGATGCACTCGGTGGGTCGCATCGCCTATCACGGCTGGATCGACAACATTCAGGCGAGCTGGGTCAAGATCGGCCTCGAAGGAGCCAAGCAGCTGCTGGTCTCGGGCTGCAACGACATGGGCGGGACCCTCATCGACGAGAATATCTCGCGAGCGGCTGGCGCGACCCACGGCCAGTTCATGCAAGAGGCAGACTTCCGAGATCTTGCCGACTCCCTCGGGCGCCCCATACAACAGCGCACGACCCTTTACGGGCGGGTTGTACCCGCGGCGCCGCTCGTGCCCGCCGCCCGCTGAGCCGTGACGCCCACAACTCCAGCCGGTATCGACGAGCACGCCGCGAGCCTCGTCGCCGAGCTGCTCGAACTGGCGGGGGCACAGGCAAACCGCGACCTTCTAAGAGACATCCTCGTGACCGGCCTCGCCCTCGGCCACATCGACGCCAGCCGTCTCGATCTTAAGATCGCTGCCTCGGCACTGGCAGAGATGGGCCGGGCATTTGACCTTTTCTCTCACTATCGCGGCATCCCGAAGCTGACGATGTTCGGCTCGGCGCGAACAGCGGTCTCCGATCCCTTGTACGCCCAGGCCGTCGACCTTGCCGCCCGGATGGCCCGCGAGGACTGGCTCGTCGTCACCGGGGCCGGGCCCGGCATCATGGCTGCAGGGGCAGACGGTGCCGGACCGGACATGTCGCTCGGAGTCGAGATCCGCCTGCCTTTCGAGACGGTGTCGCATCCCCAGCTCGCTGCCGAGGGCCGGGTCGTCGAGATGAAGTACTTCTTTACCCGCAAACTCATGTTGATGAAGGAGTCGGCAGCTTTCGCCGTGCTGCCAGGAGGATTCGGGACACTCGACGAGTGCTTCGAGCTGCTCACCTTGCTGCAGACCGGCAAAGCCGAGCCCGCGCCGATCGTCTTGTTGGATCTCCCCGGCGATCCGTACTGGGAGGGCCTGGAGAGGTTCTTGAGCGAGGTGACCCGCCGGGGTCTCGTCGACCGCGAGGACGCGGCCCTCTACCTCATCACCGACGACGTCGGCATTGCCGTTGAGGAGATCCTCGCCTTCTACCGCAACTATCACTCCCGCCGCTTTGTCGGGCCGACAATGGTCATACGCTGCAAGATGGGCCCAACTGACAAGCAGCTGGCGGCGCTCAACGATCAGTTCGCAGACATCTGCACCTCGAAGGGGATATGGCGGACCGGTCCCCTGCCGCCCGAGCGCGCCCAGCACGACAACCTCGACTTAAAGCGCATCGCCCTTGAGTTCGACCGCCGCTCGCACGGGCGCCTGCGCATGATGATCAACGAGATGAACGCCTGGCCGCTCACGGCCGAGGCTCAAAAGGCCTCTTCCCCGCCCTCGTCGTGAGCTTGGCCACCGGAGGCTCGTTCGGCCTGGGCCCCCAGAGACGAAGCGCGCTCTACCGCGTTGCGGGCCCGCGACAACAGCTTCTCCCGCACGAAGTCTGGGTCGGTCTTAGACGGCTTTGCCCCTCGGCGAACCTGGGCACGCAACAGGTCGTAAGCCGCGTCGCTCAAGCGCTCGGCCAGTGTGTCGAGCTCGGCGCGTATCGCCTCCAGGGTCTCGTCAGCCATCGCGCCTGAGCCCGTCCGCGTTGCTCGCCCGAGGCCCCGTGCGCTCGAGCGTGACGATCTCGAGCTCGCCGTTCAACTGCCCGGCGCGCAAGAGCTTCTTGTCGAACTTGCCCACGCTCGTCTTCGGTATCTCGTCCACGAACGCCCAGCGCTCGGGGACCCACCAGGAGGCAACCTTGTTACTTAAAAAAGCGGCAAGCTCGGTGGCGGTCGGTTGTAGGCCCTCGACGGCCACCACACAGGCCAGGGGGCGTTCGCCCCAGCGCTCATCGGGCACCGCCACTACAGCTGCCTCACGCACGGCCGGGTGCGCCATGAGCTGGTTCTCGAGTTCGACCGAGGAGATCCACTCGCCCCCTGTCTTGATGACGTCCTTGGTGCGGTCAGTGATCTGCATGAAGCCCTCGGCGTCCAAGGTGCCGACGTCGCCCGTCCGGAGCCAGCCATCGCGAAAGCGGCTCGGCGTCGGGTCCTTGTAGTACTCGCCGGTGATCCAGTTCCCCCGGATCTCGAACTCGCCGACCGAGGTGCCGTCGCGCTCGCAGATATTGCCGTCCCCGTCGACGACGCGGATCTCGACCCCGATGCTCACCCGGCCGGTCTTGGTCCGGTATTGCATCTCGCGCTCGGCCGGGGCGTTTTTCGGCGCGATTGCGACCGCTCCGAGGGGGCTGGTCTCGGTCATTCCCCAGGCCTGGACGATACGGACGCCGAAGACCTCCGCGAAGGGCCCCATCATCGAGCGGGGCAGGGGTGCTCCCCCAGAAAGCACAGACCTGAACGAGGACAGGTCCGAGCCCCGCTCTTGTCCGTAGCGGAGCACCTCGCCCCAGATGGACGGGACCGCGCAGGCAAAGGTCGGCCGCTCGCTCTCGATGATCTTTACAAGTGCCTCTCCCCCCAAAAAGCGCTTGGGCAAGATCAGATCCGCGCCGGCGAGCCAGGCCGCATACGGCACGCCCCAGGCGTTCACGTGGAACTGGGGAACTATGAGGAGTATCCGGTCGTGACTCGAGATGCCGAGCATGCACGACGAGGTGGCCGCAAGCGAGTGAAGATAGGTGGACCGGTGGCTGTAGACCACGCCCTTGGGGTTGCCGGTCGTGCCGCTCGTGTAGCACATGGCCGCGGCGTCGGTCTCCTCGAGATCAGGCCACTCAAAGCCGGGCGACTCCGCCGAAACGAGCTCCTCGTAAGCCAGTGTGTCCCCCAGTTGTGTGGCGTCCTCGTCGCCTACGACAATGACGTGCTCGACCGAGGCGCGCCCCGCGAGCACTCGTGAGAGCGCCGGAGCCAGGATCGCGTCAGCGATGATCAGCTTGTCCTCGGCGTGATCGATCACGTGCGCTAGCTGGTCGGGAAAGAGCCGCACGTTCAAGGTGTGCAGTACCGCTCCCATGCCGGGCACGGCGAAATATGCCTCGAGGTGCTCTTGATGGTTGAAACAGAAGGTCGCGACACGATCACCGCGACCGACTCCGAGACGCGTGAGGGCGGCCGCTAGACGCTCGGCACGGCCGGCAACCTCCGAAAAGCTCGCGCGCCTGAAGGAGTCGCCTTCGAAGGTGACGACCTCGCTCGCCCCGTGGACGTCTCTTCCGTGACGGAATATGTCCCGGATCAAAAGGGGCCTCTCCTGCATCGTGCTTTGCATCTACGCGTCCTTCTTCGTCGCGGACCGGCGCTGTTCGATCCCCCTGGGGTTTGCCGCAAGACCCTCGAGGCTCCCGCATTTTTGTCCAAATGCTAGGGCGGCGCGCGATGAACCACCTGCTAGGGCTATGACCTCGGTAACCTGGGTGTCGTCAGGCGAACGCCCGAGGAGGTTCCAGGTGCCGCACCGGGAAGGGTCGCCCCCGGACCAATTCGAGCCCGAGCGCGGCGAGAGCCCCATGGTTGCCATCCTCGACTCGCTCGCCGTCGCGCTCGCCGCTCCCGACGGCGGGGCCGCGAGCCCGTCTTCGATCGCCGAGCTGGCCGCTTTTTCAACCCGCACC
>ODAK010008833.1_pt1 | contig 10043 bp, 9 predicted proteins | sample 1539591 | NCBI WGS metagenome assembly ODAK01 (sample SAMEA3539303, study PRJEB22396) | soil metagenome | biome: tundra; feature: field; material: soil | place: USA | collected 2010-05 | depth 0.15 m | reverse complement strand
CGGCTGAGGAGCCTGTGCCTGTGCCGGCGGCTGAGGAGCCTGTGCCTGCGCCGGCGGCTGAGGAGCCTGTGCCTGTGCCGGCGGCTGAGGAGCCTGTGCCTGTGCCGGCGGCTGAGGAGCCTGTGCCTGCGCCGGCCGCTGAGGAGCCTGCGCCCATCCCCGTGGCCCAGCAGCCCGTAGCTGCCGAGCCGCAGGTCGACGAGGAGCTGGAGGAGGTCGAGGTCGAGGTCGAAGTCGCGCCGCGCCAGCGCCCGGAGATCCCCGGTGCCGACCTGATCCCCGACATCGTCTCCGAGGCCGACGAGTTCCTTGACGCCGAGGCCCGGGCGGCAGCCGAGGCCGAGGCCGAGGCGGCAGCCGCTCGCGATCAGGAGGACTCCGTGGTTGAGGCCCAGCCGATCGCCGACGCCGCGATCGATCTGGCCGCAGGTGCGCGCTACACGGCGACCGGCAAGCGCAAGACCGCCGTCGCCCGCGTGATCATCAAGCCCGGCAGTGGCACGTACTCGATCAACGGCAAGCCGCTGGATCAGTTCTTCCCGCGTGAAACCCTGCAGCGGGTCATCCGACAGCCGCTTGAGGCGGTCGGCTACGAGTCGCGTATGGACGTCGTCGCCCGGATGCACGGCGGTGGCGTGGCGGCCCAGGCCGGCGCGCTGCGCCACGGAATCTCGAAGGCTTTGATCGTCGCCGATCCCAACCTTCGCGGTGAGCTCAAGCGGCGCGGATTCCTGACCCGCGATCCTCGGGTCAAGGAACGCAAGAAGGCCGGCCTCAAGAAGGCCCGTAAGCGGCCGCAGTTCTCCAAGCGCTAAGCGCTTTCACGACCAGATGCCGCGCCAGCTGTTTGGCACGGACGGGGTCCGGGGTCGCGCCGGGGACTTTCTCACCGCCGACCTGGCGCTCTCGCTCGCCCGCGCCGCCGTCGCCAGGGGACGTGAGGAGCGCCCGCAAGTGCTGATCGTGCGCGACACGCGTGAATCCGGCGAGATGCTGGAATCGGCGATCGCCGCGGGCGTCACCGCCGCGGGAGGCGACGCGCTGCTGGCCGGCGTGCTGCCGACTCCGGCCGCCCCATTGCTGCTGCGCCGTCACGGACTGCAGATGGCGGCCGTGATCTCGGCCTCGCACAATCCCTATGAGGACAACGGGATCAAGCTGTTCGCCGCCGACGGGTTCAAGCTCGACGACGACACCGAGCACGAGATCGAGGCCGAGTTGGAGCGCCCCGCGCCGACGCCGTCTCGGATCGGGCGCGTGCGACAGTTTCATGGGGCACTGGAGGACTACCTGCGCGAGCTGCACACCCGTTTTGAGCGCCTGGATCTGAGCGACCGTCGCATCCTGCTTGACTGTGCCAACGGCGCAACTTACAAGGCCGCGCCGGAGATCTTCCGGCGGCTGGGGGCTGAGGTCGACGTGGTCGCCGACCAGCCTGATGGGCGCAACATCAACGACGGCTGCGGCTCCACGCACCTGGAGTCGGTTGTGGCCCAGATCAGCGAGGATCACCACGACGTGGCATTTGCGTTCGACGGTGATGGTGACCGGGTACTCGCCGTAGACCGTGATGGTCAGGTCGTCGACGGGGACGAGCTGATCGCCCTGGCCGCGATCCATCTCCTCCGGGGACACCGCCTGCCGGGCAACGGCGTCGCGGTGACCGTGATGACCAACTACGGATTTCATTCGGCGATGGCCGTGGCCGGCGTCGAGGTTGCCACCACGGCAGTCGGCGATCGTTACGTGCTGGACGAGCTGCGACGACGTGGCTGGGGTCTCGGCGGCGAGCAGTCAGGCCACATCATCGAGCTCGGCTTCGGCCCGTGTGGCGACGGGATCGCCAGCGCGCTGCTGACGCTCGAGGCGCTGGCGGGAAGGGATCTGCGCACCCGTGACGCGATGGAGAAGCTGCCCCAGCGGTTGGTCAACATCCGCGCCGGCGATCGCCCCGGGTTGCGAGCCGCGATGGACGACGCGGGGGTGCTCGGGGCAATCGAGCGCGAGCAGGCCGCGCTGAGCGGCCGCGGCCGCGTGCTCGTGCGCGTGTCGGGCACCGAGCCGTTGATCCGCGTGATGGTCGAGGCGCCCAGCGAGCAGGAGACCGATGATGTGTGCGGCCGCTTGACCGAGGTCGTCAGGGGCGCGCTGGGCTTGGGTTAGTCGCGGGCCGTTAGCCGGGAGGCGCTCACAGTTCCGAGGGGCCGGCCCTGGTCCGGACCGAACTCGTCGATACCATCAGTCTGGGCCCTTCGCTGAAATCCCTGGCCGGTGGACACCGCCCGCCCGTCTGCCTTCCCCAAACAAGGAGCGTGTGCATGTGCGGCATCGTCGGCTACGTCGGTCCCAGACAAGCGCGCGCCCTGCTGCTGGCGGGCCTCGAGAAGCTTGAATACCGCGGATATGACAGCGCGGGCATCTCGGTGCTGGACGGCGACCGGATCGAAGCGGTGCGCGCGGTGGGAAACCTCAGCGCGCTGCGCAGCGCGCTGAGCAAGCGAGATGCCGCCGCCGGTGACCCCACTGGTGCTGTGGCCGTCGCGGAACGGCCTGATCCAGGCACTGGTATCGGACACACACGCTGGGCGACCCACGGCCGGGTCACCGAGGAGAACGCCCATCCCCACTACGACACGACCGATCGCGTACACATTGTCGTCAACGGCATCGTCGAGAACTACGTCGCGCTGAAGGAGCGCCTGATCAGCGAGGGCGCGGTGTTCACCTCCGAGACCGACGCCGAGGTGATCGCCCACCTGGTGGCCAGCCACAACGACGGAGACCTGGTCGGCGCAGTGCGCGAGACCTATGCCGAGCTGCGCGGTCACTACGCGTTCGTGGCGATGAGCGTGGACGAGCCCGGCATGCTTGTCGGCGCCCGCAAGGAGTGCCCGCTGATCATCGGGCGTGGCGACGGCGAGCAGTTCATCGGCTCGGCGATCCCCGCGTTCTTGCTGGAGACGCGCCGCGTCCAGTACATGGGCGACGACGAGATCGTGGTGCTGACGCCCGATGGCGTCGAGTTTCAGACCGCGACCGGAGAGCCGTTGCAGCGTGAGATCGTCGAGATCGACTGGGACGCCGATACGGCCGAGAAGCACGGCTATGAGACGTTCATGCTCAAGGAGATCTATGAGCAGGCCGACGCGGTGGCCGAGACGATCGGTGAGCGCGCGGCGCGGGGTACGGGGATCGATCTCGGCGACCTCGGCACGATCGACGACGACTTCCTGCGCACCATTCGCCGCGTTGTGATCGTCGGCTGCGGGACCGCCTACCACGCCGGCCTGATCGGCCGGTACGCGATCGAGCAGTGGGCACGGGTCCCGGTCGAGGTCGAGATCGCCTCCGAATACCGATACCGCAACCCGATCGTGGGTCCGGCGGATCTGATCGTCGGGATCTCGCAGTCAGGTGAGACGGCGGACACGTTGGCCGCGATGAAGACCGCCCGTGCCCTCGGGGCCAAGGTGCTGGTGGTGACCAACGTGATGGGCGCCGAGGCCACACGGGCGGCCGACGGCGTGCTCTACACCCGCGCGGGGCTGGAGGTCGGCGTCGCGGCCACCAAGACGTTCGTCACCCAGATCGCCGCCATGTATCTGCTGGCGCTGAGGCTGGCCGAGCTGCGGGGCACGCTCGAGCCCGAGGTCCTGACCGCGACGATCTCCGAACTCAAGCGGATCCCACATCTGATCGCCGAGCTGCTGGAGGGTGACGTGGGCGGGCTGATCGAGATCGCCAAGAGCACGTTCCAGGCCGAGTTCTTTCTGTATCTCGGTCGCCACATCGGGCTGCCCGTGGCCATCGAGGGCGCACTCAAGCTCAAGGAGATCTCCTACATCGCCACCGACGCCTACGCGGCCGGCGAGATGAAGCACGGACCGATCGCCCTGCTGGACGAGAGCACGCCGGTGGTCGTCGTCGCGAACGAGTCCCCGGTCCTGGAGAAGGTGATCTCCAACATCCAGGAGGTCAGGGTCCGGGGTGCGCGGGTGATCGCCGTGGCCACCGAGGGTGACGAGCAGATCACCCTGCACGCCGATGAGATCATCCGGATTCCGCGCACCGACTGGATGCTGGCGCCGATCCTGGCGGTGATCCCGCTGCAGCTGCTCGCCTACCACATCGCCCGCCTGCGGGGTCTGAACGTGGACCAGCCCCGCAACTTGGCCAAGACGGTCACGGTGGAGTGACCGCCGTCGGGATCGACCTGTTGGAGATCGAGCGCCTCGAGCGGGCGCTGGCGCGCCGCCCGCGCCTCGCGCAGCGTCTCTTCACCGAGTCCGAGCGCCGCTATGCCGCCACGCGGGCCAGGCCCGGTCAGCATCTGGCGGCCCGGTTCTGCGCCAAGGAGGCGGTCGCCAAGGCGCTCGGCATGACCGCGTGGAGCTTTCTAGACGTTGAGGTCGTGTCCGGGGAAGGCGCGCCGAGCGTGCGCCTGCACGGGGCCGCCGCGCAGCGAGCGGTGCAGCTGGGCGTCGAGGTGGAGATCTCGCTCACCCACACCACACGCGATGCCGGCGCGGTGGCAATCCTCTCGGAGGGTCGCTGATGGCGCCCACCGGTGCCACGACCCCGATCAACGCGCTGCCCGACTGGCTCGAGCCGCTGCCGCAGGCCGCCGAGCAGCGGGCCCTTGACCAGTGGGCGATCGAGGAGCTCGGAACGCCGGGCATCGAGCTGATGGAGCGCGCGGGAAGGGGCCTCGCCGAGCTCGTCGCCGGGCTGGTGGACAGTGGGCGGATCGTCGTCGTCTGCGGCAAGGGCAACAACGGTGGCGACGGCTTGGTCGCGGCCCGGCTACTGCGCGACTGGGGTCGCGAGGTGCAGGTGCTGCTGTTGGGCGACGGCTCTGAGCTGCAGGGTGATGCCGCCACGAATTTCCAGCGGCTGCCGGGGCCCGAGGCGCAGCGGTTTGAGCCAGCCGCGCTGAGCGGCGCGGTGGCCATCGTCGATGCGATCCTGGGGACCGGGTTCGCTGGGGAGCCGCGCGAGCCGGCGTGGGGGGCGATCGAGGCGATCAACGCTGCCGCAGACGCGGTCGTGGTCGCCTGCGACGTCCCCAGCGGTGTCGACGCCTCAAGCGGTGAGATATCCGGCTCCGCCGTGCGCGCGCGGGCCACCGCCACCTTCCACGCCGCCAAGCCCGGTCTGTGGATCGCGCCGGGTAGGGATCACGCGGGCGAAATCCGGGTAATCGACATCGGAATCCCGCCCGGCGGCCCGGCGCAGCCCCAAATCGGCCTGATCGGCGACCGAGTGCTCGACTCGATCCCGCGGCGAGACCGCGAATCAACCAAGTTCGCCGCCGGCAGCGTGCTCGTATGTGGCGGATCGACCGGCTTGACCGGCGCCCCCTGTCTAGCCTCCGAGTCGGCGATGCGCGCCGGTGCCGGCTACGTGACCGCATGCGTACCCGCCTCCCTGAGCCAGATCTTCGAAGGTCGCCTGCTGGAGGTGATGACGGTTGCGCTGCCCGACGAGCAGGGCTCACTGAAGGCCTCGGCAGCGCAGCGGGTGATCGATCGCGTGCCGCGCTCAGACGCGTTGGTGCTCGGTCCCGGACTGGGGCGCGCGCGCAAGGCCCAGAAGCTGGCGCGCAAGCTGGCCCGCCAGGCCGATCTGCCGCTGCTGCTCGACGCCGACGGACTCAACGCGCATGCGGGCGTGCTGGGGTCGCTGGCGCAGCGCCACGCGCCGACGGTGCTCACGCCTCACGCCGGCGAGCTGGCGCGGCTGCTGGGGTGTGAGAGCGCCAACGTGCAGGCCCACCGGCTCCTGTTCGCGCGGCGTGCGGCGGCGCAGGCCCGCGCAGTCGTGGTGCTCAAGGGCGATGACACGATCGTCGCGCATCCCGATGGTCGCGCGGCAGTCAACCGGGGCGCCGCCCCGGCCCTGGCGACCGCCGGGACCGGGGACGTCCTGTCCGGGGTGATCGGGGCATACCTGGCCAAGCACATGAGTCCGTTCCACGCCGCGTGCGCCGGCGTGTTCGTGCACGCGCGCGCCGGCCGGCTGGCCGGGGCGGCGATCGGGCCTGAGGGCGTGATCGCCAGCGACGTGATCGACGCCTTGCCGCAGGCCCTGTCCGGCGGAAACTGACATGCCCCAGCGCGCGCTGGCCAGCGTGAACCTGGCGGCGATCGAGCGCAACGTCACCCGACTACGCGGCGGCTTGAGCGGGGGGGCTGCGCTGTGTGCGGTCGTCAAGGCTGACGGCTACGGTCACGGAGCGCTGCCCGCCGCGCGGGCGGCACTCGCCGGGGGCGCGAGCATGCTGGCGGTCGCCACCGCACAGGAGGCGGCGGATCTGCGCGGAGGCGGAATCGATGCGCCGATCTTGGTGATGGGCGCGGTCAGCCACCAGGAGCTGCCGATCGCGCTGCGTGCTGGCGCCGAGATCGTGGTCTGGAACGAGCGCTTCGTGGAAGCGCTGCTCGCCACCCGGGCGGCGGTCGGCGACTCCTGGACGCCCACCCGGGTTCATGTCAAGTTGGACTCCGGCCTGGGCCGACTCGGAACCCGAGACCGGTCCGAGGCGCTGGCGGTCGCCGAGCGAGCGGCCGCCGCTCGTGGCGCGCTCATTCTCACCGGCGCGATGACGCACTTTGCCACGGCCGACGAGGAGCCCGAGTTCACGCGCGTGCAGCTGGAGCGCTTTGAGCGGTTTCTCACGGTGCTGCGCGCTCGCCACCCGCGCCTGATCGTCCACGCCGCCAACAGTGCCGCGACGCTGCGCGAGCCGGCGAGCCATTTCGACATGGTCCGCTGTGGGATCGCAGTCTACGGCGGCGATCCGATGAACCAGGACGCCGATCAGCACGCGCTCGAGCCGGCGCTGGAGTTGAGCAGCTATGTGGCGGCGGTCAAGCTCGCGCGCGCCGGGGATAGCACCGGATATGGCCGGCGATTCATCGCCGAGCGCGAGACCTGGATCGCGACCTTGCCGATTGGCTACGGAGACGGGATTCGGCGGGCGCTGAGCAACAACTGCGACGTGCTGATCGGCGGCCGGCGATACCCGCTCGTGGGCACGGTCAGCATGGACAACGTGACCGTGGATCTGGGGGGGGTGCCGGCGGCCAGCGTGGGCGATAAGGCGATCATCATCGGCCGCGATGGCGGGGTTCGCCAGACCGCCGAGGACATCGCCAGGCGCATCGCGACGATCAATTACGAGATCCTTTGTGGCGTGTCGTCCCGAGTTCCTCGCCGCTACCACCACGACGGGCAGCCGGCCCCGTGAGCGGCCCGCTTGAAGCGCTCGCCGGTGCACCCGACGGTGTCTGGCTGGTGGGCGGCGCGCTGCGCGACCGACTGCTAGGTCGTCAAACCGCCGACTACGACCTCGCCGTCGCAGGCGATCCGGCGACCGTCGCGCGCGCGCTCGGTCGCGATGCGGGCGGCTACGTATTCGAGCTGTCGGGCGCTTTTGCGGCCTGGCGCGTGGTTGCGCACGATCGGACCTGGCAGGTTGACGTTCTCCCGGTGACCGGAGGGAGCATCGAGGCCGACCTCGTCGCTCGAGACCTGACCGTCAACGCGATCGCCCAGCCGCTGGCCGGCGGTGATTACGTCGATCCCTCAGGGGGGCTCGGAGATCTGCGCGCCAGACGGCTGCGGATGGTGTCACCGCGCGCGTTTGCCAGCGATCCGCTGCGGACGCTGCGCCTCGTCCGCCTGGCCTGCGAGCTTGACTTCGAACCCGAGCCGGAGACGGCCACGGCCGCCCAAGCTCAGGCGCCGGCGCTGCAGGCGGTCGCTCCGGAGCGGATTTTCGGCGAGCTGCGGCGAATCCTGAGCTCGCCGCGAGCACTGGCGGGCTTTGACCTGATGGCCACTACGGGCGTAACGGCCGCCGTGCTGCCCGAGCTAGAGGCCCTGCGCGGCGTGCAACAGAGTCGCTTTCACCACCTCGACGTCTACGATCACACCCGCGTCGTGCTCCAGCAGACGATCGAGCTCGAGCTCGATCCCGAGCGATCCTTCCCGGGGCATGGGCAGGCCATCGCCAGTCTGCTGGCCGAGCCGCTGGCCAACGAGCTCACCCGGGCCGGCGCGCTGCGCTTCGGCGCGCTGTTTCACGACATCGCCAAGCCGCAAACGCGGGCGGTGACCGACGAGGGTCGGGTCACGTTCATGGGTCACGATCAGGCTGGCGCGGACTTCGCGCGCACGGTGCTGAGGCGTCTGCGCGCCAGCGAGCGTCTGGCCGATTATGTCGCCGCGCTCACCCGCCACCATCTGCGGCTGGGGTTCCTGGTGCATGAGATGCCCCTCAATCGTCGGGCGGTCTACGGCTATCTGCGGGTGTGTGCACCGGTTCAGGTGGATGTGACGCTGCTGAGCGTGGCCGACCGCCTGGCCACCCGGGGAGACGGCGCCGAGCGCGCAATCGCCAAGCACCTGGAGCTGGCGCGCCAGCTGGTGGGGGAGGCGCTGTCATGGGAGGCCGATCCGCCGCGACCGCCCGTGCGCGGCGATCAGCTCACCAAGGCGCTCGGGATCCGGTCGGGCCGGCTCGTCGGCCAGGTGCTGGCGGAGCTGGAGGAAGCCAGCTTCGCGGGCGAGATCGCCGACAGCGACGAGGCGATCGAACGCGCCAGGCAACTGCTCAACGACGGCGGGTAAGTGCTTGGGGAGCACTATGCTGATGGCCGTGTCCGAGCCAGACTGCCCGTTCTGCAAGATCGTCGCGGGGGAGCTGCCGGCGACGATCGTCGCCGAGGACGAGTTCACGGTGGCGTTCATGGACTTCAACCCGGCGACGCGCGGCCACCTGCTGGTCGTGCCCCGGCGCCACAGCGCCAACCTGCTGGAGATCGAGCCTGAGGCCCTGGCCGCGGTGTCGCTGGCCGCTCAGCGGCTGGCGCGCAGCGTGACCGAGAACCTGGGAGCCGACGGCGTCAACCTGATCAACTTGTGCGGTTCGACGGCCTGGCAGACGGTGTTTCACTTCCACGTGCACGTGATCCCGCGGTATCAAGGCGATCCGCTTCGGCTGCCGTGGACGCCCGCCCGCGGAGATCCGGAAGAGATCGCCGCTGCTGCGGCTCGGCTGCGATGAGCGCCGCGGCGCCCGTAGCGGTGGCGCACGAGGGGGCGCTGACGGTGGTGACCTTCGACCATCCGCCGCTGAACCTGTTCGATCGCACGCTGGATGCGAGCCTGATCGAGGCCGTCGACGAGCTGGAGGCCAGCCGTCCGCGAGCGGTGCTGTTCCGGGCGCAGGGCCGTGTCTTCAGCGGTGGCGTCGACGTTTCCCTGTTCGCTGCGCTCGCGGGTCCCGAGGAGGCCGCCGAGACCTTCTCCCGGCTGGTCAGGATCGCCCGCCGGGTCGATGCGCTCCCCTGCCCGACCGTGTTCGCAGCTCATGCGCTGTGCCTCACCTGGGCGTTTGAGCTGGCGCTGGCTTGCGACCTGATCGTGGCCGCCGAGTCGGCTCGCTTCGGGCTGGTGGAGCGCGTGATCGGGCTGACGCCGGCCATGGGCGGCACGCAGCGCCTGGCCGAGCGGGCCGGGACCGGGCGCGCCCGCGAGCTCGTGATGACCGGGGGCACCTACAGCGCCTCTGAGCTGGAGCGATGGAATGTGGTCAACCGCGTGCATCCGGACGACGGTTTTGACGCCGCGGCGCGGAAGCTGGCGGCCGAGCTGGCGGACGGGCCCACGCTGGCGCATGCCGCCACCAAGCGGGTGATCCGGGATTTCCTGGAGGGCGGAGTCGAGCTCGCCAACGATCGCGTGCCGCGCGTCGCCGGGGACCTGTTCGACAGCCAGGACCTACAGGACGCGGTGCGGACCTTCATCGAGCAGGGTCCCGGCAAAGCGCAGTTCAGCGGCCGCTGAGCGTCACCGAGACGTCCGGCGTCAGGCGACGCGTCGGCGCGGGCGCTTCCTTGCTAGGTTTTCCGCGTTTACCGGGGACCGAACGGGACCCGAGCGTGTTCCAGCGAGTAGCGCCGAGAGGAAGCAAATGGCATCAGGTACCGTCAAGTGGTTCAGCGACGACAAGGGCTTTGGCTTCATCACGCCCGATG
>ODAK010008832.1_pt1 | contig 10045 bp, 5 predicted proteins | sample 1539591 | NCBI WGS metagenome assembly ODAK01 (sample SAMEA3539303, study PRJEB22396) | soil metagenome | biome: tundra; feature: field; material: soil | place: USA | collected 2010-05 | depth 0.15 m | reverse complement strand
GCGACCGAAGGTGCGGCGATCGGCGGTGGAGGGGATGCGGGAGCGCCAGGTACCGGTGTTGATGTAGAAGCGGTCGCCGGACTGGTCGGCCTTGAGCAGGGTGACGCAGGGAGCATGGGTGTGTCCGGAGACGACGAGGCGCACCTTGTTTTTTTGCACGAGCTCTTCGCGGGCGGCGTACATTTCGGGGCGCGGGATTTCTCCGCCAAGCATGAAGTGGGTAACTTTGCGCGCGGCTTCGCGAGCGACTACGTTGCGCCATCCACCCATTTTCAGCAGGCCGCGAGCTAGTTCGAGCTCGGCAGGCGCCCACGGTTCAGCGCGGCGCGAGAGCCAGTAGCGAAAATAGCGGTTGTCGTGAATATCGTCGAGGAGATCCTGGAGGACGGGGACGAGACGGTCCCAGGCTTCTTCGGGAGAGAAATGTGCGTCGGAACAATCGAGCAGGTAGTCGAGGAGAGCAGCCTGGGGACGAACGTCATCGAACTGTAGAAGGCGAAGATAGAGACTGCGAAGGATCGGACTTTTGAGGATAGCCGGATCGCCATAGTGCTGCCGCAGTAAGAAGGGAAGCTTGGTGGCGATGTCGATGGTTACGAAGTCGCCGAAGTTGGGGTGGTCGTAAAAATCCTGATCGATTTTGAGTGGGATGCGTTTCTTGTCGGTGAGGTCGGCGGCGAAATTCGCGGGATCGTATTCGTGGCCGTGGCGAATGAGGACCTCGGGATCGTCGAGAACGAGGTAGTGGGGAAACGGGTCGCTGCCCTTGCTATAGAGCAGGTCGCGGACCTTGCGGCGGATGCCGGGCGTGGCGTTGATGATGCGATCGTGATTGCCGGCGAGCAGGGTGATTTTGACCTTGCAGGGGAAATCGCGTTCCTTCCCCTTGCCAGACTCGGTTTCGCGATAGACGCCCTTGGTGATGAGACGAAAACTCTTGATGGCTTCCCAGACGGCTTCTTCGCGGGCGGTCGCGTCAATGATGGTGAGGACTTTTTGTTCGAGCTGGGGAGAGAATTCGCCGTTGGGGACGTAGGGCCGGAGCGGGTCGCGAAGCCAGAGGGTGGTGCGGTTGAGGTCGAAGAGATCGCCGGCGATGACGAGATGAAATTCTTTGGAGCGGCGGCGGCGGACTTCGTCGGCCATGTGGGCGACGAAGCTGGCGAAGACCTTGGGCTCGAAGTTGCGGCGGAAGCGGAGCTCCTTGCCGCGGGGGCCGGGGATGACGTCGGATGCTTCTTCTTCAAAATGGAGGTCGGAGAGGACGGCGATCATAAGAACTAAAGTGAGATGTGGGATGGAGATGCGGGGGTGTATCTGTCCCTAACGAAAATTCCGTGTGGCAGGTTGGCGAGTATACCGCGGCAGGAGAGCTGCCACGCGAAGAGCAATTCAAGCGCCCGTTTGCAGGTTTTTGTAACTCAAGTCGCGAGCAAGCGCAGATCCAGGCACAGATTCACCACGACGTTTGAGGAGAAGTCGCAAGTTGCCGGGGCTCAGGCTGCGCCGCGTTCGTAGCGGTGGTGGAGCCCAGCGACCTGAGGCACCGCCACGACCGGCCCGAGCTCGGGCGGCTGAATCGGTCGTGGCTCGGGCGAGTCTTTTTCCAAAGCCAAATGCGTTCTGCAGCGGTGGTAATACTCGAGATACGAAGCCAGAACTCGCCGCAGTGACCCTTCATCGAACACGATCACATGGTCCAGGCACTCGCGTCGGATGGAGCCGATTACCCGTTCCACATATGCTCGCCAAGCTATGACGGTTTCTGGTTTCACGATGAGCAACGTCGAGCGCCAATCCCGCCACAGCCGAGACAGAGCGACCCAGAAGAGGCGATCTCGCGAGCTCAATTTTGGACGTTTCCTTGCCGAGCGCTGAAGCACGCCGATTTGGTGACGCAAGGCCAAGTTCTCGAGTTGGAGTTCGGCACGTGAACGGATGATTGAAGACAGGGCTGCGAGTAGTGCGGCGAGAGAAATTGGCATGGAAGGACGAAATCCGACGAGAAGTATAATTCCCGTGCTCCCATACACATCGGGGTTTTCGAGAGGCACACGCCGCTGAACGCCCATTTGCTTCCAGCTCGCGACGCGACCAGATTTTTACGCTAACTACAACATACATACCGATTTGCTCTGCGCCGCGCGAATCATGGCTTGCTCCAGCTCCTTCGTACCGGATTTTCTCTCACTCCCTCTGGCACAAGAAATGCCCCGGCGCAAAAGAACCCGAAGACCATTCACCATCATGGATATGGCAGCTTCGCTGTGGATGGCGAGATGATCAAGCTGAAATCGAAGATGCCATGATCGGCACACGGCAAGAGCGCTGACCCGCGCCCCGCGTTTTGAGAGATACCAGGTGCAGCAGACGCCGATGACAAAAGTGTAGGAGGGGGAATGACGGTCGTCTACCGACACTTGTGAGGTCCGTGTCCAGTTGCGGTGTTCGACAATGGTCTTGGGTTCGTAGGTTATGCCCCCGGCCAGAAGCTTTTGTTCGCGACGGCTGGTCCAGAGGGCCACCGGCCCGACGACCCAGGTCATCGCGCGGGTCAGGGCGCCGAACTCGGATTCGATGTCCTTTCGCAACCCGCAGATCTTCTCGCTCACCGCCGGATTGCTGCGGCGGAGTTGTTTTTCCATCGCCCACAATAAACCGCTGTAAACAGTACGGATGGAGCGGACCTCCCACTCGAAACGTTCGCGAATGCGCGGATCGGAATCGTTTTTGTACCGCTTCCAGCCTTGCATGGTCGTTCGGCAGATGCGGTACAGACTTGGACCGTTGCGCTGGAAGTCGCGCAGAAAAGCCTGGTTCAGAAAACGGTTCGAGTCGTCGCGCGAAATGGCTGCGTGGCGGAAGTTGAACTTGTGTTGCCCGTGAATGTCGGCGAGATTCACATCCAGCAGCAGGTCCTTTTCCTGCATCTCTTTGTAAAGCGGGGTGCCGGGCACTGGCGTGTAGAGCATGAACTGGTGAAAGTCCGTCTCATGCGAGACGGCATCCTCGATCTCCTCCTCGATGTTGCCGGGCGTATGGTGCTCCAAACCAATAATGGTGGAACCCAGCAGCTTGATTCCGTGCTGGTGCAGCTCATCGCAGAGCGCGCGCGTGTCCTGGCCCTGCAGTTTGGCGTATCCGGAGCGCGGCGATTCCAGCCCCATCCAGATCCAGGAGATCCCCAGTTCGACCAGTTCCTTCATGGTGTACTTGCTGATGGCATTCGCAGACGAAAACACGTACATTGCCCAGGCCTTGCGTTTGGCTTTCATGAGATCGAGCAGTTCCATGGCACGCTTGCGGTGGAGCAGAAAATTCTCGTCCATCATAAAGAACGATCGCACCTTCATGGTCCGCTCCATCTCGCACATCACATCGAAGAGCTCTTTTCCGGTGTTGTAAAAGTTGAGGAACTTGCCTTTGCCGCCGAAGAAGGCCGAGGTCGTACAGAAATTGCAGCCCAGCGGACAACCCACCGACGGGATGATTGTGGCCGCCGTGCTGCTGCCGGACTCGGGCACTTTGATCCCCATGGTGCGCATATCGAAACCCGAGACGATGTGCGGATGGCGGATGGGCGCGCTGGTGTCCTGGCCCAGGAAGCCGCGCATCCAGGCGATACCGTCGCCCCGTACGATGTGGTCGGCGTCGATCCTTTCTTCGATGTCAGGAATCGCGGCAACGTGACCGCCAACCACAATCACGGAATCCGGCGAGATATCTCGCACCATGCGGCACATCTCCGCTACCTTGCCCACGTTCACGATGATCGAGGAAATTCCGACAATGTCGTAGTGATGTGCCTTCAATTCCTTGGCGAACCCTTCACGGGTTGGAAAATCGAGGACTGTGGAAGGGGCCGAGATGTTTTTCTGGATCATCATGATGCCCCACGAGCGGTGGAACATCCGCAGCGAGAAGGAACCCTGCATCCGCGTCACTTGGTTGTGATACAGCTCCATGGGATTGATGCTGCGGCTGCCGAATTCATCATCCTGCGCATACGGCCCGAAGACGGATGAGAGAAGAACGCGCGCCTGCGCGCCTTTCGGGTGAATGGTCATTGTTCGTGAGTGCTCTGCGTTCATGGTTCACCTCCGGGGTGGAAGTGTTGCCGGCGGGCATTCGCGATGAACCGGGGAGCCGTCTGGGGAATTGAGACGGCGGGCGCAGCTGAACCGTGTAGACACGCTTTAAGACCATTCTCCCGCTCCATGACCGGATGCACAATGCGCGTACAAAAAGATTACAAAGGGGAAAGCCGCCGAGACGCCCACTTCGTACGGATATCTCAGGTTAAACAAGGCCTGATTTTGACCGGCGTGGAGCAGACGTACTACCGGTGGCGCAAGGAGTACGGCGGGTTGAAGATGGACCAGGCGCGGCGGCTGAAGGAGCTGGAGCAGGAAAACGCGAAGCTGAAGCGGCTGGTATCGGAGTTGAGCCTGGAGAAGCTGGTGTTGAAGGACATCGCCACGGGAAACTTCTAAGCCCTGAACGACGGTGCTGTGCGGTAAGCCAGGCGCGTGATGCGCATGGGATGAGTGAGCGGCATGCTTGCCGGACCTGGCGATTGGTAATCGCAAGATAACAATGAGCGAGCTTCTGGAACTCGTCTTGGACCCTCCACGCGACATCCTCATCGGAGCGCCGAGGCGGAGTAGAGCGATGTTCGTGCAAGGATAAATAGCTCTTTGCCATCTCCGCTGAAAATCAGTGACGTGGGACGTTCGGGGACCTTGATCTCGTCCATCAACGTCCCGTCCGGACGGTAAACGTAAATCTCTCCGGCTGCGATATAGACGTTTCCGTTAGCGTCAACGGCGACGCCTTCCCCTCCTTGATTGACGAATAGTTCGACGCCAGTCAACGAGCCGTCCTGGCTCACATGAGCCACGTATGTTTTCTTTTTACCCTCATCGGTAATGTAAAAAAGTTTGCCAGGAATCGCCGGCGCCAATGCAAAGGCGCGCAGCACGTCCGCCATCTTCGTTCCGTAATAAAGCTCGCCTTCTACAAAGTCTTCTCCGGCAGGAAGCGAAACCCTGCCGTCCGGCGCCACGAAAACAGAAGGCTTCGGCCCGAGGTCCGCCTTCAATTCGCTGTTGAAACTCCAATGATCCACGGGCAGCATCGGAATGCTATTTCCATGTGCCGAGGCTGGCTGAGCTTTGAGCATCTGCAATTCGGTTGCGAGTGCATCCGGACGCCAGCTGTACACGGTGCCATTTCCGAGATAGGAGATGATTTGCAGGTCACCGGCCTTATCGAAGAAGATATTCGCCGGTGCAATGGAATGATCCGACACGATCTCCAGACGATCCTGGTCCGGCCGATAACGATAGATGTTTTCCTTCACCGTATCGACGAAAAGGAGGTTTCCCATGGGATCGAGGGCCGGGCTCGAGGCGTTGAAAAATCCTCCCGCAAGACGTTTCACTTCGACCACGTCCACGTTCTTTTGAATTGCAGCCGCGTGCTCCGGAATATTTAAAACGGCCATCTCAAGCTCTCTATTCGAAGTGTGACTGTCATCGTCGCGAAGGGAAGCGTCGAAGACCGCTTTGCTGTCGCTGTAAATATGAACATTGCGAAAGCGGATATTGCGTGAGCCGCTGGTGTGAATCGTTTCCGAAAACGGTTGGAAGCTACTGACGACCCGGTAGGCGTGCATCTCGGCGATCGTGACGTTCTCGGAGTCCGTGATAGACAGCGGAAGGCAGAAGCCTCCTTCGCCGCGCTCCTCTTCGGTCTGCAAAGCTACGATCTCCCAATTGGCAACCCGATTGAGCACAACCTCATTGCGTACGTGATGCTCGCTGGAAAGCTCATACACATGGCCCTCCGTTTTGGTGTTGGAAATGTAGAGGCCCGCCTGCGCGAAGGTGTCGGGAGTCCAGATGTCCGCAAACGTTCCGCCACCGCCATTGAGGATCCAAAGGCTTGGATACTGTGCGTCCCACCGGTATAACGGATTCGGATCACCGCCATGCGTGCTGTTGTATGGATTCATCCGTGTGCCGTCCGGATTATTGGTTCCGTGACCGCCCAGGAAGCGCACGTCGTCCATCAACGAGTCCGGACCAGCCATCCACATGACAGCTGTCGCTCGAGTATTAGCGCCTCCAGTAAAAAGCCCGATTCCCATGACAATGGTGCGTCCGCCGGACGGCGTCAGCAGCAGGGCCTTCGGCGTGCCTGCCCCGTCGAAGCCCGGAGTATTGTCTGCAAGGTCGAGTTGCGTGGTGCTTGGATGAAGTCCGACAAGCACTGTCTCCGCACGGAGACGAAGCGTATCGGTCAACCGATAGCGACCGCTGGGCAGGTAGATGATGCGTTCCGTATCGACCAGATGTTGTAGAGCGGGAGTGTCGTCGGTCTTACCGTCGCCCTTCGCACCATGTTGTTGTGCGTTGATCCAACCCGCCCGGGCGGGAAGAGCGGGAATCGCAGGCTTGTCTGCATCGGGCGCAGCAGCCAGTGGTTCCGCATTGATCCGGGAGTCGATTACGCCTTTTGCCGTTGGACTATCAAAAATCAGGCCGTGGGTAAAGCTTGCGACGCGATAGTGTTCTCCCTTTCCAGAGAAGGTCTTGCCACTCTCGCGCAACTTCGCGAAAACCGGCACGCGATCGCAGACCACGTTCTCCATATTGATCTCGGTCAATCTTGAATCTTCTGCGCTGATGATCACCGCGGGGCCAGATAGATTTTCAAATCGCGAGTTCCTTATCCAAAGCTCCTCAATCGAGTTCGGCTCGATTTCGACCGCGGTCGGCAAATTCCGGAAGGTGTCATGCACGAGTACGAGGCCGGCTTCATGCTCATGGATTGCGGCCTCGCGCTGGTCTTCGAAGGTTGAATCCAGGAGCGTGAACTGCCAGCCGGGCGATGGACGTCCGGTCATAATTCCGTAGCGACCACCGATAAAGTGCAGATCTTCCATCTCGTTGCCAACATCGTGCAGCGCCGCCATCCCTGACCCGATATGAAATGTCATGTGAGTCAGAAAGCAGTGCTGCGCGATGTGAAAACGAATCCCCACGGCGCCCGTATTGCCGTCGCCGATTTCAAAATCCACATTGCTCATGGCGGAATAAAACGTGCCGGGATTTGCATCCACAACATTCATTGCGGGAGGGATAGTACCTGGGAAAGGGACCGGCAAAGGGGAGTGCGGAGTCCTCCCTCCTTGACGATGTTCGCCCGTGCGCGCACCCGTGAACATCACCATGTAGGCGAGCGAGCCGACAAAGCCGGGAGTGTTCGGCGCAAGCACTAAAACCGGACGCTTTGAGCCGTAACCAAGGATACGAATTCCCGGCCAGACGTACAGCGTGTGGGTGATGCGATAACGTCCTTGCGGAATAAACAGAATACCTTGTTGCGTGCGGTCGGCCACTGCGTCAATCGCGCGCTGCAATGCGTCGGTATCGTCAGCAACCCCGTCCGCTTTCATGCCGAACTCATCCGTGAGGTAGACGGCAGTCGGATCTTCGAGACGCTCGGGATAGAAGGATTGCGCGAGCGAAGGGACAGCGACAGCAACCAAGGTGAACAGCAAACTGAACATTCCAAGTCTGGTCCGCATGAAACTCCTTATGGCCGATTACTCCATCTTCTCTGATGGTAGATCGTGGTCGAAAAATAGCCCAAGACTGGCGTCTTGGGCCGGAGGTAATGCATGGTGGAGAGCGAACCCCTACACTGCCATCCCATTCTCTTTGCATGAGGTAGCGGCTCGGGCGAAGTCAAAAAAATGAAACATGGCGGTCACCAACGCAAGGTAGTTACTGAGTCACCTTCGAGCGGCACCGTTAGTGCCCGCTGATTAAATTCACATTGAATCGTTTGTGCATCACTCTGGTTCGTGATGACAAGCACGTGAGTGCCATCGGGATTTTCGAAACCAATATGCTCGATTCCTGCGCTCTTCCCCTCCGAAGCCATGACGCGCGCCCCGCGCTGGATGTGTTTCGAGTAATGAGCAAACGCCCAATACTGTCCGCTGCGGGAAACCTCGTGCGTCTTCGAGTTCACTGTCACGACGCCTCCGCATGGGAAGGGCCCTATGTTTGGTTTCCCCTGTTCGTCGAGTACGAGATTCCATCCCACGACGCAGCGCGCCCAATTTTTCAGCACGCTGGTGAAAGTCTGAGACCACTTTACCCAGTCGGTCGCGTAGTCCGGGCTGCTGATATCCGGTCCACCTTCGGTCCAATAGGCGTGTTTCTCTGGGAACGCTTCGTGAACCTTCGTCATGGCATCGGAGGCGCCGACATATCCATGCCACGCAATCCCGTCCACATACTTACTCACATCAGGGTCCCCGAGTTCGTCCTCGGCCCTTCCCCAGAGACTGTAGTTGTGATCAAGGATCCAAATCTTAGTGTCGAGCGAGGCGCGTTGGAGAGCCGGGCCGAGATGCCGTTTCACAAATTCCATCTCATACTCCTGGCCCCACAATGCCGCAGGCATTCTGCCGTCCTGATCTGTGTCCACTTCGTTCTGCACGGTGATGGCATTGATCTTGACTTGTTCCTTTGCATATTCCTGCAGGAAACGAACCATGTAATCGGCATATGGCGCGAAGTACTTCTTCTTCATCGAGCCGCCAAGCATCGAGCCTCCAGCCTTCATCCACCCTGGAGGACTCCACGGGGTAGAGAACAGGAATAGATCGGGATTGAGGGCGCGTGCTGCGCGTAATGTTGGAAGAATGTAAGGCCGGTCGTGCTCAATACTGAAGCGCTTCAACTCCGGGTCCGGGTCCGGACTGTCATCAAAGCTATAGGCCGTTGTCGAATAGTCACTCGCTCCCACGCAGGTCCGGCAAACCGAAAGGCGTAAACCCGAAGGTCCGAAAAAGTCGGACAGGATGGCGCTGCGCTGTTTGGCACTGTACTGGTTCAGGAGATAACACGAGGCGTCCGTGAAGGCCGCGCCGAATCCCAAAATCTCCTGCTGACGTTTTGAGGGATCTAACCGGATGGTGGTGGAGGAGGAAGCCGATGAGCGCCACTCCAGAGAATCGATTGTCTGATAGCGTTTGTCTCTGGATGTAACCCAAGCTCGGACCGAGGAGGAAGGTGCAGATCCAAGCAGGGAATGGTTCAGAGTATTCAAGGCGAGAACGGAAGCGGCAACTTTCAGAAAATCGCGACGATTCGTCTGTGACATAAGTTCACCTTGCTTCGTACTGTTGCAATGCCGCAGCCGATATTAAGACAAACGATTTGTCGAAGTACACTTAATTTTTTCAACTTTAAGAAAAGTGCATCATCCATTGGAGGTCGTACCGGGTACTCAGATTGGACCGAACAGATCGTTTTGAGATCGGTACCCGTGGTGGATTTTCCGCTTGACTTTGGGGTTGGGCAATTGTACCGTCCCTGCGGTACTAGGTTTGTATTAGACAAGCGATTGTCTTTGTCACATTTCGCGAGAAACGTGGCTTCGCCCTTTGGGCATGGAGGAGCTTTAATGATGCGTAACGTCCGCTACTTCCTGGCCTTTGTCTGCATGCTTGGCTTGGTTCTGCCGGCACTCCCACAAAGCAGAAATACTGGTGAGATTCGCGGTACGGTCACCGCCGGCGGCGCAGTTGTGCCCGGCGTCACCGTGACTCTTACTAACATCGATACCGGCGAATCGAAAGATTTCGTCACCAACGGCGACGGGATCTATGACACTGTTTCGACTCCCGCCGGTAATTACAACATCAGCTTTACCGCCCCCGGTTTCAAGAAGCTTGTTCGTGGCCCGGTCACCATGCAAGTAGAGGTCATCACCCAGGACGCAGCGCTCGACGTAGGAGCGGTGACGGAAACCGTCAATGTGGCGGCTGGTGCACAGATGATCGAAACCGAGACTTCTAAGCTGGGTGCGATTCTTGATGCGAAGACGATCCAGGAGTTGCCGCAGATCGGCGCCGGCATCACCGGCAACGACTGGGCGAACTTCAATATTCTGCTTCCCGGTGCGGGCAGCGCGCCTACCCAACCCCAGTCTGAAGGCAGCGGCGCCTATAACGCTGGCGATG
>ODAK010008831.1_pt1 | contig 10045 bp, 7 predicted proteins | sample 1539591 | NCBI WGS metagenome assembly ODAK01 (sample SAMEA3539303, study PRJEB22396) | soil metagenome | biome: tundra; feature: field; material: soil | place: USA | collected 2010-05 | depth 0.15 m | reverse complement strand
CCCTACACCCGTGCGCAAGAAAAAGCCGAAGGCAACAACAACGCCCGCCAAGACCCCAACCCCGCCGCCGGCGACTACAACTCCAAAGACCCCCTAGGCATGAATGAATCGTCGGCATTTTGCATGCTGAAAATACCGCACTTCGCAAACGAGTCTCATGCAATCTCTGCGAAAAAACGCGGCGGCCGAAGCCGCCGCGCCTGCTCTACTTCGTTGACTGTTGAATTAGAAATCCAGCTTGATACCGAGCTGAATCTGCCGCTGGCTGTAGACGAAGTTGGAATCGGCATTGCTCACGGTGCCAAAGCCCGACGCATTCACCCCGGCTCCCTGCGCCGGCTGGTAGACCAGCGTGTTAGCAGGTGTTGTCGAGCTCGCCGTAGCGTTGATTGCGTAGGCCGTCCCGTTTACTCCTGTCACATTCTGATGATTAAGCAGGTTGAAAACTTCTCCGAGCAATTCGAAGTTGAAACGCTCGCTGATCCGCACATCCTTTTGCAAACGAGCATCGAGAACGGTCGTCGCAGGCATTTTGAAAGTGTTGCGGCCGGTTTGGAGCAGGTAGGTTGAGGTGCCCGAGCCATTCAAGCCTGCACCGCTGGCCTTGAGTGCGCCCACCGCACCCTGCGTTCCGCTCACAGCGGCCGAGTAGGGCAGGCCGTTCTGAATCTGCAACACCGGATTCAGGTGCCAGCCATCGGTGATGATTCGCCTCCAGCTGTTTGCCGAGCCGGGATACTGCAGCAACGCCCAAGTTACAAAGCGATTGGGCACGTTGAAGCTGGAGTTGCCGTAGTTCGCTCTCGGATTTCCCAACGGGTCATACCAGTTGTTGCTAGTGGGCGAAGTGCTTTGGTTTTGATTGAAATCGAGCGCATGCGACCAGGTGTAGTTCGCATCGAACTGGGCGTACTTGTTGCTCCGATTTTGTACTTCCGCAATCAAACCGTTGTAGCTGGAGTTGATGTTGCTGGCGATCTCGGTTACAAATCCGTAGTTCGTGTTCACGTAGTTCTTTGAATAGACGCTTGACGTGATCGCCGTTCCGCATTTCACCGGACCGCAACCAGTCCCCGGATACTTTGGATTTTCAATCACCGTCAGTGTGTTCTGGTAGGTAGTGGCCGGATTCAAGTTGATGTTGAGGAAGTTTGGCAGCTCACGTCCCATCGCTCCCATGTAGCTCACTGAGAAAAATGTGCCGCGCGAAAATTCCTGCTGCAGTGAAAGATCAAACTCGCTAACCTGCGGGTTTTGGAAATTCTTGGCAAAGAAATCCAGGCTGGGCGTGGGGAATTTGCCTGCGCCAATGACCTGCGGAAATACGGGTACCGTACTGCTTGCTGTCTTGCCGAAGATTGACGGCACGGTGTACTGACCCTGGGGGCTGCCCGCCGCTTCATATGCGTTGAGAATAATTCCATTTGGAATGCGGCCATAGTAGAGTCCGTATCCGGCGTGAACCACGGACTTGCCCTTGCCATAAGGGTCCCACGAAATACCCACGCGCAGGCCGAAATTATTTTTATCGCTGGGGTGATTGGCAATCGCCGCCTGTCCATCCGGGAAGGGACCTGCTCCGTTGATTGCCACGTTCAGCAGCGAACTCGCAATCAGCGAGGAGTACGGATTCGGTATCTGTTCATAGTCATAACGAACGCCGGCGTTGATGGTGAGGCGAGGAGTAATCTTCCAATCATCCTGGACGAAGAAACCGTAGTCAGTGGTATTCAAAGTGAACTTGGGCGTACCGAAACCCTGCGTGAATCCGTAATAGCAAGGATAGGAAACACCATTGGTTGAGAGCCCCGTCTCCGCTTCGGTCGAGTCGCATCCGCCCGTAGGATTGAGAATGTCAGAGAAGAAATCGGAGAAGTACGTGTAGGTGTACACTCCGTTGCTTTCATAGAGGTTGTTGATGGTGTCGTTGTTGCGCAGGATGTCGACACCAAATTTGATGTTCTGGCTCTTGTGTGTCCAGATGGCGGTATCGCCAAACTGCGTCTTACGCTCATCCGGATACGCGGTTCGGAAAGAGTAATAAGGCATGCCCGCGGTAAACCCGTTGTTCGTTGCTCCACCATAAATCGCGAGTTGCACCGGCGCGTTGGTTGAGTTGTTCAGGTAAGTCTTGGTGAAGTTGCTGAAGGGCTGCTCCCCTTCCCAGTCAAGTTCGCGGCCGTATTGAACGCGAAATTCGTTCGACAGATTGGTGAAGATGAGACTGTCGAGTTTGACCAGGCCGTAATCAAGCTTCACAAAGTCCGTGCCAAACGTATCGATCGCATAGTTGTTCGAGGTCTGCGTCTGCACTCCGCCTGGCGAATCCCAGCGCAGGCGATGATAGAGCCCGCTAAGGTGATTCTTAGGCGTAATCTGCCAATCGAGCTTCGGTGTATTGAGAACTTCATCGCCGGTGCGGGGCGTGGTGCCAAGGTCGTCGAGCAGTCCGGGCGTACTGAGGCCGGTCACCGAAGAGACCGCAGAACCGAACAGTAATTGGTCGTAATGAGCCGCGGCGATGGCATAGTTGCCCCCGTACACGCGCCATGCCAGGGTACAGGCATCCGTGTCGCCGTTTGATCCTGTGCCGGTAAACTTTGCGCTCACTGTCGTCGTGCTGGACTTGGTTGCCGACGAGGTGGTGCAGGTCGCTCCCGAGGGCAAGGCGAGATCAGCCCATTGATTGAAGAAGCTTGCGGGCGAGGCGGGTTTAGCAACGCCAGGGAAATTTCGCCGGTATTGATCATAGGCATAGAACCAGAAAAGCTTGTCTTTAACCAGTGGTCCACCAGCGCCAAAACCCCAGCGCTTGCGCCAGTCCTTGGGCTGGAAAGGAACGCCGGTGATAATGGTGGGCGCGCCTCCGCCGGCGGGCTCGTTCACGCTTGTGAATGTAGTGAATGGATTGAGAGAGCCCCAGTCGTTATCGCGATCGTAAAAATAGGCCTGACCGTGCAATCCGTTGGTCCCGCTCTTTGTGACCGCGTTGAGAACGCCGCCTGCCGAGCGTCCGTATTCGGCCGAGTAAACGCCGGTATTGACCTGGAATTCGGCAATGGCAATCTGCGAGGTTGAATAGCCTTCGCGGGTGCGCCCGCGCTCCTCAGAAAAGAAAGCCTGGTTGTCGTCGGCGCCATCGATCTCGACATTATTGAGAATCGGGCTGATGCCGCGAAACGAAATAAGACCGAATCCATTGGCATCGGAGGCAGCACCCGGCGTGAGCAACGCGAGGTCAGACCAGCGGCCGCCGTTCAGCGGCAGGTTCACAATCTCCTGCGCCGTGATGGTGGAGGAAACCTCAGCGGATTCAAATTGCAGCACCGGCGCCTCTCCGGTCACCTCAACAGTCTCCTGCGTCGAGCCTGCCTTTAACTCCGGGTGCAGTTCGGTCAGCGAGCCGACCGTCACAGGCACAGTTTTGGCGTTGTATATACCGAATCCGGTGGCAGAGATGGTCACTGAATACGTTCCGGGCGGGACCTGGGGCGCCTTGAAGTAGCCATTTGGGTCGGCGGTCAGATTGATTTCAGCATTGGTTCCGTCGTTACGCAGGGTAATGGCGGCCCCACCAACTGCGGCTCCGCTGGAATCGACGACAGTACCAGCGATTGCCCCTTGGGTTGTGCTTTGGGATCTCAGAAAGCTCGGGAACAGGCACACGCACAGCACGGCAAGCGCTAGAAATTTAGCGCCTGGACGGATTCTCTGGAAATGCATTCGGGTCTCCTGAAGATAAGTAAATCAACGGGCTTGCGAAGCCGCTGTGAGCGGCAACACGCGTAATGCGTTCCGTTGAGGATTTCGCGTACCTATCTGTCTACGCCGCTAACCGTTTCAACGTTTTAGGGGCGGCGGTTACGGGGAATCTACTCCAGGAAAGGTATTCAAAAGGCATGAAGAAACGGCCGTCGGGACATGATACGAGCGTCAATTTCTGACGCAAATGTGCTCCAGCCACAATCAGTCCCGTGCGACGTTTTGACGCGATTCTAGAGTGCGCTGCTGCCGCTGCTTCGCGCCGGGATCGGACGCTGCACAACCGACGAAGTGGCACCGCGCAAGATCGTAACCGGCTGAGCCGCTGGCGGCTGGTGCATCGTCACAATCAGCGCATCGGCAGGCTTCGTTCCTGCGCAAAGGTAGGAATGAGGCGTGCTGGCGTCGAAATAGACGGCATCGCCGGGGCCCAATGTGCAGGATTGCTCGCCATGACGCAGGTCGAGTTCGCCATCGAGAACGTAGAGAAACTCATAGCCAGGGTGCATGTGCGCACGCGCTTCCTTGGTCTTCTCAAGTGGAACGAACTGAGCGAAATACGGGTCCATGTGGCGATCAGGAACCATGTAGCCGAGGCTTTCGAAAAAATAGGTAGGCTCGTCTACGCCGGTTTGCGGCAACCGCACCCTCTCCTTACGCCGATGGACACGAAACATGGCCTGGGGCTCTGTCTCGAAAAAGTACGACAAATCCTTTGAGAAAACCATCGCAATACGGGCGAGGTTGCGCAGCGTGGGAACAACCCGGCCGGTCTCAAGCTGGGATAAAAAGCTGGCCGACAGCCCCGTGTGTTTTCCAAGTTCCACCAGACTCATCGACTTTTTTAGCCGGAGGCGCTTGATGCGTTCTCCGATGTGTTTTTCAGCGATGAATCGCTCCGTAGTCTCCGTATCTACCTGAGATTTCTGGGTTTCTTCAGTCCGAACCGCTGACGACTCCGTCATAGATACTCCAAAGGGCTGCTGCGTAACTTTGCCCAGATCAAAACTTCTTCTCATGCTACTAAAATCACATGAAGCGCGCAATGAGTTTGATTTCATTACAGCCAACAATCCGTCCATGCTGTCAATATGGAGATGAGTCCGACGGGTGGCGGGGTTGTCTTGAGCGGCGCATCGGGGATGCTCGGGTCTGCCCTGCGACAGGCCCTTTGCCACCGCAGTAGATTCGTCATTCAACTTGTGCGCGGTGCGCCGGTTGCTCCGGGCCAGTTACAGTGGGCCCCCTCGGCAAACCCACCCATCGCGCAGATGACCGCTCTTGAAGGTTGTGCAGCCGCCATCCACCTATCCGGCGCAAACGTATCGGAAAAGCGCTGGACGGAAGCCTATCGCCGCGAAATCACAGCGAGCCGCATCGATTCGACCCGAGTGCTGGCGCAAGCGCTCGCCGGCCTGCATCAGCGTCCCAAGGCTCTTTTAGTAGCTTCGGCTGTCGGAATCTACGGAGACCGCGGTGACGATCTGCTTACCGAATCGTCTGCTTCCGGCAAGGGATTCCTCGCCGATGTTTGCCGTCAGTGGGAAGCTGCGGCTCAGCCTGCGCTCGACGCAGGCATTCGCGTGGTGCACTTGCGTTTTGGGGTGGTGCTTTCACCGGGACATGGGGCTTTGGCTCAGATGCTGCCGCTCTTCCGCCGGGGTCTTGGCGGCAAGCTGGGCAGCGGGCGTCAATGGATGAGTTGGATCATCCTGGATGACGCGATCGCGGCAATTCTTCATGCCCTGGAAACGCCATCGCTGGTCGGGCCGGTTAACCTGACCGCACCGAATCCGGTTAGCAATGCGGAGTTCACGCGCTCTCTGGGGCATCAGCTCAAACGGCCAGCCGTATTCGCTGTTCCTGCGTTCGCCCTGCGGATAGCATTTGGGCAGATGGCTGACGAGGCGCTTCTGGCGAGCGCGCGCGTGTTGCCTGCCAAATTGCAGGCGGAAAAGTTCGAGTTCAAGCACCCGACGATCGACGAAGCCCTCGCGGCGATTCTGCCTTGAGGGCTCGGCAATCAATGATCAGCGGCGCCCCTGAATGACGCGTGGGTTGCTGCCGCCGCCGGGGCTCTTTTTGGCGGCGCGTCGCGCGGCAATTGCGTGCATCTCCTTGCCCATCTTCGACTGGTTGATAGTGAGCTGAATGGCCAGGTTGATGAGGTTGCCGGTGACCCAGTAGAGTGCCAGCCCTGAAGCGAAGCTCCACAGCGTGAAGCCCATGATGACAGGCATCATGATGGCGAGCATGCGGCGCTGATTGGGATCCATCCCCGGCGACGGGGTAAGGAACTGAACCAGGAACATGCTGACGATGATGATCACCGGCAGGATGTGCAGCGGGTCCGCGGAAGAAAGATCCTTGAGCCAGAACCAGTGCGCCTGCCGCAGTTCGACAGCGTTCAACAACACACGGTAATACGCGAAGAAGAGCGGCATCTGCAGCAGGAGGGGCAGGCATCCGCCGTACATGTTGACGCCCTCATCCTTATAGAGCGTCATCATCTCAGCGTTCATCTCGGCCCGCTTGGGGTCGTTCATTTTGAGATGGGCGTAGCGCTTCTTGAGTGCCTCCACCTTGGGCTGAATACGCATCATCTTCAACGACGACTTCATCATCATGATGCGGGTGGGAAGCATCAGCAGGTTGAAGATGACGGTGACGATGATGATGGCCCAGCCCCAGTTGTTGATTCCCGGGCCAAGCAGGCCGCGAAGATAACGCAGTGCCAGGTAGAGTGGCTTGGCGATAATGGTCCACCAGCCGTACTGAATGAGAGGCTGCAGCGATTGCCCCGTGGCCCTGCCGTCGGCTCCGACCGCGTGCACGGAATTGAGAATGTCCAATTCTTTCGGGCCGACGTAGAGACGCATCTGGGTAGTACCGCTCTCGTCGCCCACCGCCAGACCAAGCACATCCGCCGGCTTCTTCTGGCTATTGGGATCGCTCAAATTGCTGGGTATATCGATCGCATTGTGCAGCGTAACGACAGTTGCGCGCGCCGGGGTGCTGGGCAAGAATGCGGCCGCAAAATAGAGATCGCTGACCGCAGCGTATTCATAAGGCTGATCGAGGGTGGCATTGCCGCTGACCTTGGACGAAGCCATCGAGTCCTGCTTGCCATCGAGCGACCAGGCAAATTGCGAAACCGTACGTACGGGGCTTCGTGTGGTCGATGAAGGAAGAAATTCCTCCATATCACCTAGCCCGGCAGGCCATTCAACCAGGGCGCGTACCGGCACACCATTGTGTGTCACCGATGTATTGATCGTGATCACGTAGCTAGAGTCGAAGCTGAAGGACTTGACCACCTCGAGACCGCCTGCGACGTAATGAAAGCTGATGGTCTTGGGCGCCAGCACCGGTCCCGTGTCCGATGCCTGATACAGGGCCTGGTTGAGCTGCCCGGTAAGGTTCTGGTCATAGGTGTAGAGGGAGAGAGGCAAGCCAAAGCGTGCCGAGGTCTGCGGCTGCACCATGTCGAGCGGCTTGCCGGCGGTGTCGGTGTAGTTTTTCAGAATCCAATGCTTGACTTGCGCGCCGCGATTAGTGAAAACGATTCTGTACTTCTCGTTCTCGACTGTGGTTTCGGTCTCTGCGGTAGCGCTCACTGCAGCTGTTGCCGCCGGAGCCAGCACTGTGCCCGGGGTGTATGCCGCCTGGCCAGCGGGTGTTTGCTGCTGCGCCTGTTGGGTTTGGGCCTGCGGAGCCTGCGCAGTCGTTGCCGGCTGACTCGGCCTGAAATACTGGTAGGCCATGAGAGCCGCGAGCGCCATGAATGTGAAGATCATCAGGCTGCGGAAATCGCCGCCGCTGCCGCCGCCAGAACCACCCTGCGGCTCAAGATTAGGATTGCGAATTTCGGGCAAAGGAAACTTCCTGTCGTTGTGAAGTGGCGCGCCAGTTGGGCGCCGCTCCTTCTATGGTAATGGTTTGTGGGGGAAATGGCTTGCACTTACGATCGGCGGCACCGGGTCCAGGCCTCCGCGGCTGAAGGGGTGGCAGCGCAGCAAGCGGCCGATCGCCAGTCCCACACCGCGCAATGGGCCGTGGGTCGCAATGGCCACTTGTGCGTATTCCGAACATGTGGGTAGGTAGCGGCAACCGCCCGCGCCCATCGAATGGAGCGCCGGCGAAAGCCAGCGGCGATAAAATGCGAGGAGTGCAAGCAGAATGCGCGTCATCGTACCGGCTTCGCGGTTGCGGGATGCGGGGTCGAGATTTGGATTCCACGCGCTGCCTCGGCATTGGCCTGGGAGAGAATACGCACAATCTCGGCGTCGAGTTTCGTGAATTCCAACGTGAGCACGGACCGGTGCGGGTGCAGAATCAGGTCGCATCCCAGGGGAAGCAGCGCAACGTGGCGACGCAACACCTCGCGCAGACGGCGTTTGATGCGATTGCGTTCGTGTGCCTTGCCGATAACTTTGCCGACCGTCAGCCCCACGCGTGGGCCGGCAGCCGTTACAGTCTGGGGTGCGAGAAACCAGCTCATTGAAACCGACCTGCGCTTGCGCCCGGCAGCATACGCGCGCTGATAGTCTGCGTGCTTCGATAAGCGCGACGCAGTCAGAGACGCATGCCGAGCCTCGGCAAGTGTAGCCGCAGGGCGTGCGTCAACGATGAGGGAATCGGTCATGGCTTTGCCGGAAGGCGATGTAGCGGGAATCGGACTCACGCCCATGGCAGATTGCTGGAAATGACTCTTTCCTTTGAAGCCATCAGGCGGAAAGCCACCACAGCGTTTGTCCCGTGTCGTGGCTATTTTGAAAATCGCTCGACCTGAAACATTGAAGACATGCAATCGTTTCGTCAGAAACGAAACGGGCGGAGGCGACTAGTCGCGGAAACCCGCGCTGACTGCAACGCGCTTGCGGCCGATGGCGCGACGGCGGCTCAACACGGCGGCGCCGGCCTTGGTCTTCATCCGCGCGCGAAATCCGTGAGTCTTCACGCGATGGCGTCGGTTGGGTTGAAATGTGCGCTTAGGCATAAAAGTGCGCTCCTGCTTCCTCTAGAGAATCTGGGCCTTATAGGCAAATTCAAGTGTATCGCAGGTTGAGCCAGGAATCCAGCGCCGTGTCTCATAGAGATGGGGCGAGGCTTCATTCGATCCGGTCGCTTCCGTCCAGACTTGAGACAATTTTGTCGCAAGTCTTAGTCGCCAACATGGCACGCGGGGCAGCTTTTATATGCGGTTTCACCATCAATGGTGCAAGGTATCAACAGCACACCAAAGTTCTGTGAAAGACACATTGCAACGAGCGTGAAATGTGCTAGTATCGGGTCCGTTCAAGAAAGTTTCCCAGCGTCCCACGGAGTGAGTTTCAACCCGTGCCTCGTAGTGTTCCACTTGAGGCAGATCAACGGCGATCAGGCAGTTAAGAGGCGATTGTGCGGTGAGCGTAAGGCTCACCGGACGAGAGAGCTTTTGCCTAAACCGGAAGGTTGAATCACTTCAGTAGTAAATAGGTGACGCGGGCAAGGATTCGCTCGATGGCATTCGCAATTTCGCCAGCTTCGGCTCTCAACCCCTGGCTACAGATCCTCTCGGCTCTAGAGAAAAAAGTAATCCGTCAATCTTTTGAGACTTGGCTTAAACCGACTCGCTACAGTCACGCCGCAGGCCGCACGCTTTATGTACGCGTGCCCTCGCCGGAGTTCCAACACATTGGTGATAAATATGGAGACCTGATCCAGGAAGCGATCGATCTGGGGTCTCTGGAATTCGATGATGTGTGTTTTGTGACTGCGGAAGAGGATCCTTCGATTCCACCGCAACGCAAAGATGGTGGCTTCGGTCCAGTGCCCGCGCATGCGCCTACTGCGCCCGCACCCCGTTCGCCTGAGCAGGCGCGCTTTGACTGGTCCACTGCCGCGCAACTCAATGCGCGGTATACGTTCGACGCGTTCGTCATTGGCAATGGCAATCAGTTTGCTCGCGCCGCCTCGCTGGCAGTAGCCGAGCGGCCGTCGCGCGCTTACAATCCTCTGTTCCTTTATGGCGGCGTCGGCATGGGCAAGACCCACCTCATGCATGCCATCGGACACGAGGTGAAGCGCCGCCAGCCATCGTCGAGCATCTGCTACGTTTCCGCTGAAAAATTTACCAACGAAATGATCACCTCGCTGCGCAACGACCGCATGACCAGCTTCCGCGATCGCTTCCGCACCGTCGACGTACTGCTTATCGACGACATCCAGTTCATCGCGCAAAAAGAACGCACCCAGGAGGAGTTCTTCCACACCTTCAACGCGCTGCACGAGAGCATGAAGC
>ODAK010008827.1_pt1 | contig 10048 bp, 10 predicted proteins | sample 1539591 | NCBI WGS metagenome assembly ODAK01 (sample SAMEA3539303, study PRJEB22396) | soil metagenome | biome: tundra; feature: field; material: soil | place: USA | collected 2010-05 | depth 0.15 m | reverse complement strand
CTCTCGTGTGGCATCGCAAGACCTTCTCTCCAGTCGTTGAGGGATTCCTTGCAGTTGCACGGGAACTCCTCACGTACCAGTGTCAATGAGGGAATGAAATGGGTCTGGCCCAATCCAAGTGAATGATGAGCTTATTCTCCTGGTCTATCCTCTTTTTCAAGCTCAGATTTAAGGTATCGATGGATTTATTGCAGACTTTATCACCGAAATTGGGCCAGATTCAGATAATTTCCAAATTCTACAGACGAACGGCCTTCCTTGTCGTGAGACGAAAACGTCCGGTTCAGATCGAGTTTGCCGACGTAGAAAAAAACGAATGGACCCCCAGATGCCTGGAGCACCAGTCACGTAAGGGCGATGACAGGCGACAAGCCAGCGACCACGATGGGCAAGACGTGATGAGCAATCTCTTCTGCTGAGCAGGTGGGTTCTCCTCGACTCCATTGCACTGCCGGACCAAAGATCGCCCAACTGATGACCAGTGCCGTGGTTTCCCTTGCCTCCTGCAGGACGGGAACCTGCGGTGGGACCTGGTTCAGCCAGTTCAAGAGGACCTCATAGAGCTCCTTCTGCAACGCGACCTCGAAAAGTGGCTCAAACTGCTTATCCGCTGGCTTCTGGTAACGGCGGAAGGTGGCAAGGAAGTCGAAAACGCCCAGAATGAGCGCGTGCAGGGTGTTCATCTGCAATGTGGATGAGGCAGGAAGCTGGCTCTCCAACGCCTGATGGAACTTCGCGCGCATCCAGCTCTCTAACAGAGCATATTTATCCTCAAAGTGGGCATAAAAGGTGGCTCGGTTGACCGTTGCACGTTCTGCGATATCTTGTACCGAGATGGAGTGGATATACTGCTTTTCTTCGACTAATGCCATGAACGCTTGCAATAACAACTGACGGGTCCGTTTGACCCGTGGATCGTTCGCATTGACTGGTGTGGCCATCATTCCTCCTCGCTCTTCCCGTGTTCTCCGATCTGGGCTCTGGCAAGGGTTCTCCTGTGAACAACATTTTCTTGCTGGTGTTGTTTACCCAACGATCCCACCTGACTGCTGATTGCTTTGAGCGCAGACACAGCATACACTTCCTACTGTGTAGTATACACGAATATGTTGATTAGGCAACACTGTTGCTATCCGACATGTTCTGTTCGTGAGAGCGATACGGCTTCCATCCTCTGCAGGGGCATCTGTCCCTACAGGGCGTGTTCGCCGCAGCGAGAGCACACAAAGATATTAGGAAGGACTAGTTAAATGCAAGCAAGAGTCATTACACGATCTCTCTCCTGGAGGTGGTTTTCATGATCGTCATTACAACTCCCACTGGTCAGATCGGCCATCAAGTTCTGAACAACCTGCTCGAGAACGACGAGCCGATCCGCGTGATTGTGCGTGATCCCTCCCGTCTGTCTCCGCGCGAGCGTGAGCGCGTTGAAGTCGTGCAGGGATCGCACGGCGACCTCGATGTTGTCACCAGGGCGTTCGCAGGCGCAGACAGCGTATTCTGGCTTGTGCCCCCGGACCCCCACGCCGAGAGCGTCGAGGCCGCCTATGTGGGCTTCAGCCGACCAGCGTGCGACGCCTTCAAGACTCAGGGGGTCAAGCGAGTGGTCGGCGTCTCGGCCTTCGGTCGTGGGGCAGCAGTGGCTGCGAACGCTGGTTATGTCACTGCATCGCTGGCGATGGACGACCTGATCGCAAGCACAGGGGTCAGTTACCGTGCTCTGACAATGCCCCCTTTCATGGATAACCTGCTCCATCAAGTCGAGTCGATCAAGAACCAGGGCATGTTCTTCGACATCGTATCCGGGGATCTCAAGCAGCCAACCTGCGCCACCCGCGACATCGCCACCGTTGGAGCCCGTCTACTGCTCGATCACACCTGGAGCGGAGTCGCAAGTCGCCCGGTGCTCGGTCCTGAGGACCTCTCCTTCAACGACATGGCGCAGATCATGTCTGAGGTGTTGGGCCGGCCAGTGCGCTTCCAGCAGATCCCCGGCGTGGCCCTAAAGGCCAGGCTGACCGGATTCGGGATGACCGACGCTATGGCGCAGGGCATGGTCGATATGATCGTGGCCTACGATCAGGGACTCGCCACCGCCGAGCCGCGCACAGCCGAGTCCACCACTCCCACCAGCTTCCGCCAATGGTACGAAGAAGTGCTGGGTCCAGCCGTCCTGGCCTGAGCACCACCGCTACAGCGCAGCATGCTACATTCGCCATGAGTGTGCAACGGCCCATCGGCAACAGGTACAGAACGATCCGATCGGGATCTCAGCGCCCCAACTCGTGGTTACAATCGCTGGCTCACACCAGCGATCGTAACCTGCGGGTGCGTGGTCCGGTCGAGATTGGCCTGGAGGCGTGCCATACAAGTGCGGCTCTCACATGAGGGTTCGCTGCTGTTTTTATGCTACCAGAGAAATCGGTTCGTTCATTAAGAAAGGAATATCCATGCAAAAAATTACCCTTGAAGAGCATATTCTCCCCCCAGGCTTTGAAGCGCCAGACGAATGGCAAAAGATGCTCGCGCCAGATTATCTTGCGCAGATGACAACGCATCTCAAAGATATAGAACACGTTCGTTTGCCAGAGATGGATCGCTATGATATCGCTTTACAGGTACTCTCACTCCCTCTTGGCTTAGAGTGGGAGACAGATACAGCCACGGCGATCCGTTATGCCAAACAGGCCAATGACGGCATCGCTGAGATTGTACGTCAATATCCGACACGCTTTGCTGGCTTCGCAATGCTTCCTCTGCAAGATCCTCGTGAGGCCGCTCTTGAACTGGAGCGAGCCGTCAAGCAACTCGGCTTCAAAGGAGCAATGGTCAATGGGCATGTCAACGGAGAGATGGTAGATGAACAAAAGTTTTGGGGTGTGTGGGAACAGGCTGAAGCGCTAGGAGTCCCTATCTACTTGCATCCAGGTAGAGCGCTGGTTGGACAGGTCAATAAGATCTATCAAGGATACCCAGAACTCACCGGGGCAACCTGGAATTGGGGCTGTGAGACTGGTACATATGCTCTCCGACTGATTTTTAGTGGAATGTTTGACAGGTTTCCTCGTTTGACGTTCATTTTAGGACATATGGGTGAGATGCTGCCTTTCGTTCTCTGGCGTCTGGATTCTCGCGCCAAAATCTCCGCTGGCACGAGAAAAATCTCTTTGTTGCCTTCAGAATATGTCAAAAGGAATATGGCGATTACGACGAGCGGACAATTTGCATCAGAGCCACTAGCCTGTGCGATAAGCACGCTTGGTGCAGATCGTATTCTTTTTTCGGTTGATTATCCTTTTGAACGTACCGAGGAGGCTGCTCAATTTATTGAAGCTGCACCTATCAGTGAGGGGGATAAAAAGAAGATTTGCCTCTTGAACGCTCAGCGCTTGCTGGGTCTTTAAAAGCATTTGAACGATGAGAGGAGGTTCTCTACAGCAGGTCTCTCCTGCATTCATAAGGAGGCTTTGCGTGTCGTCGCGTTGGTGCTTCTGACGGTTGAATAGGGCCGTCTGTACGGTTAGAAGCATCACCAGAAGCACGACGAGGGCAACGGTGCTGATGAGTAAGGAGTTTTTCCGAAAATGGTGACACCGATCAGTGTCAGACGTATGACGATAATGATGATGGGAATGAACCAGAGTTTTGTTCTGAGAAAACCGCTCAGCCTGTTTTTCATGACACACCCTTACTGTGTAGAAAGATGATGATCAATTGCAGGATCGGCATGGCTTGCAAGAAAGTCCCGTGTGAATTGACCACACTCGGCCAAATTGCTCAGCCAGGGGAGATGACCAGCACCTTGTATGGCATGAAACTCCGAGGATGGCAGGAGTTGCGCAATGTGGCGACCGGTTTCACTGCTGCCAAATGGATCATTCGTGCCCCAGAGGAACATCGTCGGTTGCTGGACACGCTTGAGTTGCTCCGCTGTTAACGTATGCTCCAGCCTCGCTCCACGCAAACGGTTCGTCCGCTCCATGAGGCTGAGCGTCGAAAGGCGATAATAGGGCAACCGCTGAAAGGAATAGCGGCAAGCTGCCATGGCGGCAGAGGTGCTGGTGCTCGTTTTTGGCGGTTGTCTATTGACGGCGAGCATGATGAGGCCGAACAAAAGGCGATTGAGACCTGGGACGGACAGCAGGCGCAATGGGAGAGGCGGACCAGTGCTGATGAGATTTCCCGGAACGCCCAGCAACGTGAGGGCAGTAACCCGTTTAGGCCGATCCAGCGCCAACCACACACTCCAGTGTCCTCCCATCGAATGGGCGACAACGGGAACGCGCTCAAGCTCAAAAGCATCAAGCACGGTACTGAGCGTTTCTACAGCAAATTCCCGCAAATTGCCGACAGTCCGGTGGTCCATCCCATCACTCATCCCACCGCCGGGTCGGTTGACGGCGATGATGCGCCACCCCCGAAGTTCGGCCATCAGAGGAATGAGCGGAAAGGCATCACCAGTATTGCCGGGAACAATCAGGACAGGTTCTCCAGAACCGATCTCGGTGACACGCATCCGAAGACCCAGGCGAGGCAGAGACACGAAACGTGTCCGAGCCTTCAGATCATAGCAGGCGAGCAACTGCTCTTCTGCGTTGTGTGCCGCGATGACGCGAGGGTCATGCTCATCGAGGGTGAATAACTGCTGCTGAGACATTTTTCTCCTTTTTCTTGTGCTCTCTCGCTCATTCTTTTCGCGCCAGGTCGAGCAAACACCAGCGCTCTCAATAGACAAGGTGACTATTACATAGACACCTGTCTATTCTTAGGATAAACTGAGAGCAGAACGAAAGTCAATCTACAAATTGCTGGGAATGTCGTGGGAAACGACACAGGAGAAGCAATGTCGAAAAACTCGCCCCCTCTGCAGGAAGATATGCGTATTCGACGCACTAAAAAGCAGATCTGGGAAGCCTTACTCACCCTTTTACAAGAGCAAACGTTTGCCTCCATTCAGGTGAAAGCCATTTGCGAGCAGGCGATGGTCCATCGAGCAACCTTCTATAGTCATTTCGCCGATAAGTACGCCTTACTGGCGTATGGGATGCTGGACGCAATCCAGACGATTGAGAAAGACTTACAGTGGAATGCACCGCTACAAAAGCGAGAGGCTTTTGTTCTGTCTATACTGGAATACATGAAAGCGCATCAGCGCTTATTCTCTCTGTTACGTCACGAAGAATTCTCCGAGCGACTTTTCCGTCGTTTCGTGATTGGTTTTGAGGGAGAATTCGTCCATCCTGAGGGACCAATGAAGCAGATGGCTATTCCGACATCCATTCTTGCGCAGTTTTATGCGGGGGCAGTTCTACACGTGCTGATCTGGTGGGTGGAGCAAGAGATGCATATGCCTACAAAGGAACTGGCAGATTACATCAATCGGTTGCTCTAGGTTACGGTCGATGAGGGAAGTGATCCCCTCATCGACCGTAACCTACTTACCTCTTAAGATCTAGGGAAGCAGTATTCCGATTTATCACGTACAGGGAGTAGAGCGAGGCAAACATGGCGACGACGATTCTTTTCGGAGATGTATTCCTCTATCCGTTAGCTTTTACGCGCCGTTTTTAATGGACCGAACACAGGGGATCGAGTGCACCGTTTCGGGGGGTTATGCAAAAACCCCCATTATGCCGAACAGACACGCGGTCGTAGGCAATCGTAACAGGAAAATCCGTTACGACAGGTGTGGCGATGGAGGTAACGAAGGGAAGCACGTCCGCGTTACGTAACGGTACGATCCATTTCTCATAGCCACTTAATATAGGATTGTGGCAACTGCGCTAGCACGACGCGAAGCGCCGCTACCTGTCTGGTATAACCGAGCGTTGTTCATAGAGCAGCATTATGGCACCATGTCTGCGGACAGGTAGTGCGAGCGTTGTTCATAGAGCAGCATTATGGCACCATGTCTGCGGACAGGTAGTGCGAGCGTTGTTCATAGAGCAGCATTATGGCACCATGTCTGCGGACAGGTAGTGCGAGCGTTGTTCATAGAGCAGCATTATGGCACCATGTCTGCGGACAGGTAGTGCAAGATAAACCGCTCCTATCGTCGCTATCTTGTGCCTAGCGGCAGGCCACAGACGCGCTCTACGAGCGCTCAGAACCATCTAGCATATGCGCTAGTGTCGTTTGTCGCAATACTTTTCGCCTTTGACGAATAACATTTCACAGCATTTTGACAGAGAAAAGGTAAAACATGCACACTTTGACACATAACTTTTCGTTGCAGCACGCCAAACGTTTTCTTGCCTGTTGAGATTGCCAAAACAGTCTTTTCCCACTTTTGCGAAATTTTATGTGTCAAAAATGACGCCTTTTCACGCCGCTTCCGAAGCGCCTTCACAGCGCCACATGAAAGATTATGCGTCAGAACGTGTATCGTTTTCTTTTTGCTCGACCAACGTTCAGGCCGAAAACGTTACTCAATGCTGCTTGGAAAAGTTATGTGTCAGGACTACTGAACGGATAGCTGCCGTAAACTGGCTTCCTGAGCGCTTCCAGGCGAATCGTGAAAAATTATATGCGTCAGAAATGCGAAGTTATATTCGACAGACGACAGCTAGATGCTTGACAAGGTAGGCTAGCATAATCTATCCTGGTGTAAAACCACCACAGAGAGAGAGATTATGGTAAAAAAGCAAATAGGGCTGAGAGTGGCACCACATCTAAAAGACGGACTTCAAGATCAGGCAGCGCGATCAGGTAAAGCTGAGACAGCACTCCTGGAGGAATATATCGCCGCAGGACTTGCCCGCGACAACGGCGAGCTGATTGAGCAGAACAGTTTACCCGCAGTTCGCCAGGCTGTGAGAGAAGAAGTGGCGAAGGCGATAGAGGAGTTGCGTGAGCAGCTCAGTGCAGATCTTCAGAAGTCAGCCAGGCGCAGCGATGACCGTTTGGCCGCATTAATCGTCAAAGCAGCGAGATCCGCAGGCATTGCCCAACGGATGCTCTACAGCTATATCGGCAAGGCCGTCAATACAGAGTTTGCCACGAAGATGTATGAGGCGGCAAAAGAGGCAACTGGCAAGGATATTGCGCGACCAGATGAGAAATAGGAAGGCAGCTACTTTTTTGATAGCTGCCCCTGATTTTTTGTTGCAGGTAACACACTGTTATTGCCTTGCTGCTTATCCAGCTCTGCCTCAAGCATTTGAACCCGTAGTCTTGCTTCTATAAGCTCCTTCTGAGCATGAATTTTTTCTAGTTGAAGATCGTACTTCTTCTTATCCATTGGAACGAGATAGCGTACGAATGGGATAAGGGCAGTTGGTGTAATGAACAGAAGATAACGAGGGTCTTTCGAGATCCCAAAGCCGATAAGGCCACCGATGAGTGCAAGAGTGTATGCGATTGTAATGGCGATGATGAGAAACCATCGTATGCGCCATGTCATGTATTCCTCGTAATCCCTTGGTGTGGGGAATCGTTGCTGAGATTGCCCCTGGTTCGCCGATTGAGCACCTGACATAAGAATGAGTAACCTCCGCTTTTCTTCTTTCCGCAAAGAGGTTACTCTTCAGTAACACATTTGGGCACAGTAATCCCCCTTTGCATTTCTCTAATCATGCAAAGAGGAGGCCCGACGAGGTCTAAAAGCGTTCCTCACTCTAACTAGTTCTTGGTTTCCTTACTAAGAATAATAAAAAGCATCTATGGACCTCATACGTAGATGCTACCCCATATTATTCTATAGTTATGGTATTGTTCCTCACTCAGTATGCCATTAAGATTACACTGATCATTCGAGATAGTCAAGGCCAGATGAAACAAAACCCGACCAGAGACGTAATTAGAACATGATAGCTAAAGGGAGCGGCTATGTGAGGGGGAATCGACAGGCCGCCGCAGCCCGTTTGACTTCTCACATGAAATACACCGAGCACCGCAGCAAAGATCTGGAGCGGGAAACTCGCGATGACCGACGCATCTTTTCTAAAGATCAAGACGTGGTGAGCCGCAAGGACGCAGTAGATGATGTGATGGAGCACACCAGCACCAGCGTGAATTATCACAAGATCGTGCTTTCCCCTGGTCAAGATGAGCCAATACAGGATTGGAGAGAATGGACGCGAGAGGTGATGCACGATTTAGAAGAGCGTCAAGGGCATGCGCTCCATTGGTATGCGGTAAAACACGACAATACAGATAATCCCCATGTGCATGTTGTCCTGGCCGGCGCTGGTGAAAACTTGGAGACAGGAAAGACGGAGCCGGTCAAACTGTATCGGGACGACTACCAGGCATTGCGAGAAAGCGGACATGAACACAGCGAGCATGAGTGGCATCACCGGATTCAAGACCTGGTGAAAGAATACGATTCGCAGGATCAACTCACCCCGGAGCGTGATCTGAGTAGGGAGATATCTTCTAGCCTTGATCGAGGAGATTTTGACCGATGAGAAAGGCACAAATAGCCGTTCTGATTTTGATGGCAGGCGTTGTCGCTCTTGCCATCTTGAATATATATCCTCTGGCCGCGCCCCTCATTGCGCACCACCAGACGAATGGTATGGTAGGCGTTATCCTGACTGACCTGCTTACCAACCATGCACAAACACCGCTAGGGCCATATCTGCCCTGGATAATGATAGCTCTCGGTTTTCTTGGGTTCTGTATTATTAGCTACGATCTCAAACACCGTCGCCGGACCACACACGGCAGCGCCCATCATGCCGGCAGGCAAGAGGCCCGCAAGTATTATGCTCCACGCACGATACCCCGACGACCAGGCCGAGCGCTGCAACCCTCGACCAGATCCGGACCACGTGGAGCGTTTCGCCTGGTCTTAGGCAAGTACAACGGCAGAGTGGTTGCCTTAGAGGAACGGCAGCAGTATCAGCACGTGTTATTGACGGCCCCTACCGGAGCTGGCAAGAGTGCCCGTGTGTTTCTCCCTAATCTCTTGCGTGAGATGGGCACCAGGTCGCTGTTCATTGGCGATCTGAAGAATGAGTTGTATCAGATCACGGCAGGCTGGCTCGCTCAGTACATGCAAGTGTGGCTATTCGCCCCCTTGCGTTCTACCAGTCAAGGGTACAATCCCCTGGCCCACATTAAGAACGTGGAGGATGCACAGGATTTTGCAGAGTGTTGGGTCACAAACACAGGTACCTCGAAGAATGACGATTTTTGGCCGAACAATGCCAAGTTGCTGATTACCGCGATGACCTTGCACCTGATCGCCAGCGAACGGACCCCCGCACTGGCAAGGCTGGCCGATGTGTTGACCACATCATCGTTTGAAGAGATCAGCACCATCTTGAGCACGACCCGTTCTTCAGAGGCCCGACGACTTGCCCGCCAGTTCCTTGAGAACATGGCAAAGAATGAGCGCCTGGTAGGGAGCGTGATGACGGACATAGGGAATCGCTTTCAATTGCTTGCTAGCACGCAGGCCCGCGCCGTTACCGCAACCAATGACATCGATTTTCAGGAGATGATTGAGACGCCGACGGCGTTCTTTTTGTCCATCCCCCGCAGTGAAACCCGGCGCTATCGTCCGCTACTGGCAGTGCTGACCCAACAGATGATCAAGACGTGGGAGCGTAACGGCACCAATGGAATCGGATGCTACCTCGATGAGTTCACGAACATCGGGTATATTCCAGGCTATGCCGACTTTATCAGCACCGCCAGGTCACTCAAAGTATCCCTCTTGATGGCGATCCAGAACTTTAGCCAGTTGGCCGAGCGATACGGCCGTGAAGACGCTGAGACGATCAAGGCCAACGCCGTGACGCACTTGCTCTTGCCGGGAGCTGGCCTGGAGGAGACGAAATATTACTCCGAACGCATAGGCGATACCACCATCGCCACCGAAACGATCAATCGCCGTGGCAGTGGTCTGGCTGAAGAAATCACGTCATCGCAGGGAGAAGCACGACGGCGACTCATGACGCCCGATGAGCTGCGCACCATGTCCGTCGATACGATGCTGATGCTTGAGGCGACGGCTGCGCCCTTAATCCTGAAGACGAAGCCGTACTTTGAGGAGATCGGAAGAGCGTCGTGTAGGGAAAGAGTGTAGATCTCGGTGGTC
>ODAK010008826.1_pt1 | contig 10048 bp, 10 predicted proteins | sample 1539591 | NCBI WGS metagenome assembly ODAK01 (sample SAMEA3539303, study PRJEB22396) | soil metagenome | biome: tundra; feature: field; material: soil | place: USA | collected 2010-05 | depth 0.15 m | reverse complement strand
CACATCCGCACAAAGAGTGCGAGCGCATCGCACAGCTTTACGCCGCCCGAGCCCAGAGCGTCCCGCAGTTCCCGCATCTGTCCAATCAGTTTTCGGTGCTCATCGATATGCGGCTCCAACCACGGGAAGCCGCGGGATCGCATCAGGTTTTCTTCGGCATCAAAATGGTCCTGGAAGCCTTCAATCAACCGCGTCAGGCGCATTTCGAGCTCGGCGCGCGAAGCTCCGGCGTCCACCGCGGCTGAAAACTCGTCCGCCTCGGCGATCAACGCCCCATGTTCGCGGTCCATTTGCGGCTCGGACAGCGACAGATTGTCCCTCCATCCTGCTTGCGTCATGTTTCCCCCTTCGTACCGGAACTACTGCTACTCACACTGATACTACGCCGGCGGTGAACCATTCAATACTATCGAAGGTGAGTGTCTCAAAGAACACCGCCCCATGCTAATGCCGGGTCTGGCGGCCGGCGGCTTCGCAGCGGCTGACGATGAGACCGGTGAGGCCGAACCAGGCGCCTTCGGGGCGCTCCAGTTTGTGGGCGCCGCTACGTCTCAAACTTGATACAGTGCGACCGTGCATCTTCAGGGTGTTCTACTACATCGCGGCGCCGGAGGATGTCCCAGGAGCTTCTCGATGCGTAAGGTCAAACCCATAGTGGCTAAGGCTCCAGAGGAGTTGGCTGGGACTCTGGGCCTCTCTGCGGCGTCGGCAAAGGAGTGGCGGGTTCAGTATGCGCTGCTCAAGCGTCTGAAGGTTATTGCGCGCAGAGAAGAGATCACGCACGCGGAGATCGCCAGGCGGGCGGGCACTTCGCGCACCCGAGTGACGGCAATCTTGAACGACGATCTCGAGCACGTATCGAGTGACCTTCTCATCCGCATCCTTGCCTCGCTAGGCTATCGGGTGAGGGTTTCGGTGGTCCGATCCGATAGCGCGGCGTAGGGCGTGGGAGAGGAGAGACACCTTCGTTGGGCCGTGGATATTGCCGGAGGTAAGCCATTGGCTCGCCGTCGCCGACCACGACGATCAGTTTCCACAAAGCGCGTTTTTCGCCCACGATGGAGATAAGCCATATGCGTTTGTTCGTCGCGGCAAATCTAAAAGGACAAACGGAACTCTAAAGAGAGTTAATATGAAAAGTCCATAGATCCGAGGAACGGAGGAGCATTTCGATGAAATTCCGACGCGAGGTGGGATTCGGGTTTATTATCGCTGGTCTCGGCCTCATGGCCAGCATTCTACAGGCCAGCAGTGCCTTCTCTCAAGCGAATGCCGTGGCACAGCCAGCAGCTATGGTTGGACCTGCTGCCCTACAGCGAGGGGAACTTGAGGTTTGGGTTCCCAAGACTCACGTAATGGGGATTATGGGAGACCCTACGGCTAGAGTGACTGAGGAGTATCCATGGGCGACATTACTGAACGAGTTCAACCGTGATTTCCCGGAGTTCAAGCTGCGCTTCAAGATCCTGGAGCGCTGGGAGTTCGTACGGGTATTTCATTCTACCGAGCAGAATTCGCCCTATCCAGACGTGGCGTTTGTGGACAGTGGAAGAGAACTCCATCCGCTAGTTAGCAGCGGGGCTGTCATGATGACGGGCCAGTCACGCTTTGCTTACGGTGGCTGGTGGCTAAGCCTTCCGCGCTCTAAGAACGTGGGAGCTGGCCAAGCCTTCATGCTCTGGCTATCACGATCCCCCCACTGGAAGGCGTGGAAAGTAGGCGCCGCTGACATGAGTCAGACGGACATCACAGCCGTACAGACCATTTCCAAGAAAGCTGTTGAGGATATTGCGCTTGGAGATTCTCACTCGCTCTCGGCGAATATGGATCGCGAGGCATGCCATTTCGACTTGAGGAGGTCCGATCCTACCTATAAGGTTGTAAGTGTTGACTCTCTGATAACATTCGGCAACTCGCGATTGGCATTTGTATTAGTGTCTTCGGTCGGCCAGGGAGAGAGATCCTTCGGGATGGAGCATTCGGCTTTCGTGCTCAGGAGAGTCGGCGACCTCTGGAAAGTACTCCTGTACCTGCCGGCAGCGTTACCCGCCCTCGAGCCTATCCTTAAGTCCTTTGATCGTTTGGAACTGAAAAATGGGCAGACTGAAGCCATCGCCCAAGTAAGCCTCGTGAGCCCGGTGGATCATGCGAGAATTACGCGCTACCCCAAGGGCGACCTAGAATGGAAGCCACTTGACCCATTGCCAGCGGCGTATGTCGTCGAGTACCAGTTTGGCCAACCGGGGCAGGACTCTTGGTCACCCAGCTGGATTCTGGTTGTTTCCCCCAGTCGCGGTGAATCTCTCATTAGTATGGAGATTCCGTTTGGCGTCGGCCAACAACCCCATCGCTGGCGAGTGTGGGCCATCAGCGGAACTGGCGTCGTATCGACGAGCGACTGGCGTACAGTCGATTTCACGGACTAACGATATAGCTGCGCCATCTATTTTGGAAGTCACGCGTATTCGGCCATGGAACACCTCGCCAGCCGCAGGGTATCAACTCCGTTTTGCGACAGTTGCTGTAGTTTCCGACAAGCGGTCGTTAAAGTGGCGATATCGGAAAGTGACCCGAAAGCGCCCCGGAAATTAGTCCTGATACAAGTCCCGATCCCGGATGTATTAATGTCGACTACCGCCTCTCGTGCAAGTAGCCGCTGCATTCAGCACCCGGTCCAACTGAAAGGGTGCGCCAAGGGCCGCCCGGCGTGCTAATGCCGCGTCTGGTGGCCGGCGGCTTCGTAGCGGCTGACGATGAGATCGGTGAGGCCGAGCCACGCGCCTTCGGGGCGCTCCAGTTTGTGGTAGAGGGCGATGTACTCGGGCTTCTTCATCCCCATGCCGGCGTAGGCCAGGAAGTACAAGCCGTCGTACGAGAAATCGGTGATCTGTTCCTTGGTCCACTTCTTAGGGTCGGTGATATAGGGTTCGAGGTACTCCACCACGGTGGCGAGCGTGACGCCGCTCTTGCCATGCGCGTCCCACAAGTCGACGCCTTGGGTTTGGGCGATCCGGCAGGTCGTCGTGAGGGCTTCCAGGTTGAAGGCGGAATACCACAGGCCCCTGGTGCGGGCCTCTTCGCGCGGGGCGCTGCCATCGGGCTTGATCTGGTGTGGGAAGATGCGGTCGCGGTAGTAGTTGAAGGCGGCCTTCTCCTCGACGTCGTCTTCCACGTAGGTGGCGATGGCGGCCACCTGCGCGGTCCACCATGAGGCGTGATTGTTGCCGGCGTGCCTTTCGTAGTTGCCGTTGTCGCTGGTGGTAAGCCAGTGAAGGTAGTCCTGAAACCACTTCTTGACGACGGCCTGTTCTTTCGGATCCCAGTTCCCGGTTTGGGCCAGGAACTCCATCCCCTGGATGGCGCGGATGAACACGCGTCCATCCACGATGCCCGCGCCGCGTCCGCTGTTGAAGTTGCGGATGGCCTGGGAATAGTCCATGTGCGGGTTCATGCGGCTCTTGGGATTGATGAACCAGGTGTTGATGTCGCGGGCGGCGCGCTGGGCGTAGCGGGGGTCGTCCAGCAGGTAGGCGGCGGCGCCCAGGGCGAAGACCGCATCGCCCATGGCGGTCAGCGCATTCTTGTTGGCGACAAAGCGGTTGGGGTTGGTCTGCCCGTCGCGCCGCACGTAAGGGGCTTTGGGGTCGCCGTCCTGCGGCCACCAGTAGGGGGCCTCGCTATAGAAATCGTGGACGTCCATCGGGATACCCTGGGGGCGCTCGGTAGTGACGCTCCACGGGCCTTCTTTGGCGTGGCGCTCGGCGTCGGTGCGCAGGTGACGGATGGACTCCAGCGTCCAGGCTTCCTTACGGACGATGGCGGAGTGCAGGGCTTCGGCTTCGGAGTCGGAGACGAGAGTCATGGGAATGCCCACGGCATGGGCGCACGAGGCCAGCGTTACGACGAGCACAGCGCTTTTCACTATCACAGATTGTAGCGGATACCACCTCGCAGGGTGGAGCGGAATTGACTCTTAGGGGGAGCCCCCACCCGCGGTGCGCTCATAGGCGGCGTTGAACTCGCAGCCGATCAGGGCAACCAGCGCGATCAGGTACATCCAGACGAGAAGCGCGATGCCCGCGCCGATGGAGCCGTACATCACGTTGTAGCGGGCGAGATTTCGCACATACCAGGCGAATCCCAGGGTGGCGAAGAACCACAGTACCGTCGCCAGGATGGCGCCGCGCCAAACGTAATGCCAGCGCTGTTTGCGGTAGGGGCCGTAGTAGTAGAGCGATGCCGTCACCGTGGTGGTGGTGAGGAAGGCGAGCACGTAGCGCGCGACCCGGCTGGCGTCCTGCCAGACCCACGCAAACGGCGTGAGGAACGGATCGACCTTCATCCAGTGGAGGACCGCCCGCTCCACCTGCCCGCCAAAGACAATCAGCAGGGAGGCGCAGATCAGCGGCATGGCGGAGAGCAGCACGAGCGACATGGCAACGCCGCTTTGCCGTACGAAATCCCGGTTGCGGGGCACCCGGTAAGCCGCCTGGAATCCCTCGATCAGGCTCTTGATCACCCCCGAGGCGGCCCACAGGGAGATGATCCCGGCGCCGACCAGGAAGCCCGCAGGATGCTCCCCCATGACGCGGAACTGCTGCACCACCAGGTCTTCGGTGCCCGGGGGAACGATCTGCGAAAGGAAGTTCTCCAGGGTGGCGGATACGAACTCGGCCCGAGTCTGCACCAGGATGGCGGCGGCGCTGGTCAGCACCGGGAAAAAACAGAGCAGGGCGGAGTAAGCCGCGGCCTTGGCGTAGCCGAAACAGCCGTCGTCCAGGGTAGAGATGAGGCTTTGGCGGAGCAGCCACGCATAGGTCCCGAGAGTCATCCGCACTACGGCCAGTATACCGAGGGGCAGCGGCTCCCGGCCGAGCCACGACCGGGGTACCCCCTTTGGGGTCGGGACTGGTTGGCACTTAGCAAAGCGCGGCCATCAACGCACCGCGCGCGGTGGAGTTGAGCGGATCCTCGGCCACGCGAACCTCCGAAATCTTGATCGGGAAATCCTCGGTCCCGAGCGCCGTCGTGAAGCGATTCAGGAAGCCCTTGGGAATCGCCGTTCCCCCGCTCAGCACGATCGGCACCGATTGATCCAGCTTAGGCAGACGCTGCGTCGAGGATATCGTGGACCGCAAGGCGTTCGCCAGAGTCTGGATCACGTCGTCGTAAAACACCGACAGCGCGTTCTGCACCCGGTCTCCCGAGAGCCCGTTCACCACGAAATTCAGTTCTTTCTGTACGCGCAGCCGCGTGGCCAGTTCTCCGGTCACCGACGCCGCCTGCGCGTCGATGTAATCGCCCGCCTTCGGGACCGCGAAACTGATGACCGGAACCGAAAGTACGGCCAGACACACGTTGCACAGGCCGCTGCCGCAGGAAATCCCGATTCCCGTGTAATTGGAGCCGGACATCTCGCCGAACACCACCGCCAACCCTTCTTGAATCGGTTGGGCGCTGAAACCCAACTGCTTCAGAATCTGCTGGATGGAAGCTTCATGATAGGCGATCGCCGAGCTGCCCTCTAGACTAGGCGCCGGAATGCTGAAGAAAATCTTTCGCCCCGCCGCTCCGGCTTTTCCCACCAGCCGCGTGATGATGCCGCGCATCACCGCCAGACTGTGCGACTCCTGCGGATTCAGCACGCCCCGAAGCATGGGCCGCCGGGTCTCCACGTGAAATACCTCGGCGAATCGCTGCGCATCATTGCCCGATACCACGAGTTCCCCGCCCGATACCTCGTGGAATACCCCTTCCCGCTGCAGCAGACTCTCCGCCAGCCGGGAATACGGCAGGGTGATAAAGGCGTTCAATTCCGATTCGTAGTGCGGCTGGTCCATGCCGCGCGCTACCACAATACGGCTGGTGCCAACGTCCAGACCAAGCGGCAGGTTGTTTTCCGGTTCGCCGTTGCTCATTGCCAAGTCTCCTAACTTATCCGCCAGACCAACAGAGCCGCCATGATCGCGGCCGATACCACTGCCACGATCCTTTTTGCCGGCCACCGCCGGAATACCTCGAACGGCTCCCTTGCGCCCATCACTTTCCGCACGTAGCGCAGACGCTCCACCGGGTCCGCCGTCTGGCGGGCCCGCTTTTCGATTTTGCGTGCGGTCTCCCGCTGTTTCCACAGAATTCGCGCCGTCATGTTTCCGCTCGCTCATGAAGCTACGTTTACTCGCCGTCGGGCGTGTCGCTGGTGCTTTCCTGGAGTAGCACCTACGTAGTAGGCGGAGCACCCCATTTCTCTCGCCCGGATTTCCAATTAATTGCTGCCAGGGAGGATAATCGTGTTCCGCGATCCGACCACCGGCAACGAAACTTATGGCGGCGGCCGGTTCCTGGATTTGGAACTGCCGCCTGACGGTGCCGTCATCCTGGACTTCAACAAGGCCTACAATCCTCCTTGCGCGTTCACGCCATTTGTTTCTTGCCCGTTGCCTCCCAGGCAGAATCGTCTGCCGGTGAGAATTGAGGCGGGCGAGAAGAAATATCGCCATTGACGCCGAGGTATACCTGGCGCCTAAGGTATTTTGCGGTTTCTGCCGATCACCTGAGCAGTCATGCGGCAACCAGACAAATGTCAACCCCCGCGGCCGTGGGTGGATTGGACAGCCAGGCAGATTCACGACCCTGTCTGGCGCTTGCGCTACCTGCAATCCGTGGTCCCGCCGCTTGCCCGCCCGGCGACTCGGGCATTCCGCTGGAAATTACGGAGAACAATCGGACTTCTCGCTGTCTTGGCGCTCGTCTCCGTGCTTGCGCCGTTATCCCTGCACAGGCTCGGCGCAGCCAATGCCGCGTCGCACACGGAGCCTGCCCTGCGCGCCCTGCCGCCCGTCTATCGCCTGGAACTGGCGGCGGTACCCTCCGCGGATGTTTGGTCGGTGGAAAAAGCCAGCGACTTTGAGGTCTACAGCAACGGCCTGCGCATCGAAAACCAGTATGCCGTCAGCCACCGGCCACGCGCTTACGTGGCATTTTCCCGCGACAACCCCGAACGGCCCAGCGGCGAGAAGCGGACCGACCCGGTCGGAATCGTGTACCATACCACGGAAAGCCTGCAAGCCCCCTTCGAGTCTACTCAGAACAACGTCTTGAAGAGGGTCGGCGAGTCCTTGCTCGACTACGTCCGCCGCCGCCGCTGCTACAACTTCCTCATCGATCGCTTCGGCCGGGTGTTCCGCATTGTCAACGAGACCGATGCCGCCGACCATGCGGGCCACTCGGTATGGGCCGACGACCGGCATTTCTACGTCAATTTGAACGACAGCTTCATCGGGATTTCTTTCGAGGCGCAAACCGCCGCCGGGAAGACCAGTACCAGCGTCGGCGCCGCCCAGGTCCATGCCGCCGGAATGCTCACGGAAATGTTACGCAGCCGGTATAAAATCCCCGCCCAGAACTGCGTCACCCATGCGCAGGTCTCTGTCAATCCCTCCAACATGCAAATCGGCTACCACGTCGATTGGGCGTCGAGTTTCCCGTTCGAGAGGCTGGGATTGCCCGATAACTACGCCACACCTTCGCCGGCGGTCTCCCTGTTCGGCTTCGGTTTCGATGCGAGTTTCGAAGAACGCGCCGGCGTCCGTCTTGCGGCGGGGGCCTTGGCAGCCGATAACAGGCTCAGCGAACAGGCCAAAGCGGCGCACCTGAGCCTCGCGGCATACCGCAAAGCGCTCCACACACGCTACTTGAAGATCATGGCGAGCCTCCGGACCTAGCGCTTGTTTGTGGCGCAGACACCTCGTGTCTGCCGCATCGACACTCGTGTCGATGCTTGGCTGCGGCAGTTTGCTTGACACGGCATACGTGCGCACGTATTATGTGTACATGAACATCACTCTATCCGTTGATGATGAGGTCATCCGGCGCGCGCGCCAGAAGGCTGAAGTGCTTGGGACGAGTGTGAACCAGTTGGTACGGGATTACCTGGAGCAACTGACCGGAACGTCGGATCGAGTTGCCAATGCGGCGGAATTCGCGAGGCTTTCCCGGCTCTCTCACGGCGACTCGCGAGGTTGGAAGTTCAATCGCGAGGAGATTCACGAGCGCAAATGAGCGCCTTAGCGTTCTTCGATACCAATATCCTGGTCTATACCGACGATCATCGCTCACCGGAGAAACAGGCGCGGGCGGCCAGCCTGATCGAGCGCCACCAACTGAGTGGCACCGCCGTCGTTTCTCTTCAAGTTCTCCAGGAATACTATGCCACGATTACCCGTAAACTGGGTGTCGATGCCGAACTCGCTCAACAAAAACTAGAAAGCTTGGCCCTCGAAAGGGTTGTTCGCTTTGAAGCTCGCGACGTGATTGCCGCCATCGAGTTGCACCGCCTCACCCGGATCTCGTTTTGGGACGCTATGATCGTCCATGCGGCCCGCCTCGCCGGCGCCAGCGTACTCTATTCGGAAGACCTCCCGCACGCCTCCGTTCTGGGCGGAGTTCCGGTGGTGAACCCATTCCTGCAAGCCTGAGCACCACCGTCGAATAATCCATCAACCGCGCCTCTTCGTCTGTCCCCGTACAGTCCCGCTCACACCGTTTTTTGCCCCGTTCCCCCTGCCAATCCGCCATTCAATGGAATCCTATTTCTTTCAATCGTTTAAACCGCCAAACTGGCTCCAAACTGGGAAGGAAGTATCTTACATGAGCACTCAGACTGTCGATCCGAAGCCCCATACGTCTGCCAACCTCGTACAGATCGGCTCCACCATCGAAGACACCATCCAACAGCGGCTGGCTGAAGAGCGCGCCCGCCTGGAAAGGGAAGCCGGTGTGGCCAAACGCGAAGTTCACCACTTCAAGCGTCCCGCCGAGCGCCATTTCACCAGGGATCAGCGCGCCCAAACGACGCTGCTCTTCGGCGGACTCACCTGGAAGCACGAGAAGTTGGTGCATGGCGCCCTCGAAGGTCTCGGCTATCGCGCCGAAGCCGTTCCCACCCCGAACGTCAAGGCGTTCCAGGCGGGCAAGGAGTATGGCAACAACGGTCAGTGCAATCCCACCTACTTCACCGTCGGCAACCTGGTGCAGTATCTGCAAACCCTGGAAGAACAGGGGATTCCTAAGCAGGAAATCATCGATCGCTACGTCTTCTTCACGGCCGGCGCCTGCGGACCCTGCCGTTTCGGCATGTATGAAGCCGAATACCGCCTCGCCTTGCGCAACGCCGGGTTCGACGGCTTCCGCGTGCTCCTCTTCCAGCAGTCGGGCGGCCTGTCGCAATCCGACGCCGAAGCCGGCCTGGAAATGAATATCGATTTCTTCCTCGGCATCCTCAACTCGCTCAACTGCGGCGACGTGATGAACGAAGTGGCCTACGCGCTGCGTCCGTTCGAGGTAAACGCCGGCGAGACGGACCGCATCCTGGACGAGAGCATGGATTATCTCCATGAGGTGTTCCGCAAGAAACGCCCCTGGAAGCTCGACGAAGGCATGGGCAAATACCTCGGCGGCTTCAGCGACACCGCGGAATACGTCGGCAAATTTGTCAACCAGTTGAAGGGCGACGAATACGTGCCCGCTCTGGAGCGCTGCCGCGACAGCTTCAATACCATCGATGTGGATCGCCTGCGCGTCAAGCCCATCGTCAAGATCACCGGCGAATTCTGGGCGCAGACCACCGAAGGCGACGGCAACTTCAACATGTTCAGCTTCCTGGAGCGCGAAGGCGCGCAGGTTCTGGTGGAACCCATCGGCACCTGGATCATGTACATGATTCACCAGGTCATCCAGAAGTATAAAGACTTCAAGGGCCTCGAAGAAGGCGCGGTTCTGCCTCCCCTCTGGAAGCTCGGCACGCGCGCCAAAATCGAGTTCGGTTTCCGCCAGAAGGTGGCCAAGCTGAAGCTCGCCGAAGCCATTTTCAAGAGCGAATACCACAAGATCGTGAACGCGCTGGGCGGCATCGCGCACCACCTTGCCGACCAGTACGAGTTGCAGCGCCTCGGCCACCCCTTCTACAACTCGCGCGCCGGCGGCGGGGAAGGCCACCTGGAAGTCGCCAAGAATATCTACTATTCGAATAAGGACCTGGCGCACATGG
>ODAK010008825.1_pt1 | contig 10049 bp, 7 predicted proteins | sample 1539591 | NCBI WGS metagenome assembly ODAK01 (sample SAMEA3539303, study PRJEB22396) | soil metagenome | biome: tundra; feature: field; material: soil | place: USA | collected 2010-05 | depth 0.15 m | reverse complement strand
GAGATTTTCACAGGACGGTGGAACGTCGTGGTCTGGAAACCAAGCTGCGCACTTCGCAAGGCTCTCCGGAAAATTCCTGCCGGCCTTCGGTGGATGTGTTGTTTCGTTCAGTGGCACGGGTTTATGGCGCAGGATTGTTAGCCGTGGTGATGACCGGGATGGGACAAGACGGTTTGCGCGGGTGCGAATGTGTCCGGGAAGCCGGCGGCACGGTGCTGGCGCAGGACGAAGCGAGTTCGGTGGTATGGGGGATGCCGGGCTTCGTGGCGAACGCGGGGTTGGCGGAGCGGGTTCTGCCCTTGGATGAAATTGGCATGGAAGTTGTTCGTAGAGTCGCGGGCGCGCGAGTTGCAATGCGCCGTGGAGCTTGACGGCGATGAGCATATCCATCAGTGAATTCGACTATCTTCGCAACCTGGTGCTGAACCACTCCGCGATCTCAATTGATAGCGGTCGTGAGTATCTTGCGGAGTCGCGGCTGGCGCACATCGCGGTGACCGAGGGACACGCTTCCGTGGGCGCGCTGTTGCTGCAGATGCGGACGAAGCCTTTCGGGACGGTGCATCGCAAGGTGCTGGATGCGATGACGAATAACGAGACGTGGTTCTTCCGCGACCTGCATCCTTTCGACGTGATCAAGCGGAACCTGCTACCTGAGTTGATTGCGAAGCGGAGCAGCGTGCGCCAGCTGAACATCTGGAGTGCCGCGTCATCGAGCGGGCAGGAGGCTTACAGCCTGGCGATGATGATCGAAGAAGATTTTCCAGAGCTGCGGACGTGGACGATCAGAATCCTGGGTACGAACATTTCGTCGGCGATCTTGAACCGGGCGCGGAGCGGGCGTTATTCGCAGATGGAAGTCAACCGCGGCTTGCCGGCAGCGTTGCTGACCCGTTATTTCCAGCGTGAAGGGCTGGAGTGGGTGGTGAAAAGCAATATCCGCAACCGGGTGGAGTTTGAACCATTGAATCTCTCCAAGCCCTGGCAGATGCTGCCTTCGATGGACATCATCATGCTGCGGAATGTGTTCATCTATTTCGATGTGCCGGTAAAGAAGCAGATCCTGGCGCAAGCGCGCGGCGTGATGAAGCCGGAAGGATATTTGTTCCTGGGTTGCGCCGAGTCCACCATTAACCTCGATGACAAGTTGGAGCGAGTGCCCTTCGAGAAGACATCGTGTTATAGCCTGAGGAGTTAGAGCCATGTCAGTACGCCAGGAAGACTTGATTGCAATGAATGAACAGATCTGGGCGTCGATGCTCGGGATCACGATATCGGCGATTGAATATGCGGACGCCCTGGCCCATGGCGGCGGTTATATCGGTGGGTGCGTGCAACTGGTCGGCGCGTGGCAAGGAGCGGTGCGCGTGGATTGCGGACAGGGGTTGGCGCAACGTGCGGCGATGACGTTCCAAGGCAAAAGAGAAGGGGAATTGTCGTTGGACGAGGTTCGGGATGCGGTGGGAGAGTTGGCGAACATGGTGGCGGGCAGCGTGAAAGCCTTGTTACCACAGCCGACGCACATCTCGTTGCCGTCGGTTGCGGATGGGAACGACTACGACCTGACCGTGCGGCATGGCAGGGTGCTTTTGCAATGTCCGTTTGAATGCGAGGGAGAGCGGCTGATTGTGAGCCTGATCGAGCGTGACGTGGAGTCGGAGTTCAGGCCGGGGCGATCCTTCACGCAAGCGGTGCAATGAAGATTCACAAGTTCATGACTAACAGCTTGGGCTCGGTCATTTCTTCGATCGCATAGCGCAAGCCTTCACGGCCGAGGCCGGAATCTTTGATGCCGCCATAGGGCATATGATCGATGCGGAAGGTCGGCACGTCGCCGGCAATGAGCCCGCCGACCTCGAGTTCGTTGAAGGCGGTGAAGATGAGTTGGGCGTCACGGGTGAGGATGCCAGCCTGAAGGCCGAAGGGAGAGGCGTTCACCTGGCGGAGAGCTTCGTGGAAATCGTCGTAGGGTTCGACGGTGACGACGGGGGCAAAAATCTCGCGACAGTTGACGAGCATCTGGGCACGGGTGTTGGTCAAGACGGTGGGCTCAAGGACTGCGCCGTGGCGGATACCTCCGCATAAGAGCTTCGCCCCCTGGGACACGGCATCCTCGATCCACTGTTCGGCGCGCTTGGCATCGGATTCGCGGATTAGGGGGCCAACGTCGGTGGTCTCGCTCAGCGGGTTGCCGGTCTTCAGTCGGCGAACGCCTTCTACCAACAGGCTGGTAAAGGTTGGATAGACCGACTTCTCCACGAAGATTCGCTGCACCGAGATACAGCTTTGGCCCGCATAACTGAAGCCGCCGAGCGCGCAACGGTCGGCAGCAAATTGTAAGTCGGCATCAGAGTGCACGATGACTCCGGCGTTGCCGCCGAGTTCCAGCAACACGCGCTTCTTGCCAGCTTTATTTTTCAGATCCCAGCCGACGGAACTGCCGGTGAAGGTCAAGAGCTTGATGCGTTCGTCGGCGACGAGCAGGGCTGCGTCTTCGTTGGAAAGCGGCATCACGGCAAGTGCGCCGGCGGGCCAACCGGATTCGTGAATGACTTCCGCAAGTTTGAGAGCCGTGATGGGAGTTTGCGGCGCGGGTTTGAGGATGATGGGACATCCGGCGGCGATGGCAGGCGCGAGTTTGTGGGCGACCAAGTTCAACGGAAAATTGAAGGGAGTGATGGCGAAGATCGGACCGATGGGAAAGCGTCGGACGAGGCCCCATCGACCAGCGGCAGCTTCGAGGGTATCGAGCGGGAGATATTCGCCGGCGATGCGGGTGCTCTCTTCGGCAGCGACCTTGAAGGTGTAGACGGCGCGAGCGACTTCCAGGCGCGCGGTCTTGATGGGCTTGCCGGCTTCGAGGGCGATGGTGCGGGCGAAGTCTTCACGTCGAGCTGCGATGCTGGTGGAAATTCTGCTGAGGATTTGTTCGCGCTGGTAGCTGGCGAGTTTCCGCGTGATCGCGAAGGCTTCGAGCGCGGCGCGGATTGCGAGTTCAACGTGCGACCGGTCGCCGTGGAAGACTTGGCCGACCACGCTCTGATCGAAGGGAGAGTGGACCTCGGAGGGTTGGCCTTCGGAGATCCACTGGCCGTTCAACAGAAACGGGTACGACGCGATGGCGGCGGCGGTGTTTTGCGTCATGCGTGCTATGCCTTGCCAGCTACCGCGGTGACCCGATTGGCGACTTCAGTAATCGCACCTTCCAGCACTTCGAGCGCGGTGTCGAGTTGCTCCTGGGTAATCACGAGAGGAGGTTGCAAGCGAAGGACGTTGGCATTGGTGCCACCGACGCCGATCAGCACACCGGCCTTGAAACAGGTGTCGCGCACGGCTTCCGCTTCGGCAGCAGCGGGAGTGAGGGCTTCGTCCTTCACGAGCTCGACGCCGATCATGAGGCCCAGCCCGCGGACCTCGCCAATGATGGGCAGGCGTCGTTGCAAGGCCTTCAGGTGGGCAAGAGCGTAGCGGCCTTTCTCCGCGGATTGCTCGCAGAGTTTTTCTTCTTCGAAAAATTCGATGTTGGCAAGCGCAGCGGCGCAGCAGACAGGATTTCCGCCAAAGGTGGAGAGATGGTCGCCGGGGCGGAAAGAGGCGGCGATCTCGTCGCGCGTGGTGAACGCTGCGAGAGGGTAGCCATTGGCAATGCCCTTGGCGGTTACCAGAATGTCAGGCTCGACGCCGAAGTGTTCGATGGCAAACATCTTGCCGGTGCGTCCGAAGCCGGATTGGACTTCGTCGGCGATGAAGAGAATGCCGTGACGGTCGAGGACTTCTTTCACTTCACGGAAATAGTTTTGCGGCGGAACGATGATGCCGCCCTCGCCCATGACGGGTTCGGCGATAAAGGCAGCGACGTCGCCGGCAGTAGAGAAGCGGATGACTTCTTCGAGCGTCTTCGCGCAATGGGTGGCGAACTTTTCAGGATCGTTGGGCCACGGGGAACGGTACGCATACGGAGCAGGCGCGAAGGCAATGCCGGGTGCGTAAGGGCCACCACGTTTCTTACGCCCCTGATTGCCGGTGATGCTGAGGGTGCCCCAGGTGCGACCGTGGAAAGACTGCTGGAGCGAAATGATCTCGTGCTTGCCGGTGAAGAGGCGCGCGACTTTCATCGCGCCTTCGATGGCTTCAGCACCGCTATTTGCAAAAAACGATTTGCGGAGTCGAGTGCCGGGAGTGATGTGCGCGATCTTTTCGGCGAGATCAGCGGTGGGCTGACTGTAATAGATGTACGAGGCGCAGTGGACGAGCTTGTCGATTTGCGCCTTAGCGGCAGCGTTCACCTTGGGATTGCAGTGGCCTGCGTTGACGACGGAGATGCCGGCAAAGCAGTCGATGAACTCGCGGCCCGAGATGTCGCGAATGATGGCGCCGCTGGCGGTATCAATTACGACCGGCTGCACGGCTTTCACAAAACTGGTGATGACGTAATCCTGGTACTTGCGAATCGTGTCGCTCATGATTTAGCTCCAGCGCTCGATGACAACTTTTTTGTCGGTATAGAACTCGATGGCATCGCGGCCTTGGCCGTGCAGGTCTCCGAAGAAACTTTCCTTCCAACCGCTGAAAGGGAAGTAGGCGACGGGCGCGGGAACGCCGATGTTGATGCCGATGTTTCCCGCGGGCGCCGCGTGACGGAAGCGGCGTGCGTGGGCGCCGTTGGTGGTGAAGAGCGAAGCGGCATTGCCGTAAGCGCTCTTGGAAAGCAGTTCGATGGCCTGGTCGAGGGTGTCGGCGTGGACGAGGCTGAGCACGGGGCCGAAGATCTCGGTCTTCGGGATGTCGCTGTCAGCGGGCACGTCGTCGAGAATGGTAGGCGCGAGGAAGTTTCCGCTCTCGTGTTTCGGAGCCTTGTAGCCCCGACCATCTTTTACGGCCTTGGCCCCGGAACGAACCGCGCGATCGATGATCTCCTCGATTCGGGTCTTACTTTGCGTGGTGATGACGGGGCCCATCTGCGATCCTTCGTCGAGACCGTAGCCGGTTTTGAGATTGGCGGCGAAGTCGGAGACCGCTTCACGGAATCCTTGCTGCGCTTTGCCGACGGTGACCCCGACGCTGAGGGCGAGACAACGTTGCCCGGCACAGCCGAAGGCGCTTTCGCCGACGATCTGGGTGGCGGCGTGCATGTCGGCGTCGGGAAGAATGACGGCATAGTTTTTCGCGCCGCCCTGGCATTGCACTCGCTTGCCTTTGTCGGCGGCGCGCGAGTAGATGTAGCGAGCGACAGGGGTGGACCCGACGAAGCTGATAGCGCGGACGTCGGAATGGTCGAGAAGGGCGTCGACGGCGGGTTTGCCGCCATTCACGAGATTGATGACGCCTTTCGGCAGGCCGATCTGGTGAATGAGTTGGAATATCTTCTGCATGGTGAGCGGCACGCGCTCGCTGGGCTTGAGGATGAAACAGTTTCCGGTAGCGATGGCGTAAGGGAGATACCAGAAGGGAATCATCGCCGGGAAATTGAAGGGCGTGATGGCCGCGACTACACCGATCGGGTGACGATACATGATCTCGTCGATGCCTCGGGAGATGTTCTCGAGGTTATAGCCCTGCATCATCATGGGAATGCCGCAGGCGACTTCAACGTTCTCGACGCCGCGACGGAGTTCACCGCGGGCTTCGACCAGAGTCTTGCCATTCTCGATGGTGATGGTGCGAGCGATGTCTTCGAAATGCTCTTCCATCAACTGCTTGAGCTTGAAGATGTACTGGATGCGCTCGCCGGGCGGGGTTTCGCGCCATTCGGGCCACGCGGCAGAGGCAGCGCGCACAGCTTCATTGACTTCGGCGGCATTGGAGAGGGGAACGCGCGCGAGAGGTTCGGCGGTTGCGGGATTCGTGATCTCCAGGGCGTCGGTGGAATTGCTCTGACGCCATTCGCCGTTGACGAAGTTTTGCACCTGGAGGAGTTCGGCTTGTACGTGGGTTGTCATCAAACATCACCAATTTCGGCAGAGTAGAGTGCGTTGCCTCAGGAGCTAAAGCCCCGATTTATTTAGTGCTCGGATAGCACGGCTGAAGCCGTGCGTTACCTCAAGTCAAAAACGAAGATCCTTTGAAGCTTTGTACCTCAGGGGCTAAAGCCCCTCTCTTAGGGCGCCGTAATGGCACGGCTGAAGCCGTGCCCTGATACACGGCCTACTTAAATGTCATGCAATTTAAATTCCATGCGTTCCATGCGATCCGGTAACGAAAGTTGTTTCAGCAACCTGTGAAGCTGTGCCTACCTCATGTCAAAAGCGGTCGCGATGAAAGCTGTGCTTTACCGTAAGTGACAATCAGTTGCCGATCGAAAACTCACGTGCGCTCAAGGAAATCCTTTCAATCGTGTCACGAGGAAACTCCGGTGGTTACCGCGGAGCCCATGAACTCGTGGGCGAGGGCGCTTTCCATTACGGAGAGAGCCTCGTCGAACTGGGCTTCGGTGATTACCAGTGGCATGAGAATGCGAATGATGTTGCCATACGAGCCGGCGTTCAAAGTGAGCACACCGCGCTCGTAACAATATTGGATGATGTGTTTGGCTGCGGCGTCGTTGGGAAGGCGAGACTCGGGCGAGCGTACCAGTTCGATTGCCTGCATGCCACCGAGGCCGCGGATTTCGCCGATCTGCGGCCACTGCGACTGCCACTTCTGCGCGCGAGCGCGGAAGCGTTCGCCGAGAGCGTTAGCACGCGCGGGGAGATCGAGACGAGCCATGGTGTCGATGGTGGCGATGGCGGCTTCGCACGCGATGGGATTGCCGCCGAAGGTGCCGCCGATGGCGCCGGGGCCGGGAGCGTCCATGATCTCAGCGCGGCCGGTGATTGAGCCTAGAGGAAGGCCGCCGCCGAGGGATTTCGCGGCGATGAGAATGTCGGGTTCGATGCCGTAGCGTTCGGAGGCAAACATCGCACCGGTGCGTCCGAAACCGGTTTGTACTTCGTCGGCGATCAAGAGGATGCCGTGCTGTTTGCAGATGGCGTGAAGCTTGGGGAGAAAGTCGCTGGGCGGAGTGACGAAGCCGCCTTCGCCTAAGACCGGCTCAACGATGATGGCAGCTACGGATTCCGCGGCGACCGTACGTTTGAAAACCGTTTCGAGCGCATCGGCACAGGCAATTTCGCAGCTGGGATATTTCAGTCCATACGAGCAGCGATAGCAGTAGGCGTAAGGGATGCGGTAAATCTCGCTGGGGAAGGGCTCAAAGCCGGCCTTGTAAGGATGCGTTTTGCTGGTGAGCGCCATGCCAAGCGCAGTGCGTCCGTGGAAGGCATCTTCAAAGCAAATGATCGCAGGACGCTTGGTGTAGAAGCGGGCGATCTTGACGGCGTTCTCGACGGCTTCAGCGCCGGAGTTCACGAAGAAGGTGCGCTTCGCGAAATTACCGGGCGTGATCTGGTTCATCTTTTCCGCGAGCTTGATATAGCTCTCGTAGGCGACAACCTGGAAGCAGGTGTGCAGGTAGCGATCGGCCTGGCGATGGATGGCGTCGACAACCGTGGGCGAGCGGTGACCGACGTTGATGACGCCGATACCGCCCGCCAGGTCGATGAGGGAGTTGCCGTCGACGTCTTCAATGATGGCGCCCTCGGCCCGCGAGACATAGACGGGCGTCGATGCGTAAATTCCGCGAGGAACGGACTGCGCGCGACGGGCGGCGAGTTCCTGCGCCTTGGGACCGGGAATAGCAGTTCTCAGAACGATGGAGGACATCAGTACCACCCGATGGGCTGCTCGTTGAGGTTGATGTGGACCTGCTTGGTCTCGAGATATTCCTCGATTCCCCAGGGGCCGAGTTCGCGACCGAAGCCGGATTGCTTGTAGCCACCCCAGGGTGCTTCGAAGTAGGTGGGCTGCATGTGATTGACCCAGACGATGCCGGCGCGGATCTTCTTCACCATGCGGAAGGCCTTGAAGATGTCGCGCGTCCAGACGGCGGCAGCCAGGCCGAAAGGCGTGTCGTTAGCGATGCGCAGGCCGTCGGCTTCGTTATCGAAAGGAATTACCGAGGCGACGGGTCCAAAGATTTCTTCGCGCGCGATTCGGGCACTGTTATCGACGTCGTAGAAAATGGTGGGCTCAACGTAGTAGCCCTTAGCAAAATCTTTCGGACGGTTGCCGCCGCTGGCGACTTTTGCTTCGGTCTTGCCGAGTTCCTGGTAGCTGCGCACGCGATCGTATTGTTCTTTGCTGACGAGCGGACCCATCTTGGTTTCGCGTTCCATCGGCGGACCGAGTTTTACGAGCTTCGCTTTTTCGGTCATGGCTTCGACAAACTTTTTATAGATCGGACGCTCGACGAGGATGCGGCTTCCGGCGGAACAAACCTCACCTTGATTAATGAAGACGCCGAAGAGCGCGCCATCGATCGCGGCTTCGAAGTCGGCGTCGGCGAAAAAGATGTTGGGAGACTTGCCGCCTAGTTCGAGAGAGACGCGCTTGAGGGTGTTGGCGGCTTCGCGCATGATCGCTTTACCCACGGAACCGCTTCCGGTGAAGGCGATCTTGTCGACGTCTTTGTGGGCGACGATGGGAGCGCCAGCACCTTCGCCGTCGCCGGTGACGATGTTTACGACACCTTTGGGGAGACCGCAATCTTCGAAGTGTTTGGCAAGTTCGAGGACAGTAAGCGGCGTTTGCTCGGCAGGCTTGAGAACGATGGTGCACCCGGCGGCGATGGCGGGCGCCAGCTTCCATGCGGCCATGGCGAGGGGGTAGTTCCAGGGAATGATTTGTCCGGCGACACCGACCGGCTCTTTCAGCGAGAGGCTGATGGCGTTATCGGGAACCGGGTTGACTTGTCCTGTGACCTTCGTGGCGAGGCCGCCGTAGTATTCGAAACAAGTGGCGCAGTCGGCGATGTCGTACTCGGCTTCGACAATCGGCTTACCAGAGTTGCGGCACTCGAGTTCGGCGAGTGAGGCGGCGTTCTGTCGGATCTTGTCGGCGATCTTGAAGAGGACGCGGCCGCGTTCCTGGGCGGTAGTGCCAGACCATGGGCCTTCGTCGAAAGCCTTTCGGGCAGCGGCGACGGCGCGGTCAACATCCTTCGCGTTGCCGGCCGGACATTCGGCGATCACTTCCTCGGTAGAGGGATCGAAGACGGGGAACGATTTACCAGTAGAGCCGTCGACGAATTGGCCGTCGATGTACATCTGGTAGGTGTCGGTTTTCACTGCAGAAGGCATAACAAAATCTCCATTGCGCTAAGCCGGGTTGGAAGCGGCGAGTGCGGCGGCGCGCGCTTTGCGTCCGCCGTAGACAAAGAAAAAGAAAGCGGCCAGACCGATGAAGAACAAGGTCCCGCCAAACATTTTGAATTCGTAGCGTTTCAGCGAAGTGATCGTCTGCGCCGGGAAGAAAGCGAGGGCGATCCCTAGAGTGGTGGTAATGAAGCCGCTGAGTCCGGCGAGTAAAAGTGCGGGGCGGCCGTAGACGCCCTGGCCCGATTCGTATTTCACGCCGAAGCGGACAAGGGCGGCGAACATATATAAAAACGGAACGAGTTGCAGGACGACGGCGAGGGAGAGCATCGTCTGGAACGTTTCCTGCACTCCGGCGCCGCCGAGAAAGTTCATCAGCACGAGAAGAAGAGAGACGACCGCGTGCACGATGAGTGCCGCATAAGGGGTGGCGTACTTGGGGTGAATGCGGCCGAGCCAACTCGGCATGTAGCTATCGAGTCCGGCGACAAAGGGGATGCGGGCGGAGCCGGCGAGCCAGGCGGAGCCGATGCCCGCAATGGCGAGGCTCAGCATGACTGCGAAGGGAACGATGATCCACCCGATGTGAGCCTGTTCTCCGAGATGCGCGACCGCTTGCACGATGCCTTGCAGCACGCTGATGCCGTTCTTTCCGGCGGCAACCAACAGCGTGAGGGTGGCAGCGATGTAGAGGATGCCGGAGATCACGCCTCCCCAGAGAACCGCGCCGGGCAAGGTTTTACGGGGCTCCTGGATTTCGTCGCCCATGATGGAGGCGAGTTCGAGGCCGACCAATCCGAAACAAATCACTCCGAAGGCGTTGAAGAGGAATTTGGGATCGGCGGGGACGTGGAAGTT
>ODAK010008824.1_pt1 | contig 10052 bp, 8 predicted proteins | sample 1539591 | NCBI WGS metagenome assembly ODAK01 (sample SAMEA3539303, study PRJEB22396) | soil metagenome | biome: tundra; feature: field; material: soil | place: USA | collected 2010-05 | depth 0.15 m | reverse complement strand
TGCGGCCGTACCTGGAGCCGGACATCTTTCTGCTGTTCCTGGTGGTGGTGTGGCTCAGCACCTGGTATTACGGGCTCACCATCGGGCTGGCGGCGAGCGCGGCGTCCGCGCTGGCGCTGGTGGTTTTCTTTCTTCCGGGCGCGGCCGGGTTCTGGGTGGTCGGCGCGCGGCTCGGGTCGTTCCTGGCGATCGCCGGCATCGTCATCTGGATGACGGCGGAGTGGCGCGAGAGCCGTGGCGTGCTGGCCTCCACCCTGGCGGGCATCGGCGACGCGGTCCTGGCCACCGATGAGTATGGGCGCATCACCTTTCTGAATCCCGTCGCCGAAACGCTCACCGGGTGGAGCGGCCTGGAGGTGCGCAAGAAGGCCGTCGCGGACGTTCTCCGGCTGATTGACGGGCGCACCCGGCAGGCCATCGACAACCCCCTGATGCGCGCGCTGCGCGAACGCGCCATGGTGACCGCCGGCGAGCACATCGTCCTCATCGCGCGCAGCGGCGCCGAGGTGCCGGTCGAGCTCGGCGCGGCGCCCGTGCGCGGCGATTCGGGCGATCTGCGCGGGGCCATCCTGGTGTTCCGCGATATCGGCAAGCGGCGGCAGTTCGAAGAACAGACGGCGCACTCGCAGAAGATGGAAGCCGTGGGGCGGCTGGCCGGCGGCGTCGCGGGCGATTTCAACAACATGCTGACCGTGATCGAGGGCTACGCGGAACTGCTGCGCGACGAAGTTCCCGCCGACGGCGCCGCGCGCAAGTTCGTGGACGAGATCGTCTACGCCGGCAAGCGCGCCGCATCGCTCACCCAACGCCTGCTGGCGTTCAGTCGCGGCGGCGGCGCGCAACCCCTGGTGCTGGATTTGAACCTGACGCTTGCCAACATGGAGCCCATGCTGCGGCGCCTGCTCGGTCAGAATATTGAACTTCTCCTGCTCACCGCGCCGGGGTTGGGACGAATTAAGGCCGATCCCGCGCAGATCGAACAGTTGATCGTCAACCTGGCGGCCAATGCGCGCGACGCCATGCCGAACGGGGGCAAGTTGGTGGTGGAGACTGCCAATGTGGATCTGGAAGAGCAATCCGGCGAGCGCCTGGGCATGCAGCCGGGCCCCTGTGTGATGCTGGCGGTCAGCGACAATGGCATCGGCATGGATCCGGCGACCCGCTCGCGCCTGTTCGAGCCGTTCTTCACCACCAAAGCGCCTGGCCAGGGCAGCGGTCTCGGGCTTTCCACCGTGTACGGTGTCGTCAAGCAGGCCGAAGGACAGGTGACGGTGTTCAGCCAGCCCAATTGCGGAACCATCTTCGAGGTCTACCTGCCGCGCGTCACCGAGCCCGTCATCGAGCGCGTCTGCGCGCGGCCGCTCATGGGGTCGGAGACCATTCTGCTGGTGGACGATGAAGAAGGCGTACGCAAGCTCTGCTGCGCCGTGCTCGAAACCAACGGCTACAACGTGCTGGAGGCCGACAACGCACAGTCCGCGCTGGCCGCGTACGATAAGAACGCCCACAAGGTGGATCTGCTGCTGACCGACGTCGTCATGCGCCAGATGAACGGATTCGAACTGGGGAGCGCACTGTCGGAACGCACTCCGGGGCTGAAGATCCTCTACATGTCCGGGTATCGCGACCAGACGGGCGGGACGGAGCCCGGGCAGTCGCCGGTTACCTTCCTGAACAAGCCATTCACTCCGGACGCCCTGCTCGCCAAAGTCCGCGAAGTGCTGGACGCCGAATTGGGCTGAAGTTCCTCGTGGGACAGACCATCGCTTTTCGTGGTCTGTCCCGCCTCGTTTAGCAAGACCGCTCACGGAAGCGGCGACCGCTCCACCGCTATTGTGTGCCAGTCGGCTTAGCCACGGGCTTCGCCGCCGCAGGCTTCGGCTTCGGCGCCCAGAAGTCCGGATCGGCAGCGATGAATTCCTTCGGCGGATTACTCATCTTAGAGTAGGGCACAGGCGGCGTTGCGCTGTCGCACGTTTCCTGCGCCCCCTCATCGAACTGGACGTGCGGATTTCCCGCATCCAGCTCTCCGGCCATCTTCGTCCGGCGGCATGCGCCGCAAGCCAGGTAGATCGGCCACCGTGTTTCCGGCTGACGATGTGGTCTATCTGATGAGGGAAATATGCGTCATCTTCGTGTAGCAAGCAGTATTCGCAGCGGCGCCGCGCCCGCTCGGCAACCAGGCGGCGTAAAGCCTCACCGACGTCACTGCTCAAGTTGAGTGTGCTGCCTCGCCCGGGCCTTTGCCATAACCACGATGTGTTCGAGTTGCAGGCAATCTTCGAACTCGGAAAGTTCCTCGCCGGAGAGGCTACCGGCGCTGGCCCGCTCGCTCAGTTCCTCCACGCGCCGCCGCAGAGTCTCGGACGGACGAAAAGCGATCACAGACTCGGGAGTCGTGCCGGCGGCGATGAAATCGATGATCTCTTCGTACGACTTGGCGTTGTCCATGGTCTTCCGGGTGCAACCGCCCGACTCCTCCAGCATAATGCAATCGGCCCACGGCGTAGCCATGTGGCCCTCACTTTACCACCGGCAGCACCACCGCGCTGCCCCGGTAGACCCGCTGCGTCGCCTTCACATAATCGGCCGCGTGCGCTTCAAAGATACTCGGCACGAACTTCTGCGGATTGCGGTCGTACACCGGGAACCACGTACTCTGCACCTGCACCATGATCCTGTGCCCCTTGAGGAACGCGTGCGCATTGGTGTGCAGATCGATCGCGTATTTCAAGGCCTTGCCCGCCGGCACCGCCTCCGGCTTCTCGAAACCATTCCTAAACCGCGCCCGCAGAATTTCGTCCGCGATCATCAACTCATACCCCGGCAACTCCTTCGCGTCGTCCGGATAGACGTCGATCAGCTTCACCACCCAGTCGCAATCCGTCCCGCTGGTCGACGCCACCAGCTCCGTCACGATGTCGCCCGCCACCCGCACATCTTCCTTCAGCGGCTCCGTCTCCCAGGTCAGCACGTCCGGCCGGCGATCCACGAAGCGCTGATCCTCGACCAGCCACACGCGCCACTGGGGCCCCGGATAGGTCGGCGGCACCGGCCGCGGACGGTACGGCACCGGGTTGGCCGGATCGCTCACGTACTCATCGAACCCGCTCCCGCCGGACGCGTCGAACGCCAGATGCCGGCCCTCGCGGAAGTATAAGCGCCGCGCCTCCGCCCCGCGCTTCGGCGGCCACGATTCATACTCCAGCCACTGGTTCGCGCCAGTCTCGAACACCGTCGCCTCGGCCAGTTTCCACGGACTCTGTCCGCGCAGCCAGTGATCGAACCACGGCTGAAAAATCTTCTCCCGGTAATACGCCGCCGTATCGCTGCCAAAATCGATGGCGCCCAGTTTCCGACCGTTCCCGTTCCACCCGCCGTGATTCCACGGGCCCGCCACGAAATAGTTGCGCCCCTCCGTGTCGTGCCGCTCCATCAATTGGTAGATCTTCTGCGGCCCGTAAAAATCCTCCTGGTCCCACCAGCCCGCCACGTGAACGATCGGCAGTTTCACGGCGTTCAAATAGGGAGCGAATGCCTGCCGCTGCCAGAAAGTGTCGTAATTCGGATGACGCGTGAAGTCCGTCCACGTCGGCACCTTCCCGTGAAAGTACTTTTCATCCGCATTCGCCAGCGCTCCCAACCCCAGATACCAGTCGTAGGTATCCGCCCGGTCGAATGGAAACCGGTAGTTCTCCGTCGCCGACGTCTCCAGCATCGCCGAATACTCGAACCCGTAGCTCAGCCGGAACGCCCCGTTGTGATGGAAATCGTCGCCCAGGAACTGGTCCGCCGGCGACGCCTGCTCAATTGCCGCCTTGAGCGCGGGATGCGGGTTCAGCGCCGCCATCACGGCGGTCCACCCGTCGTAGGACGTCCCCGCGATGCCCGCCCGCCCGTTGTTGTTCGGCACGTTCTTCACCAGCCACTCCACGGTATCCCAGGCGTCGGTGGTCTCGTCCACGCCAGTTGTGTTCTTGGGGTCGTGGGGCGGCCGGAACATGACGAACTTGCCCTCGCTGCGGAAGCGCCCGCGGATGTTCTGCGCGACGAAAATGTAGTTTTCGCTGCGCCATCGCTGCCCCGCCGGCAGTCCCTTCTCCGTCGCCTCCTTTTCCGGCACGCCATAGGGCGTGCGATCGATCAGAAACGGCAGCGGACCGCCGGCGTTCTTGGGCGTGAGCAGCACGGTCTGGAGCCGCACCCCGTCCCGCATGGGGACCATGACTTCCTGAAAGTTGACGAATACCCGGGCGTCGTCGCCCTGCCCGATCAGCAGAACCGCGCCCGCCAGCCCGCCGAACAAGATCGCCCGTTTCATTCCGGCCTCCGCCCGCCGTTCCCGATGATACATCGGCGCCGGCGCCACTGCTATCATCTGGATATATTCGAATTGGAGGTCCCATGGCGGACGAACTGAATCGGCGTAACTTTCTCAAGGCGGCCGCGATTGCCGCAGGGCCGGCCGCGATTCCGGCTCACGGCGCGAATGACAAAGTGAATATCGGCTGGATCGGCGTCGGCACCCGCGGTTACGCCGGCCTCGACTGGCTGCACACGGCGGCGGCGAACGACGTCCAGGTCACCGCCATCTGCGACACCTACCAGGGCTACATCGCCCGCGCGCAGGACCGACTGCAGACCGTCTGGGGCAACAAGGCAAAGCCTTACGTCGATTACCGCGAGCTGTTGGCCGATAAATCGATCGACGCGGTCTACATCATGACGCCGGAGCACCTGCACCACGATATGACCATCGCGGCGCTCAAGGCCGGCAAGCACGTCTACATCGAGAAGCCGCTGGCGCACACCATCGAAGAAGGCTACGACATCATCAAGGCCTGGGAGCAATCGAAAAAGATCGTCCAGGTGGGCACGCAGAACCGCAGCTCGTCGCTCTACAAGAAGGCGAAAGAACTGGTCCAGCAGGGCATGGTGGGCGACGTCCATTTCGTGCGCGCCTTCTGGTATCGCAACGGGCTGCCCAACGAGCCGTCCTGGCGCTACGTGATTCCCGCCGAGGCCAATCCGCAGAATACCGATTGGAACCGCTTCCTGGGCACGGCGCCCAAGCACGAGTGGGACGCCCACCGATATTTCCAGTGGCGGCTCTATTGGGATTACTCGGGCGGGATCTCCACCGATCTGCTGGTGCACCAGACCGACATCGTGAACTTCATGCTCTCCAAGACCGTGCCGAAGAGCTGCATGGCGAGCGGCGGCGTGTACCGCTGGACCGATAAGACCGATGACCGCGACGTGCCCGATTGCCTGAGCGCTGTCTACGACTATTCCGACAAGATGCAGCTCAACTACAGCTGCTATCTGGGCAACGAGTTCTTCGGCTACGGCGAGGAGATCATGGGCAACGAGGGCACCATTCGCGTCATGAACCGCCAGGACCTCTACTTCGAAGCCGAGAGCTACAACGCACACCGCGCCGACAGGCCCAACCGCGCACCGGACGCCATTAAGGCGCGCGCGGCCATACACATTAACGGCCTGCTGGAATACAAGGAATCCGACGGCGCCATCAATCACTTCCGTAACTTTATCCAGGCTGTGCTGGGCAAGGAGCAGGTGATCGCGCCGCCGCCCGTAGGACAGCAGGCGGCCATCAGCGGACACCTGGCCACGCTCTCGTACAAGAACCAGAAGAAGGCAATCTGGGACGAGGCCGCGAAGAAGGTCCAGTACACGTAGCGGCGACGCTTCCCTATGGCCGCCGTCGCCCCAGCCCCCGCGGGCGCGTCTCCCCGCTGGATCGTAAATCGCGGTGTGGATCTCACTCTCGTGATCGGCAGCGCCTTCGCCGGTTACGTTTACCTGCTGCTCTACACCGCGCTGCACGTCAAGATTTCGCTGCTCTGGTGGTTCTGGAGCGTTGGCTTCGACGGCACGCACATTTTCGCCACCGCCAGCCGCACCTACTTCAATCGCGAGGCCCGTGGGCGCGACCGGACCTTGCTCTATGGCAGCCTGCTGTTTTTCTTTTCGCTGGGGCCGCTCATGGTGCTGGCCGGACAGAAGGGATTACTCGCGCTCGTGGTCGGCGTCTGGGCCTACTATCACGTGATCCGCCAGCACTACGGCTTTCTGGTGCTCTACAAGGTCAAGAACCGCGACCTGCTGCCGCTCGATAACAGCCTGGACCGTCTCTTCCTCGGCATCATGCTGATCTTTCCGCCGTTCCATCGTTTCTTCATCCACCACCCGGAGGAACTCGGCATCAAACTCTCGTTCGCGCCATGGGAGCCCTTCTTCTGGGCCGTTGTCGCGGCCACCGCCGCCGCGTGGCTGGCGCGCCAGGCTTACCGCACGGCCGGCGGATTCCCCCTTGATGTTCCCAAGTACCTGCTCCTTGCCGCCATCGTCCCGCTGCACTGGCTGACCTTTGCCTACATGAGCTGGCAGGCCGCCGTGCCCACGGTGACCATCGTGCACAACCTGCAGTATCACGCCCTGGTCTGGTTCCACAACCGGAACCGCTACGCGGGCAAAACGCTGCTCAGCCGGAGCCTGGGCGCGTACATCGGCGCGGCCCTGCTTTTCAGCGCGCTGTACCGCATCCCCGGTTTCCAACTCGGCCAGGTCTCCGACCTCGCCTTCGGTTTTTTCTGCGGCTTCGGCCTCACCCACTACTATCTGGACAGCCGCATCTGGCGCGTCCGGCACGATCCCGGGCTGCGGGAAGCGCTGCGGCTGGTGGCATAAGGCTTCGCCTTGTGCAGGCGAGCAACGCTCGCCCAAGTCCGAGCTGCGCTCGGATGCACAAGGCGGAGCCTTATGCCACCTGAACTCAGCTACTCTGAAGGTTGATCCCCTATCTCACACCCGAACGCCGCGCGCGCCTGGAGCTTCTCCGGCCCACGGCCCGCTACCTGAGTGGCACCGAGGTGCACGTCTACGCCCTGGCGATCTCGGCCAGCGTGCTGCTTTCCTTTTTCCCCTTCCTGAATGTGATGCTGTCGGTCTGCCGCAATCTGCTGCATTCGCGGGCCGCGGAGGATGCCATCTATCTGGCGCTCAACGACTACTTCCCCGGCGAACTGGCCGGCTTCCTGAAGCGCAACCTGGCGCTGCAAGGGCAGCTCCAACTCACCAGCATGGTGCTGCTGCTGTTCACCGCCAACGGCATCTTTGAGCCGCTGGAAGTGGCGCTGAACCGCGCCTGGGGCCAGGTGAAGAATCGTTCCTACCTGAAGAACCAACTGGTGGCGCTGGGCATGATCTTCCTTTGCGGCGCGCTGGCGCTGGCCTCCCTGATGCTCACCGCGCTCAACAGGCAGTGGATCTCGTCGTGGGGATCGCTGGGCCCCGTGCAGGGGTGGCTGAACCTGCTGATGTTCAAACTCGCCGCCGTGCCCATCTCGATTCTGGCGCTATTCATCATTTACTGGCTGTTGCCCAACCGCAAGGTTCCGCCGGCGCGTGTGGCTCCCGCGGCCATCTTCGTCGGACTCATTCTGGAAGCCCTCAAATACGTGAACCTGGCGGTCACGCCTTTCCTTCAGTCGAAGCTGGAGCACGAGTACTTCATCTTCCGCCACTCAGTTGCCATCCTGCTGTGGAGCTTCATTGCCGCCATGGTGGTTCTGGCCGGCGCCGAATGGAGCGCGCGCCCGAGGCCGGAAGATTCGCTATCGTAGGTGTCATGAAGAACTGGGCAGTTATCGCGGAGGCGCACGGTCTGACACTTTCCGCCGGCGAATTGGATCGGATTGCGAAGCCGCTGGCGGCGCTGGAAGAGACGTTTCGCCCGTTGGTGAAGCAACTGACGCCCGATATGGAGCCCGACCTGGAACTGCACCTGGAGGAGGAAGGCGAATGACCATACGGGAAGCCGCCGAGGGGCTCCGCGCGCGCCGGTTTTCCGCCGTGGAGCTGGCCACCGCCGCCATATCGCGCATCGACCGGCACAACCCCAACCTGCGCGCGTTCATCACCGTCACCGCCGGGCAGGCGCTGGAGCAGGCGCGCCAGGCGGACCGTGAGCTCGCCGACGGCAAAGATCGCGGCCCGTTTCACGGCATTCCCGTCGCGCTCAAGGATCTGTTTGCCACGAGGGGCGTGCGCACCACGGCAGGCTCCAGAGTCTACGAAAACTATCTGCCCGAGATCAACGCCACCGTAGTGGAGAAACTGCTGGCCGCGGGCGCGGTGCTGCTGGGCAAGCTGAATATGCACGAACTGGCTTACGGGATCACTTCGGCCAACCCGCACTTCGGCGCGGTGCGCAATCCGTGGAACCCCGAGCACAGCCCTGGCGGGTCGAGCGGCGGTTCGGGCGCCGCCGTGGCGACGGAAATGGTCTTTATGGCGATGGGCACCGACACGGGGGGCTCGATTCGCATCCCCGCGTCGTTCTGCGGGACCGTCGGGCTCAAGCCAACGTATGGGCGCGTCAGCCGCTTCGGCGTCTTGCCACTGGGTTTCAGCCTGGACCACGTGGGTCCCCTCACGCGCTCGGTGCGCGACGCCGCGCTGGCCCTGAACGCGATCGCCGGCCACGATCCGCTCGACCCGACCTCTTCGCACCGGCCGGTAATGGATTACGTGCCCGAGGAGGGTTGTTCCATCCGCGGAGTGCGCGTCGGGGTTGCGGAGCATTTCTACTTCGATCACCTGCATGAGGAAGTGGAATCGGCGGTGCGCGGCGCCATCGCGCGCGCCGAATCGCTGGGCGCGGTGGTCAAGCCGGTGCGGCTGCCCGATATCCCGGCGTTGAACGCGGTGGCGCGCATTGTGCTTCTGTCCGAGGCATCGGCGGTGGCCGAGCCGTATCCGGAGGACCGGAGCCTCTACGGCGCGGACGTCCGGGCGCTGCTCGACCAGGGACGGCTGGTGCCGGCCATCGATTACATCAATGCCCAGCGTTTGCGCCGCAAGATGCGCCGCGAGTTCGACCGGGTGTGGAAGGAAGTGGATTGCCTCATCACGCCGGCCACGCCCAGTGCCGCGCCGCGAATTGGCGACACCACCGTCCGTTTGGGCGACCGCGACGAAGATGTGCGCCTGGCGTCGACGCGCCTGGTGCGCGGCGTGAACGCGCTCGGATACCCTGCGCTTGCGCTGCCCGGCGGATTGAGTGCTGCGGGTCTTCCCGTAGGGCTCCAGATTGTCGGTCCCGCGTTCGAGGAAGCGCTGCTGTTGCGCATCGGGGCCGCGCTGGAAGACGGCGGCGTGGGGATTCCGCCGTGTCCGATGTAGTCCCGACCGCCGTTTTGGTACGAAAGTGCCTGAAGTACTGACCATTTCGAGTCAGCTCGAAGCAGATTCCTACCTGGATTGGTATTCCGCGGCTCTAAAATGTCATAGGAGCCTTAACTCCCAAATCCTTAGCATGTTACAAGGGAAAATCACGCACCACAGGGCCAGGACACCCACGCTCGACGGGGTGCTGTGGAATACGCTGCCAGTCAGCCACCTCCAGAAATCGGCTAAAGCCCTTATGAATCAACGAACATTAAGCCGCTCTTAACGTGGTAGACCACTTGCTAGGTGAAGTCCATACCGCAGTCTGCGCATTTGAGGACATTCGTGCCAGCTGCAGGAATATCCATGGAGGTAATTGACGAAATGAAAAGCAAGAACCTACGGCTTCTTGGGCTGATTGTTTTGGCCTTGGCTGCTTGCCTCGGCAGCTTTGCCCAGTCTGTCAGCGGCGATCTGGCAGGCACGATCTACGATGCCAGCGGCGCGACGATCCCGAACGCCACGATTACGGCAAAGAACGATGCCACCGGCGTCGAGACTACTACGAAATCCGCGGCCACTGGCGAGTATCACCTCGGCAACCTGCCGCCGGGGACGTATACGGTTACCGTGACTGCCCCGGGGTTCACGAAGGCGCAACTGCGCGCCGTAGCCGTGACGTTGAGGCAGATTACGACCGAGAACGTCAAACTGGACGTTGGCAGTAACGTGGAGACGGTGGAAGTCTCGGCCGCGGCAGCCGCCATCGATACCACGACGGCGAGCGTGCAGACCTCGTTTGAAACGCGCAACATGGCGGATCTGCCGATCGCTTCCGGCGGCAGCGGCGTGATCAA
>ODAK010008823.1_pt1 | contig 10052 bp, 14 predicted proteins | sample 1539591 | NCBI WGS metagenome assembly ODAK01 (sample SAMEA3539303, study PRJEB22396) | soil metagenome | biome: tundra; feature: field; material: soil | place: USA | collected 2010-05 | depth 0.15 m | reverse complement strand
GGAGTAATGTCCGCGGAGCGAAGGGGCCCTGCTGTTTGCCATGACTCTAACAACAGGGGAGGCAAGGGTGAGATGACAAAGGCACCCATCAGTTTGCAGGACCCGAGGAGGAGTCTATATATCAAGGTGAAGGCAGAACCGTCTCATAACCCTTGATTCGAAGCAGGCAGGTAAGCCCATTGCCGGAAATCGGCACGATGGGTTTGAAGCGGCGGGGGCTGGAAACCAGTTTACGGTTTGGCTAGTGAGGCACTCCCAGAGGAAACGGGGAGCAACAGATAGGCTGAACCTACGGAGCACGGCGCCAGTCCTAGACCCAACCAGATCTGGAAACTCAGAGCGACTTTACAAAAGCCTTCACCTGCACCCCGCGGAAATTGTAGAAGTCGAACCAGAGATGCACTCGGCACACCGCGTGAAGTGAGGCCCAAGCACGCCTAAGTTCGCTTCTCGACTAGATCGCGCTGCCAACCCTCCAACATCTTGTCGCTTGGATCATTCCAGTTGAACAGTTCAAAAATCCGCCTGATGAATATTCGTGCAACACCTAGCGTATTGGATCGCAGCTCCGTCATTTCAACTTGTTCATTGACGGAAACTGTGTCGATCCTCGACGTGAAGTCAAATGGGATGGGAGTCGCTGGGTAGGTTGAGATTAATGAGCGGTTCATCGCTCCGGTTAGGCTCACGTCAGCTCTGATCGAAGCCTCAATAGGAAGAAACCCTTCGTAGGACCTTTGAGCAAAGGTCATCCACTCCGTTACAGCATAAATGACTCCAAGAAATGAAAGCACACTACGATTACGGTATTCGCTCGCGTTTTCTTCCCACAGATCGCTACTCCAGACGAACAACCCACTGCGGTAGGCGCGAAACCCCTCTACATGCCGACCGAATGGAGAATCTTTCTAGTCCGTCACGGATTGGAAGCCATCAGAAAAGTTCGTAACATACCCTTCAGTGATGTGCGGAAAATTCCAGCCTCTCAGACTGACCGCCGAGGTTCTTACCAATCGTTGGAGCTCCCCAAGTTCCGGAATACGGCGTTTGGAGTATATGGTCGGACGAAGGGTGACAAGCCAGTGCGGAACTTGACGCAGCGTGCCATCCGCAACTTGCTCGACAAATCCGATGGCTTCCTGGATTTCTGCAGCGTACTGGGATTCCGATTCGGCCGATTGCGGCTCGCTGTTAGGACGCAAGATTTTGCTCATCGCCGTTAGCAGCTCATCCTGTCGTCGCAATAGTCCGCGGTTGAGTAGCTCTCGCATCTCACTCGAGTCCTCAACCAACTCCGATGTTGCTTTATCCGTCCGCTTGTAAACCCCTGCTTTTCGCAGCAGTATTTTTCTCGGATCCGTCGTCGACTGCACGGTTCGCTTACAGAGAATTGGAATATCTGAGAATTCCGGAATCTCAATTGCGACGATCCTCTTAGAGTCAATCTCCCGGTGATAGATGAAGCAGGTATGTTTCGGCTCTGTATATTCTTGGACGAAGTCATTGAATCGCGTCTGCTCAAACGAGGACGAGTGCTCATCCGTGAGGCCCTCGAGAGCGCCGGTCTTATCATTTACGCCGACTAGGATCACGCCGCCGTCACGCGTATTGGCGAATGCGAGTCCGTCCTTCACGATGCCAATCTGCTCGTCTTTCTCCGCCGTAGCCCATGAGAAGCGCCCCTTGTAATCAAGGTTCCTGTTTTCATTTCCAATTGCAATCAGCTCACGTATTCTCTGATCCGAAACCATGCTTCTAGTCTACTCCGCGTTAGCGCGGAGCGTCCCGGGCCGGGTGTGTGCCGGGAACAGTGTTACGAGCACGGCCCTATCAGCGATGGCGACTTGTCGCACTTTGCTGGCCGGGCACGGGAAGAAGACCTGTGATCTGAAAGCAGCAGCTTGCGGTCCTGGGTCTCGCCGAAACAGACTGTCCGGTTAATGTGTGGCTACATCAGAGCCTCAAAGTCTTCCTGCGTCAGATGCCGTTGCTTCCACATGTGGTCCTCCGTATCTTGAAATCTCGGATACGAAGGCTTGACTCTTTCTCCCATCAGCCTGTTGTAGATACGCACTAAAGCTGCATCCCGTTCCTTGAGAATTCCGATGGCTTGCTGGATATAGTAATCGGCAGAAGAATTACATCCAAGCTCTCGCCAGGCCTGAGCGTCGGAACGGTAAGCCATCACGTCATAGTCGCCGAGTTTCAGAATCTCTGCTGCTACTCCGCCGAACAACTCTATCGCCACACTGTTCTTGTCAAATCCATCGGTCGGAATCCAGCTGGATGGGTTGGGCTCGTGATGTTCTCCTCTCACCCAAGAGAACCCGATGGCTAGAACTGTCATTCCAAGATGATGAGCAACGACGGCATGACCAGCTTCATGCCAGCACTCTCTATTGGGTTCGGATTCGGAGAGCATTGTCCCGACGGATGGCATTTAGCGAAGTTTATCCTCGGCCTAGGAAGTGAATCAGAGATGCACTCGGCACACCGCGTAAGTGAGGCTCAAGCACTGGAATAACCTCCCTATTGGTTATCACATCCGTGAAGCGGAAGGCCACGTCCAAAACCGTTGGAGTCATTCCGCCATTCATAATGGCGACGCTCACCAGCATGATCCTGAGCCTTCTCTACTCGTCAGGCTTCCAGCCATCCGCAAGCGCACGGTCCAACGTCGCCTTTAGTTGAAGATATACGCCAGTAACAGCGGGCAGTGCTGGCTGAGCAGGGAATCTTTGCAGCTCCAGATAGAGAGATTCATAGACCTTAAATTCGTCTAACCTGAAGCTGTCACGCTGGTTGTTGAAAATCCATTGAAGATTGTAAAAGACCTCCGCAAGCCGCTTGCAAAAGTTGTTTCTGAAATACTGGGCTGAGCCAATCCCCGCCACGACAATGAGTTGGCCGACCGATTCTGTCTCATAGATATGCTCTTCAGACCTGCGAGTCGCAATGTTGGAGCTGGCTCGGTTACAAATGGCGTTCAGGAGGTCTACTTTCACCTGGAGACTGCTACGGTCTTCTTCCGCTCCGAATGTTGCAACATACGGACAGTCGAGGTGAACTCCGTTTACAGCGTCTCCCCTGGCGTATCCGTTCGGATCGTAATTCTTCCTTGAGACTGGGTGAAGCCACAGCTTCTGAGGTAACCCAAACCGTGCGAACAAGAGCGGCAACAATTCCGCCGTGTATACGTGCATTTGCGGTGGTGACTGGCTTACGACCCCAATGAAGAAGGGGATTTCAAGGTGTTGCAGATACCCCACTTTATTGTGCGCTTCTATCGGGTCGGCACTACTTTTCACTTGTATCGCGAAAGAGCCTCTCGGCTCAACCATCGCCACAGGCGAAGGCTTGAGGTCGAAAATAGTGCAAAAGAAATCTGAGCCCAAGTCGTCCGCCACCGTTGTGGGCTGAGCCACGAAAGTAAACCTCGATAACAGGTAATGTGCTAGACGTTCACCCTCCCAACCAATTCGGACTTTATACAAGTGACCCAAAATATCCCCTCACCGTCAGAACAGCAGCAAGAACGAGAACCGCAAAATCACGCGCTTCATTGCCCACCCGCTCCATGATAACTTCAGCGGGTCGCCGTCCTTTCCCCGGAGCCTTTCGGGGAATTGCCCTGCTAAGAGGCCCGGTGACGGATAGTCTACCGTTATCCGCGTCACGCGTGCGCGTAAAAGTGATAACAGGAGCACCCGTCACAACCCGTCACCCAGAATCGCCGAAGCGTCGCCATCTCACTAACGGCTGCGCAGCGCATCTGCACCACATAGCGCATTCTTCGGTGCCTCCACCCGATGAATGCAGCATAGCGCATCGAAGACGCTCCAAGGCCCTACTCAGAATCACCACAGGAGAAACAGAGCGGAGAAAGCGACGCGGAACAGATTGCGAATGTGGTTCAAACACGCTTTAGCCTCGCGCAAAGCGCAAGCGGCTTGCGGGGAGTAGAGCGGCTCAAAACCCTATTTCAGTTTGACGGCTGCCAGATATACTTGCCTGTTTTGTCGATATAGCCCGACCGGCCTGGGTCGGACTGTCCCCGCCGGATTGTTACCGGCGCTATCCCGTGGTCAAAATCTCCGACCCAGTCAAATTGAGGATTGATGAGAAATTTGCCAGCCTTGTCGATATATCCCCACTTCTTTCCCATAGAGACACCGGCCAGCCCTTCGTGGAAATCTTCAGACTGATCGAACTGTGGGGCTATGACTGTTGCGCCTGTCTTGTCGATGTACCCCCACTTCTTTTCCTCTGTGTTGAAAAGGCCCCCGTAGCAGCCCTTCCCGACGCACACTGCGGCCAGTCCCTCGCGGAAGCTTCTCGCACCTTCAAACATCGGATTGATAACCAACTTTCCGGCCTCATCAATAAACCCGTATTTGAAGCGCTGCTCAAGCTTTTCCCTTGTGAAGTCCTTGTTGTACCGGTAGCCCATTTGATGCTCCCAGTCGCACTCCCCCACACATACCATTGCAAGTCCCTCGCTAAACGGACTCCCATAAAACTCAAACTGGGGGTTGATGACAAGCTTCCCTGTCCCATCAATGTAGCCGACCTTACCCTCGACAGTTACCGGCAGCCTTAAATTCGAGGGGGAATCATGCGGGGCTGTGCTAAGGGGCACTCGCCGCAGGACTGCCGGAGTTGCATCCTGTGCCGCAGATTAGCGCCAGCATAACGAACACCAGTAAGACGTTTCGCATACGCATTGCGTGTCCTTTTTTCCATCACGAATCTAGCGCAAAGGCTAATTCGATCATGAGCGCAAGGCAAGGATTACCGGGAAACTACAACGGCAGCTTTGCAGTTTTTCCCGGCAGCACGGCAGTTTTTCACTGCGAATTCGGACAAAAAAGGTGCCACAGCGTGCGCGCACACCTCATCGCGGACAACCAACTCGGTTCGGACTCGCCCAGCGGCCCAGCGGCAGGCCAGGGGCCAACTCCAACCCCGCGCGGTAAAGCTGCTCGGCCAGCATCAGCGCCATGCGTGATGGCTGGGTAGCGCCACTGAGCCATTGCTGGGCAGCTTGGCGACTCACGCCAAGATCGCGGCCAATCGCCGTCAATGAATGCCCGGCACATCGCCGCGCGCGAAGCCACGCCATGAATTCAGAGGGAGTGAGCATGTACCAAACTAGCCACACACTCAGAGAATTTGCAACTAGGTTACAGCCTGTGTCGCCGGAAACAGGGCCGGGGATTCGTGAAAATGCCGGTGACGCTGTGGTGACTAAGACGGTTCCAAACAGTGAAAAATTGAGGCAAACCCTGCACCGTGCGAATTTGTCTCATCACTGCGTCTTTATTGGGGATTTGCGAATCTTGCCTCATATGTCCAAACAATGCAATTTGGCCCCAGACCCGCTTTCACGGCGGTAACACGGGTTCAAATCCCGTCGGGGACGCCAATAAAATCAATGACTTGCCTCATCTTGGCGGGAGAGAATTCCTTATGTACGTCAAGGGTACGTCATTGGACCTTTTTGCAGCGAGCTTCGTCAGCGCCCACTGGCACGCTGCACTCACAGCCTCCAGCACCCTGCCCGTGACCGACCACTTGGCGCTGGCCGCTGATTCTGAAACAATCACCGCGCAAAGCTTTGACAACATCACATGCTCTCTCTACCTGAGTTCGTGGAACGCTGGAAAGCCAGCACTCTGTCCGAGCGCGCCGCCGCCCAATCTCACTTTATCGACCTCTGCGAAGTTCTAGGACAGCCACACCCGACAGCCGCAGACCACTGCGGCGACACCTTCACTTTTGAGAAGCAGGTTTCAACCCTGGAGGACGGCAAGGGCTTTGCGGACGTTTGGAAGCGCGGATTCTTCGGCTGGGAGTACCAGGGCAAGCACAAGAGCCTGATCGCGGCCTATGCCCAGCTTTGCCCCAGCGAATCGAGAACTGGTCGCTTACCAGCTTGCAGCAGCGGCTGGTGAAGACGGGGGGGACGGCTGGTGAAACATGCCCGCTATTATTGGCTGCTGTTGGCGGAGAGCCATCTGACGAAACGGTTGTTTGGCAGTATGCTCCGGCGGATCGCTGGGCTGTCGCTTCCGGCGGGATAGCCGAGGCTGTGGGAGCCGGGAAATCGATCCAGAGCAAAAGGGGACGGAGGGGTGCCTGACAAAACCGGATGGGAAGGCCGCGACCAGCAGTTGGGGGCTCGCATTGGCATTGTCTGAGCTCTGGTCCCGAGCCCTGGGCAACGCCAAAGAAGATAAGGATGCGCTGGAATCCCCGAAAGGGTATATAGTGTCGGGCTGTTGGGAACTAAAACGGAAATTCCGGCTTAGCTCTTAGCTGCTAGCTCTTAGCAAACCGATGGCGAGGAAAAATGAAGAGAGTACAAACTCCTGTTCGCAGGGAAGACGCCGCCGCCGATCGCCTCGTCAAATACTTGAACAAATCTCTCCACTCGGAACGCGCGATGGCACGGTCGTGCTTGCTTTACAAGATCGTCATCGACGGTTCCGGGAAGATTGAACCAACGCAGAAATCTGACTATCTGCGGCCCAAGAGGGGACAGAGCGCCTTTCAAGCTGATATCGTTATCCGCGATAAGAAGAGTCAAGTTCCATTGGTGGTGATTGAACTGAAGTACGGTATATTCAGCACGCACGACGTACTGACATATTCGACGAAGGCGTTACGACATAAAGAAATATATCCCTACCTACGATACGGATTTGCGATTGCCGGCGGAAAACATATTAACGAAAAGTTTTTCTTACACAACGTAGGATTTGACTTCGCACTGGCATTTCCGGAAAGACCAGACGGGCGTAATGGATTACGAGAACTGGTCGAACGACAAATCAAGATTGCGAGGTCCTTGATCGATCGAAAGCTCCATGGGAACGTCTATAGATTCGAAATTAAGGTCGAAATTCAATAAATTGACAAGAAGTAGAGAAATTCGTCGAGTCCTGTGGGGACGACAGGGATTTCGCACAGCTTTTCGTCTCCGCAGATAACCGGTTGGTACGACGAACCGCAGATTCCTCCGCTCGTGGCTGAAGCCACTCGGTCGGAATGACAATTCAAGCTTAATACGAGTCATACTGCTGAGCGTGGAAGAGCAGGGACCGCGCAGGGGCGGTGCGATGAAGCCACTACTGAATGTTTGCCAGCAGTTCGCTTGCGGAAATGTTCAGCGCACGGGCGAGTCACAGCCAGTCCCAAGGGCGCATTATTCTCTTTCAAATCCGACACCTGTGTAGAACAATCGACAACGAGGGACACTTCCCTCTAGGAGTGTGACCCGTGAGCAAAATCACGGACTTCCTAGTGAAGTGCTCCCGCCGCTGATCGGGCAGGGCCAGCCTTCGGGATTAAGGCCGCGTTGAGCTACGGCCAAGGTATCCTGCCGGACTGTGCTAGCCAGTTCTGCAACCAGTAGCTTCATCCTCACAAGGGAAAGAGCGAACGACCTTTCAGCAGACTCGACCGTCGTGGGTGCGAGACCCACTCCACCCGCTCCCATAAGGGGTCGGGAACCAACCCCGGCCCTGAATTTAAGCGCGTTACGCTCAAACCAGATCAAGTGATAGATCGTTGATTGAGTCACTCACACAAGACTGTGATGACCGTCATACCCCATCCCCACAAGGGTCGGTAGAAACATGAAAGGTCGGCCCACTGCCGCTTTCAACTTTGTCCGCTGAGGTCGGGTGCAAAATGTCACATCTGCAAAGAATGCTGGTCTACATCCTCGCTCTGCTCACCGCATTTTCGTGCATGGCCCAGAATCGAGTTTCCCTTGATGTCGGCTCCGTGACAGTGTGGCTCGGTATGCCTAGGTCAGATGCGATGAAGAAGCTCTCGGAAGCAGGCTATAAAGTCATTGGCGACGGCGACAGCTTAACGGTTAGTTCATCCGGCAACGTGCAGTTTCTTACCTTCCGAAATGGCGGTTTGATATTCGCCAATCGTGTCTGGGGCACAAGTGAATACGTCGACGAGGCAGGAGCTGTGATGGGAGCACTGAGCGCACTTGCAGAAAAGACAAAGACAAACGCCTGTACCGTTTCACACGATCCGGTTTCCGAGCCGGGAATCTCGGTAGGCAGAATCTTTATCAATTGCGGACACATAATTCGAACCGATGGAATACTCGCGGTCGAGAGGTCAGTGATGATAAGCGTAAACGGCTCTGGCGAAAAGCGAACTTTGGGTATGACTGAATCAATTGGCCAAAATACCGCCTTGCACTAACCTAATTCAAGACCGCGAAAGGGCAGATCATCATCCCGAGCTCCCAGTCCCATCCGAGCCTTACGCAGAGCGGGATTGTCTTGGAAGTGGCATGCGCTCCGCCTGCCGGGGCTGAGCCAACACTTACTGGCCCTTGAGGCCGTACTCCACCAAGCGTGCTCCGAAGACCTTTACGTCGGCTGTAGAGAGACCTGAGACAGGGAAGTCTTTGTGGTATCCGTCTCTTGCCAGCTCCTGACCCACCTTGACTGCGTCTGTTCGCGTGTAGACCCGAACGTCTCCTACAGGTTCATCATTTACGATGTATTGAATCGTGATTACTTCGCCGTCACATTGGACACCTGCATGTGCTCCGTGACAAATCTCGATGTCGCTGCTGACCATGTCCAGTAACTCCTTCAGTAATTGTGCACCGTCTGTGCGCTCTCATTCGTGTTCTAACCCCTAAAGACCGTTCCGAAACCATGTGTTTTTGGAACTGGCGGCAGACACAATCATCACCTTCTTCTTATTTGCTCGCTTGCGGAGGGCGGGCTCTCAGGTTTGAACCAGCCATTAGCGCGAGCATTTGCTCATACGCCCGCTTACTCATGTGAAAGTGCATGACAGGGGTCATGTCACCGACATCTTCACCTTGCCAGTAGAACAGGGTGGGCGCAGAAGCCGGATTGCTTTTGTTCCAAGAAGCCAAGCTCGTGGTTGCTGGGTGATAGTCTGTGTCTAGCGTGCTTGTGCCAGCCTGAACCGATGTGTTCCCCTGCCGAGCCCGGCGTAGGATCGCCATTGCGCCGTCATAGGCTTGCCCAGTGACGAGAACCTCGAACAGTGGTGCCCCCGCAACCGGCAAAGGTTCATCGAACCACACAAACACATCCTGAGAAGACGAGCTTTGTGGGGGGATCTGCGCCACTTGCTGAGGGCCTCGTGCCGGAGGTTGTGGGCTCTCCGCTACTTGCTGCGGGGCTTTGCCGATCGCAACAGGGACCGCGTTGGCCGCCGCTTTCTCGTAGCTCTTCGGTTGCCAATCCGGGAGATGGTTGTCGGCGATGTACTTGTCTATGGCGACTGCTTGCTCGGCAGAGGTCACGGCACTTCGGTATTTACCAATAAACTCACCCGCAGCTTCGTTCGCCAGGCCCTGTAGGGTTGGACACGCTCCCGTAATTGAATCCCCCTTAGCATTGCCGTAATAGAACGGTTGGGCGGGATGGGTGGAGCAATATTTGCGGCGCCATCCTGGGAAGTGGGCGCGAAAGATCGCCATCCCGACGCTGTTGCCAATTGCCTGTCCTGTCTCATACTGCTGCTGCCGCGCTTGCGCTGCCGCCGCCCCACCGTCGGAACTGGTGCTGGTGCAATAGGCAGCACCCGGATAGAGGGTGCAGGTTGTGTTAATGGTTTGGGCAGTTTGGGCATGGACGAGGGAAGTTACGAATCCAGCCATCACGAAAAATGAGAGCAACGCCAATGGCGTGCGCCGATATCTCATCCCATCACCCTCCTTTTGAGTTGTTCCGGTCGCCGACGTAGCGAGCAATTATGAACGGAGGGGGGTTGGGAAGGCAGTGATTCGCGTCACATCGTATAGTTTAGGTAGTAGAGCAAACTGTGTGCGGCACGTTGTTGCCAGTTCACGTCCTTTAAGCCTCTATTGTTTCTCTGCAAAGCAACTTGGGTGGGTACACCCCTCCCCTTGCTTTGCTATGGGGTAGGTGAGAAATCTACGGGGGCGCCAAGGCGCCCCGCGGGGTCTTCCGACTGAGAGCAGTCCATGGTGCCAACGGTCGTAAAACGATGCAGGAAATGCGGCTCGGAAAAGC
>ODAK010008822.1_pt1 | contig 10053 bp, 9 predicted proteins | sample 1539591 | NCBI WGS metagenome assembly ODAK01 (sample SAMEA3539303, study PRJEB22396) | soil metagenome | biome: tundra; feature: field; material: soil | place: USA | collected 2010-05 | depth 0.15 m | reverse complement strand
AAGTTGAATTTTTCCTGGCCTGCGCAAGTGAATCGGCTGATTACTCAAGGCGGGTTTGACCTGATTCTCTCGATAGGGCAGGTTGTGCCGCACGAAGTGATCGGCATGGCCAATTACAACAAGAATATTCTGGTTGGTACGGGCGGTCGCGACGGCATTAATCTCAGCCACTATCTTGGTGCGGTTTATGGCATGGAACGGATCATGGGGCGCGCAGACACGCCGGTCAGGCGGGTACTCAATTATGCTTCTGACCATTTCCTGCGCGACGTGTCCATTGTTTACGTTCTCACCGTGATTGGACGGCGGCCCGATGGTGGGCTGGCGGTGCGCGGGCTGTTTATCGGGGACGACGTGGAGTGCTTTAACCGGGCGGCCGAGCTAAGCCTCAAGGTGAACTTCGAGTTAGTGGAACAACCCATCAGCAAGGCCGTCGTTTATCTCGACCCGCACGAGTTTCATTCGACATGGTTAGGCAATAAAGCTGTCTACCGAACGCGGATGGCTTTGGCCGATGGCGCGGAGTTGATTATTCTCGCACCGGGAGTGAGAGAGTTTGGCGAGGACAAAACTATCGACACGTTGATTCGCAAGTACGGTTATCGTGGAACACCAGCGACGCTTGCGGCAGTCGAGCAAAACGCAGACCTTGCTGGTGATCTAAGTGCGGCTGCGCATTTGATTCACGGCTCGTCTGAAGGCCGATTCAACATTACGTGGTGCCCGGGCGAGCTGAGCCGTGAGGAAGTTGAGGGCGTGGGTTTTGCTTACGGCGACCTCTCGGCAATGAGGGAGCGCTATGATCCCGTCAAGATGAGTCACGGCTACAATCGCGTTGATGGCGAGGATGTGTTCTTCATCGGTAACCCCGGGCTGGGCCTATGGGCGCATCAGTCGCGGCTTTGAGAACTTCACTTCCGCCGAGTGAGGCTACGCAACGAGGTCAAGTTCGCGCAGAACGAATGCGAAGTCAAACGCGATCTCTTTGAGATAGTCGTACCTTCCGCTTGATCCGCCGTGACCTGCCTGCATGTTTGTCACGAAGAGAAGCGGATTGGTATCCGTCTTGAGCGTGCGGAGCTTGGCTACATATTTTGCCGGCTCCCAGTACATGACCTGGCTGTCGTAGAGTGATGTCTTTACTAATATTGCTGGATAACTTGCTGGCTTCAGATTGTCATAGGGAGAATAACTCAGCATATAGCGGAAGTAAGTCTCATGGTTTGGATCACCCCACTCTTCATACTCCGGCACGGTGAGGGGTAGGGAAGCGTCGAGCATCGTGTTCATTACGTCGACGAATGGTACGTGCGACAAGACGGCGCGGAAAAGATCCGGACGCAGATTCGTTATCGCGCCCATTAATAAACCTCCGGCAGAGCCACCCTCGACGGCAACACGCTTTGGGTCGCCGTATTTTTCCGCGGTCAAGTGTTCAACGACCGAGATAAAGTCGGAGAATGTGTTTTGCTTGGTGAGCATTTTGCCGGCGTCGTGCCATGGCTTGCCCAGGTCGCCGCCGCCGCGAATATGCGCGTAGACCATGACTACTCCGCGGTCGAGCAGGCTCAGGCGATTCGAACTGAATCCTAGCGGCAGCGAATATCCGTACGACCCGTATCCATACACATATAGGGGATTCTTTCCAAGTTCGCGCTTGTCTTTTCTGTAAACCAGAGAGACCGGCACTTTAACGCCGTCAGGAGCCGTGGCGTGCAGACGCTCACTGGCATAGAGGGTGCGGTCGAAGTTGCCCGGGACCTCGACTTGCTTGAGCAAGGTCGATTGGCCATTGGCAAGGTCATACTCGTACACCGAGCCGGGCGTGACGAGCGATTGGTATCCATAGCGGAAGCTGGTCGTATCGAAGATGCGGTTGATGTGCGGATGTGCGCTGTAGGCCGGTTCGGGAAAAGCAATCTCGCCGGATGGAGCTGCCGTCGGTCCGTGTCCCGAGAATCGCCAAAGGCGCAGTCGCGGCAAGCCGTCTTCACGCTCGCATGCTACAAAGAACGTGGAGAACAGATCCACGTCTTCAAGCATGATGTCGGCTCGATGAGGAATCTGTTCGACCCAATGCTCACGGCCGGGTGTGGTATCGGGCGCGGTGACCAGGCGGAAATTGCGTCCGACATCATTGGTGCGAATGAACCACAGGCCGTTGCGGTGGTCGACGGAGTATTCGTGTTCGTCCTGACGCGGACAAATGAGTCGGAATGCATTTGCGGGTTCAATGGCGGGAACCACCCAGCTCTCGCTGGCGGTATGGCTGGCTGACTCCATCACCAGAAATTTGCCGTCGCGTGTGCGGCCAGCGCCGAGGTTGAAGCGTTCATCGTCGTCCTGGTAGACAAGTGCATCGTCTGTATGCGGCGTGCTGCGCACGTGGCGCCAAAGTTGAAACTGCCGCTTCTGTTCTTCATCCTCGACGGTGTAGAGGAGCGTGACATTGTCTGCGGCCCAGACGATGGAGCCGACGCGCTGCACTTCGCCGGGAAGGGTTTCGCCGGTTTCAAGGTCCTTGATGCGCATGGTGTATTGTCTGAAGCCCGTGGTGTCAGTCGTGTAGGCCAGCCAGCGTCCGTCGTCGGTTACATCTGTTCCTCCGATGGAAAAGAAGGCGAGGCCCTCGGCCAATTTATTGCCATCGAGAATGATGTCTTCTGGCGCATCGGCGTCGGGTCCAGAAGCAGACCCGCGCTTGCGACATAGAATGCCGTACTGCTTACCCTCCTCGGTGCGGCTGTAGTACCACCAGTTGCCGTCGCGAAAAGGAACAGAATCATCGGTCTGCTTTATGTGGCTGAGCATCTCCTGGTACAGCTGGTCACGCAGGTCCTTGAGCGCAGCCATGACGGCCTCGGCGTATTCGTTTTCGGCTTCAAGGTAGGCGGTGACGTCGGGATTCTGCTTGTCACGCATCCACGCGTAATCGTCCGTGAGAACTACGCCGTGGAGGGAAATCTCTGTGTGCTCTTTGCGGGCGATCGGAGGGGAAAGCGGGATCTCAGTCATTGCACTCCAAGTGTAGTGCAACTTGGCATGTACCGTGCCCGGCCGCAGTGCAGCATCCGGGAACCTTTGGCTGCCCTGCAACGTACAATTGAGAGCGATGAAAGGCTCTTGCCGCGCACGTTCGTTTGGATTCAACCTGGTGCTGGCGGGGCTGTTCTCTTTTTTGGTCGTGGCGGCGGTTGCCGAACGCGTCCAGGACCTGTCCAAGCCCACCGATTATGTAAGCGATTATGCCCATGTCTTATCTCCTGAGGCGGTTGCACGGCTCGACAGGATTTGCAGCCAACTCGATCATTCCCAAGCCAATGCTCAGGTTGCAGTTGTAACCATCCATACGCTGGATGGCGACGACGCAGCCGATTACGCCAATCAGCTCGAAGACAAGTGGAAGATAGGGAAAAAAGGGTCCGACAAGGGCTCACTCATCCTGCTTGCCGTAGACGATCACAAATACCGGATCGATGTCGGGTATGGGCTCGAAGGGATTTTGCCGGACGGCAAGGTCGGCGATATTGGCCGGTCGATGGTGCCTGACCTGCGAGCCAGGGATTATGACGGGGCGATGCTGCAGGCAGTGGGGCAAGTCGCCCAGGTCATCGCAGCCGATGCCAAAGTCACATTGAATGACGCTCCGCCGCTCGAGCAGCAGCCGCGTCGCCAACAACACTCCGGCGGGTCGGCACTGGGCAAGCTGATTTTGATTGTCATACTTTTCCTGTTATTTGGCGGGTTTGGCGGATTGCGGTTGCTGTTTGGGCTGGGCTTGATCAATAGCATCCTGGGCGGCGGAAGGTCCGGCGGCTTCGGCGGGGGTGGCTTCGGCGGAGGTGGCGGCGGCTCGGGCGGTGGAGGCTTTGGCGGGTTTGGCGGGGGCGATTTCGGTGGTGGCGGCGCCGGAGGAGATTGGTAGTTTTACGCATCCTGAACTGGAATTTTCACGAGTTGTTTGAAGGGGCTTCCCAATAGAGGCCGGAGGAGAAGAGAACCGTATGAGTCGTTCACTTTTAGTGGTATTGGGAATCGTGGGCGTATTGGTGTTGGCTTTATTCATGGTGGGTGGCAGCTATGTGAGTGCCAAAAACCAAATGGTCTCAAAAGATCAGAACGTAAAAAGCCGGTGGTCTGAAGTCGATGTGCAGTTGGAGCGACGCGCAGACCTGATTCCCAACCTGGTCGAGACCGTAAAGGGCTTCACCAAGGAAGAGAGCACGGTTTTTGGCGATATCGCGAATGCCCGCGCCGGTATGCTGAACGCGCAGGGACCGCAGGCCAAAATCGCAGCCAATGGTCAGCTCGATTCCGCGCTCGGCCGGCTCCTCATGCTCACGGAGAACTACCCTCAACTGCGCTCGAGTGACCAGTTCATGCGCCTGCAGGATGAGTTGTCGGGCACTGAAAATCGCATCAGCGTGGCCCGCAAACGCTACAACGACGCATTGCAGGACTACAACACATTCGTGCTGCAATTCCCCAACAGCATCTGGGCAGGTATGGCTGGATTCCAGAAGAATGACGCGTACTTCACGGCTAGTCCAGCGGCCAAGTCTGTGCCGAATGTGAAGTTCTGACGTGCAACAAGAAGCACATAAAAAGGCCATCCCACGCGGGATGGCCTTTACATTTTGAGCCGGGAGGAACCCCGACGAGCTTACTTGAAGGAAGCGATCGCGCTGGCTTCGTCGTCGTAGATATCAAAAACAGTGTAGAGCTTGGTTAGCTGCAGTACATCCTTAACTTTTTTGGTCAGGCTCAAGAGCTTCAGAGCGGCGCCCTGGTTTTTGGCTGTTGTGTAGGCGCCTACGAGCTCGCCAAGGCCTGAGCTGTCGATATAGTTAACGTCGCCGAGGTTCAACAGGATATTTTTTAATCCCTTGCCGATCAGGTCGCGAATGGCCTCGCGCAATTGCACACTGCCCTCGCCCAGAGTGATCCGCCCGCTAAGGTCCAGGACAGTAACGCCATCCACTTCACGGGAAGCAATAGTAAGTGCCACGGAAATTCCTCCTTTTGCGTATTACCTGTTATAGCACCTTTGGCTGCGCTGCAAGACAGACAAACTGACTGACGCGGAACCCCGCTGTTAAAGCGACCGATCATCGGCTTGAACGATGCAGCTTGCATAAGTACTTTACGTTTTTTCTGCTGCCGGCGCCAGATGTTTGACCAACGTCAATTCGGTTCCGGGCTCGAGGTTCTTAAAATGTACCTCATCCATGAAAGAGCGAATGAGAAAGATGCCGCGGCCTGTGCCGCGCAGGAGATTTTCCTCGGCAAGAGGGTCAGGAATTTTGTCGGGATCGACCCCTTTGCCTTGATCCGCGATCGTAAAGATCAGAGATTTGCCGTTGTTTTCAAAACTGGCCGTGACTAGTTTCGATGGGTCATAGTCATTGCCGTGCAAGACTGCATTGACGGCTGCTTCTCGTACCGCCATAGTTACCCGAAAGCACTCTTCCTCGTCGAGGCCGGCCTCACCGGCCAACTTCTCTGCCGCAGCTTCAACCTCGCTGACGCTCTCCATCGTGGAACTCAACGAGAAACTTCGACGCCCTGTTTTGGGATTGATCAAAGGCCTAGTCTCCGCCTCTTCTGGAATGGCCAAGCCATGCCTAACCGCTAGAGGAACCTTGCTGGCAGTTTCATGGCTTACGCGCGTTGTGTCAAGCGCAACGTTCCAAAGCAGTAAGTGGAAGTGTCTGCCTCAACGAGTGAGCAGCACAAACCGGCAACAAGGGGATACACTCACTGCATGCAGCCTCGCACCACAGCCCGCGTAAGCCTGACGGCCCTGCTCGGCACGCCGGTTACGGACGCGCAGGGGCATTTTCGCGGCCGTCTCAAAGACATCGCCGTGGCCACCGGGCCTGATGCAGGCAAGGTTGCAGGGTTAGTCCTCAAGACGCGCACAGGGCTCTCGATCGTGCCCTCGCAAGACGTGATGGAAACACCGGCAGGGACGCTGGAGCTTCGGTCCTCGGGAGCTTTAACTCCACTCAAGGATGAGGGCAATTATTTGTACCTGCAGCAGGATCTGGTCGACCGTCAGATCATCGACATCCATGGCCGCAAGGTGGTTCGGGTAAACGACGTTGAGCTGGAGTGGATGGGCAAAGGCGCGGCGCACTTGTTGCGTGTGGCCGAGGTTGAAGTAGGCATGCGCGGGGCCTTCCGCAGAATCTTCAAGGGCTTTTTACCGAGGGCCAGACTTGAAACTCTGTCCCGAAAATTCAAGGAGCGTGGCATTCCGTGGCAATTTGTCGATGTTATCGAGGTCGACCCGGCGCGGCGGGTCAAGCTGCGCATTGAATATGAGCGGCTGGCCGAAATGCATCCGTCGGATCTCGCCGAAATTCTCGAAGATCTGGCGCCCGCCGAGAGAGAAGCGGTTTTTACCTCTCTCGATGAGGATGTAGCTGCCGAGACACTTGAGGAAGTTGATCCGAAGCTGCAGAAGTCGCTCCTCGAGAGGCTCGACGAAGAGCGGATCGCGGACATCGTAGAAGAGATGGACCCCGGCGCGGCTGCCGACCTGCTGGCTGAGCTACCTGAGGAACAATCCGACGCAATTCTGGAAGAGATGGAACCGGAAGAGCGCCAGGAGGTCTCTGAACTGCTGGAATTTGACGAAGACTCGGCCGCCGGTTGTATGACCACAGACTTCGTCTACCTCGGCATGAACGCCACCGTCGCCCAGGTGGGACCAGCCCTGCGTAGTTTCGATGGCGATCTTGAGAGCGTGACGGAAATCTATCTGCTCGACGACAAACGCGTCCTTCGCGGATCGGTTCCACTGGCGCGTTTGGTGATGGCACAGGCGGATACGCGGCTGCTGGTGCTGGCTGAGCCGCGCGTTCTTTCCTGCCCGGCAGACTTGCACCAGAATGAGCTGGCGGAGATGTTCGATAAATACAACCTGCATGCTTTGCCGGTCGTCGACGCGCAGGGTCGCATGGTGGGAGTCGTCCAGGCGGACCATGTAATCAGCTTTCTGCGCGAAAAATTGTGAACCGGCCCCCCGAAATCCTGATACGCTGCTTTTAATTCAACAACTGACAACTTTGCACGGCTGGTTTTGAGCGAGCTGTCCGGGCAGGGCACGCACAGTTTGCGTGGATAAACGGCCAAGGAGGAAGAATGCCGCAGGAGATCAAGGGTTATTCGCGTCCGCCGCAAGAGATGCCTTCCTACCTACTAGAGCGCGGTGAGGCCAAAGAGGTCAAGGCGCCCCTGATGATCACCTTGTTTACCTGGCTTTGTTTTTTGCGTGCAGCACTCTATTTCCTGCTCGCGTTTATCTTGTGGAGTTATCCCGATTCGGATTTCACTAACTATCTGGTCGCGCATTCCGACCTGATCATCAAGCGAACCGCGAAGTCGCGAGGCATCTATGGCGGCCCCGAGGAAACGACGGTGCGGGAATTCCTGCTTGCGGCATCCGTCTTTTTCGGTGTGATGTACAGCGGCCTGATGTTCATTACCGGGGCCACTGCGATCAAGACAGCTGTCTATATGACAGCCGATGAGGTGGGTGGGAGCAGCCCTTTTTTCAACGATATTCAGCGCGCTGGTTTGGTGATCAGTATTGGGCTGAATCTGCTGATTTGCGGCTATCTCGCCTTCTACCCCGGTGTCGAACAGGCGTTCAAAGAGAACTCATGGGAGTAGCCGGGCTGGACTGAAGCTTTTTGCGACCCGATGCTGGTGGTGCGGGAAGCTGTTCTGATGCTGTTCCCGATCACAGAACTGGCGTAATGCGTTAATGGTCCAATCTCGAATAAATTCGAAGCGCGAATCTGAATCTGTGAAACAATTCAAAGATGGTCCAATTTCCTAAAATTATCCAAGGCGGCATGGGCGTCGGCGTGTCTAATTGGCGCCTTGCGCAGGCCGTCTCAAAACTCGGCCAGCTAGGCGTTGTCTCAGGAACTGCAATTGATCAGGTCCTCGTGCGCCGGCTTGCCGAGGGAGATATCGGCGGCTACATGCGCCGCGGGTTGGATGCATTTCCGGTTCCGGAGATGGCCAAGCGGATCTGGCAGGACTACTTCGTCCCGGGCGGCAAGCCAAGCGACGCGCCCTACCCGGCCACCCAAATGCATCAGCGGACTGAACCGCGCAAGTTAATTGAATTGTTGATGGTAAGCAATTTTGTTGAAGTGTTTCTTGCAAAACAGGGGCACTTGAATGCGGTAGGTGTGAACTTCCTTGAAAAGGTGCAGCTGCCACATCTGGCATCAATATATGGCGCGATGTTGGCCGGCGTCGGATACGTCCTGATGGGCGCAGGCATCCCACTCCATATCCCCGGGGTCATCGATAATTTCGCGGCTGGAAACCCCGCTGAGTACAAGCTTGCCGTCGTCGGCGCTGCGCCGGGGCAAGACACCCAGATGCGGTTTGATCCGCGAGACTACATCGAAGGACCGCTCCCCACTCTCGAGCGGCCGCGATTCCTGGCCATCGTCTCATCCAATACCTTGGCGACAACCATGCTTCGTCGCGCCAGCGGCCGGGTTGACGGATTGGTGATCGAGAGTCCGACGGCCGGCGGGCACAATGCGCCTCCGCGCGGAAAGCTGCAACTCAACATCGTTGGTGAACCCGTCTACGGCGAACGCGACAAGGTGAATATCGCGGAGTTGCGCGAACTTGGGGTTCCGTTCTGGCTCGCCGGCGGTTGGGGCAATGCTGACAAATTGAAAGAGGCGGTTGACCTGGGAGCGGCGGGCATTCAGGTTGGCACAGCATTTGCATTCAGCGAAGAGTCGGGCTTGCGTCCGGACCTCAAAAAGACGCTTATAAATCAGGCGATGACGGGAAGCGGCCAGGTATTTACCGATCCGCTGGCCTCGCCTACCGGGTTTCCGTTCAAGGTCGCCCAGCTGCAAGGTTCGTATTCAGATCCGGCGGTGGCAGCAGAGAGAACACGCGTCTGCGATCTTGGCTACCTTCGTGAGCCCTATTCGATGGAAGGTGAAAAGATCGGCTATCGGTGCGCAGCCGAACCGGTGGCGTCATACGTAGCAAAGGGCGGCAAGATCGAAGACACGGTTGGCAGGAAGTGTCTTTGCAACTCGCTGATGGCGAACATTGGTCTTGCGCAGGTTCGCAAAGACGACCGCCTCGAACCTCCGCTGGTGACCGTCGGTGATGACCTAAACACCGTTGCGGATTTCCTGGCTCCGGGTCGCGAGAGCTATGGCGCCGCAGATGTGGTGAAGTCTCTGTTGAGTCGGCTGGAAGTGCCAGGCAAAGGCGCACCAGAAGTTGGCTCAGCGAAAATACGTATTTTGGCGATTGCATAAACTCGAAGGAAGTTAATTAATTGCAATGAGTTAGGGTAGATTCTTAAACCAGAATCTACCTTTTTTCGTTTGATCCGCAATGCCGCCTCACTCCAGACTTTCATCCTCCGTAAGCAGATCACCCAGGCGATCGAGCGCGGACTCCCAGTGCGAGCGGTGGTTTTTGATCCATTTCTCCAAAGCTGAAAACCCAGCGGGTTCGATTCGGCAGGTGCGTACCCGGCCGATTTTTTCAGTGCGCACGAGGTCGCAGTCCTCGAGGATCTGCAGGTGCTGGGCGACGGCGGTCACTGTGATGCCGAGGGGACCGGCGAGTCGCGTGACGGACGTGGGTCCCCGGCTCAACAGGTCGAGGATCGCTCGGCGCGTGGGGTCGCCAAGAGCGTGGAACAAGCGATCGATGTCGATGGGAGACCCTTTCATCGGGGAGTTCCTCTCGGGCCGGTCATTGTGCGAGTTCCTTCTCCACGCGGTCGAGAAGGGTACGCCATCCTGCTTCGAGCATCTGAGGCCCGTCCGGCCAATCCAGGAACGCTCCCTGATGGGTGAGGGTGAAGTCCGTCCCTGTCGCTGCGGGCAGAAACTCGAGCGTCGTCAGCATAACCACAATGGGCTTTCCGTTAAGAGACATCTTCGAGGACATCACAATGTGCTTCTCGGGCACGATGTCCTGATAGGTGCTTTCGTTCGCAATCTCGGAACCCGCAATGGGGTGGCCTTCCTTGAAACGGTA